>Ga0116227_10000180_pt1 | contig 109437 bp, 100 predicted proteins | sample S1TSphgellanicum_FD_89693 | JGI IMG/M metagenome (GOLD analysis project Ga0116227, IMG submission 89693) | Host-associated microbial communities from peat moss isolated from Minnesota, USA - S1T2_Fb - Sphagnum magellanicum MG | ecosystem: Host-associated > Plants > Peat moss > Unclassified... | reverse complement strand
GTGCTGGACGCCACCAGCGGCGCCAGCGCATGGAGCAGCGTGTCGATGATCTGGCCCTCGCGCATCAGGATGACGGTACCCTTGGCCAGCGCGATGACCAGCGCCGTGCCGACGAGGTCGCGCGCGCCCTGCAGGAAGGCGGCCATGAACTCGTCCGCCGACAGCCGCGCCACCATGCCCACAGCGATCGCCATGACGAGGAACAGCGCCGCGATCTCCTCGATGTACCAGCCGAACCTGACGACGCCGCCGATCATGACGAGCAGCGTCGCGGCGAACAGCCACAGCACGGCGCGGTGCCGGCCGCTCATGCCGGCGAAGCGCTCGAAGCTGTCCATGTCCAGCGTCTTGCGGCGCTCCTGGTCCATCGCGAAGGTGGGGCTGAGCTCCGGCGTGCGGCGGATGCGCGCGGCCCACGCCATCAGGAAGACGACGGTCACCGCCGTCGCGATGGCCCAGCAGACGGCGCGGTAGCCGATGCCGGAGAACAGCGGCACGCCCGCGATGCCCTGCGCCACGCCGACGTTGAACGGGTTCAGGAAGGCGGTGGCGAAGCCCACCTGCGAGCCGACGAAGGGGATGGCCACGCCGGTCAGCGTGTCCAGCCGCAGAGCCAGCGCCAGCGGGATGAAGATCAGCACGAAGGGGATGGCTTCCTCCGCCATGCCGAAGCTGGCTCCGCCCAGCGAGAACAGCGTGACGAACACCGGGATGACGGCCACGCGCACCAGCGCCGAACGGTGGTGCGCGCGGGCGACGGACTTGATCAGCGCGTCGATGGCCTCGGTGCGCTGCAGCACCGCGAACGCGCCGCCGACGACGAGCACGAAGCCGATGATCAGCGCCGCCTCGACGAAGCCCTTGATGGGCGCCGTCAGCAGCGCCGTGAGGCCTTGCGGCCTGGCCTCGATCAGGTGGAAGCTGCCGGGGACGATCAGCGTCTTGCCGTTGACGAGCGCCGTCTCGAACCTGCCGCCGGGCACGACCCAGGTGGCCGCCGCGATCAGCGCCAGCAGCGCGACCAGCAGCACATAGGTGTTGGGCAGGCGCAGCGTCATGGCTCAGTGCTCGCACGGCCGCCCGAAGGGCACTGGCGCCCCCCCGGGGGGCAGCGAACGAAGTACGTGTGGGGGCTCATGGGGACAGCAATTTGCCGCAACGGTAGGGCACGGCCCCGGCGATCTTGGCCAGGCGCATGCCGCGGGTGGCGAAGCGGCGCGCGCTGCGGGCGAAGCAGCGGCCGCTGGTGCGGGCATGCAGCGGCGTGCGCTCGTCCGTCATCGGGTCGATGACCTCGGCCACCAGCTCGCCCGCCTCGACCCAGTCGCCCGGCGCCTTGGCGAACACGACGATGCCGCTGCAAGGTGCCGTCACCGGCTCCACGCCTTCCAGCGGCGTCGGCTCGCAGGCCGCGGGGGGCGCGGGCTGGCGGCCGCCAACATGGCCCAGGTGGCGCAGGAAAGCGACCAGCGCGTCGGCATCGCGCTCGGCGAGGTCATGCGTCACGTCGGTCTCGCCGCGCAGCTCGACGGTGGCGGCCAGGCAGGCGTCGGGCGCGATGGGAAAGCGGCCGTCGAAATGCGCGGCCAGCTCCCACCAGATGCGCGAGATGGACTCGTCGAAGGGGTCGTCGCCCGAGACCTCGCTGAACAGCAGCGCCTGGGCGCCGAGGTAGCCGGCCAGCGGACGCATCGCGTCGGTCTGCGGCGTGCCGGTGTAGACGTGCATGACGGCCTGGTTGTCGCAGTGCAGGTCCAGCACCAGGTCGGCGTCCATGGCCAGCGTCTGCAGCAGGCGCTTGAGGGCCTCGGCCTCGCTCGTCGGCTGCCAGGCCGCCAGCAGCTCGCGGCAGGCGGCGCGCACGGTGCGCGTGTTGGCCGCGGCGTCGGCGCCGAGCCGGGGCTCGACGAGCGGGATCAGCGCGGCCGTCAGGTGCCTGAACTGGCGGTTGAAGTTGACGCCCGTGCCCAGGTCGAAGCGGCCGAAGGCCGAGCCCTGCACGTCCTGCGCGAGGCCGATGGGGTTGGCCATGGGCACCAGCACGATCTCGCCGGCGATCTGGCCCGCAGCGTCCAGCGCCGACAGCCGCTCGATGAGCGCCTGCGCCACCAGCAGCGGCGGCACCTCGTCGGCATGCAGGGCCGCCTGGAGGTAGGCCTTGCGGCCCGATTCGCCACGGCCGAAATGCAGGCTGCGCAGACGGCGCTGCGTGCCGGCGCTGGCGGCCGGCAGCTCATGCAGGAGGGTCCGCATGTCAGTGGGCAGCCAGGGGGGTGAAGAGCGGCTGCGCCACGCGCACGGGGATGACGTCCAGGCGCGCCTTCAGCACGGTGTAGTCCTCGCCACCCAGCGCGCCGCTGAACCAGCCGACCAGGCCCGGCCCCTTGTAGAGGCGGAACTCGAAACCCAGGTCGGGCTGCAGGTCACCGGGCCTGGGCTTGGCGCGGAAGGCCAGTCCGCGCACGTCCGGCGCGGGGCCGTCCAGCAGCTGGGCCATGGCGGTGACGATGGCGTTGTCGGCCAGGATGTCGAGGAAGTAGGGGTCGGTCTGCAGATAGGGCTTGTAGTCGCTCGCGGCCGGATCGATGCGGGGCTCGCGCAGCTTGTGGGCCGCGGGCGTCGTGACGCCGGTCTTGAGGTCGTGGCGGTCGCCGCGGTCCAGGTAGCTCAGCAGCGCGCCACGCAGGTTGAAGGCCGGCAGGCTGGCGTCGGCCTTGGCCTGCGACAGGTCCACCAGCAGCGCGCCGCGCGCGCCGACGATCTCGACCTCGCTGCCCTTGATGACGGCCGCCGTGTTCTCTTCCACGCCCAGGCCCAGCGTGTAGCCGAAGGCGCGCATGGCGGGCAGCATGCGGCCGATGCGGCCGCGCTTGAGGAAGTGCTGGTCGACGAACAGGTCCGGGCCGACGAACCCCAGGCCGCGGTCGTACTCGCGGCCTTCGCGCCACTGGCCCTTCAGGATCTGCAGGTTGTCCTGGGCGTCGCGGAACATCATGCGGCTCATGATGGCCGCGCCCGCGCTGGTGCCGGCGACGACGCCGCCGCCGTCGAACACCGCGCGGATGGCCTTGAGCATCGGCGTGACCTGGCCGCCGGGCAGCAGCGTGTCGACGATGTACTCCTGCGCGCCGCCCGAGAAGAACACGGCCTTGGACGCGGCGACCTTGCCGATCAGCGCCGGGTCGTTCAGGCTGGCCTGCAGGTCGACGTCCTTCAGGCGCGGCGCGACGGGAATGGCCTCGGCGCTGGCGCCATGGCGGTTCAGCGCGGCGACGATGAGCCCGGCGCTGCGCTCGGGATTGGCGGCGGCCGTCGCGAACACGGCGATGCGCGCCCCGGCGCCGCCGGCCTCGTCGACGATGCGCTGCCAGACGGCGTCGTTGTCGTTCTTCAGCGCGCCGCCGATGACGATGGCCGTGCCGGCATGGGCCGTGGCGCTGCACCACAGGGCGAGCAGGGCAAGTCGGGTCAGGAATCTCATGCAGCCATCTTGGCAGCGCAGCGCGCGTGCGGCCACCGGGTTAGGCCTCAAGACGGTGCGCCATGCACCGCGGACGCAATTGCATGTCGCTTCTGGGCAAGCGCTGTTGCGGGCCCGCCGTGCGGGCTTGCCCAGAAGCGACGCGCAGTTGCGCGCAAGCGACCGGCGCGACCAAACCCCATAGGCAACTCACGGGCCGCCTCCCTAACCTGACCGGCATCCGTGAACCAACCGCCCAACCCGAGGCCTTCATGACTTCAGCCCGTTCCTTCGCCCTGCACACGCTGGCCCACGCCACGCTGCTCACCGTCACCGCGCTGTCTGCGCATGCCCAGGACCAGAAGCTCGAACGCGTCGAGATCACCGGCTCCAGCATCAAGCGCGTGGACGCCGAGACGGCGCTGCCGGTGCAGGTCATCAAGCGCGAGGACATCGCCAAGGCCGGCGTGACGACCGCGGCCGAGCTGCTGAAGAACATCAGCGCCGCCACCGCCAACCTGGGTGACGGCGCCTCCATCACCGACAACACCGGCGGCCAGCGCGGCTTCAACGGCGCCAACCTGCGCGGCATCGGCGTGTCCAGCACGCTGGTGCTGCTGAACGGTCGGCGGCTGGCCAACTTCGCCTCGCCCGGCGACGCGGCCGGCGTGGACCTGAACAGCATCCCGGCCGGCGCCATCCAGCGCGTGGAGGTGCTCAAGGACGGCGCCTCCGCCATCTACGGCACCGATGCCATCGGTGGCGTCATCAACTTCATCACGCGCCAGGACTACCAGGGGCTGGACGTGTCGGGCAGCTACTTCGGCACGCAGGAAGGCGGCGCCGGCAAGAAGACCTTCACCATCAGCGGCGGCGTGGGCGAGGTGGCGCGCGACGGCTACAACGTCTTCGCGACGCTGGACGTGCAGCGCCTGGACGCGCTGCGCTCCACGCAGCGCAAGTTCATCCAGGAGCGCCCGCTGGCCCAGACGGTGCCCTACTACCTGTCCAGCCGCCCCTTCCCCGGCAACATCCGGCTGTCGGGCACGGCCGCCACCCGCACGGCGCAGCTCGCCGCCATCAACGCGGCCGGCTACACGATCAACGGCAAGGGCTACACGCAGCGCACGATCAACCTGTTCGCGCCGGGCTGCAACCCGCCCGCGTCCGTCTACGCGCCCACGCAGATCGGCTCCGAGGCCTGCGGCTACGACTACATGGCCGACACCGAGATCTACCCCGAAGCCGAGAAGACCTCGTTCCTGACCCGCGGCGTGCTCGACGTGGGCGGCGGCCACCAGCTGTTTGCCGAGGCGCTGCTGGCGCGCGCGCAGACCGCCTACGTGCAGTCGCCCAACCCCACCACGCTCAGCGGCGTGACCTGGGCCGCGGTGAACCCCTTCCTGCCCAAGCCGGTCAACGACACGCGGACGTTCGAGGTGCGCTTTCGCGCCACCGAGCTGGGCAACCGCACGAACGAGGTGACCAGCGACGCCCGCCGCGTCGTCGTCGGCGCCAAGGGCACGCTGTTCGGTGACTGGGACTACACGGCCGGCGCCAGCTACGCGCAGAACCAGGTCAAGGACCGCTACACCGACGGCTACTTCAAGTTCAACGAGCTGCTGCAGGCCGTGAAGGACGGCAAGGTCAACCCGTTCGGCGCGTCGCCCGCGGCCGGCAAGGCGCTGATCCAGTCGCTGCGCATCGACGACGTCGCGCGCAAGGGCGAGGGCGCCACCTCGGGCCTGGACTTCAAGATCACCGGCACGCTCGCCCAGCTCGACGGCGGCGACCTGGGCGTGGCGCTGGGCGCCGAGCTGCGGCGCGAGACGCAGAAGTTCACCCCGTCGGCGCTGCTGGTGGGCAACAACATCGGCGGCGACCGCGACAGCTCGGGCACCTCGCCGGCACTCGTGGCCACGAGCTACGGCCGCAACATCGCCTCCACCTACGCCGAGCTGAACGCGCCGGTGACCAAGACCCTGGAGATCCAGGCCGCGCTGCGCGCCGACCACTACGAGAAGGTCGGCAGCTCCGTGAACCCCAAGCTCGGCCTGCGCTACCAGCCCGCCAGGGACGTGGTGCTGCGCGCTTCCGCCGGCACGGGTTTCCGCGCGCCCAGCTTCAGCGAGCTGTACCGCCCGACCAGCTACGGCACCAGCCCCGCCTTCCTGTACGACAAGGTCTACGACGCGTTCGACCAGTACCCCACGCAGAAGGTCTCCAACCCCAACCTCAAGCCCGAGAAGAGCCGGCAGTTCTCGTCCGGCGTGGCGTTCGAGCCGGTGAAGGACAGCACGGTCAGCCTGGACTACTGGCGCATCAGCAAGACCAACGTCATCAGCGACCTGTCCGGCAAGATCATCCTGGAGAACGCGGCGCGCTACGCCGCCTACATCCAGCGCGACCCGGTGGACGGCTACCCGACGCTGATCCTGAAGAAGGAGAACCAGGGTGGCCTGAAGACCTCGGGCGTGGACGTGGACGCGCGCTGGCGCTCGGCGGCCAGCGAGGCCGGCCGCTTCGGCCTGAACTTCAGCGGCACCTACGTCATCGACTACAAGCGCCAGTTCGGTCCCGCCGAACCCTACCTGGAGAACGCCGGCCGCTTCCTGCAGGACCAGGTCATCCAGCGCTGGCGCCACCGCCTGTCGGCCGACTGGGACGTCGGCCCGCTGGCGCTGACGCTGGGCAACAGCTACTTCTCGCGGTACATCGACGACAGCTACCTGCCCGACACCGCGCCGCGCAAGGTCAAGGCCTATTCGCTGTGGGACACCAGCGGCAGCTACAAGTTCAGTAAGCAGTTCAGCGTGCGCGCCGGCGTGCAGAACCTGCTGAACACCGCCCCGCCGTTCTCCAACCAGTCCTACTACTTCCTGTCCACCTTCGACCCGACCTACACGGACCCGCGCGGCCGCAGCTACTACGTCAGCCTGAACTACCAGCTGCGCTGAGGCGGCTGCCGGCCAACGGCGGCGTTCAGCCGGCCAGCGCTTCGACCGCGACGGCGCGCTGGCCGTCGCCGCCCTCGCGATACCAGGCCTCGAAGGCGGCCGGCGCCATCGGGCGGGCGAAGAGATAGCCCTGCGCGACGTCGTAGCCCTGGCGGGTCAGCACGGCGCGCTGCGCTTCGGTCTCGATGCCCTCGGCGACCACCGTCAGGCCCAACGCCGCGCCGATCTGCACGACCGAGCGGCTGAGCGCCTGCGCGCGGCGGTCGACTTCCAGGTCGTTGGTGAAGCTGCGGTCCAGCTTCAGCTCGGTGATGGGCAGGCGCCGCAGGTAGCTCAGCGAGGAATAGCCCGTGCCGAAGTCGTCCATCGAGAAGCGGATGCCGCGCTCGTGCAGCAGCGTGATGGACGCGGCGACGGCCGGGTGGTCGTTCATCAGCACGCCCTCGGTGATCTCCAGGATCAGGTCGGCCGGTCCCAGCGCATGGCGGGCCAGCGTGGCTTCGATGACGTCGGGCATGTTGAGGTCATGGAAGTTGGTGGCCGACAGGTTGACCGACACCGACGGCACCGCCATGCCGGCGGCGCGCCACTGCGCCAGTTGCCGGCACGCGCAGTCGAGCGCCCAGCGGCTGAGCTCGCGGATCAGGCCGCAATCCTCGGCCAGCGGCACGAAGCGCGCGGGCGACACGTGGCCCAGCTGCGGATGGTGCCAGCGCGCCAGCGCCTCGACGCCGTGCAGCGCGCCCGTCTTCAGCGACACCTGCGGCTGGAAGGCCATGGTGAGCTCGTCGCGCGCCAGCGACTCGCGCAGCGCGTCTTCGAGCGCCAGCCGTTCCTGCGCCTGCACGTTGAGGTCGTGGCTGAAGAAGGCGAAGCGGCCGCGCAGCTCGCTCTTGGCCTGGTACATGGCCATGTCGGCGCGTTGCAGCAGCGTCGCGATGTCCACGCCGTCGTGCGGGAACATCGCGATGCCCATGCTGGCGGAGGACTGCACCCGCGTGCCACCCAGCTCGAACGGCACGGCCAGCTGGGCCTGCAGCCGCTCCACGAGGTCGGTGGCATGCCGGGCATCGCAGTCCGGCAGCACCAGCACGAATTCATCGCCGGACAGGCGGCCCGCGATGTCGCTCTGGCGGCGCGTGCGGACGATGCGCTCCGAGACCTGGCGCAGCAGCTCGTCACCGGCGGCATGGCCGAGCGAGTCGTTGACGTGCTTGAAGCGGTCCAGGTCGATGAACACCACGGCCACCGGCGCCTGGCTGCGCCGGGCGGCAGCGAGCGCCTGGTCGGCGTTGGCGAGCAGCAGGCTGCGGTTGGGCAGCTTGGTCAGCGCGTCGTAGAAGGCCAGCTCACGGATCTGCTGCTTGGCGCGTTCGCGCGTGAGGGCCAGCGAACACAGGTGCACCGCCGCCTCCAGCAGCTGCCGCTGGAAGGAGTCCACGACATGCCCCTCGCGGCAATGCAGCACCATGCCGCCGATGAGCCGGCCCTCGGCGTCGCGCACCGGCAGGCCGATCACGCCGTCGTAGCCGAGACGGCGCAGGTCCGCGCGCAGCGGGCGCTCCGGCTCGGCGCTGAAGGTGAAGCGCGCCAGCGCATCGGGCGCCGCGTCGCCGGCCTCGGCGTGGGCGTCAGGCTCGGGCCAGCGGATCTTGCCGCTGTGGTGGCGCAAGGCCTGCGCGGGCAGGCGCGGCGCCACCAGCAGGTGCAGCGTGCCGTCGGGCGCCGCCTCGATGACGGCGCTGGCCAGGTCGGGCAGCATGCGGTCCACCTCCGCGCAGATGGTGGTCAGCACGTTCAGCAGCGGCTCTTCCTGGACGATGGCTTCGAGCACCGTGCGGTGCAGCACCTCATGGACCTTGGACTGCGTGATGTCCGTGATGACCGTGACGGTGTTGATCAACTGCCCGTTCTCGAACACGGGGCTGGTCGCCACACTGCACCAGTAGCGCTCCTGCCCGCGGCCGCGCAGCACCTCCTCCCAGCGGATGTCGCGCCCGGCCTGCAGTTCCTGGCGCAGGCCCTGGGTGCGCGCCGCGCCCAGGTGAGGCGCCAGCATGTCCATGGCCCGCACGCCGGCCAGCTCGCCGCCGGTCCAGCGGAACTTGCGCTCGAACCCGGCATTGACGAACACCGTGTGCCAGCGCGCATCGGTGATGAACACCGCGTTATCGGTGGCGTCCGCCACCAGCGACAGCCGCTTGACGCTCTGCCGGGCCAGCAGCTCACGCTGCACCCGCTCGGTGACGTCGCTGGCGATCTTGAGGATGCGTGCGACCCGGTCGTCCACGTAGACGGGCGCATAGGTGGCTTCGAGCCAGCACACGCTGCCGTCATGGCGCCGCCGCATGCACAGGTCGGTGTAGGCCTCGCCGGCGCGCAGGCGCTGCCAGAAGCGGTCGTAAGCCGGCGAGTCGACGAAGGCCGCATCGCAGAACCGCCGGTGGTGGGCGCCGAGCGCGTCGCTGCGCGCGTAGCCCAGCGTCGCCAGGAACTGGTGGTTGGCCGACAGCACGATGCCGTCGAGCGAGAACTGGGCGATGGCCTTGGTGCTGTCCAGCGAGGCGACGAGGGCGCGCAGGCTCGACAGGTCGCCGCCGGCGTCATCGCCCACGAAAAGCGGCAGGAGGAAGGCGCTGTCGGACTCGGTCGGGTGCGAGAACTCACCGGGGGCATGCAGGGACATGCCGGAATTATTCAAGGTTGCGCCGTTTCTCACCTGTCCGCTCATATGTGAAAACGCCAACTGTCAATAAGCTCACACCCTTGGACGCGACAGCCCGCGCCGCAGGCCAATCACCCACCGCCATTGCCTGATTTCCCGGGGGCATGGATGCAACATCTCCCGCTTGCGCGTGCAGCCGTGGTCTGCTTGCACCGTGGCCGCCGCACTCAGCGGCTGTCAGGCCTCCCGCGCGTGGCGGACCGCTTCGAGGTGGCGCCCGTCGGGGCCGATGACGAACGCGGCGCGGTTGCCGAGACCGAACTTGACGGGTCGAACGTGAAGTCTCCCGGCATGGCAGGCGTCAGCCCGTGGGCAGCCGCTGTGCGCTGGCCCGTGCCAGCGCCGCGCGCGTGCTGCTGGCCGCGCTCAGCTGCTCATGCAGGAACTGCGCGAGCCGCGGCTGCTGGCTGAAGGCGGCGTTGAAGCGGATGTGCGGGTCGGGCGCGCCGTCGGCCGCGAAGGTGGCGCCGCGCACCAGCAGGATGCCGCGGCGGAACGCCTCCTTGACGACGCCGTCCACATCGACGCCCGCCGGCAGCGCGCCCCACAGGAACAGCCCGCCTTCGCCGGGATGCTCCAGCAGCACGCCCGCCTCGCGCAGCTGCCGCGCGGCCGCCACGCGTGCCGCGCCCAGGCGCTGCTGCAGGCGGTCCAGGTGCTTGCGCCAGCGCCCGGCCGACAGCACCTCCAGCAGCACGAACTCGTTGAGCGCAGCGGTCGTCAGCACCGCGAGGATCTTCTCGCGCAGCAGCGCCTTGATGAGCGCCGGCTCGGCGGCCATGTAGCCCAGGCGCAGCGCGGGGCTCATGGCCTTGCAGAAGCTGGAGTAGTAGATGACGCCGTCCAGGCCCGACAGCTGCGCGAGCCGGGTCGCCGAGCCCGCGGTGCCGGGATGGAAGTGCCCCTGCACGTCGTCCTCGGCGATCAGCACGCCGTGGCGCTGCGCCAGCACCAGCACGCGGTGCAGGTTGGCGGCCGAGCTGCCCCAGCCGGTCGGGTTGTGCAGCACGCTCTGCATGAACAGCAGCCGCGGCCGGTGCCGCGTGCAGGCGGCGTCGAGCGCGTCGAGGTCGATGCCATCGGGCCGGCGCGGCACGGGCACGATGTTGACGCCGGCCTGGCGCAAGCGGTCGAACAGCAGGAAGTAGCCCGGCGTCTCCACCGCCACCGCGTCACCGGGGCGCAGCAGCGCGCGGCAGATCAGGTCGATGGCCTGCGTGCCGCCGTAGGTCGTCAGCACGCGGCTGGCGTCGACCGCGATGCCCTGGCCGCGCAGCATCATGGCCAGGCGCTCGCGCAAGGCCGGCAACCCCTGCGGCGGGCAGCGCGTGGCCATGCCGGCGGTGGCGCGCGCCAGGCCGCGCTGCACGGCGGCGGCGGGCACGGCGTCTTCCAGCCAGGTGGCCGGCAGCGCCCCGCTGCTGGCCAGCAGCACGCCGGCACGCGGGTCGTTGGCCTGCTGGGCCAGCCAGACGGCCTCCTGCTCCTCGCCGGCCTCCACGCGCACCGCATCGGGCATCGCCTCGGCCGGGCCGTCGGCAATGAAGAAGCCCGCCGTGCCGCGCGACTCGACGAGGCCCGCGGCCACCAGCCGGTCGTAGGCCGTGACGACGGTGTTGGGGCTGACGCCGAGCTGCAGCGCCAGTTGGCGGATGGAGGTCAGCCGCGCGCCGGACGGCAGCTGCGCGCTGGCCATCAGCGCGCGCAGGCGCTGCTCGATCTGGTCGGCCAGCGGCGCGGGCGAGTCGCGGTCGAGTGAAAACATCAGCGCATCAACATCAAAGCCAGCACGGCCAGGGAGGTGGCCATGATGGCATTGAACACCCGCCGCCGCGTGGCGCTGGACAGGAAGCGGCCGATCCACGCGCCGAACAGCGCCCACATCGAGATGCACGGGAAGCCGACGGCCGCGCCGATGAGACTGACCCGCAGCGCGCCCTCCACCACACCCAAGCCCGTGGGCATGAACACCGACGCGATGGTGATGGCCTTGACCCAGCTCTTGGGGTTCACGGCCTGGAACAGCGCGGCCTCCGCGAAGCCGACCTGCTCCGGCGGCCGGCCCTGCGCGGCCGGGCTGCCGGCCAGCCGCCATGCCAGCACCAGCATGTAGACCGTGCCGGCCAGCTTGAGCGCGGTGTGCAGCGCCGGCCAGGCGGTGAACAGCGCGCCCAGGCCCAGGCAGGTCACCCAGGTCTGCACCGCGCCGCCGACGTTGATGCCCAGGATGGCCGGCAGCGTGCGCCGGTAGCCGTGGTGGGCGCCGCTGGCCACCAGCATCATGTTGTTGGGCCCGGGTGTGCCGGACATCAGCGCGCAGTAGCTCAGCAGGGGCAGCAGTTCGTTCATGCGCCCATTGCAACGGCGGACGGCGGGGGCGTGAAGCCACAGCCGCGCGCGCACCGAAGCGTGCTGTATCAGTGCAAGGGCCCACACAGCCTGCGCGCCCGGACTCCCGAGTCTGGCGGCGGTCTCCGGTCAATTCATCCGGCGCGACGGCGTCGACCGGCTGTTCACGGTCTCATCGGCAGGTCTTTACTCCGTCGCTTCCGGCGCAGCCGTGGCGTTCAACTCCTACGGCACCGGGCCGACGATCAACGGCCTGGAACCGACCCGCGTGGGCCTGGCCTTCATGGTCGGCACCAACCCGTTTGCCAGCACCTCTGACCAGGCCGATCTGATCCTGGGTTCATCCATCGCGGGTTACCGCTTCGGCGCTCAGCCCGCCGACAGCGGCGGCTGACACGACCTGACCGGCAGCGCCGTCAGGCCTGAGCCGACGGCTGAGCCCAGGCCAGTTCCGCACGCAGCCCGCCCAGCGGCGAACCGGCGAGCCTGACGCCCGCGCCCTGCTGCCGCGCCGCCGCCTGCACGATGGCCAGGCCCAGACCGCTGCCGTCGGCGCCACCGCCTTCGCCGCGTTGGAAGCGGCCGAACACGCGCTCACGCTGCGCTGGCGGGATGCCCGGCCCGTCGTCATCCACGCGCAGCAGCGGCGCGCCGAACGCGTCCCGCAGCGCGTGCACCTGCACCTGCCGGGCGCCGTACTTCACCGCGTTGTCGACGAGGTTGCGCACGGCGCTGCGCAGCGCCTGCGGGTCGCCCGCCAGCGGCACGGGCTCGGGTGCCGTCAGCGCGAGCGAGACGCCGGCCTTGTCGGCCAGCGGCTGCACGTCGGCCAGGGCCTGGCGGGCGATCTCGACCAGGTCCAGCGCGACACGCGTGGTCGACGCCCCCGGCTCGGCGCGGGCCAGCGCCAGCAATTGCTCGACGAGGTGCACCGCGCGGTCGATGCCAGCGCGCAGGCGCTCGATGGCGGCATGCTGCTGCGCGCCCGGCGCCGAGTCGCGCAGCAGGCCCAGCTGCAGCTTCAACGCGGTCAGCGGCGTGCGCAGTTCGTGCGCGGCGTCGGCGACGAAATGGCGCTGCGCATCGAAGGCGGAGGCCAGCCGCGCGAGCAGGCCGTTGAAGGCGTCCACCAGCGGCGCCACCTCGCCGGGCAGGCCGGTGGTGGGCAGCGCGTCCAGCGCATTCGCACCGCGGTCCTGGGCGGCCTGCGCGGCACGCGCCAGGGGCACCAGCGACAGGCCGATCAGCCACCACACCGCCGCGGCCACCAGCGGCAGCGCCAGCCCCACCGGCGCGATGCTGCGCAGCGCGGCCAGCGCCGCCAGCCGCTGGCGCACGGCGAGCGGCTGGGCCACCTGCACCACGCGCTGCGGTGTGGCGGCGCTGAAGACGCGCCAGTCCTGCCCGCCCAGGCGCAGGTCCGAAAAGCCCAGCACGGCGCGCGCCGGCAGCGGCTCGGTCATGCCCTGCGGCCGGCTGGAGTAGATCTCCAGGCCTTGCACGGACCAGATCTGCACGAGGTAGTCCAGGCTGGGATCGGCCAGCGCGTTGGCCTCGTCGCGGGCGATGCGGCCCTGGTCGCGCAGCGACAGTGCCGTCTGGCGCAACTGGTAGTCGAACAACGCATCGGCCTCGGCACGCACGCTGACGTAGGTGGCGCCGCCCACGGCCAGCGCCGTCACGGCACCGAGCGCGGCGAGCAGCACGAACAGCCGGCCGCGCAGCGTGTGCAGCAGCTTCACGGCGCGCCGCCCTTTTCCGGTCCTGCGTAGTACCCGACACCGCGCACGGTGTGCAGCAGGTCCGCGCCCAGCTTCTTGCGCAGCTGGTGCATGTAGACACTGATCGCGTTGCTTTCCAGCTCCTCGCCCCAGCCGTAGAGCCGGTCTTCGAGCTGGGCGCGCGACACGATGGCGCCGGGCCGCTCCAGCAGCGCCTGCAGCAGCGCGAACTCGCGCGCCGACAGCAGCACGGGCCGGCCGGCGCGCGTGACCTCGCGCGTGGCCGGGTCCAGCCGCAGGTCGGCCACCTGCAGCCCCGTGTCCGCCCGCCCGCCCTGGCGGCGCGTGATGGCGCGCAGCCGCGCCAGCAGCTCGTCCAGCTCGAAGGGCTTGACGAGGTAGTCGTCTGCACCGGCATCCAGGCCCGCGACCTTGTCGGGCAGCGCGTCGCGCGCGGTCAGCACGATGACCGGCGTCGCGTCGCCGCGGGCACGCAGGCTCTTGAGAACGTCGAGGCCGCTGCGTCGGGGCAGGCCCAGGTCCAGCAGCACGGCGTCGAAACGCTCGCCGCTGGCGAGCACCACATCGGCGGCGTCGCCGTCGCGCACCCAGTCGGCCGCGAAGCCCTGGCGGCGCAGCGCCTCGCGCAGGCTCTCACCGATCATGGCGTCGTCTTCAACGAGCAGCAGGCGCATCGGATGTCGTCAGGGGCATGGCGCCCCGATTCTGGCAGCGCGCGGGCGCGCGTCGGGTCAGCGGTTCATCCAGGCTTCGAGCTGGTCCGCCGGCATCGGCTTGGCGAACAGCCAGCCCTGGCCCTCGTGGCAGCCCAGGCCGATGAGGTATTGCCGCTGCTCCTCGGTCTCGATGCCTTCGGCGATGACGGTCAGTCCCAGGCCGCGGCCGAGGTTGATGACCATCTGCGCGATCGTCGAGCCGGCGGACGAGGCCTGCGCCTCCTGCACGAAGGCGCGGTCGATCTTGAGACGGTCCACCTGCAGCTGGCGGAGCTGGCTCAGCGACGAGAAGCCGGTGCCGAAGTCGTCGATGGCGACGCTGAAGCCGAGCTGCTTGATGTCGGCCAGCACACGCAGCACGAGGTCCGAGTCCTCCATGGCCATGGACTCGGTGATCTCCAGCTCGATGTTGTGGCCCACGACGTGGCAGTCGTGCAGCGAGCGGGCCAGCATGTCGATGAAGCCGGGGTGGCGGAACTGCGCCATCGACACGTTGACGGCCATGCGGAAGTCGGCGTGGCCCAGCGCCTGCATGCGCTTGAGCTGCCCGCAGGCCGTGCGCATGACGAACTCGCCGATGGGAATGATGAGGCCGCTCTGCTCGGCCAGCGGGATGAACTGGTCGGGCGGGATGAAGCGGCCGTCGGGCGTGCGCCAGCGCAGCAGCGCCTCGGCGCCGATGACCCGGTTGGCCCCCAGGTCCATCTGCGGCTGGTAGACGACGAAGAGCTGGCTTTCCTCGAAACCGGTGCGCAGGCCCTTGAGCAGCTTGAAGCGCTCTCGTGCGTCGCTGCCCATGGCGGCCGAGAAGTACTGGGACGAGCCGCGCTGCTGCTGCTTGGCGCGCTTGAGCGCGATCTGGGCATCCAGCAGCAGCTCGGAGCCCACCGCCTTGGACTCGCCCAGGCGCACGAGGCCGGTGGTGGCCGACAGCTGCAGCCGCTCGCCGGCCACGACGAAGGGATCGGCGAACACGCCGCTGACCGTCTCGGGGCAGACCTTGGCATGCTCGCCCAGCACGCCGAAGGTGTCGGCGCCGACGCGGGCCATCGCGGTGTTCAGGCCCAGCATCTCGCTGAGGCGGTGCACGACGGCCTGCAGCACCTGGTCGCCGAAATGGTGGCCGAAGGCGTCGTTGATGTCCGAGAAGTCGTCGATGTCGATCAGCGCGAGCGTGACGCCTTGCGGGTCCTTCAGGTTCTTGTCCAGCAGCTCGACGAAGCGGTTGCGGTTGGGCAGGCGCAGCAGCGGGTCGTTGTAGGCCTGGTCCAGCAACTGGCTGTACAGCACGACGTTCTCGAAGCCGACGGCGATGTTGGAGCAGAAGGCGCGCAGCAACTGCTGGTCCAGCTCGTCCAGCTCGCGGCCCACGTCCACCAGCGCCGCCATCGCGCGGCCGGAGCCCATGCCGAAGTAGAGGACCGTGCCGTCGTCGTAGATGTTGCGCTGCTCCTTCAGGCAGCGCTCCAGGCGCTCGCGGACGGCGGCAATCTTGACCTGCGCCAGCGGGCGGTCGATGAGGCCGCTGTACTGGCCGGCGGCCGCGACGATGCGCACCTCGTCGCCCGCCGCGCCGTTGACCTGGGCGCAGACCAGCCCCTCGGGCAGGATGCCCAGCAGCGCGCACAGCTGCGTGACCACGCCTTCGGCGAAGCGCGACAGGCCGCGCATGCGCGACAGCGACGTGCTGCTCTCGACGATCATCTCCAGCCCGCGGCGGTTGGCCTCCAGCGCGCAGATCTGGCGGTAGGAGCGCACCGCGGCGGTCAGCACCGTGTACAACCGCGTGCGGGTCAGCTCGGACTTGGTCTTGTAGTCGTTGATGTCATAGGCCTGCACCGTCTCGATCTCGGGTGCATAGCCCGGCTGGCCCGTGCGCAGCACGATGCGCACGGCGTTCAGGCGGAGTTCGTCGCGGATGTGGCGCACGAGTTGCAGGCCGGCGTCCTCGCTCTCCATGACGACGTCCAGCAGCACGACGGCGAGGTCGTCCTCGCTGGCGAGCAACTGGCGGGCCTGGGCGGCGGAACTGGCGTGCAGGAAGACGAGCGGCTGGCCTTCGACCGTCAGCCCCTGCATGGCCAGCTCGGTGGCCTTGTGGACGTCGCCATCGTCATCGACGATGAGGATGCGCCAGGGTCGGTCGTTGTGGAGATGCTCGCCGTCCGCCTGCTCGGGCTCGTCGAGCAACTCGAGCAGGTCGTCGTCTGCAGCTGGGGCTTCTTGCATGGGGCGAGGGCTTGGGGGCTGGTAGGGCCGCGTGAGCACCGGCCTCTTCTCGTCAAGAGCCGCAAGGGTAGTGCATCCCGAAGCGGCGTGTCACGAAAAGCGGGGCAATACTGCGCGCTTGGCGCGTTATCGCTTTGCGGGTTTGCCCGGGCGGCCAGCGGGAGTGCGGGCCGAGCCGGTCACGCGCGGCGGCAGGCCGGTGTGCTGGGTCTGGATCTGGCCCCGGCGCGGTGCGGCAGGCTGCATCGGTGTCCGAACCGTCGGCTTGGCTGCGGGCTTGACGGCCGTGGAGTTCTTGCGGCGCGCGCTCTCGTAGCTGCCGTCGGTGATCGGCTGGTAGCTGGGGATCAGGTGGTGCTTGCCGTTGCCGATCAGGTCGGCGCGGCCCATGGCCTTGAGCGCCTCGCGCAGCAGCGGCCAGTTGTTGGCGTCGTGGTAGCGCAGGAAGGCCTTGTGCAGCCGGCGGCGGCGCTCGCCGCGCACGATGTCCACCGTCTCGCCACGATCGGGGTCGCGGCTGATGCCCTTGAGCGGGTTCTTGCCCGAGTGGTACATCGCCGTGGCCGTGGCCATGGGACTGGGGTAGAAGGTCTGCACCTGGTCGGCGCGGAAGCCGTTCTTCTTCAGCCACACGGCCAGGTTCATCATGTCCTCGTCGCTGGTGCCCGGATGGGCGGCGATGAAGTAGGGAATCAGGTACTGCTTCTTGCCGGCCGCGGCGCTGGCCGCCTCGAACATCTGCTTGAAGCGGTCGTACGTGCCGATGCCCGGCTTCATCATCTTGGACAGCGGGCCGCCCTCGGTGTGCTCGGGCGCGATCTTCAGGTAGCCGCCGACATGGTGCGTGACCAGCTCCTTCACGTACTCGGGCGACTGCACGGCCAGGTCGTAGCGCAGCCCGGAGCCGATGAGGATCTTCTTGACGCCCGGCAGCGCGCGGGCGCGGCGGTACATCTTGATGAGCGGGTCGTGGCTGGTGTTCAGGTTGGGGCAGATGCCCGGGTAGACGCAGCTGGGCTTGCGGCAGGCGGCCTCGATCTCGGGGCTCTTGCAGCCGATGCGGTACATGTTGGCCGTGGGGCCACCCAGGTCCGACACGATGCCGGTGAAGCCCTTGACCTTGTCGCGCATCTCCTCGATCTCGCGGATCACGGAGTCTTCCGAGCGGCTCTGGATGATGCGGCCCTCATGCTCGGTGATGGAGCAGAAGGTGCACCCGCCGAAGCAGCCGCGCATGATGTTGACGCTGAAGCGGATCATTTCCCACGCGGGGATCTTGGTCGCGCCGTCATGGCTGCCGGCTTCGTCCGCGTAGCTCGGGTGCGGGCTGCGCGCGTAGGGCAGATCGAACACGTGATCCATCTCCGCCGTCGTCAGCGGGATGGGCGGCGGGTTGATCCAGAGGTCGCGCTCGCCGTGGCGCTGCACCAGCGCGCGGGCGTTACCGGGGTTGGTCTCCAGGTGCAGCACGCGGTTGGCGTGGGCGTACAGCACCGGGTCGCTCTTGACCGTCTCATAGGCGGGCAGGCGCACGACGGTGCGCTCGCGCGGCGGCATGGCGATGCGACCGGTCTTGTGGATCTTGATCGGCTTGGGCGCGTCCGGTTCGTCGTTGGACGCGCAGGTCGTGTTCTCTTCGATGATCTGGTACGGGCTGATCAGCTCGTCGATGCGGCCCGGGCGGTCCACCTCGGTCGAGTCCAGCTCGAACCAGCCGTCGGCCGTCGGATCGCCGTCGCGGCGCATGAAGGCGGTGCCGCGCACGTCGGTCAGCGTCTCGATGGGCTCGCGGCGCGCCAGGCGGTGCGCGATCTCGATGATGGCGCGCTCGGCGTTGCCGTACACCAGCAGGTCGGCCTTGCTGTCCACCAGCACCGAGCGGCGCACCTTGTCCTGCCAGTAGTCGTAGTGGGCGATGCGCCGCAGCGAGGCCTCGATGCCGCCGATGACGACGGGCACGTCCTTGAAGGCTTCCTGGCAGCGCTGCGTGTAGACCAGCGTGGCGCGGTCCGGCCGCTTGCCGCCCTGGCCGCCCGGCGTGTAGGCGTCGTCACTGCGGATCTTCCGGTCCGCCGTGTAGCGGTTGATCATCGAATCCATGTTCCCGGCGGCCACGCCGAAGAACAGGTTGGGCTTGCCCAGCGCCTTGAACGCATCGGCGCTCTGCCAGTCCGGCTGCGCAATGATGCCGACGCGAAAACCCTGAGCCTCCAGCGTGCGGCCGATGACGGCCATGCCGAAGCTGGCGTGGTCGACGTAGGCGTCGCCCGTGACGATGATGATGTCGCAGGAATCCCAGCCGAGCTGCTCCATCTCCTGCCGGCTCATGGGCAGGAAGGGCGCAGGGCCGAAACGCTTGGCCCAGAACGGGCGGTAAGCGGTCAGGGCCTTCGGGGCGATGGGCAAAGCAGACATGGGGCGATTGTCGTCGGGCGGACCCAGAAAGCACAAAGCCCGCGCGGGGCGCGGGCTTGGCTCAACGGCCGAAGCCGTGAGGGATTACAGCGAACGGATGTTCGAAGCTTGCAGGCCCTTGGGGCCTTGCTTCACTTCGAATTCAACCTGGGCGCCTTCAGCCAACGTGCGGAAGCCGCCGTTGTTCTTGATTTCGCTGTGGTGGGCGAACAGATCCTTGCTGCCGTCGGCCGGCGTGATGAAGCCGAAGCCTTTGCCGTCGTCGAACCATTTGACGGTGCCGGTTTGCATGGTGCTCATGAGATTTCCTTGGTGTCGTTACTTGAATTCACCCGCAGCCCGAGCGGCTGCGGCAAAACACAACACTCAAGATCAGACGCGACGGGCGCCCGGTGGCTGTATGCCGACCGAAGCCGACTATTGTACGGTGTCAGGCGGCCAACTGCACGCGAACCGCAATTGCCACGCCACGGCCGCGCGGCGAAGCGCTGTCGACGCGGCTTTCCTCGAACACCGCGCAGGCACAGTCACGGCAGGCCCCGCACGCGGTCGCCACGCGCAGATCGTCCTGCAAGGCCTCGAAGTTCGGGCAGCCGCTGGAGGCGGCAATGGCGATGTCGCGATCAGAGACGCGGTGGCAGATGCAGACAATCATGGACACGAAGTCTAATGCGAATCGATCTCATTTGCAAAAAGAGCGGTTTTGCCCAGGGGCTTTCGCTGGGGATACTGCGGCCCAACTTCACATTCCGCTTCGGAGATTCCCCATGAAAGGCGACCCCCAGGTCATCGTCCACCTCAACACCCAGCTCAAGCTGGAGCTGACGGCCATCAACCAGTACTTCCTGCATGCCCGCATGCTGAAGAACTGGGGCCTGATGAAGATGGCCAAGCACGAGTACGAGGAGTCCATCGAGGAGATGAAGCACGCCGACAAGCTCATCGAGCGCGTGCTGACGCTGGACGGCCTGCCCAACCTGCAGGACCTCGGCAAGCTCTACATCGGCGAGAACGCCGTCGAGACCATGACCTGCGACCTGAAGATCGAGCGCACCGGCCACGCCCACCTCAAGGAAGCGGTCGCCTACTGCGAAAGCGTGCGCGACTACGTGTCCCGCGAGCTGTTTGTCGCCATCCTCGAGGACACCGAGGAGCACATCGACCACCTGGAAACCCAGCTGGATCTGGTCAGCAAGGTCGGTGAACAGAATTACCTGCAGTCCCAGATGGGAGAGTGAGGCCCCTCGCCCAGTCCTGCGCCGGCTGAACGCCGGCAGGGCTGGTCGGTCCCCCGAGGGGACGGCGATGCTCGCGGCATCAAGCCGCAAGCACATCGCCCAACGGGCCGGCTCGGGAGCGGCCCAGCGCTCGGCCCCACATACCGAATACCGAATCCCAAATATCGGTCAGTTGCGCGGTTCTAGCCGTCTGGCCTGCACCGCCTCGGTGGCGACGCCGAACAGGCCGGCGCCCAAATGGTGCAGCGTGTGCAACCCGGCGTTGGCCGCGGTCGGCGCCAGCCAGTGGCCGTTGCCGAAGATGCGCTCGTCGGCCTGGGCCGACACCACCTCGCCGAAGAAGCAGTCGTAGGCCGCCTGTGCATGCGGCTCCTCGATGAGCCGGCATTCCAGGTGCGCGACGCAGCCCTGCAGCAGCGGCAGACCCAGCACCGGGCCGGCATCGGCCGCCAGGCCGTAGCGGGCGAACTTGTCGGCCGCCTCGCCACTCTCGCTGCCCAGCGTGTAGACCAGGTCGGCCTGATGCCGCCCCGGCACACTGAGCACGAACTGGCCCGACGCCGTCACCAGCCCGCGCGTGAAGGTGCTCTTGTCGAGAACGACCACGACGCGCGGCGGCGTGAACTCCACCGGCATCGACCAGGCCGCCGCCATCAGGTTGCGCCGCCCGCCATGCGCGCTGCCCACGAGCACGGTCGGCCCGTGGTTGACGAGCCGGCTGGCATGGCGCAGCTCGACCGTCTGCATCACAGGAAACGTTCCAGCAGCTTCTTGGAGGCCTTGTCCAGCGCCCAGCGGTCCGGCACCTGCAGCTGCACGCCGTGGCTGGACGTGATCAGCAGCCGGCCCTCCTCCAGGCGGCGGATGTCTTCCTCGCTCTTCAGCACGAAGTCCACCTCGCCGCGGTCGGTCTCGATGCGCCAGGTGCTGGGCGTCGAGAAGGTGTTCACGGAGATCAGCCGCTTGAGCGTCGGGTGGAACTCGCGCGCCGCCAGCTCGCTCACCAGCAACTGGCGCGGGCCGTCGGGCAACTCGGACAGGCGGGCAATCCACGCCAGCTCATGGCCGTGCGAGCCGAGCAGCGACACCCCCTCGTCGGGCGCCGAGATCGGGTGCGCACGCACCGGCGACACCGCCGTGTGGCGATCGCCGTTCAGGTCGGTCAGCACCAGTTTGCCGAAGGCGTCCAGATGCAAGTCGCGAAAAGGCAGGGTGCTCATGCGTTCTCCGTGTGCGCACTCGGATTGGGCGCGACGACCATCAGGCCGGACGAGTCCTCGCCGTCGGCCTCGGCATCCACGCGGCGGGCCTGCGCCTCCCACAGGCGCCAGTAGTGGCCTTGCTTGGCGATCAGTTCGTCATGCGGCCCCAGCTCGACGATCTCGCCGCGGTCCATGACGACCAGGCGGTCGGCCTTGCGCAGCGTGGACAGGCGGTGGGCGATGGCAATCGTCGTGCGGCCCTTCACCAGGTTGTCCAGCGCGCGCTGGATTTCCTTCTCGGTCTCGGTGTCGACCGCGCTGGTCGCCTCGTCCAGGATCAGGATGGCCGGGTCGATCAGCAGCGCGCGGGCGATGGAGATGCGCTGGCGCTCGCCGCCCGACAAGCCCTGGCCGCGCTCGCCGACGAGGCTGTCGTAGCCGTGCGGCAGGCGCAGGATGAACTCGTGCGCGTGCGCCGCGCGGGCGGCGGCGACGATCTCGTCTCGAGTCGCGTCGGGTTTGCCGTAGGCGATGTTCTCGGCGATGGTGCCGAAGAACAGGAAGGGCTCCTGCAGCACCAGGCCGATGTGGCGCCGGTAGTCGGACACCTTGATGCGCCGCAGGTCCACGCCGTCCACCTTGATCGCGCCCTCGGTCACGTCGTAGAAGCGGCAGATCAGGTTCACCAGCGTGCTCTTGCCCGAGCCGCTGTGGCCCACCAGGCCCACCATCTCGCCGGGGCGGATGTCCAGGTTCAGGTTGCGGATGACGGAGCGCGAGCCGTAGCGGAAGTCCAGCCCCTGCATGGAGATCGCGCCGGTCACGTTCTCGAACGGCTGCGGGTTGACCGGGTCGGGCACGTTGGAGACGTGGTCCAGGATGTCGAAGATGCGCTTGGCCCCGGCCGCGGCCTTCTGCGTGACCGAGACGATGCGGCTCATCGAATCCAGCCGGCCATAGAAGCGGCCGATGTAGGCCAGGAACGCCGTCAGCGTGCCGACCGTGATGCTCTGGTGCGAGATCAGCCAGATGCCCACGCCCCACACCACCAGCAGGCCCATCTCCGTCAGCAGCGCGACGCTGGGCGTGAACAGGCTCCAGGTCTTGTTGAGGCGGTCGTTGACCTGCAGGTTCTTCGCATTCGCCTCGCGAAAGCGCGAGGCCTCGCGCTTCTCCTGCGCGAACGCCTTCACGACCCGGATGCCGGGAATCGTGTCGGCCAGCACGTTGGTGATCTCGCCCCAGACGCGGTCGATCTTCTCGAAGCCGGTGCGCAGCTTGTCCCGCACCAGGTGGATCAACCAGGCGATGAAGGGCAGCGGCACCAGCGTGGCCAGCGCCAGGCCCGGATGGATGCTGAACAGGATGATGGTGGTCATCGCCAGCATCAGCACGTCCGTGATGAAGTCCAGCGCGTGCAGCGACAGGAACACCGAGATGCGGTCGGTCTCGGAGCCGATGCGCGACATCAGGTCGCCCGTGCGCTTGTTGCCGAAGTATTCGAGCGACAGCCCCAGCAGGTGTTCGAAGGTGGCCGTGCGCAGGTCCGCCGCGATGCGCTCGGACACCAGCGACAGCAGGTAGGTCTTGGCCCAGCCCAGCGCCCACGAGAACAGCGCCGCGCCCAGCAGGCCGGCCAGCAGCAGGCCCACATAGCCCGGGTCGATGCGCTGCCCGTTCTGGAACGGGATCAGCACCTTGTCCATCAGCGGCATGGTCAGGTAGGGCGACACCAGCGTCGCGCCGGTCGCCCCCAGCATCAGTGTGAACCCCAGCAGCAACTGGCCCTGATACGGCCGCGCGAACCGCCACAGGCGCAGCAGCACCCAGGTGCTGGGCGGTGCGCCGGCTTCGCCGAAGTCGAAGCCGGACTCCTCGCCGTCGTCCTCGTCGTCCCGCACCCCATGGCCTGCCAGGCGCTGCACCTCGCGGTCGAACAGGCCCACGAAACGCACCGCCAGCGGGTTGCAGGCGAGCGTGAAGCGCCAGCGCGCCAGGCGGCGCTGGGTGTCGAACAGCTCCATGAAGGCCAGGCCGCCATGGTCGCTGAGCCTGAGGCTCTGGCCTGCCGACAGCGGGAACGCGGCCCAGCCGCCGCCACCCGGCTCGTACGCCAGCAAACGTGAATTCGTCAGCGCGATCAGCCCCTGGGCGAAGCGGCCCGTCGCGTCCAGGTCAACCTCCAGCGTGGCCAGCACGTTCTCGCCAGCCAGCAACTGCGACCGCAGGGCCGCCGTTTGCGGATGGGTCGCTTCGACGACGGGAGGATGGTCTTGCATTTTGTTGTTCAGTCGACAGGCAGCGACCCATTCTCCGCCATGACTGAGCGCACAATCTCCCGCGCTTCCCGGCGCCAACCCCGTACCCCATGACCCAGAAAGAAGACATCCGCCTGCTGCGCATCAACTACCTGCGCGGCCCCAACATGTGGACCTACAGGCCCGTGCTGGAAGTCTGGCTGGACCTGGGGGAGCTGGAAGACCATCCCAGCCACCTGCTGCCGGGTTTCAACGACCGGCTGACGACCGCACTGCCCGCACTGATCGAGCACCACTGCGGTGTCGGCGAGCGCGGCGGCTTTCTGGAACGGCTGCGCGAAGGCACCTGGATGGGCCATGTGCTGGAGCACATCGTCATCGAACTGCTGAACCTGGCCGGCATGCCCACGGGCTTTGGCCAGACGCGCTCCACCTCGCAGCGGGGCGTCTACCGCATGGTGTTCCGGGCGCGTGACGAACAGGTGGCCCGCGCCGCGCTGGCCGAGGGGCACGCGCTCATCATGGCCATGATCAACGACAAGCCGTTCGACGTGCCTGCGGCGACGGCCCGCGTGCGCGACAAGCTGGACGACTGCTACCTGGGGCCCTCCACCGCGGCCATCGTCGCCGCGGCCACCGATCGCCGCATCCCGCACATCCGGCTGAACGACGGCAACCTCGTGCAGCTGGGCCACGGCCAGCGCCAGCGCCGCATCTGGACGGCCGAGACCGACATGACCAGCGCGATCGCCGAAGGCATCGCCGGCGACAAGGACCTGACCAAGACGCTGCTCAAGGCCGTCGGCGTGCCGGTGCCTGCGGGCCGGGAGGTCAGGACCGCCGCCGAGGCCTGGGACGCCGCGCAGGACATCGGCCTGCCCGTCGTCATCAAGCCCAGCGACGGCAACCACGGCCGCGGCGTGACACTGGACATCCAGGCGCCGGCCGACTGCGAGGCCGCCTTCAAGCTGGCAGACGCCGAAGGCTCGTCGGTGCTGGTGGAGCGCTACATCCGCGGCAACGAGCACCGCGTGCTGGTCGTCGGCGGCCAGGTCGTGGCCGCCGCGCGCGGCGAGGCGGCCTGGGTGCACGGCGACGGCACGCACACGGTGGCGGAGCTGGTGGACCTGCAGATCAACACCGACCCCCGCCGCGGCCTGACCGAGGACTTCCCGCTGAACCGCATCCAGCTGGGCGACGACGCCGTCGTGCTGCTGGACCTGCAGCGCCAGGGCTTCGCACCCGATGCCGTGCCGGCGGCGGGCAAGTCGGTGCTGATCCAGCGCAACGGCAACGTCGCCATCGACTGCACCGACGAAGTCCATCCCGAGGTCGCGCATGCCGTGTCGCTGGCCGCGCGCACCGTGGGCCTGGACATCGCCGGTGTGGACCTCGTCACCGAGGACATCGCCAGGCCGCTGAGCGAGACCGGCGGCGCCATCGTCGAGGTCAACGCCGGCCCGGGCCTGCTGATGCACCTGAAACCCGCCGGCGGCGCGCCGCAGCCCGTGGGCCAGGCCATCATCGACCACCTGTTCGCCGAGGACGAGACCGGCCGCATCCCCATCGTCGGCGTGGCCGGCTCGCGCGGCGGGCGCCAGATCGCCCGCCTGGTCGCCTGGCTGCTGCACCTGAACGGCCGCCACGTGGGCCTGGCCTGCCGCGACGGCCTGTTCCTGGGCACGCGCCGCGTCGAGAAGAAGGACAGCGCCCGCTGGGACGCGGCGCACCGTCTGCTGATGAACCGCGGCGTCAACGCCGTCGTCGTCGAGAACGACGCCGCCTCCATCCTGCGCGACGGCCTGGCCTACGACCGCTGCCTGGTCGGCGTCGTCACCGACATGGACGGCATGGACGGCCTGGCCGAGTTCGACGTGCAGGACAGCGACCAGCTCTACAAGGTGCTGCGCACGCAGATCGACGTGGTGCTCAGCGACGGCGCCAGCGTGCTCAATGCCGCCCACCCGCGCCTCGTCGACATGGCCGAACTGAGCGATGGCGAAGTCGTCTTCTACGCCGAGGACGGCCGCCTCGAAGCGCTGCAGCAGCACCGCGACCGCGGCGGCCGCGCTGTGTTCCTGCGCGGTGGCGCCGCCGTGCTGGCGCAAGGCCCGGCCGAGACGCCCGGCGCCAACATCGAGGCGCTGCTGGGCCGTTTCGGCGCCACGCCCGTCGATGCCTCCACGCTGCTGGCCGCCGTCGCCACCGCATGGGCGCTGGGCGTGTCGCCCGAGCTCATCGCCGCCGGCCTCGACACCTTCGTGCCCGAACTCCACCTCGCCTAACGTCAACGGACCCCCAACACTCATGGACGTTTCCCGCACCCGCGCGTTGCGCGGCCCGAACATGTGGAGCCGCCACACGGCCATCGAGGCCGTCGTGCACTGCAGCGACATCGAGCGCTCGCTCGAACGCCTGCCCGGCTTCGAGCCGCGGCTGCGCCAGCTCTTCCCCACCATCGGCGAGCTGCGCGCCGACGCGTCGCTGGCCCAGGTGCTGGAGCAGGCCACGCTGGCCTTGCAGGCCCAGGCCGGCTGCCCGGTCACGTTCAGCCAGACGCATGTGACGCCCGAGGCCGGCACCTACCAGATCGTCATCGAATACAGCGAGGAAGACGTCGGCCGGCTGGCCTTCGAGCAGGCGCAGCAGCTCATGCTCGCCGCGCTACATCCGCAAGGCGGCGGCGCGTTCGATGCCGACGCCGTCATCGCGCAACTGCGCGAGCTGGACGAGGACATCCGCCTGGGCCCGTCCACCGGCTCCATCGTCAACGCGGCCATCGCGCGCGGCATCCCGTTCCGCCGCCTGACGCAGGGCAGCCTGGTGCAGTTCGGCTGGGGCGCCAAGCAGCGCCGCATCTGGGCCGCCGAGGTGGACGCGACCAGCGCCGTCAGCGAGTCCATCGCGCAGGACAAGGACCTCTGCAAGCGCCTGCTGCAGGCCGCCGGCGTGCCGGTGCCCATCGGCCGCCCGGTGGACTCGGTGGACGACGCCTGGGCCGTGGCCGAGGAGATCGGCCTGCCGGTGGTCGTGAAGCCGCAGGACGGCAACCAGGGCAAGGGCGTCACCGTCAACGTGACGACGCGTGAAGGCATCGCCGCCGCGTACAAGGCCGCGGACGAGATCGGCCAGGTCATGGTCGAGAAGTTCCTGCCCGGCGGCGACTACCGGCTGCTGGTCATCGGCGACAAGCTCATCGCCGCCGCGCGCCGCGACCCGCCCCACGTCATCGGCGACGGCCAGCACACCGTCAAGGAGCTGGTCGACAAGGTCAACGCCGACCCGCGCCGAGGGGACGGCCACGCGACCTCGCTGACCAAGATCCGCTTCGACGACATCGCCGTCGCGCGCCTGACCCAGCAAGGCCTGGCCCCGGACTCCGTGCCCGAGAAGGGCCAGCGTGTCATCCTGCGCAACAACGCCAACCTGTCCACCGGCGGCACGGCCACCGACGTGACGGACGACGTGCACCCCGAGGTGGCCGCGCGCGCCATCGCCGCGGCGCAGGTCGTGGGCCTGCACGTGTGCGGTGTCGACGTGGTGGCCGAGAGCGTGCTGCGGCCGCTGGAGGAGATCAACGGCGGCATCGTCGAGGTCAACGCCGCGCCGGGCCTGCGCATGCACCTCTCCCCCAGCTTCGGCAAGGGCCGCAACGTGGGCGAAGGCATCGTGGGCCACCTGTTCGGCAGCGGCCCGAAATCGGGCGGCGCGGCGGAGGACGGCCGCATCCCGGTCGTCGCCGTCACCGGCACCAACGGCAAGACCACCGTCACGCGGCTGATCGCGCACCTGTTCGCCAGTTGCGGCCTGAAGGTCGGCATGACCAACACCGACGGCGTCTACGTCGACGGCCGCCAGATCGACAGCGGCGACTGCTCCGGCCCCAAGAGCGCCCGCAACGTGCTGATGCACCCGGACGTGGAGGCCGCCGTGCTCGAGACCGCCCGCGGCGGCATCCTGCGCGAGGGCCTGGGCTTCGACCGCTGCCAGGTGGCCGTGGTCACCAACGTCGGCGCGGGCGACCACCTCGGCATGAACTTCCTGCACACGGCCGAGGACCTGGTGCTGGTCAAGCGCGTCATCGTGCAGAACGTGGCGCCCAGCGGCTACGCGGTGCTCAACGCGACCGACCCGCTGACCGCCGGCATGGCCGCCGTGTGCCCCGGCCAGGTCATCTACTTCGCGGCTGACCGCCATCACCCGGTGATGGCCACGCACCGCGCCCAGGGCAAGCGCTGCGTCTACGTGGACGGCGACCAGCTCGTCGCCGCGCAAGGCGTGTGGCGCGAGAGCATCCCGCTGCGCGATGTGCCGATCACGCGCGGCGGCCTCATCGGCTTCCAGGTCGAGAACGCGATGGCCTCGGTCGCCGCCGCCTGGGCCGTGGGGCTGGACTGGGACACCATCCGCCGCGGCGTGGCCAGCTTCGCCAACGACGCCGACAACGCGCCCGGCCGCTTCAACGTGATGGACTACCGCGGCGCCACCGTCATCGCCGACTACGGCCACAACGGCGACGCGATGAAGGCCCTCGTCGGCGCGGTGGCGGCGCTGCCGGCCAAGACCCGCAGCGTCGTCATCAGCGGCGCCGGTGACCGTCGCGACGAGGACATCCGCGTGCAGACGGAGATCCTGGGCGCCGCCTTCGACGAGGTCATCCTGTACGAAGACGCCTGCCAGCGCGGCCGCGCGGCGGGCGAGGTCGTCGCGCTGCTGCGCGCCGGGCTGGAAGGTGCGTCGCGCACCCGGCACATCGAGGAGATCGTCGGCGAGTTCACGGCCATCGACCGTGCGCTCGAACGCCTGCAGCCGGGCGACCTGTGCCTGGTGCTGGTGGACCAGGTCGAGGAAGCACTGGCCCACCTGGCCAGGCGCATCGCGCAAGGCTGAGGTCAGCGGTACTTGCCGAGGATGCGGGTCAGTTCGCCCTCGGCCACCAGGCCGTTGATCGCGCCGTTCAGCGCGGGCAAGGTCACCGACGCCTGCGGCGCCAGCGCGCACTGCGCCAGCACCTCGGACACGACCAGCGGCGGGTGCAGCGCCAGCCGGAAGCCGCCGATGTGCTGCTGGTACTCCAGCACCCGCCGGCCGGTCAGCACATGCTGGATGCGGCCGATGGCCAGCTTGCGCAGGTTGGCCACGGCGTCGGGCGCGTCGTCGCGGATGAAACCCGTGCGCAGGATGTCGGCCACCTCCGGGTAGACGTAGCCCAGCACCGTGCCCACCGGCTGGCCGGCCAGGCCCGCAAGACCGGCCGGAGCCGGTGCGCCGGCGGCCGTCACGAGCAGCGCCTGGTCGGGGATGAAGGGCCGGCTCCAGCCGAACGGGCCGGGCAGCCAGTCGCTCTGGTAATCGCACAGCAGGTCGCCTTCGCCGCGCTCCAGCGCCTGGGCCAGGCGCTTGCGCGGCACGGGGCGCAGGACCAGCTCGCGGCCGAGACGGCGCGCCAGCGCCGCGCCGAGGTCGGCATGCAGACCCTCGACGACGCGGCCAGCCTCGATGCGCGCCTGCGGCATCAGCGCGCTCGTCTCGACGAGCAGCACCAGCGGCGCGGCCGGCACGGACGCACTCGCCGCCCCGGCCACGATCGCGATCCATGCCCACCCGCCACCTGTGTTCATGGCGCGGATGATGCCCGGTGGCAACGCGCGCGTCCCCGGTGCTTGCCCTCGCCTTTGCCTCAACCATGAACTTGGCGACAGCTGATCGCTGACCGCCGCCCTGATGCGCGGCAGCGCCCGCTGCGCCAGCCGGAAGGCCGGCTTTCGTCACGAAAGTCGGCGCACCGGCCCGGGCCACGGCAGATAGACTGAAAAGCCTCCAACGCCGGAGCCCGACGCGATGAAGTCCCGCCTGCTGTCCCCTGCCCTCGCTGCCGCCCTGCTGGCCTGCGCCGCCGCCCTGCCAGCCCGGGCCCAGTCGGCACCCGGCCAGGGCCAGCCCACCGTCATCCGCGCCAGCGACGACAGCCTCTACCGTGAGCTGGGCGGCCGGGAGGCCATCCAGGCCTTCACGAACGACTTCTACGACCGCATGCTGCACGACCCGCGCATCGCCCACTTCTTCGACGGCATCAACGTCGTCTACCTGAAGCGCGCGCTGGCCGACTACTTCTGCGTGACTGCAGGCGGCCCCTGCGACTACGACGGCGTCAGCATGACCAACGCCCATGCCCACCTGGGCATCGGCAAGGGCGACTTCAACGCGCTGGTCGAGAACCTGCAGAACGCGATGGACGCGGCCCATGTGCCGTTCGCGACGCAGAACAAGCTGCTGTCCCGGCTGGCCTTCTATCACCGGGACGTCGTCACGAAATGACGGTCCTGCGAACGGGCTGCACCCTGCCCGCGCTCTCGTGACGCGTCCGTCCCACCACCGCGACGGCAGCTTCCGCAACACCGACGGGGAATTCACGCCGCGCTCGCTGGCCGAGTTGCTGCGCTGGCGGTGGGACGCCTCGCGCCGGGGTCTGCCGCCGCGCCCCGCCGAGCCCATCCCCACGCAGGCGCCCGACGTCGGCTTCATCCACGCCAACGCCGGCGCGGCCCAAGTCCCGGCCGTGACGTGGATCGGCCACGCCACCGTGCTCGCGCAGTTCGGCGGCATCAGCCTGCTGACCGACCCCATCTTCTCCGAGCGAGCCTCACCGCTGTCCTTTGCCGGCCCGAAGCGCGAGCAGCCGCCCGGCGTGGCGCTGCATGCGCTGCCGGCCATCGACGTGGTGCTCGTCTCGCACAACCACTACGACCACCTGGACCTGCCGTCCTGCCGCGCGCTGGCCGCGCAGCCCGGCGGCGGGCCGCTGTTCGTCGTGCCGCTGGGCCTGAAGGCCTGGTTCGAGGCGCGCGGCATCGCCCGGGTCGTGGAGCTGGACTGGTGGCAAGGCCACGCCGTTCACGGCCTGGAGATCGTGCTGGTGCCGGCGCGGCACTGGTCGGCGCGCGGGCTGACCGACCGCATGAAGACGCTGTGGGGCGGCTTTGCCGTGTTCGCGCCGGACTGCCAGCTCTTCTTTGCCGGCGACACCGCGTATTCGCGCGACTTCGCGGACATCCGCGAGCGCTTTGCCGAACGCCAGCAGCCCGGCCAGGGCGGCGGGTTCGACCTCGCGCTGATCCCCATCGGCGCCTACGAGCCGCGCTGGTTCATGCGCAACCAGCATGTCAACGTCGAGGAGGCGCTGAAGATCCATGCCGACCTCGGCGCCAAGCGCTCCCTGGGCGTGCACTGGGGCACCTTCGAGCTGACCGACGAGGCGCTGGACGAGCCGCCGCGCCAGCTGGCCCGCCAGCGTGCCGCGCAGGGGCTGGGCGAGGACGAGTTCTTCGCGCTGGCCATCGGCGAGACACGGCGCATCACGCCTCGGACTTAGGCGCCGCTGCAGCCGCCGGCGACAAGCGCCCGGCGCGCGGTCCTACGCGGCGCAGCCGCCGTGGCGCTCACCATGCGGCGCATGCTGCTGACCTTGATCGGTGTCGTCGCCACCGCCTACCTCGCATTGCTGGGTGCGCTGTGGTGGGGGCAGGAGCGACTGCTGTTCGAGCCCGAGCCGCTGCCGGCGGATCACGTCTTCGCCTTCGGTGCCGACGTGCACGAGCTGAGCATCGACCGCCCCGGCGGCACGCGGCTGAACGCGCTGCACCTGCGCCTGCCCGACCCGCACGGCATCGTCTTCTACCTGCACGGCAATGCCGGCAACCTGCAGGCGTGGTTCGCCCACGCGGACTTCTACCGCCAGGCCGGCTACGACCTCTTCATGCTGGACTACCGCGGCTTCGGCAAGAGCGGCGGGCGCATCGGCAGCGAGGCGGAGTTGCGTGACGACGCGCGCGCCGCCTGGCAGCAGATCGCGCCGCTGTACCCGCCCGGCAAGGTGCGCGTCATCGCCGGCCGCTCGCTGGGCAGCGGCCTGGCCGCAGGCCTGGCGGCCGAACTCCAGCCCGACCTGACGGTGCTGATCTCGCCCTACCGCAGCATGGCGGCGCTGGCGGCGCAGCACTACCCCTGGGTGCCCGGCGCGTTGCTGCGCTATCCGCTGGACACCGAGGCGCTGGCCCCGCGCATCGGCGGCCCCTGCCTGCTGGTGCACGGCGACCAGGACTCGCTGATCCCACCGGCGCACAGCGCGGCACTGGCGGCGCGGCTGCCGCGGGCGCGGCATGTGCGCATCGCGGGCGCCGCCCATGGCGACGTGCAGGACTTCCCGGCCTATCGGGCCACGGTCAGGTCGGCGCTCGACGCCGCAGCCGCCGGCCTTCAGCCCACGCGGCAGACCTTGAGCATGTTGGTGCCGCCCGGGTAGCCCATGGGCTCGCCGCAGGTGATGGCGTAGGTGTCGCCCGGCATCAGCACGCCCTGGTCGACGAGGATCTTCTCGGCCGCCGCCAGCGCCGTGTCGCGGTCGTCGAACTTGGGCATCAGCAGCGGCCGCACGTTGCGGTACAGCGCCATCTTGCGCTGGCTGACGGGCTGGGTCGTCAGCGCGTAGATGGGCACCTGGATGCCGTGGCGGCTCATCCACAGCGCGGTGGAGCCGGACTCCGTCAACGCCAGGATGGCCTTGCAGCCCAGGTGGTGGGCCGTGAACAGCGCGCCCATGGCGATGGACTGGTCGATGCGGCCGAACTGGCGGTCGGTGAAGTTGGTGTCCAGCGTGACGAACTCGGCGCGCTCCGCCTCCAGCGCGATCGCGGCCATCTGCTCGATGGTCTCGATGGGGTACTTGCCGGCGGCCGTCTCGGCGGACAGCATGACGGCGTCGGTGCCGTCCAGCACCGCGTTGGCCACGTCGGACACCTCGGCGCGCGTGGGCACCGGGTTGACGATCATGGACTCCATCATCTGCGTGGCCGTGATGGCCACCTTGTCGAGCTGGCGGGCCAGCTTGATCATGCGCTTCTGCAGCGCCGGCACGGCCGCGTTGCCCACCTCCACGGCCAGGTCGCCGCGCGCCACCATGATGCCGTCGCTGGCCTTCAGGATGGCCTCCAGGTGCGGGATGGCCTCGTAGCGCTCGATCTTGGCGATCATGGACGGCTTGTGCCGCCACGGCTCGCCGGCCACGTTGGCGAGCTGGCGCGCCATCTCCATGTCGGTCGCGTTCTTGGGGAAGCTCACGGCCAGGTATTCGCACTGGAAGGACATCGCGGTCTTGATGTCGTCCATGTCCTTGGCGGTGAGCGCCGGCGCGGTCAGGCCGCCGCCCTGCTTGTTGATGCCCTTGTTGTTGGACAGCTCGCCGCCGAGCTTGACGGTCGTGTGCACCTGCGCGCCGCGCACCAGGTCCACGGTCAGCACCAGCAGGCCGTCGTTGAGCAGCAGCGTGTCGCCGGGCTTCACGTCGCGCGGCAGCTCCTTGTAGTCCAGGCTGGCGATGTCGGACGTGCCCAGCTCCGTGCGGTCGGCGTCGAGGATGAACTTGGCGCCGGGGATCAGCTCGATCTTGTTGTTCTCGAACTTGCCGACGCGGATCTTGGGGCCTTGCAGGTCGGCCATGATGGCCACCGACTTGCCGACCCTGTCTGCCGCGGCGCGCACCATCTGCGCGCGGTCGATGTGGTCCTGCGCCTTGCCGTGCGAGAAGTTCAGCCGCACCACGTCGACGCCGGCGCGGATCATCTTCTCCAGGATCTCCGGCGTGTTCGAGGCAGGGCCGAGGGTGGCGACGATCTTGGTGGCGCGGGTCATGGACGTCTCGTTCTTCAAATAGGCCGCAGATTATGGTCCTGCGCCCTGCGCCAAAGTTTCGCCGTGTTACGTCGCCACGGCCGGGCTCAACCCCGGGCGACCCGCGCCTCCCGCGCGTCCGACGCCGCCAGCGCCGTCATGTTGATGATGCGGCGCACCGTGGCCGACGGCGTCAGGATGTGCACCGGCCGGGCCGCACCCAGCAGGATGGGCCCGACCGTGACGCCCTGGCTGGCGCTGATCTTGAGCACGTTGAACAGGATGTTGGCGGCGTCCAGCGTCGGCAGCACGAGCAGGTTGGCCGCGCCCTTGAGCTTGCTGTCGGGCAGGAAGGCCTGGCGCACGCTCTCCGACAGCGCGGCATCGCCGTGCATCTCGCCGTCGCACTCGACCTGCGGGTGGCGCGCCGAGAACAGCTCGTGTGCGCGGCGCATCTTGACGGCCGACGGCCGCGTGGACGAGCCGAACATCGAGTGGCTCACGAAGGCCAGCTTGGGCGGCAGGCCGAAGCGGCTGACCTCCTCGGCGGCCATCGCGGCGATGTCGGCCAGCGTTTCGGCGTCGGGGTCGTCGTTGACGAAGGTGTCGGCGATGAACAGCGTCATCTTCTCCAGCATCAGCGCGTTCATCGCGGCGAACTGGCGCACGCCCGCGCGCAGGCCGATGAGGTCGCTGACCTGCTCCAGGTGGCGGTCGAAGCGCCCCACCAGGCCGCAGATCATCGCGTCCGCGTCGCCCAGCTCGATGGCCAGCGCGCCGATGGCCGTGTTGGAGCGGCGCACGGCGGACTTGGCCATCTCCGGCGTGAAGCCGTTGCGCTTCATGCGGGCGTAGTAGGCCTCCCAGTACTGGCGAAAGCGCGGGTCGTCCTCAGGGTCGATGACGGCCACGTCCTCGCCCAGCTTCAGGCGCAGCCCGGCGCGCTGGATGCGCGACGCGAGCACCGCGGGGCGGCCGATCAGTGTCGGGCGGCACAGGCCTTCGTCCAGCGCCACCTGCACCGCGCGCAGCACGCGTTCGTCCTCGCCCTCGGCGTAGATGACGCGCGCCGCCAAGCCCGTCGCGCTCATGGCCTTGGCGGCGGCAAACACCGGGCGCATGAACATGCCGGTCTGGTAGACGAAGCGCTCCAGCGACTGCCGGTAGGCGTCGAGATCGGCGATGGGCCGCGTGGCGACGCCGTCCGCCGCCGCTGCCGCCGCCACGGCCGGCGCGATGCGCAGGATCAGCCGCGCGTCGAAAGGCTTGGGGATCAGGTAGTCCGGCCCGAACGCCAGCTCCTGGCCGGCGTAGGCCGCGGCCACCTCGTCCGAGGTCTCGGCCTTGGCCAGCGCCGCAATCTCGCGCACGCAGGCCAGCTTCATGCCCTCGGTGATCTTGCTGGCGCCGCAGTCCAGCGCGCCGCGGAAGATGTAGGGGAAGCACAGGACGTTGTTGACCTGGTTCGGGTAGTCCGAACGCCCGGTGGCGACGATGCAGTCCGGCCGCACCGCCTTCGCCAGCTCGGGGCGGATCTCCGGCTCGGGGTTGGCCAGCGCCAGGATGATGGGCTGCGTGCCCATGGTCTTGACCATCTCGGCGCTGAGCACGCCGGCGGCGGAACAACCGAGGAACACGTCGGCGCCCACGCAGACGTCGGCCAGCGTGCGCGCGGCCGTCACCTGGCAGTAGCGCTGCTTGGATTCGTCCAGCTTGCCCGCCTTGGCGTCCTCGCGCTCGCTGTGGATGACGCCGCGCGAATCGCAGACGAACACGTGCTCACGCCGCACGCCCAGCCCCACCATGACATCCAGGCAGGCGATGGCCGCAGCCCCCGCGCCGGACACGGCGACCTTGACGCTGCCGATGTCCTTGCCCACCAGCTCCAGCCCGTTCAGCAGCGCGGCCGACGAGATGATGGCGGTGCCATGCTGGTCGTCGTGGAACACCGGGATGTTCATCCGCTTGGACAGCTCGCGCTCGATGTAGAAGCACTCGGGCGCCTTGATGTCTTCGAGGTTGACGCCGCCCAGCGTCGGCTCCATGGCCGCGATGATGGCGATGAGCTTGTCCGGGTCGCGCTCGGCCAGCTCGATGTCGAACACGTCGATGCCGGCGAACTTCTTGAAGAGGCAGCCCTTGCCTTCCATCACCGGCTTGGCCGCGAGCGGCCCGATGTCGCCCAGGCCCAGCACGGCCGTGCCGTTGGTGATGACGCCCACCAGGTTGCCGCGCGACGTGTACTCGGCCGCCAGCGACGGATCGCGCTCGATGTCCAGGCACGGGTAGGCCACGCCCGGCGAGTAGGCCAGCGACAGGTCGCGCTGGTTGGAGAGCGCCTTGGTCGGCGTGACGGAAATCTTGCCGCGCGTCGGGGCGCGGTGATAGTCCAGCGCGGCGTCGCGCAGTGCGGCTTCGGCGGCGGAAAGCGGGGCGTTGTTCTTGTCCATGCGGGTCTCCGGAAGGGACAAGAAGGTTACGCCGCGTTTCTCCGGAGCGCACCTGTGGCGCGATGCCGGATTGCTACCGGGTCATGCCGAAGCGGCAGCCCGGCGACATCGGTCGCTCAGCCCGCGGCGCGCTGGCTGAGGATCTCGAACGCGGGCAGCGTCTTGCCTTCGAGAATTTCCAGGAAGGCACCGCCGCCGGTGGAGATGTAGCCGACGTCAGCCTCGATGCCGTACTTGGCAATCGCGGCGAGCGTGTCGCCGCCGCCGGCGATGCTGAAGGCGCTGCTGTCGGCGATCGCGCGGGCTATTGCCTCGGTGCCATGGGAGAAGGCGTCGAACTCGAACACGCCCACCGGGCCGTTCCAGACGATGGTGCCGGCGGCCTTCAACTGCTGGGCCAGCAGCGCGGCAGTCTTGGGGCCGATGTCCAGGATCAGGTCGTCATCGGCCACGTCGGTGGCGGCCTTCACGGTGGCCTCGGCGTCGGCGGCAAAGCGCTTGGCGCAGACGACGTCCACGGGGATGGGCACCGCCGCGCCGCGCGCCTTCATCGACTCGATGACGGACTTGGCCTGGTCGACCAGATCGGGCTCGGCCAGCGACTTGCCGATCTTCAGCCCCGCGGCCAGCATGAAGGTGTTGGCGATGCCACCGCCGACGATGAGGCCGTCCACCTTGGCTGAAAGCGCCTGCAGGATGGTCAGCTTGGTCGACACCTTGGAGCCGGCCACGATGGCCACCAGCGGTCGCTTCGGGTGCGCCAGCGCCTGGGTGATCGCGTCGATCTCCGCCGCCAGCAGCGGGCCGGCGCAGGCGATCCTGGCGAACTTGGCGATGCCGTAGGTGGTGGCCTCGGCGCGGTGGGCGGTGCCGAAGGCGTCGTTCACGAAGATGTCGCACAGCGCCGCGAGCTTCCTGGACAAGCCCTCGTCGCACTTCTTCTCGCCCTTGTTGACGCGGCAGTTCTCCAGCAGCACCAGCTCGCCGGGCTTGACGTCCACGCCGTCGACCCAGTCGCGTTGAAGCGGCACCGGGCGGCCCAGCAGTTCGGCCATGCGCGCAGCGACGGGCGCGAGCGAATCCTCGGGCTTGAATTCACCCTCGGTCGGGCGGCCCAGGTGGGACGTGACCATGACGGCCGCGCCGGCGTCCAGCGCCATGCGGATGGCCGGCAGCGACGCGCGGATGCGCGTGTCTTCGGTGATCTTGCCGCCGCCTTCAGGTGAATGGTCCTGCGGCACGTTGAGGTCGGCGCGGATGAAGACGCGCTGGCCGGCCACCTGGCCGGCGGCGATCAGGTCGGAGAAGCGGATGACGTTCATGGTCGGGCGGAGCAGTTGAGAAAACTGCGGCGATTCTCGCCGCTGCTCCGCACGCTGCCGCGTTGCAACCGCGGACCGGTGACGGGCCGCGCGAAGCCGGCACGCAGGCGATGGGCTTGCGGCTCAACGCCGCAAGCATCGCCGTCCCCTCGGGGGACCGACCGGGCTCACCCGCGTTCAGCGGGTCGAGACCGGGCGAGGGGCCGTTTCACCAGCCGAAGCCCAGCTTGAGCGTCAGCAGCACGGCCATGCCCACGACGATGGTGCCCAGGATGCCCTGGCGCCAGAAGTAGTAGGCCGCACCGGCCACGGCCGCGGGCCAGCGCGCGTCCTGCCAGGTCGCGATGACCTCGCCCTGCGTCATGAACACCTCGGGGGCGACGACCGCCACCAGCGCAGCCAGTGGCGCCATCTTCAGCAGCTCGCGCAGCCAGCCGGGGATGGGCAGCGGCTTGTCGCCGATCAGGAAGAAGCCGCGCGTCAGCACGGTGACGGCGCCCAGGCCCACCAGGGCCAGCCAGGTCATGGCTTCGCTCATGCCTTGCCCCTGCGCGTGTCCAGCCACCAGCCCACGGCGCCCGCCGCGACGATGGCGCACAGGATGTTGAGCTTGAGCGGCAGCGAGTAGGTCGCGATGGACACGACGGCGGCGGTGAGCGCCACCCACCACAGCATGCGCTCCGCCAGCAGCGAGCACGACAGGCCCAGCAGCGCCAGCACGCCGGCGAAGCCGATGCCCCAGTGCGTCGGGATGCGGTCGGCCAGCAGGATGCCGGTGAAGGAGGTGAGCTGCCAGGCCGGCCAGTTCACGGCCACGCCGCCCCAGAAGTAGCGCCGCTGGCCCGCTGCCGGCACCGGGTCGGGGTAGCGGCGCACGAAGTAGACGAAGTTCAGGTCGGCCGAGAAGTAGCCGTGCACGAGCCGCTCGCGCAGCCGCAGGTGGCCGATGTAGTGGCGCCACTGCGCGCTGAAGATGACGAAGCGCAGGTTGACGCAGAAGGCCGTGGCCAGCAGCACCCACAGCGGCGCGCCGGATGCGATCAGCGGCAGCGCCGTGAGCTGCGCGCTGCCGGCGAACACCAGCAGCGACATGCCCATGGCCAGCGGGAGGCTGAGGCCGCTCTTGACCATGGTGACGCCGGTCACCAGGCCCCAGGCCGCCAGGCCCAGGGAGGGCGAGGCCATGTCGCGCGCGCCGGCTCGGAAATCAGGGTCGGCCGCGAGCGCGCGCAGCCTGGTCGACAAACTCATGCCGCCATTGTGGCGGCTCGGGCTTTACTGGCCGAGGCGACGGACCTTGCCGCTGCCGGCGATGGACGAGCTGATCTCCGGCGAGCCGACGTACTTCACGTCGCCCGAGCCGGCGATGGACACGTTCAGCCGGCGGGTGGCCTGCACCTGCGCGTCGCCGCTGCCGGCGATGCTGACCTTGACCTCTTCGGCCGCCAGCTCCGCGGCTTTCACGTCACCGCTGCCAGCGATGCTGACCGTGACGCTGCCCGCGCGGCCGGCCGCGACGATGTCGCCGCTGCCGCTGACCTTCAGGCCCAGGCGCTCGGCGTCCAGGCCGGCGAAGCGGATGTCGCCCGAACCGGCGATGGACGCATCCACGCCGCCGGTCTTCATCGCCTCGACCTTGACGGTGCCCGAGCCGGCCACGGCCACCGCGCGCAGCGCCGGCATCTCGATGGTGAAGACGGGCGTGGTGGACGTGCTGATGTTGTAGCCCTTCCTGGGCTCGATCTGCAGCGTGCGGCCCTTGGAACCGTCGACGACGCGGGTCTCGATGTAGGGCAGCAGGTTGCGGTCGGCCTTGACCTCGACCTTGGTGCCGCCGCCCTGGCGGATGACCACGTTGAAGCCGCCGGCCATGGACACACCGTCGAACGCGCCGGTGTCGCGGGCTTCCGTGGCAATGTCACCGTTGCCGGTGACCCGCTCGTTGTTGTTCCAGCTCCAGGCGCCGGCGGGGGCGCTGAGGGCGACAGCAGCGGTGACGAGGCCGAGGGCGAAGAGGCGGCGGGAGAGGGTCATGGCGGGCTCCGACGGGATTGCGATGGACCGCATGTTGCCCATCACCACGCCGGCTGCCGAGTGCAGCGCGACGATGCGCAGGAACGGGGGGCCGAAATGCGGCTGGGCGTGCCAGCCCGGCGGGCGAGTCAGTGGCCCTTGGCCTTGTCGGGCACCTTCTCGGCCGCCTTCGCGGCGGTTTTCTCGGCCGGCTTGTCCTCGGCATCGTCGGCGGGCGGCTTGACGGCACCCGGGCGCGGCACGACGGGCGCGATGCCTTCGAGCTTGTTCTCGCGCATGTACTCGTCCATCTCGCGCCAGCCGGTGTAGATGGCCGCCTTCTGCGCCTTGGGGTTCAGCACGTAGCAGTCCTCGATGGCGCGCATCGCATGCCGGCAGGCGCTGCCGATGGCCTTGCCCTCGGCCTCCTTGGCGGCGGCCACCTTGACGGGGTCGTCGATGCCAAGTTGCTCGCACGCACTGAGGGCGGCGAGCAGGGGCAGGGCGAGGGCGACGACGAGGGGGGGGCGCTTCATCCTGAGACCTATCGGCGCTTGGCGGGCCAACTTGAGTCAGCGCCGCACGGCGCCCGGTGCGGCCTGCGCCATCGCCAGCAGGCGCGCGACGCGCTCCTCGGTGGCCGGGTGGGTGGAGAACAGCCCGCGCAGGCCACCGGCGGACAGCGGGTTCATGATCATCATCTGCGCCGTCTCCGGGTGCGCTTCGGCCGGGCCGAGCGGGATGCCTTGCGCGTAGCGGTGGATCTTGTCCAGCGCCGAAGCCAGCGCCGCCGGGTCGCCGGAGATCTCGGCGCCGCCGCGGTCGGCCTCGAACTCGCGGGCGCGGCTGATGGCCATCTGGATCAGGCTGGCGGCCAGCGGCGCCAGGATCGCCACGGCGATGCCGGCCAGCGGGTTGGCGGGCCGGCCGTTCGCGTCGCGGCCACCAAAGAAGGCCGCGAAGTTGGCCAGCATGGAGATCGCGCCGGCCATGGTCGCGCTGATGGTGCTGATGAGGATGTCGCGGTGCGCCACGTGGGCCAGCTCGTGCGCCATCACGCCGCGCAGTTCGCGCTCGGACAGCACGCGCAGGATGCCGGTCGTCGCGGCCACGGCGGCATGCTCGGGGTCGCGGCCGGTCGCGAAGGCGTTGGGCGCGTCCTCGTTGATGAGGTAGACCTTGGGCATGGGCAGGCCGGCGCGCTGCGACAGCTCCTGCACCATGCGGTACAGCTGCGGCGCCGAACTCTCGTCCACGGCCTGCGCGTTGTACATCTTCAGCACCATGTCCGCGGAGAACCAGTAGCTGAAGAAATTCATGCCGACGGCCACGGCCAGCGCGATCAGCATGCCGGTCTGGCCGCCGATCATGGCGCCGACGGCCATGAACAGCGCCGTGATGGCGGCCATCAGGATGGCGGTCTTCACGAGGTTGAACATTTCAGGTCGCTTTCAGAAGTGGCGGGTGACGTGGCAGATGGTGCCACGCCGCACCGGTTCAAGACGCGTCGAAGCGTTCGCCGACCGCGATGGGGCGCGCCTGCAGGAAGGCCGCCGCCGGGCCGCGCTTGCCGCCGGCGCGTTGCAGTTCGGTCAGCTTCAGCGCGCCGGTGCCGCAGGCGACGACCGGGCCCGGGGCCATCACCACGCCCGGCTCGCCATGGCCGTCGGCCAGTTCGGCGCGCCAGACCTTGACCGCCTCGCCGGCCAGCGTCGCGACGCCGCCCGGGAACGGGTCGAAGGCGCGCAGACGCCGCTCGATCTCGGCGGCAGGCTGCGTCCAGTCGATGACGCTTTCGGCCTTCTCGATCTTGTGCGCGTAGGTGACGCCCTCGGCCGGCTGCGGCGTGCGCGGCAGCGCGGCGGCCTGCAGCGCCTGGACGATCAGCCGGCCGCCCATCGCTGCGAGGCGGTCGTGCAGCACGGCCGTGGTGTCGTCGGCGCGAATGGCCTCGCGGCCGATCAGCAGCATGTCGCCGGTGTCCAGGCCGGCATCCATCTGCATGAGGGTGATGCCGGTCTCGGCGTCGCCGGCCTCGATGGCGCGATGGATGGGCGCCGCGCCGCGCCAGCGCGGCAGCAGCGATGCGTGGATGTTCAGGCAGCCGCGGCGTGGCGTGTCCAGCACCCACTGCGGCAGGATCAGGCCGTAGGCGGCCACGACCATCACGTCGGCATCCGCCGCCCGCAGCGCCTCGCGTGCCGCCGCGGCGTCCACGGCATATTTGCCGTCCAGCTTCAGCCCCTGCGGCTGCGCGACCGGGATACCTGCGGCGACGGCGCGCTGCTTGACCGCGGAGGCCTGCAGCTTCATGCCGCGCCCGGCCGGCCGGTCCGGCTGGGTCAGCACCAGCGGCACCGTGAAGCCGGCGGCCAGCAGGGCGTCCAGGGCGACGGCGGCGAATTCCGGCGTGCCGGCAAAGACGACTCTCATGACGCGATGCGCAGGCCGGTCACAGGCGCTGGTTGCGCTTCTTGGCCTCGGCCTCTTCCTCGCGCGCCTTCTTGACCATCTTGTTCTTGATGCGGTCGCGCTTGAGCGCGCTCAGGTACTCGACGAACACCTTGCCCATCAGGTGATCCATCTCGTGCTGCACGCACACGGCCAGCAGGCCGTCTGCGGAGAACTCGTAGACCTCGCCGTCGCGGTTGGTGGCGCGCACGGTCACCTCGGCATGGCGCGGCACCTTGTCGTAGGTCTGCGGCACGGACAGGCAGCCCTCCTCGCCGTCCACCATGCGCTCACTCTTGCTGAGCAGTTCAGGGTTGATCAGCACGCGTGGCGTGTCGCGGTCCTGCGAGGTGTCGATGACGATGACGCGCTCATGCACGTCCACCTGTGTCGCGGCCAGGCCCACGCCGTCGGCCGCATACATGGTTTCGAGCATGTCGTCGACGAGCTGGCGGATGCGCTCGTCCACGGCCGCGACGGGCTTGGCGATGGTGTGCAGCCGCGGGTCGGGATAACGGAGGATGTCGAGTTGGGCCATGGCGCCTTGTAAGCACTCGCAAACGAGCGCTAGAGGTTGTTGGTTGCCCCTGGGGAATGCGGGCAGAATCACCCGGATTTTCGCCGATCCGGCAACCCCCTTCGGAGAATGCGCCCGATGCCCGCTGCACGCCCTGCCCGATTTGCCGTCCTCGCAGCCTGCCTCGCTGCCGCGACGGCCCCTGTGTGGGCCCAGACCGGCACCCCGCCCGTCACGCCCGAGCAGCGCCGCGTGGCCGACGACGTGGCCTCCGCCGGCGTGCCGCTGTCGGAGCTGGCGCCCAACGCCCCTGACCAGCACACTGTGAAGGCGGGCGACACGCTGTGGGACATCTCCGGCCTGTTCCTGAAGAGCCCCTGGCGGTGGCCCGAGCTGTGGGGCATGAACCGCGACCAGATCCGCAACCCGCACCTGATCTACCCCGGCCAGGTGCTGATGCTCGTCAAGGTGGACGGCCGCGCGCGGCTGCAGCTGGCGCAGGGCGTGGGCGACAGCGCGGTGGGCGACGCGGTCAAGCTGAGCCCGCGCATGCGCATCGCGGCCCTCGATGGCAGTGGCATCGCGGCCATCCCGCTGCGCCTGATCCAGCCCTTCCTCACTGACGCGGTCATCTTCGAGAACGACGCGCTGGCCACCGCGCCGCGCATCGTCGCCGCGCAGGAGGGCCACGTCGTGCTGGGCAGCGGCGACCTGGCCTATGCGCGCGGCGAGTTCGGCGGCACGACGGACTTCCGCATCTTCCGTACCGCTCGCCCGCTGATCGACCCGGCGACGAAGGAGGTGCTCGGCTACGAGGCGCCCTACGTCGGCACGGCCGACCTGATCCGCCCCGGCGAGGACCGGCCGCTGGCCAACGGCAAGACCGAGATCGTGCCGGCCACGCTGCGCATCAAGCAGGTCAGGCAGGAAGTCGGCATCGGCGACCGGCTCGCCCCCGCGCCGCAACGCAACCTGCAGCGCTACATCCCGCATGCGCCGCAGACGCCGCTGGCCGGCCAGATCGCCTCCGTCTACGGCGACGCGCTCAATGCCGGCCAGAACCAGATCGTCGCGCTGAACCGCGGCACGCGTGACGGCGTCGAGCGCGGCCACGTGTTCGCGCTGTGGCGCGATGGCGACTACGTGACCGACAAGACCGGCGGCAAGGCCGAGACCCTCAAGCTGCCCGACGAGCGCCATGGCGTGCTGTTCGTGTTCGAGGTGTACGAGCGCGTGTCGTACGCGCTGATCATCTCGGTCAAGGAACCCGTCAAGCCGGGTGACCGCTTCACGCAGCCCTAGACCATGGCGCCCCTCGCCCAGCCGCGCCGCGCTGAACGCGGTCGCACCGGGTCGCCCCCCCTGGGGGACGGCGATGCGCGCGGGGCAGCCCCCGCGAGCACATCGCCGGACGGGCCGGCTTGGGAGCGGCCCGGCGCTCGGCCCGGGTTGTGCTGACATGCTCGATTCGACCGAGCTGGCCGCGTGGCTGCAGCTGACCGAGAGCGTCGGCCCCGGCGCCGCGCGGCGGCTGCTGGCGATGGCCGGCAGCCCCGAGGCGGTCTTCGAACTGCCCGCCGCCGCACTGGACCAGGCGTTGCCGCCCAGGCAGCGCGATGCGTTCAACCACCCACCCGAACACCTGGCCGAATTGATCGCCAAGGCCCAGGCCTGGCTGGCCGAACCAGGCCATGACCTGCTGGTGCTGGGTGACGCGGACTACCCGCCGCGCCTGCTGGCCACCGCCGACCCGCCGCTGCTGCTGTGGCTGCAGGGCCGGCGCGAGCTGCTCGCGTCACCCGCGCTCGCCATCGTCGGCAGCCGCAACCCGACGGCGCAGGGCGGCGACAACGCCCGCGCCTTCGCCCGCGCGCTGGCGCAGGCCGGCTACGCCATCGTCTCGGGCCTGGCGCTGGGCGTGGACGCCGCCGCGCACGAAGGCGCGCTGGATGCCGGCGGCGGCGCCACCATCGCCGTCGTGGGCACCGGGCTGGACCAGGTCTACCCGCGCCGCAATGCGGGCCTCGCGGCGCGGCTGCTGGCGGCAGGCGGCCTCATCGTCAGCGAGTACTCGCTGGGCACGCCGGTCATGCAGGCCAACTTCCCGAAGCGCAACCGCATCATCGCGGGGTTGAGCGAGGGCTGCCTGGTCGTGGAGGCGGCGGTGCAGTCGGGCTCGCTGATCACGGCGCGGCAGGCGGCCGAGGCCGGCCGCGAGGTCTTCGCGATCCCCGGCTCCATCCACTCGCCGCAGGCCCGCGGCTGCCATGCGCTGATCCGCCAGGGCGCCAAGCTCGTGGAGTCGGCGCAGGACGTGCTGGAAGAACTGCTGCCGCTCGGTGCAACCCGCACTGCCGAACCGCAAGCCACGCCCGAGCCGACGCACGAACACCAGGCATTGCTGGAGGCGATGGGCTTCGATCCGGTCAGCCTGGATGCGCTGATGGCGCGCTGCGGCTGGCCGGCAGCCGAGCTGAACGCCGCGTTGCTGGAGCTGGAACTGGACGGCCAGGTCGCCCGGCTGGCGGGGCAGCTGTTCCAGCGCAGAGGTCAGGGTTGACGAGCTTAACCCCGGATATGAGAGCCTGATCCAAGGGGTTATTCGCGTCCGGGTGCCTCGGAACGCTGGGCTATCATCGCCTCACGATGCTCGATGTCCTGGTTTATCTCTACGAGACCTACTGGCGCCCGGACGCTTGTCCCGACCATGCGCAGCTGGCCCGCAAGCTGACGGCGGTCGGCTTCGAGAACGACGAGATCCAGGAAGCGCTGAGCTGGCTGGAAGGCCTGGCCGCAGCTGGCGAGGCCTTTCACGGCGAGCAGAGCGCCGACGCGTTGCGGGTCTACTCGCCTGCCGAGGTGGACCACCTGGGCGAAGCGTCCATCGGCTTCATCAGTTTCCTGGAATCGGCGGGCGTGCTGCCCGGCGCGATGCGCGAGATGGTCATCGACCGCTCGATGGCGGTCGGCGGCAGCCCGATGGACCTGGAAGACCTGAAGATCATCGTGCTGATGGTGTTCTGGAGCCTGGGCGAGGAGCCCGACGCGCTGATCCTGGACGAACTGTTCGTCGCGCCCGAAGACCGGTTGATCCACTGACTCCGCCACCCCAAGCAGACGGCGCCTCAGGCGCCGTTCTTGTTTGGTCGGAGCAGGCCCTAATTCAGCAGGCTGCTCGGGTCGGCGTCCAGCTTGGCCAGCGCCTTGCGCGTGGCCTGCACGGTCAGTGACTCGTCCTGGGCCGGCAGCAACAGCCCGGCCTGCAGGAAGGCCGCCATGCGGTTCAGCGAGAACAGCACGCCGCGGCCCTTGGGCGTGACGAACAGCGCCAGCTGCTTGCGCAGGCCACGCCAGGCGAGCTGCACCTGCTCGTTGCGGCCACGGTAGTCCAGCATGAACCAGCCCCCCACCTGCAGCTCGCGCGCCCAGGCCACCATGGCCGGCGTGGGCGCCGAGCCGCCCTCGGCGACGACCTCCATGCCGTCGGACTCGTGGCCGGACAGGTCGCGCACCAGCATCTCGTCGACATGGGTGTCGCCCTCGCCGCCCTCCGGCAGCATGGCCTCCAGCGTCTCGAGCTGGTCCATCAGCTCGTCCAGGCGCTCGCGCGGGATCGCCGCCGTCTTCGCCGTGAAGGCCGCGGCCAGCGCGTTGTTGAGCTGGCGGATGTGCTCGTCCTGCTTGTCGACCGCGAGGCCGGCATGGCCCATGCCGTCGCGCAGCGTCTTCAGCAGCGGCGGCAGGTGGCGGATGACATCGGTGCGCTCCTCGCGCGAGGCCTTGGCACTGGCGCTCCAGATCAGGTCGGCCGCCGCGCGCTTCATCGCCTTGGTCACCTCGGACTGCGCGCCGGAACGCACCGCCGTCACGGCCAGCACGTCGGCCCAGACATGGAACAGGAAGTCGCGCACGCCTTCCTGCACCGGCACCTCGGACAGCATCTTGCGCAGCTCGATGGTGTACTGGATGGCCAGCGTCTCACGCTGCTCGACCTGCTGGGCGAGCGACACGCCGCGCCGGGAGGCCTGGTTCTCGTTCTCGAAGTAATGGTCGAGGAACTTCTCGAACTCGGTCAGCACCGTCGCGAACACACGCCGGCCGGTGTCCGGGTAGGCCTCGACGACCTGCACCACGCGCTTGATCTCGCGCTCCAGCGCATCGTTGCTGGCGCGCTCGGCACCGGGGCCACTGCCCTGGGCCGTGTTGAAGCCCATCACGCAGGCGCCCATGCGGTCGATGAGGCGGCGCGCCGGGTGGTCCGCGGCGGCGAAGAAGTCGGGCTCGCCGACCGCCACGCGCAGCACCGGCATCTGCAGCCGCGCGAACCAGACCCGCACCGACGCCGGGATGCGCTCCTCGGTCAGGATGCTCTGGAACATCATCGCGACGATCTCGATGGTCGCCCGCTCGGCCGGCGTGCTCGCGGCCTGCTTGAGGACCTGCTTGAAGGCCTGGTTGCGGGCGCCGATCTCTTCCAGCGCCCGCGGCGCACTCTGCGCGCCGCTGCCGGTATCGGCAGCACCAGCGGCCATGGCCGCCCCCGACCGGCGCTGCAGCGATTCCTGCGCATGCTTGATCGCGCCGAGCAGGCGCGGCGAAGCCGGCGCCACGGGCGATGCATCCGCCGACGCGATCGGCGCCGCATCGGCCAGCAAAGGCCTGGCAGCACCGCTGTCCCCACCGACAGGACCGCCGCCGTGGCCCATGTCGGCCAGGCTGGGCTTGCCCCCCCCGGGCCGGGCCGGCACCTGGCTCTTCGTGACAGGGAAACCCGGCACGTGGCGGGCCAGCACGCGCTGCAGCTGGGCCATGACCTCGTCGGCTTGTGCGCTGGCGCGGCTGGACACGGGCATCCCGGCGGCACCGCCGGGCACTGCCGCCGCGCCGGATGCACCCTGCGGCACAGGCACGGGCAGGCCGGTGGCCGCGGCCGTCGCGGCGACGGCCGCCTGGGCCGTGCGGCGGATGAAGGGCCGCAGGTCGACCTCGGGCATGACCTTCTGCGCGATCAACCAGCGGTTGGTCTCGTGGTAGGCCTCGCTGACGAGTTGCGCGAACTCCTCGTGCAGTTCGTGGTGCAGAAGCTGCCACACGGTGTCATCCAGGCCGACACGGCTCCAGGCATCCAGCGCCAGGCGGGCCACCACATGGGCGCGCAACAGGTCCAGGGGCTCCAGGTCGTCGTGGGCCTCGAGCGCCTGCATGCGCGTGCGCAGGTCGGTGAACTCCCAGGTCGCGCGGTCCATCATGACCAGCGCGAGGCGCGAACTCGTGATCTCGCGCTCGATGGTCGAGTCGTCGACCAGGCTCATCTTCAGCGACGAGGGCGCCATGGCGTCGGGCTCGCGCACGGTGTCGGACACGCCATGCTTGGCCGCGTCGCGCAGCGCGTCCACGACGGCCAGCTGCCAGCTCGGCCCCAGCTTCTGCCAGGCCTGCACGGCGTCGCGCCGCGCCATTATGACGGCGTGTGGCGCACCCTGGTTCAGCAATTGCCCCGCACCCTGGCCGACCGCCGCGAACAGCGGCGTCATGCCTCGCACCAGGGCTTCGAGGTAGACGCGCCGTGCCTGCGTGGCCAGGGCCTGGTTGCGGGCGGCGGTCATGGACGGTGGCGGGCGGCTCGGCGGGGTGTCAGGGATCGCTTCACTCTACACGACGGCCCCGGAGTTCGGGTCGCTGGGATCGTCGCGGTTGACGGCCACCGACTTCACCAGGTCCTCGCGCTTGACGCCCAGCCACATCGCCAGCGCGGCCGCCACGAACACCGAGGAGTAGATGCCGAACAGGATGCCGATGGTCAGCGCCACGGCGAAGTAGTGCAGCGTCGGGCCGCCGAACAGCAGCATGGACAGCACCACCAGCTGCGTGGAGCCGTGGGTGATGATGGTGCGGCTCATCGTCGACGTGATGGCGTGGTCGATCACCTCGCGGGTGTCGAGCTTGCGGTACTTGCGGAACGCTTCCCGCACCCGGTCGAAGATGACGACGGATTCGTTCACCGAGTAGCCCAGCACCGCCAGGATGGCCGCCAGCACCGCCAGCGAGAACTCCCACTGGAAGAAGGCGAAGAAGCCCAGGATGATGACCACGTCGTGCAGGTTGGCGATGACGCCGGCCACGCCGTACTTCCACTCGAAGCGGATGGCCAGGTAGATGACGATGCCCAGCACCGTGAAGATCAGCGCCTTGGCGGCATCCCAGGCCAGCTCCTCGCCGACGGCGGGGCCGACGACCTCGGAGCGAGACAGCGTGATCGGCTCGGCCTGCGCCGCGTTCGTGCAGATCTGCTTGCTGACCGACTCGCCCTTGTCCGTGATGGACTGGTGCTGGGTGACGGTACCGGTCTCGGCGGTGCACAGCGCGGTGAAGACCTTGTCGACGACCTCGGTCTGCTTCTCGCCGGGCCGCACGGGCAGGCGGATCATCACGTCGCGCGACGAGCCGAAATTCTGCACCTGCACCTCGCCGTAGCCCATCTGCTCGACGGTGTGGCGGGTCTTGCCGATGTCGGCCGTCTGCGCGTAGGCGACCTCGATGACCGTGCCGCCGGTGAACTCGATGGAGAAGTGCAGGCCGCGCGTGATCAGGAAGAACACGGCCACGGCGAAGGTGATGAAGGAGATCGCGTTGAAGATCAACGCGTGCTTCATGAACGGGATGTCCCGTTTGATGCGGAAGAGTTCCATGACGGGAGTTCCTTAGGCCGCGGTCGACTCGGGGGCGTCCGGCGTGGGTTTCCACACCTGGCCGATGGACAGGGACTTGAGCTTCTTCTGGCGGCCGTACCAGAGGTTGACGAGGCCGCGCGAGAACACGACGGACGAGAACATCGAGGTCAGGATGCCCAGGCAGTGCACGACGGCGAAACCCTTGATGGGGCCGGAGCCGAACACCAGCAGCGCCAGGCCGGCGATCAGCGTCGTCACGTTGGAGTCCAGGATGGTCGCGAAGGCGCGCTCGTAGCCCGCATGGATGGCCGCCTGCGGCGAGGCGCCGCCGCGCAGCTCCTCGCGGATGCGCTCGTTGATCAGCACGTTGGCGTCGATGGCCATGCCCAGCGCCAGCGCCAGCGCGGCAATGCCGGGCAGGCTCAGCGTGGCCTGCATCATCGACAGCACCGCCAGCAGCAGCAGCAGGTTGAAGCCCAGCGCCAGCGACGAGAACACGCCGAACAGCATGTAGTAGATGCACATGAACACCGCCACCGCGACGAAGCCCCAGGTGACGCTGGCGATGCCCTTCTCGATGTTGTCCTTGCCCAGGCTGGGGCCGATGGTGCGCTCCTCGATGATCTCCATCGGCGCGGCCAGGCTGCCGGCGCGCAGCAGCAGCGCGGTGTCGCTGGCCTCCTGCGTGGACGTGGAGCCCGTGATCTGGAAGCGGTTGCCCAGCTCCGAGTTGATGCGCGGCGCGGTGACGACCTCGCCCTTGCCCTTCTCGAACAGCAGGATGGCCATGCGCTTGCCGACGTTCTCGCGCGAGGTGTCCTTCATGACCCGGGCACCCTTGGCGTCCACGGTCAGGTGCACGGCGGGGTTGTGGTTCTCGTCGAAGCCGGACTGGGCGTCGGTCAGGTTGTCACCGGTCAGGATGACCTGGCGCTTGACGATGATGGGGCCGAAGCTGCGGTCGATGAAGCGCTCGGTGCCGAACGGCACGGGACCGTTGCCCTTGAGCGCCTCCTGCGCCTCGGCGCTGTCGTCCACCATGCGCAGTTCCAGCGTCGCGGTGCGGCCGATGATGTCCTTGGCCTTGGCGGTGTCCTGCACGCCGGGCAACTGCACGACCACACGGTCCAGGCCCTGCTGCTGGATGACGGGCTCGGCCACGCCCAGCTCGTTGACGCGGTTGTGCAGCGTCGTGATGTTCTGCTTGAGCGCCGCCTCCTGCGCCGCCACCTGGGCCTTGGGCGACAGGTTGCCGGCCAGCTGCAGGTCGCTGCCCTGGGAGGTCCAGACGACCTCGGGGATCTGCGCCTGCAGCAGGCTCAGCGCCGCGGTGCGCTGCTCGGCGTCGCGGAAGGCGATCAGGACGGTGTTGCCGTCGCGGCTGATGCCGGCGTGGCGGATGTTCTTCTCGCGCAGCATCGAGCGCACGTCACCGGTCAGTGCCTCGGCCTTCTTGGTGAGGGCCGCCTTCATGTCGACCTGCATCAGGAAGTGCACGCCGCCGCGCAGGTCCAGTCCGAGGTACATCGGGTTGGCATGCAGCGCGGTCAGCCAGGCCGGCGAACGCGACAGCAGGTTCAGCGCGACGATGTAGGTCGGGTCGGCCGCATCGGCGTTCAGCGCCTTGTTGATGGCGTCCTTGGCCTTGAGCTGGGTGTCGGTGTCGGAGAAGCGCGCCTTGATCGAGTTGCCGTCGAAATGCACGTAGTCCGCCGTGACGCCGGCCTCCTTCAACGTGGACTCGATGCGGGCCTGCAGCGCCGGGTCGACCTTGACGGTGACCTTGGCGCTGGACACCTGCACGGCCGGCGCTTCACCGAACAGGTTGGGCAGCGTGTAGAGGGTGCCGATCAGCAGCGCGACGAGCAGGATCGCGTACTTCCAGAGCGGATAGCGGTTCATGGGGAGACTTCCTTGTCGGCGCCGCGGCGGGTACCGGATGTGGCCGGATGTGGCGCTGGGCCGGCTTACTTCAAGCTGCCCTTAGGGAGAACCTGGGTGACGGCACCGCGCTGGATCTGGAGCTCGACGCCGCTGGCCACTTCGATGTGGATGAAGCTGTCGCCCATCTTGCTGATCTTGCCGATGACGCCGCCGGCCGTGACGACCTCGTCGCCCTTGGACAGCGCCTCGATCATGGCCTTCGCCTCCTTCTGGCGCTTCATCTGCGGCCGGATCATGACGAAATACAGCACCACGAACATCAGCACCAGCGGCAGCATGCCAAGGAGACCGGACTCGGGACTGGCGGCCGGGGCGGCCTGGGCGTAGGCGTTGGAGATGAACACGTTGATTTCCTCGGGGTGACGCGGCTGCGGGAACCGCAGGGCAACCTTGAATTCTAGTGCCGCCGGCCAGCTGACCCGGCGCCGGCGCAGCGCCAGGGCGCAGGCACCCCGCGCTGCCTGCTAACCTGCACCCGACCGGAACCGCCCGCGAGAGTCCCCTTGCCGATCAGGACCCTGACCGACCGCCTGAGCCTGCGCCGACTGCTGACGCTGCCCTACGTCGTGCTCATGCTGGGCCTGGTGCTGCTGATGGGCACGCTGTTCTGGCGCGCCGGGCGCGACACGGTGGACACGCTGTCCGGCCAGCTCGTCGCCGAGGCGGTGAACCGCATCGCCGCGTCGCTGGAGCGGCACGTGGGCGGTGCAGACGCCGTGCTGGAGGCGGCCTTCCCGACCGGCCTGCCGGCACCCGAGGACATCGGCCGCGAGCTCGGCGCGCTGCGCACCCGCTTCTGGCTGGCCACCGCGGTGCACCGCGACCCCAACAACTATGTCTACTACGGCGACCGCCACGGCCATTTCCTGGGCCTGTGGCGATTCTCCGAGCAGGAGGCCGAGCTGCGCCTGCGCGCGAGCAGCGAGGGCCCGCGCACGCTCTACCGGCTCAGCGGCATTGCCGGCGAACTGCGCTCGCCGGTGACCGAGGACAGGGTCTTCGAGCCGCGCGAGCGCCCCTGGTACCTGGCCGCGCTGGCCCACCCGGCGCCGCTGGGCTGGACGCCGGTCTACATCGACTTCAAGACGCTGGACCTCGTCACCACGCGCACCAAGCGCATCGGCAACGAGGTCGGCGAGCCCGCAGGCGTCGCGGCGACGGACCTGCCGCTCAAGCAGGTCCATGCGCTGCTCTCGCGGCTGCAGCTGAGCGAGAACGCGGTGGCGATGGTCGTCGAGGCGAACGGCGAACTCATCGGCGTGTCGCGTGGCGCGCACATGAAGACCACGGCGGCCGGCGAACACCGGCGGCTGAACGCACGGGAAAGCCCGGAGGAACTCGTCGCCGCCGCCTTCGCGGCGGCGACTGCACGCAGTGCCGCGCCACCCGGTACCGCGCCGCTCACGACCGTCTTCAACGGCCCGGGCGACCAGGCCGTGCAGCTGGGCTACGCGCGCGTCGACCCGGCGCTGGGGCTGGACTGGCTCATCGTCGTCGCCGTGCCGCGCGCCGACTTCCTCGCCGGCGTGCAGCGCAGCTTCGTGCAGGCCGGCGTGCTGGCGGGCCTGGCGACGCTGGTGGCGCTGGGGCTGGGCTGGGCGGTGCTGGGCATCGTCACGCGCGAGCTGCGCGAGCTGGCCGATGCCGCGCGCCGCGTGGGCGACGGCGTGCTGGACAAGCCGCTGAACGTGCACCGCGACGACGAACTGGGCGAGCTGGCGCGCAGCTTCGCCGACATGCAGCAGCGCCTGTTGACGGACCAGCTCACGGGGCTGTGCAACCGCAGCGCCATGCTGCGCCGCATCGAGGACCGCATCCTGCAGCAGCGCCGACGCGGCGACCACTGGCCCTTCGCCGTCATGTTCGTCGGCTTCACCCGCTTCAAGGACATCAACCAGCGCTTCGGCCACGGCGCGGGCGACGCGGTGCTCAAGGAGGCCAGCCAGCGGCTGCGCGCGGGCCTGCGCATCGGCGACATCATGGCGCGCTACGCGGGCGACGAGTTCGTCATGCTGCTGGAGTCGGTCGAGAACCGCGCCGACGCCGAGGCCGCGCGTGCGCACCTCGAAGCCGCGCTGCGCGAGCCGCTGCAGAGCCTGGCAGGCGTTGCGCCGGCCGGTTTCAGCGCCACCGCGAGCTTCGGCATCGCCCTCTACCCCGACGACGGCCAGGACACCAAAAGCCTGCTCAAGCACGCCGACGCCGACATGTATGCCCGCAAGCAGGCCCTGCACACCGATGCCAGCAACCAGCCCCAGCCCTGATCTCGCCGCCCTGCGCCGACACGCGGTGGCGCGCAGCCTCTTCCCGCCGACGACGCTGATGGCCGCCGTCGAGCGCCTCGGCGGCTTCGTCCAGGCCGACCCGCTGCGCGCGCCTGCCCGCGCGCAAGACCTGACGCTGCGCCACCGCGTCAAGGGCTACCGGGCCGGCGACCTGGAGCGCCGCTACCCGCGCCTGCCGCTGCGCGAGGACTTCTTCATCAACTACGGCTTCGTCACGCCCGAACTGCGCGCGCTGATGCACCCGCGCGGCACACGCCGCGTGTGGGACCCCGCGCGCTGGCAGCTGGCCCACGCGGTGCTGGCCGAGGTCGAGCGCCTGGGCGAGGCCCACCCGGCCGACGTGGACGCCGCGCTGGGCCATGGCGCGGTGAAGAACTGGTTCGGCGGCAACAGCCGGCTGTCCACCGAGTTGCTGGACGGCCTGCACTACCGTGGCCACCTCGATGTCGTGCGGCGCGACAGCGGCACGCGCGTCTACCGGCTGGCGCCGCCGGCCCTGGCACAGCAAGCCCGCGTCGACCCGCAGGCGGCGATGGACACGATGGCCGACGCGCTGGTGCGCAAGTACGCACCGCTGCCGGCCGGCAGCCTGTCGCAGCTCATCAACATGCTGTTCCACGCGGCTCACCAGTGGCAGGACTTGCGCAAACCGACCATCGCCCGCGCCAAGGAGCGCCTGGCCCATGCGCGCGTGGACGGCATCGACTGGTACTGGCCGGCTTGCGAAGACCCGACGCGCGGCTGGCGCATCCCGTCTCAGGTGCGTCTGCTGGCGCCGTTCGACCCCGTCGTCTGGGACCGCCGCCGCTTCGAGCTGCTGTGGGGCTGGGCCTACCGTTTCGAGGCCTACACGCCGGCGGCCAAGCGGGTGCGGGGCCACTACGCGCTGCCGCTGCTGTGGCGCGACCAGGTCATCGGCTGGGCCAATGCCAGCGTGAGGAGCGGCCGGCTCCAGCTCGACTGCGGCTACGTGGCCGGCCGTGCGCCGCGCGATGCGGGGTTCAAGGCGGCGTTGGCGGCGGAGCGAGCGCGGCTGGCGGAATTTCTGGGAGTGGCTGCAGAGTGAGGTCGGCGCGCGCCACGAACGGCAGTTGACCTTACGTGGTGCGTGCTCGCGGACCCGGTCCAGCCGACACGGCGGTATGGGAACTGCCCATGCCGTGGTGGCTCAGCGGCGTGCGGCCCGCGCGCGCACCGCGACGATGCCCGCCACCCCTGCCAGCATCAGCAGCAGCGATGCAGGCTCCGGCACGGGGGCCGAGGTGTACTCGATCACGTAGCCCTGCGGCAGCGTGAATCCTGCCAGGCCTGCCTGCGGCTGGTCACCCCAGGTCGAGCCGCGGTTGATGCCGGCGTAATACGTGACACCCTGAGCACCGCCGCCGAAGGCGTCCGGCTGCCCGGGCCCCCAGGGCGCGTAACTGCCCAGCGCGCCACCCGTCACGTAGTTGAAGCTGCCGACGGAGGAAGCGTCGGAGTAGATGCCGAGCCAGGGCCCGACGATGTCCCCGTTGACGCTGACCCCAGTGAAGAAGCTGGCGCTGTCCACCAACGCGAAGATGAAGGCGTTCTCGCCGGCGTTCAGCGGCGTCGCCAGGTATCCGCCTGCCGCGGTGGCCGCGAGGTTGGCATCCCCCCAGGTGAGCCCGGCGGGGACCAGGATGGCGTCGTAATAGTGGCCGTTGGCGGGGTTCAATACCGGCGTGGCATGCGCGGCCCCGGTCCCGAGAGCGCCGACGGCGAGCAGGCCAGCGCCCAGCAGTCGCTTGAGCAGGATTGATGCAGTCATCGGGAGAACTCCTTGTGTGCGCCCGCGTGGCGCGCGGCTGGTGCGGTGGATCTTGAGCCCGCGCTGCAATCTAAGGCGGCACGCCACCCCTGTCTGTCCCTGGGTCCGGGGGCGAAACCCCTGAAACGGAATGTCCGCTTTTCTGCGGCGCATCCGCATCCCTCACCGACGCCCTGAATATTCCTCGGCATGGGCCCGTTGATCGGCAACGCGTGCGCCGGTTTCATGGCCGATGCCTGGGGCGTGTCGGCGTCGATCTGGATCGGCGGCCTGGTGTGCCTGGCGGGCGTCGTCGCGACGGGCTTCTTGCTGCCGCGCTTCTGGGCCTACCGCAGCAGCGGCTCAGGGAAACGCTGAACAAGTCCCTCGCGCGAAGCGCATCCCTGCTTTGGGCGGCATGAGGCGTTGCAAATGCTCGCCATAGCAAAGGCTATGGCTGTGCTTTGCGCTTGGCAGCCAGCCCAAACCAGGGCGCACTGCATCGCGTTGGCTTGTTCAACGTCTCCTTAGGCGCCGCGCCGGCGACGCAGCCAGGGCAGTGCCAGCAGGCCCAAGGCCAGCAGGCCGGCCGCACCAGGCTCGGGCACCGCGCTGGCCGTGTAGTCGAAGCCGGTGTCGGCGCTCAGGGCCGAGAAACCGGCCACTTGCACGCCGTCGATAGTGACGCTCTGGATGCCGCCCCATGCGAAGGTATTGCCCAGGTCCATGGTGCCCGAGGCGAACCCGGGCTCGCCGTTGGCCATGAAGATGTTGTTCTCGATGCTCAGGCTCATGGAGACGGTGTTGACCGCGCCGACAACGGCATAGAAACCTATCGTCTTCCCGCCCAGCGTGCTGTGGTTGGAGCAGGCGTCGCAGGAGGCGTAATTCGATTCGAAGCCCGACCAGGCGTAGGTGCTTAGGCTGCTGCCTGCCGTGACGACGGCCTCCCAACGCTGGGCGTAGCGAAAATCGCCCGTGCCATCGTGCTGCATGACGGTGCCGTCTATCCATACCGTGGCCGTGACCCATGCCAGCGTGCCCTGGCCGTAGCCGGCGGCCTGCAGCACGAAGCTGTCGTCCAGCGACGCATTCGCCGGACTCGAGGTGTTGGCCCCACCGCTGTAGGGCAGGGTCGTCGTCGCGAATGCCGTCCCATAGGTGTGCAGGGCAGCCACCGAGGCGGCGGCCCAGGCGTGGGCCATGCCGCCCATGCCTGGGCCTTCGAGCGCGGCTCGCGAATCCACCGACACGGGCATGGGGCCGCCGGCGTCGCGCGGATCGCTCATGCGGGTATTGGTGACGCTCAGCTCCACCGACGCGTTGCTGGCCGCGTGGAAACTGGCTGCCTGCACCGCAGGCACGCCCAAGCTCCCGACCGCGAGAGCCAGCAGCCCCCGTACCGTGTTCACCATGAATGCGCGCATGTCCTACCCCTTCGGAACGTCGTTAGGGGTGGCATGGTGTCAGCGCTGCCGCGCCCGCGTCATCCCATGGGTGGATGTCCGGTTTTGCGAAAACCACCCGCCAACCGGGCTGCAGGTCCTCAGGCGTTCAATGCACCCATCTGCGCCGCGGGGTACCGTGTGCCGGAGATGTCGTGTTCGCGCAGCAGTGCCTCGATGCCGGCGCGCTGCTCGGCGCTGAGCGTGATCCGGGCCGCGGCGGCGTTCTCGTCCAGCCGCGCGGTGCTGCGCGTGCCGGGAATGGGCACGATGTCCGGCCCCTGGGCAAGCAGCCAAGCCAGCGCGAGTTGTGCCGGCGTGTGGCCCCATCCCCGCGCCAGTGCTGATAGCGCGTCGGCCAGCGCGAGGTTGTGATCCAGGTTCTCGCCCTGGAAGCGCGGGTGGATGCGGCGGCGGTCGTCCGCGGCGAGTTGCTCGGCCGCGCGGATGGCGCCGGTCAGGAAGCCACGGCCCAGCGGGCTGTAGGGCACCAGCGTGATACCCAGTTCGCGGCAGGCCGGCAGGATCTCGGCCTCGACGTCGCGGCTCCACAGCGAGTATTCGGTCTGCACCGCCGCGATGGGATGCACGGCGTGCGCACGGCGGATGGTGGCGGCCGACGCTTCGGACAGGCCGAGGTGCCCGACCTTGCCCGCCTTGACTAGCTCGGCCATCGCGCCAACGGTCTCCTCGATGGGCACCGTCTTGTCGACGCGGTGCTGGTAGTACAGGTCGATGTGCTCCACACCCAGGCGCTGCAGGCTCGCGTCGCAGGCCTCGCGCACGTACGCAGGGCTGCCGTCGATGCGCAGCACGGTGCCGTCCGGCGCGCGCACATGGCCGAACTTCGTGGCCAGCACGACCTCGCCGCGCCGCGAAGCCAGCAGGTGCGACAGCAGACGCTCGTTGCTGCCCACGCCGTACATGTCGGCCGTGTCGAGGAAGTTGATGCCGATGTCCAGCGCGTGGTGCAGCACGGCCAGCGACTGCGCGTCGTCGGCCGGCCCGTAGAACTCGGACATGCCCATGCAACCCAGGCCGAGGGCCGACACCTGGGGGCCGGATGCGCCGAGGCGGCGCCGCGGGATGTGTGCAGAAACGGGATTTGTCATCGCGGAACTCCTTGCGGCCATCATCACCCCAACGGCAAAGCCCCGGTCGCTCGCCTAGAATGCGGCCTCTTCCGAGGAGCGTTGCAACCTCAGCACCCCTTGAGGCCAGGCTCGGAGATCTTCTGCAACCGCGCTCACCTGCTGGCCCGCCGTGGTCGGGGTGAGTCTTCAATCCCCGGCAGCGTGCGTCCAGCGGCTTCAATCGCTTGAAGGAGCACCGCATGTCCGCCACCGATTCCATCGTCAAAGACCTCAGCCTGGCCGAATGGGGCCGCAAGGAAATCCTCATCGCCGAGGGCGAGATGCCCGCACTGATGGCCATCCGCAAGGAGCTCAGCGCCAGCCAGCCCCTGAAGGGCGCCCGCGTCGCCGGCTCGCTGCACATGACCATCCAGACCGCCGTGCTGGTCGAGACGCTGCAGGCGCTCGGCGCCGACGTGCGCTGGGCGTCGTGCAACATCTACTCCACGCAGGACCACGCCGCCGCCGCGCTGGTCGCCAAGGGCACGCCGGTGTTCGCCTACAAGGGCGAGACGCTGGAGGACTACTGGGACTACACCCACCGCATCTTCGACTTCGGCGCCGCCAACACGGCCGGTGAAGGCCCGAACATGATCCTGGACGACGGCGGCGACGCCACGCTGCTGATGCACCTGGGCCAGAAGGCCGAGACCGACCTGTCGGTGCTGGCCAACCCGGGCAGCGAGGAAGAGCGCATCCTGTTCGCCGCCATCAAGGCCAAGCTGGCCGTGGACCCGACCTGGTACACCCGCAAGAGCGCCGAGATCATCGGCGTGACCGAGGAAACCACGACCGGCGTGCACCGCCTGAACGAGATGGCCGCCAAGGGCACGCTGAAGTTCCGCGCCATCAACGTCAACGACTCGGTCACCAAGAGCAAGTTCGACAACCTCTACGGCTGCCGCGAGAGCCTGGTCGATGCCATCAAGCGCGCCACCGACGTGATGGTGGCCGGCAAGATCGCCGTCGTGGCCGGCTATGGCGACGTGGGCAAGGGCTCGGCCCAGGCGCTGCGGGCCCTCTCGGCGCAGGTCTGGGTGACCGAGATCGACCCCATCTGCGCGCTGCAGGCAGCGATGGAAGGCTACCGCGTCGTGACGATGGAATACGCCGTCGACAAGGCCGACATCTTCGTCACGGCCACCGGCAACCGCGACGTCATCACCCGCGCCCACATGGAGCAGATGAAGGCCAACGCCATCGTCTGCAACATCGGTCACTTCGACAACGAGATCGACGTGGCGGGCCTGGAAGGCTGCCAGTGGGACGAGATCAAGCCGCAGGTGGACCACGTCATCTTCCCGGACGGCAAGCGCATCATCCTGCTGGCCAAGGGCCGCCTGGTGAACCTGGGCTGCGGCACCGGCCACCCCAGCTACGTGATGAGCTCCAGCTTCGCCAACCAGACGCTGGCCCAGGTGGAGCTGTTCGCCCACCAGGACAAGTACGCGGTCGGCCAGGTCTATGTGCTGCCCAAGCACCTGGACGAGAAGGTCGCGCGGCTGCAGCTCACCACGCTGAACGCCCAGCTCTCCACGCTGAGCCCGGCGCAGGCGGCCTACATCGGCGTCAGCAGCGAAGGCCCGTTCAAGGCCGACACCTACCGCTACTGAAGCCAGCGAGAGGTTCGATGCGCGCCGACCAACTCCTCGTCGCCCAGGGCCATGCGCCGACCCGTTCGGTCGCGCAGCGGCTGATCAGCAACAGCGCTGCCGAATGGGCCTCGCCCACCGGCTGGGCCGTGCTGAAGAAGGCCGGCGAGGAGCTGCCCGAGACGGCGCAGCTGCGCGTCACCGATGACGCGGAGCTGCGCTACGTGTCGCGCGGCGGGCTGAAGCTGGAGGGCGCGCTGGCGCGCACGGGCTTCGACGTGAAGGCGCACACGGTGCTGGAGATCGGCCAGAGCACCGGCGGCTTCACGGACTGCCTGCTCGCGCGCGGTGCCCGCCACGTGGTGGGCATCGACGTGGGCCACGGCCAGCTGCACCCGCAGCTGCGGGTGGACTCGCGTGTGACGGCGCTGGAAGGCGTGCACGTGCGCGACCTGGGCGTGCTGCGCGCGCACGCGCCCACGGGCGGCTTCACGCTCATCGTCGGCGACCTGAGCTTCATCTCCATGATCGGCAGCCTGCCGGAGCTGCTGCCGTGGCTGGAGGTGCACGGCCACCTGCTGGTGCTGATCAAGCCGCAGTTCGAGCTGGGCCCGCAGGCGCTGGACAAGCGTGGCGTCGTCAAGGACGCCGCCGACTACCCGCGCCTGGAAGCCCGCGCGCGGCTGGCCTGCACGGCCCTGGGCCTGAAGGTGCTCGACTACTTCGACAGCCCCATCACCGGCGGTGATGGCAACCGCGAATTCTTCCTGTGGGCCACGCGATGACCACGTCTGTCAGCTTCGAATTCTTTCCTCCCAACACGCCGGTCGGCGTCGAAAAACTCAAGACCGTCGTGCAGGAGCTGGGGGCGCTCGCGCCTCAGTACTTCAGCGTCACCTACGGCGCCGGCGGCGCCACGCGCGACAAGACGCTCTCCGCCGTGATGGACATCGCCGCGGCCGGCTTCGAGGCCGCGCCGCACCTGTCCTGCGTGGGCTCCACGCGCGAAGGCATCGCCGGGATCCTGTCCACCTACCGCGCGCAGCACATCCGCCGCGTCGTCGCGCTGCGCGGCGACCTGCCCAGCGGCACGGCCACGGCGGGCGAGTTCCGCTATGCATCCGAGCTGGTGAGCTTCATCCGTGAGACGCAAGGGCCGGACTGGCACATCGAAGTCGCGGCCTACCCCGAGGTGCATCCGCAGCAGCGCTACGCCGCCCAGGACATGCGGCACTTCGCCGACAAGATGAAGGCGGGTGCCGACGGCGCCATCACGCAGTTCTTCTTCAACGCCGACGCCTACTTCCACTTCGTGGACGAGGCCCGCAAGCTGGGCGTCACGCAGCCCATCGTGCCGGGCATCATGCCCTTCCACAACTACGGCCGCATCGCGCAGTTCGCGCAGCGCGACGGCATCGACATCCCGCGCTGGGTGCAGATGAAGATGGAAGGCTTCATGGACGACGCCGCCGGCATCCGCGCCTTCGGTCTGGACGTGATCACGCGGCTGTGCGAGCGCCTCATCGACGGCGGCGCGCCGGGCATCCACTTCTACACGCTGAACCAGAGCGCGCTGACGCTGGAGCTGTGCAAGCGGCTGGGAATCGGCGCCAAGGTTTGACCCAGCGCAAAGGGGTGTGCTGACACACCCCGGGCCAGGCGCGAGCTTGCGCCTCGTCAAAGCCGGCAGCGGGCGGCCGGCGTGCAATGCCTCCATCGGGACACGTCCCATGTTTGGAGCCACTGCCATGAAGAAGATCCTGCTTGCCGCCACGCTGACCGCGCTCAGCACCCTGGCGCTGCAGCCCGCCCGTGCCGATGAAGGCCCGCTGCTGGTGCGCGTGCGCGCGCTGCACCTGAACTCGGCGAACAAGGACAGCACGGGCCTGGGCCTGTCGATCAACAACAAGACCTTCCCCGAGGTCGACTTCAGCTATTTCTTCGCGCCCAACATCGCGGCCGAGCTGATCCTGACCTACCCGCAGAAGCAGACCCTCTACTCGAACGGCAGCGAGATCGGCTCGCTCAAGCACCTGCCGCCCACGCTGACGCTGCAGTACCACTTCAACCCGACCGGCACCTGGCGCCCCTACGTCGGCGCCGGCGTCAACTACACGAACTTCTCCAGCGTGAATTTCGCCCCCGCCGTGCAGACCGCGCTGCATCCCGGCATCAAGCACAACAGCTGGGGCCCGGCGCTGCAGATCGGTGCGGACGTGGAGATCATCAAGGGCACCTACCTGAATTTCGACCTGAAGAAGGTCGACCTGCAGACCACCATCTACTCCAACGGCGCCTCCGTCGGCAAGCTCAAGGTCAACCCGACGCTGGCCAGCGTGGGCCTGGGCTGGCGGTTCTGACCGGCACCTCGCCCGCAACGCAACGCAACGCGGCTGACGGACAGACAATGGTGCCGCGCGAATTCAAGCGCCCCGCCATGTCCGTCCGCCGCATCCTCTTCTTCTGCATGGGCAACATCTGCCGCAGCCCGACGGCGGAGGGCGTCATGCGCGCCAAGCTGGCCGCGGCCGGGCTGTCGATCGCCGTGGATTCGGCCGGCACGCACGGCTATCACGTGGGCGACGCACCCGACGAGCGCAGCCAGATGCATGCGCGCCGGCGCGGCTACGACCTGTCGGCCCTGCGCGCGCGGCAGCTCACCGCCGACGATTTCCAGCACTTCGACCTCGTGCTGGCCATGGACGCCGACAACCTCGCCCGTGCGCGCGCGCTGTGCCCGCCCGAGCAGCGCCACCGCCTGAAGCGGCTGCTGGACTACGCGCCCAGCTCCCGCGGCCGCGATGTGCCCGATCCCTACTACGGCGGCGCGGACGGCTTCGAGCGCGTGCTGGACCTGGTGGAAGCGGGTTGCGACGGCCTGCTGTCGTCGCTGAAGCGCACTCAGTAGCGCTGCGTCGGGCCCAGCCGCCGCAAGGCGGACTTCAGCAGCCGGCCGTCGGTGCCGAACACCGTCACCAGCTCCAGCCGCTGTTTCCCCGCGGGGGTCTCGATGACGCGCAGGTGGCGCAGCAGCCGGCGGCCGGATTCGAAGCGCGTGTCGTCATCGGCCTTGCCCAAGCGGATCACCGCCTCGGTCACCGTCACACCCGGCACGAGCTGGCGCGCCGTCTTCACCCAGGCGTCGTCCAGTGCCTCCAGGCCCGGCTCCGGCGCGGCGGCCGGGTCGTCCATGCCCTCGATGACCACGCGCGTGTCGTCCGGCCAGCTCGCATCGCCCAGCGGCACGCGGAACATGCGCTCGCGCAGCGAGTAGCCCCAGTCGTACGCGCTGCCGCTGCCGTCGCGCAGGCCATGCAGGAATCCCTCGCTGAGCGTCAACCAGCGCTCGCCGTGCACCAGCGTCACGGCGAACACCGGCCGATCCGCGAAGTTGCTGGGGCTCCACTCGGGGTCGGCGCACTCGTCGACGGCAAAGGACACCAGCAGGGCCAGCCCCGTGAGCCCGCGCGCCACGCCACTGTCGAAACCCACGCGGCACTGCAGCCGCAGGTCGCCCAGCCGCCGCTCGCCTTCCGGCACTCCCGGCGTGCGGATGTCCGGCCGCCAGGTCACGCGGCCGTCCGCCAGCCGGCTGCGCACCTCGCTCGCCGGGGGCAGGTCGCGCCAGGCCGGATCGATGGCGAAGCGGTCTTGCGCATCGAGCACCACCGGCTGCCGGCCGGCGGGCGCCATCAGACCCAGCGCCAGCGCCTGCGTGGACTCGGCCTGCGTGCGCGCGTAGACCTTGAACCGCAGTTCGGCGGCCGGCGCCAGCGCGTGGAACTTGTCGAACAGCGCCTGCGCCTTGAAGAGCTGGGCCAGCGTCTTCTTCTCGCGCAGCGCGGCAGACTCGCCCTGCACCTGCACCAGCCCCAACCGGGCGTCCGGTGCCGAGGCGGGCTGCGCACCCGCCGACAGCGCCAGGGCGCCCGCCAGCAGCGCACAGCCCCGCTTCATCAGCCCGCCGCGGCGAACGCGTCCCGCGTCAGGTTCTCGGGCGCCTCGCCGGCCGCGCGGCAGGCCACGTCGTCCTCGATGCGGATGCCGCCGTAGCGCTGCAGCCGGTCCACGGCGTCCCAGTCCACCTGCGCGGCCTGCGGCGACGCGCGCAGCTGGCGCAGCAGCGTCGGGATGAAGTACAGCCCCGGCTCGATGGTGACCACCATGCCGGCCTGCAGCGGGCGCGTCAGGCGCAGGTAGCGGTGGCCCTCGGGCTTGTCGGCCGTGCCGCCGTCCTCACTGGCCATGAAGCCGCCGACGTCGTGCACCTGCAGGCCCAGCAGGTGGCCGATGCCGTGCGGGAAGAAGGTCTTGGTGACGCCCTCCGCCACCATGGCCTCGTCGCCCATGTGGACGATGCCGGCATTGCGCAGCACCCGCGCGATGCGGCGGTGCGTGCTGAGGTGGATGTCGCGGTAGTCCACGCCCTCGCGCACCTCGTCCACCAGGCCCAGTTGCTCCACCTCCATGGCCGCCACCAGCGCCGCGAACTCGTCGTGGCTGGGCGCCACCCAGGTGCGCGTGATGTCGCTGGCATAGCCGTTGACCTGCGCACCCGCGTCGATCAGGAAGCTGCGCGACTGCGGCGGCGGGCTCTCGTCCTGGTACTGGTAGTGCAGCACCGCGGCATGCTCGTTGAGGCCGATGATGTTGGTGTACGGCAGGTCGCGGTCGGTGTGGCCGGTGGCGACGAGGTAGGCACGGTGGATGGCGGCCTCGCTCTCGCCGCGCTGGAACGCCGCGCGCGCGGCGTTGTGGCCCGGCACCGCGCGGCGCTGGGCGGCACGCATCTGATCCAGCTCGTAAGGCGACTTCACGCCGCGGGCCCAGTGCAGCAGGTTCAGCAGCGGCTCCGGGTTGTTGGGCTCCAGCCCCGGCAGCGCCGCATCGGCCTCGCCCAGGATGGCGGTGCGCTCGCCCGTCAGGTCGGCCAGCGCCTGCGCGGCCGCCTCGGGCTCGCGGATGACGACCAGCTCCACGGCGTCCACCCACTCGCCGCTCGGCGCTGCGGGCGGCACATGCCAGTAGTCGTCGGGCTGGTAGTAGACGACGCGCGGCTTCCTGCCCGGCCGCACGGCCAGCCACGAGTGCGGGTGATTCGTCAGCGGCAGCCAGTGCTTGAAATGCGGGTTGGCCTGGAACAGGTAGGGCCGGTCGTCGAGGAAGGCGTATTTCTCGATGCCGGAGGCGATCAGCAGCGTGTCGAAGCCCGTGCGTTCCAGCGCGGCTTCGGCCTGGCGCTGCAGACCGGCGAGATGGTCGAGGTAGAGGCTCATCGCGCCCGCCTCACTTGCGCACGTAGGTCAGCTTCTTCGTGCCGCCATCGCAACTGCCGATGACTTTCGCATCACCCACCTGGTCGTTCTCGACGGCCGTGATCTCGTAGCCCTTGACGCCCTTCTCGTCGAGCCTGGCGGCGATCTCCGCCTTCAGTTCGTCACAGGGCTTGGACGCCGCGAAGGCGGCACAGCAGGACAGGGACAGCAGGGCCACGAGCAGGGACTTGGACATGGGAAGGCTCACGATGGGGATGAAGACCGGGCATTGTGGTGCAGGCAATCCGCTTGCCCGCCCACCGCCAACGCTCAGCCGTCGACGTCCCAGACCACGCCCTCTTCCGTCAGCATCGCATCCAGCGCCACGTCCAGCGGGCTGGGCTTGAGCAGCGGCAGGAAACCGTGCGCGTAGCCGATACCCACCGCCGCCGGGCGGGGCTGCAGTTGCGCCAGCGTCTTGTCCATGAAGCCGCCACCGTAGCCCAGCCGCAGGCCGCAGGGGCCGAAGCCCAGGCAGGGCACCAGCATCAGCTGCGGCTCGAATTCCTCGGTGCCCTTGGGCTTGGGAATGTGGAAGGCGTCGTCCTCCATCGGGCAGCCGGGGTACCAGACATGAAAGCGCAGCGTGCCGTGCACCTTGTCGACCACCGGCAGGCCTATTCGACGTTGCTGGCGTTCCGGGGCGTCTTCGGCCCAGCGGTACAACGCCGGCAGCGGGTCGAACTCGCCCTTGATGGGCCAGTAGGCGCCGATGGTGGTTTCCTTGCGGCGCAGCAGCCACACGCGCAGCACCTCCTGCAGGTCGGCGGCCAGTTCCTGCCGTCTCGGCAGGCCCAGGCGTTGCTCGATCAGCTTGTGCCGTATCGCGGCGCGGTCGTTCGCATCCATGGCGGCGGAGCTTACAGTGACTGACATGACGCCCCCACGCTCACGCCGTTCGCTGCCCCCCCCCGGGGGGCGCGTCAGCGCCTTCGGGCGGCCGGGCGGCGTTGACATGGACGCCTTCACCGAACTCTGCGTCGAGCTGCTGTCGCCGCTGGGCCGCGTGCGCACCCGGCGCATGTTCGGCGGCCAGGGCGTCTACGTGGACGACCTGTTCGTGGCCATCATCGACGACGGCCAGTTGTTCCTGAAGGCGGACGACATCACGCGCGAGCGGTTCGATGCGGCCGGCTGCGCGCCGTTCACCTTCGCGGACAAGGACGGCGAGCCCGTCATCACCCGCTACCGCCGCCCGCCCGAGGACGCGCTGGAGTCGCCGCCGCTGATGCTGCCCTGGGCGCGGTTGGCGCTGGAGGCGGCCTTGCGCGCGGCGAACGCGAAGAAGCCGAAGGCCGTCAAACCCACCTCAGCGGCCAAAAAACCGGCGGCCAAGAAAGCTGCGGCGGGCCGGCGCTGACGTCGGCGGCACCAGCAGCTCGAAATCGGCTGCGGGCCAGCCCTCCAGCACGGCGCTCTGCCCCGGCGCCAGCGCCAGTGCCTCACCGGCTTGCAGCCACTGATCCGTGGCCGGCTGCTCGGCCGTGCCGGACAGCGTCAGCCAGACGCGCCCCCGCGCCACCGCGAGGCGGCGGGCCTCCCCCGCACCGGCCAGGGTCAGGGCCCGGCCACCGTCGAGATGCCATACAGATTGCGCATCAGTCATGAAGTTGCTCCTTGGTAGATGCCAGGGATTCTGCGGAGACCATCCCGGGCGGTCCAATGATTCCCAAGCCGTCGATTGATACCATCTACGCATGAATCAGCCGATTCGCCAACGCCCGCTCTCCGTCGGCCCGCTGCGCGCCTTCGAGGCCGTCGCCCGGCTGCTGTCCTTCCGCGCCGCGGCCGAGGAGCTGAACCTCACGCAGTCGGCCATCAGCCGGCAGATCCAGTCGCTGGAAGAAGAAATCGGCTGCACGCTGTTCCTGCGCGGCACGCGCAAGGTGGAACTGTCGGGCGACGGCGCCACGCTGCTGCCCACCGCCGTGGCCGTGCTGTCCAAGCTGGACCAGGCGGTGCGCCAGATCCGCCGCACGCGCGGGCGGCGCGTCGTCAACGTCAGCACCTTCGCGTCGTTCGCGTCGCTGTGGCTGATCCCGCGCATGGAGGCCTTCCAGCGCGAGCATGCCGACATCGACATCCGAGTATCCGCCTACGACCGCAAGGTGGACCTGGAGGACGGCGAGAGCGACCTGGCGCTGCGCTACGACGACCGAGCCTCGGTGCCGGCCGACGCGGAGCAGCTGTTCGAGGAACTGCTGTCACCCGCCGTCAGCCCCTGGTACCTGCAGAACCCCCCGGCACCGCTGAAGCAGCCCGCCGACCTCGCCCGCCATGCGCTGGCCGAGGAGGACGACCCCCGCCCCAGCGCCGAATACCTGAGCTGGCGCCGCTGGCTGACCGTGCACGGCGAGCCCGACCTGCAGCCACGCCGCTGGCTGTACCTGAACTTCACCTACCAGCAGGTGCAGGCCGCGCTGACCGGCCAGGGCGTCGTGCTGGCCCGGCTGCCGCTGGTGCACGAGCACCTGCAGCGCAGCGAACTGGTAGAGCCGTTCGGCAAGGCCAGCCGGCTGGGCAGCCCGTTCGGCTACTGGCTCATCGTCGGCCCCAACGCGGCGCGGCGGCCCGAGGTGCAGCAGTTCGCCGACTGGGTGCGCGAGCAGGCCGCCCTCACCCGCGCGCAGCTCGCCGGCGTCTGAACGCCGCTGCCCTCGCGGGCCTGCAGGGGCCGGGTGGTGCGACAGGCCCGGCGGTTCAGGCCGCTGGCGTCAATGCCCGGACGCAGCGCCTGGCACCGGCTCGCTGACCACCCGCGCCAGCGCCTGCGCCAGCACCTGCTGCGCACGCAGCACGTGGGTGACGCCGGCATCGCGCAGCCACTGCGTCTCCTCCTCGGTGTGCGCCAGCACGGCGCAGCGCACCTCGGGGTTGAGCTGGCGCGCCAGCGCCAGCAGCGCCGGCACGCCGAGGATGTCGGGCACCGCGACGACCAGCCAGGACGCGTGCGCGATGTGCGCCTGCACCAGCGTCATCGCCTCACCCGCGTCGCCCAGCACGGCCGCCTGGCCGGCGGCGCGCAGCTTCTCCACGACGTCGCGGTCGCGGTCGATGACCACCAGGGGCCGGTTGCCCAACTGCTCATGCAGCGCCGTGCCCAACGTGCCATGGCCCACCAGCACGATCTGCCCGGCCAGCGACGTGTGCGGCGTGTCGGCCGGCAGCTCGGCCAGCGGATCGTCGCGCGCCTCCAGCCGGCGCGCCCAGCGCGAGCGTGCCAGCACCCAGCGCCGCAGCGGCTCCACGCACGAGAACAGCAGCGGGTTCAGCGCGATGGAGACGATGGCCCCGGCGACGACCAGGCTGGCGGCCTCGGGCGGCACGAGGTTGAGCGACTGCCCCAGGCCCAGCAGGATGAAGCTGAACTCGCCGATCTGCGCCAGGCTCACGGCAACCGTCAGCGCCGTGCTCAGCGGGTACTTCAGCAGCAGCACGAGGGCACCGGCCGCGATGGTCTTGCCCACCAGGATGACCGCCACCGTGCCCAGCACCGCCATGGGCTGCTCGACGAGGATGCGCGGGTCGAACAGCATGCCCACCGCGACGAAGAACAGCACCGCGAAGGCGTCACGCAGCGGCAGGCTCTCGTGCGCCGCGCGCTCGCTGAAGGCCGACTCGCGCAGCACCAGGCCGGCGAAGAACGCGCCCAGCGCCACGCTGACGCCGAACAGCGCTGCGGCCCCCACGGCCAGGCCCACCGCCGCCGCGATGGTCGCCAGCGTGAACAGCTCGCGCGAGCCGGTGCGGTTGACCTGCCACAGCATCCACGGCAGCAGGCGCCGGCCCACCACCAGCATCACGGCCACGAAGGCGGCCACGGCCAGCAGCGTCATCAGCACGGTCACGACGAGGCCGCCGCCCGACGCGCCGCCCTCGCCCTGGCGCCCGCCCAGCACGGGCATCAGCACCAGCGCCATCACCATGGCCAGGTCTTCCACGATCAGCCAGCCGACCGCGATGCGGCCGTTGCCGGTGTGCAGCAGCTCGCGCGACTCCAGCGCGCGCAGCAGCACCACCGTGCTGGCCACCGACAGCGCCAGGCCGAACACCAGCGAGGCCGCCAGGTCCCAGCCCCACAGGCCGTGCGCCAGGCCCACGCCCATCGCCGTGGCCGCGGCCATCTGCACCAGCGCGCCGGGCAGCGCGATGCTTTTGACCGACATCAGGTCGCGGATGGAGAAGTGCAGGCCCACGCCGAACATCAGCAGCATGACGCCCACCTCGGACAGCTGCTGCGCCAGGTGCACGTCGCCGACGAAGCCCGGCGTGTGCGGCCCGATCAGCACGCCGGCCAGCAGGTAGCCCACCAGCGCCGGCAGCCTGGCCCACTGCGCCAGCAGGCCCAGCACCAGGGCCAGGCCGAAGGCGGCGGCCAGCGTCGAGATCAGGGTCATGCCATCGTGCATCTTGCGTGGGGTCCTTCCGGGGTCAGTCCAGGGAGATGAGCTCGCGCTCGGTGAGGATCAGCGTCAGCGCACGGTCATGCGCCTCGACGGGGAACTGCGTCTCGGCGGCGGACCACGCCAGGCCGATCGCCGTCACGCCGGGATGCGCGGCCAGCCAGCGGTCGAAGTAGCCGCCTCCGTAGCCCAGGCGGAAGCCCTCGCGCGTGAAACCCACGCAGGGCACCAGCACCACGTCGGGGACGGCCACCGCGCCGCTGGACGTGGCGATGCCGCAGTCATCCTGCACCGTCGGCTCGGCACCGTCCCAGCGGCGGTAGACCATGTCGGCCGGATCGCGGCGCGCGAAAGGCAGTGCCCGCGGGAAGGGCAGTGCCCCTGGGGTAAATTCCCCCGCCATGGGCCAGTAGACCCCGAGCAGTTCCGGCTCCAGCTGGTCCAGCAGATCGCGCAGCGGCCCGTCGAGCGCGGCCTGCGCCGTCTGGAACGCCGGCGTGGCCGCGAAGGCGCGACGCGCGGCGATCAGCTCGCGGCGCAGGGCGGAACGGTCGGGGCTGGCACGGGACATGGCGGGATGATGAATCGGATCGGTTGGGCGGTATTGGAACGCAAGGGACGCAGCATCGCGCTGACGGTGCTGGGCCTGATCATGACAGCCGCCCCTGCGCTCGCGCAGACGCCCGCCGCCACAACGCCGGACCTCGCCGTGCAAGCCCGCGAGGCCTGGGCCAAGCGCGACCGCAAGCGGCTGTCCGCCCTCGTCGACGCGGCCCGCGTGCAGAACCACCCGCTGGCCGGCTGGGTCGAGTATTTCGACCTCAACGCGCGCTTGGGCGAGCTGCGCCAGCCCGACATGGACGGCTTCTACGCCCGCTACGGCGGCAGCTATGTGGAAGACCGGCTGCGCAACGACTGGCTGCTGGAGCTGGGCCGGCGCCGCGACTGGAGCAACTTCCGCCGCGACTATGCCAGCTACCAGATGCGCGACGACCGCGAGGTCGCCTGCTATGCGCTGGTCGCCGAGCACCTGGGCGGCGCCCGCATCGCCACCGACACCGCGCGCGCCGCCTGGATGGCGCAGAAAGACGGTGACGACGGCTGCCAGCTGCTGGCCAGCACCATGGTGGACGCCGGCCAGTTCAAGCCCGACACGCTGTGGGCCAAGGCGCGCCTGGCCACCGAGCAGGGCCGCCCGCGCGCGGCGCGCCAGGCCGTCGCGCTGCTGGCGAGCCCGGCGCTGGACCAGAAGCTCGCCGAACTGCAGGACAACGCCGGCCGCTACCTGACGCGCAAGGGCCGCACGTCGCCGCGCCACGACGCCGAGCTGACTGCGCTGGCGCTGGCCCGCGTGGCGGCCGCCGACCCTGATCAGGCTGGCGACCTGCTGACCGACAAGTGGGCCCGGCTGCCCGCCGAGTTGCGCGCCTGGCTGTGGGCGCAGGTGGGCCGCCAGTCGGCGCTGCGCCTGCAGGACGATGCGCTGGCCGCCTTCGAGCGGGCCGACAAGCTCGCGCCCGAGCTGGCCTGGAGCGACGACACGCTGGCCTGGCAGGCCCGCGCCGCACTGCGCGGCAAGCAGCCCGCCGTGGCGCTGCGCGCCATCGACCGCATGAGCGCGGCCGAGCAGCGCGACCCCGCATGGGCCTACTGGAAGGCGCGCGCCACGCGCCAGCAGGGCGACGTGCCCGGCGCCCGCGCGCAGCTCGCGCTGCTGGCGGCCACGCCGTTGAACTACTTCGGCCGCCTGGCCGCCGAAGACCTCGGCCTGGCCACGCCGCTGCCGCCCGCGCCTGCGCCGCTCACCGCGGACGAGCGCCGCAGCGCGCGCCAGCACGCCGGCCTCACGCGCGCGCTGCAGCTCATCAACCTGAACCTGCGCAGCGAGGGCGTGCGCGAATGGAACTTCTCGCTGCGCGGCATGAACGACCGCGCGCTGCTGGCCGCCGCGCAGGAGGCCTGCGACCGCGAGGTGTGGGACCGCTGCATCAACACCAGCGAGCGCACCAAGACCGAGATCGACATCGCCCAGCGCTACCCGACGCCGCACCGGCCCGAGCTGATGCGCGAGGCGCAGGCCGCGGGGCTGGACCCGGCCTATGTCTACGGGCTGATCCGCCAGGAGTCGCGCTTCGTGCTGGATGCGCGCTCGCACGTCGGCGCCTCGGGGCTGATGCAGGTGATGCCGGCGACCGCGAAGTGGACGGCCAAGAAGGTCGGCATGACCTACAGCCCCGACCTGATGCACGACCGCGACTTCAACCTGCGCATCGGCACCAACTACCTCAAGCTCGTGCTGGACCGCTTCGAAGGCGCGCAGGCGCTGGCCGCCGCGGCCTACAACGCCGGCCCCGGCCGCCCTGCGCGCTGGCGCGACGGCCCGGTGATCGACGCGGCCATCTGGGCCGAGAACATCCCCTTCGGCGAGACGCGCGACTACGTGCGCAAGGTGCTGCTGGGCGGCGCCGTGTACGCGCAGGTGCTGGGCCTGCCGGCCACGTCGCTGCGCGCGCGCCTGGGCACCAGCGTCGGCCCGGCAGGCGCACGCGCGGCCGATGTCAGCGACGTGCCACCGCCCGACGCCGGGGAGGCGCCCAAGTCATGACCCTGAACGTGCTCATCCTCGGCGGCGGCGGCTTCGTCGGCCGCGCACTGTGCGAGCACCTGGTGCGGCGCCTGGGCGGCGCGGCGCGCATCACGGTGCCGACGCGGCGGCTGCGCCATGCCCAGGGCGTGCAGGGGCTGCCGGGCGTCACGGTGGTGCAGGCCGACGTGTTCCGCGACCTGCCCGGCCTGGTGCCCGGCCACGATGCCGTCGTCAACCTCGTGGCCATCCTGCAGGGCAGCGCGGCGGCCTTCGAGCAGGTGCACGTGGGGCTGCCGCAGCGCATCGTCGCCTCGGGCGCCCGGCGCGTCGTGCACGTCAGCGCCCTCGGCGTGTCCGAGCAGACGCCGTCGCGCTACCTGCGCAGCAAGGCCGCCGGCGAGGCGGTGCTGCGGGCAGCCGAGCAGGCCGGCGCGCTGGCGCTGACCGTGCTGCGGCCGTCGCTGATCTTTGGTGCGGGGGACCGCAGCGTCAACCTGTTCGCCAGGCTGCAGCGCTTTGCGCCCGTCATGCCGCTGGCCGGTGCCGATGCGCAATTGCAGCCCGTCTGGGTCGGTGACGTCGCCGACGCGCTGGTCGAGGCCCTGCTGCGCCACGAAGCCCAGGGCCAGACCTACGACATCGCCGGCCCGCGCGTGCTGACGCTGGCCGACCTGGTGCGACTGGCCGGCCGCGTCGCCGGCTGCGAGCGGCCCGTGCTGCCGCTGCCCCATGCGCTGGCCACGCTGCAGGCGCTGGCCATGGCCTGCCTGCCGGGCGAGCCACTGCTGTCGCGCGACAACCTGGCGTCCCTCACGGTGCCCAACGTCGCCGGTGGCCGCCTGCCGGGCCTGGCCGCGCTGGGCATCACGCCCGCGTCCCTGGAGGGCGTGCTGCCGGGCTATCTCACGCCCGGCGAGGGCATCGCGCGGCTCGATGCCTGGCGGGCGCGGCACTGACCCCGCCCGCGCGCATCAATCCCTTGCAGATTGCTCATCACCGCGGCGCCGGCCAGCCATTAGGCTGTGCGCCATGAAGCTCTACATCGGCAACAAGAACTACTCCTCCTGGTCCATGCGCAGCGGCGTGCTGCTGGCCGCGTTCGACATCCCGTTCGAGGAGGTGCGGCTGCGCTTCGACTTCAGCGCCGGCTCGGAATGGATGCGCACCATCGGGGACATCAGCCCCACCCGGCGCGTGCCCGTGCTGGTGGAGGACGACGGCTTCACCGTCTGGGAGACGCTGGCCATCGCCGAGTACGTGGCCGACCGCCACCCCGAACTGCCGATCTGGCCGCGCAACCCGCAGGACCGCGCCCGCGCGCGCAGCCTGTGCGCCGAGATGCACGGCGGCTTCTCGCGGCTGCGCACGGTCTGCCCGATGAACATCGAGGCCTTCTTCCCCGACGTGGGCGAGACACTGTGGCAAGAGGACGCCGCGCTGCGCGCCGACGTCGCCCGCATGGACGCGGCCTGGTGCGACGCGCTGGCCGCCAGCGGCGGGCCGTTCCTGTTCGGCGGCTTCAGCGCGGCGGACGCCTACTTCGCGCCCGTGGCCGTGCGGCTGAGCCGCTTCGGGCTGCCCGTGTCCGAGGCCGCAGCCGTCTACCGCGACGCGCTGCTGGCGCACCCCGCCGTGGAAGACTGGATTGCCGATGCGATGCGCGAGCAGGACTTCGTGCCCGAGGACGAGCCCTACCGGCAGGCACGACATGCTTGAGCTGCGCCCGATCTGCGAACACTGCGCCGTCGCGCTGCCGCCGGAGTCCACGGCCGCCCGCATCTGCAGCTTCGAATGCACGTTCTGCGCCGACTGCGTGGACGGCCTGCTGGGCAACGTCTGCCCCAACTGCGGTGGCGGCTTCGCGCCGCGGCCGGTGCGGCCCGCGCGGGACTGGAAGGGCGGCAACTTCCTCGCGCACTACCCGGCACGGACGGAACCCAGGCTCAGGCCGGTGGACCCCGAAGCCCATGCCCGGCTCGTCGCGGCCCTGCAAGGCGTGCCCCCCGAACGCCGCTAGCGCGGGCGGCTGCGCGGGGCCGCAGAATCCACGGCCATGAACGCCCCGCCCCGCTTCCAGACCTACCTCGTCGGCGGCGCCGTGCGCGACCGCCTGCTGGGCCTGCCGGTGCAGGACCGCGACTGGGTCGTCGTCGGCGCGTCGCCGCAGGATTTGGCTGCAGCCGGCTACCAGCCGGTGGGCAAGGATTTCCCCGTCTTCCTGCACCCGCAGACGCACGAGGAAGTGGCCCTGGCCCGCACCGAGCGCAAGACCGCCGCCGGCTACCACGGCTTCGCCTTCCATGCCGCGCCGGACGTCACGCTGGCGCAGGACCTGGCCCGCCGCGACCTGACGATCAACGCGATGGCCGAGGATGCGGACGGCCTCGTCATCGACCCGCACGGCGGCCAGCGCGACATCCGCGACCGAGTGCTGCGCCACGTGTCGCCCGCGTTCGCGGAGGACCCCGTGCGCATCCTGCGCCTGGCCCGCTTCGCGGCGCGCTTCGCGGACTTCAGCGTCGCGCCCGAGACCCTGGCGCTGATGCGCGGCATGGTGGCGGCCGGCGAGGTGGACGCGCTGGTGGCCGAGCGCGTCTGGCAGGAGTTGTCGCGCGGGCTGATGGAGCACCAGCCCTCGCGCATGCTGGAGGTGCTGCGCGAGGCCGGCGCGCTGCAGAAGCTGCTGCCCGAGGTGGACGCGCTGTTCGGCGTGCCGCAGCCCGAGGCGCACCACCCCGAGATCGACACCGGCCTGCACCTGCTGATGGTGCTGGACCAGTGCGCTCGCCAAGGCGCGCCGCTGACCGTGCGCTACGCCTGCCTGTGCCACGACCTCGGCAAGGGCACCACCCGCCCCGAGGAACTGCCGCGCCACATCGCCCACGAGGCGCGCAGCGAGAAGCTGGCGCGCGTCGTCAGCGACCGCTGGAAGGTGCCCACCGACTGCCGCGAACTGGCCGAGCTGGTGGCCCGCGAGCACACGCACGTGCACCAGAGCGCCGCGTTCAGCGCCGAGGCGCGGCTGCGCCTGCTGCAGCGCTGCGACGCCTGGCGGCGGCCGCAGCGCTTCGCCGAACTGCTGTGGGCCTGCGAATGCGATGCCCGCGGCCGCCTGGGCCTGGAGAACCGCCCCTACCCGCAGCGCGAGCGCCTGGCCGCCGACCTGGCCGCCACGCTGACCGTGGACCTGGCCGCCGTCAGCGCCGCCGCGATGGCCCGCGGCGCCCAGGGGCCGGACATCGGCCGCGCCGTGCAGCGTGCGCGCCTGGAAGCGCTCCACGCGGCGTCGACCTGACGCGCCTCAGGGCGCCGGCCGGCCGCCCCGCGGGCTTTGCGTTGCTTCACCGACAGGTTTTTGTCAGGCTCGCTACAGTTGCGCGTTTTTGCGCCCGGGGCCGATGGCGGCCCGCTGCGGCGGCGGTGCCATCCACAAGCAAGTCAGGCAGGGTCACGAAGATGAATTTGGCATGGGATAAGGGCGCCCGACTGGGCGCGATGGTCGTCCTGGGTGCGAGCTTGGCGTCACTGCTGGCGGGCTGCGGGCAGTCGAGCAGCCCGGCGGCGCCCGCCGCACCGCCGCCGCCCGAAGTGGGCGTCATCACCGTGACCCCGGAGCGCGCCGACCTGGCCGCCGAACTGCCCGGCCGCCTGGAGGCCTACCGCGTCGCCCAGGTGCGCGCCCGCGCCGCCGGCATCCTGCAGAAGCGCCTGTTCACCGAAGGCTCGGACGTGAAGGCCGGCCAGCCGCTGTTCGAGATCGACGCCGCGCCCTACCGCGCCACGCTCGCCAGCGCGCAGGCCCAGCTGGCCCGCGCCGAAGCCAACCTCACGCAGGCCCAGGCGCTGGCCGACCGCTACGCGCCGCTGGCCAAGACGCAGGCCGTCAGCGCGCAGGAGGCGCTGAACGCGCTGGCGTCGGCCCAGCAGGCCAAGGCCGACGTGGCCGTGGGCAAGGCGGCCGTGCAGACGGCGCAGATCAACCTCGGCTACGCCACCGTCACCGCGCCCATCGCCGGCCGCATCGGGCGCGCGCTGGTCACCGAGGGCGCACTGGTGGGCCAGGGCGAGGCGACGCCGCTGGCCGTGGTGCAGCAGATCGACAAGCTCTACGTGAACTTCACGCAGTCCGCCGCGGAAGTGATGCGGCTGCGCCAGGCGCTGGCCGCCGGCAAGCTGCAGCGCGCCGGCAAGGACGCCGCCCAGGTGCAGGTGCTGATGGAGGACGGCAGCGTCTACCCGCAGACCGGCAAGCTGCTGTTCTCCGACCTGAGCGTGGACGCCGCCACCGGCCAGATCACGCTGCGCGCCGAGCTGCCCAACCCGGCCGGCACGCTGCTGCCCGGCCTGTACGTGCGCGTGCGCCTGGCGCAGGCCGAGGTGAGCAGCGCCGTCTGGCTGCCGCAGCAGGCCGTGAGCCGTGGCGTGAGCGGCGACACGGTGCTGGTGGTGGCCGATGACGGCAGCGTCAGCGCCCGGCCCGTCAAGCTCGGCCCGGCGCAGGGCGGACGTGCCCTCGTGCTGGAGGGCCTGAAGACCGGCGAGAAGGTCGTCGTGGACGGCCTGCAGAAGACGCGGGCCGGCGGCAAGGCACGCCCGGTGCCGTGGGCGCCGGGCGGGCCGGCGTCTGCGCCCGCCGCCGCGCCCGCCTCGGCAGCGTCGCGCTGAGGGGCCGAAAAAATGATGCCCCCACGCTCACTTCGTTCACTGCCCCCCGAGGGGGCGCAGGCTTCCCTTGGGGTGGCCCGGCGGAAATCCTGACATGGCCCAGTTCTTCATCAACCGACCCATCTTCGCGTGGGTCATCGCGCTGTTCATCCTCGTCATCGGCGGCGTGGCGGTCACGCAGCTGCCGATCTCGCAGTACCCGCCCGTGGCGCCGCCGTCCATCGTGCTGTCGGTGACCTACCCCGGCGCCTCGGCGCAGACGCTGGAGGACTCGGTCATCAGCGTCATCGAGCGCGAGATGAACGGCTCGCCGGGCCTCATCTACATGGAAGCCGTGTCGCAGGCCGACGGCACCGGGTCGCTGACGATGAGCTTCGACCCGGCCACCAACCCCGACCTGGCGCAGGTGGACGTGCAGAACCGCCTGGCCCGCGCCACGCCGCGGCTGCCGTCCGCCGTCATCCAGCAGGGCGTGCGGGTGGACAAGGCCAACCCGAACTTCCTGCTCTTCATCATCATGTCGAGCAGCAACCCGGCGTTCGACCCCATCGCGCTGGGCGACTACGCGTCGCGCACCGTGCTGCCCGAGATCCAGCGCGTGCCGGGCGTGGGCCAGGGCCTGCTGTTCGGCACCGAACGCGCGATGCGCATCTGGCTGGACCCGGCCAAGCTGGTGGGCTACCGCCTGGCGCCGGCCGACGTGAACACGGCCATCCAGGCGCAGAACGCGCAGGTCAGCTCCGGCTCCATCGGCGACCTGCCCAACGTGCCGGGCCAGCCGGTCGCGGCCACGGTCGTCGTGCGCGGCCAGCTCACCAGCGTCGAGCAGTTCGGCAACATCGTGCTGCGCGCCAACCCGGACGGCTCCTCCGTGCGGCTCAAGGACGTGGCCCGCATCGAACTGGGCGCCGACAGCTACACCGGCCGCTCCACGCGGCTGAACGGCACGCCGTCGGTGGGCGTGGGCGTGCAGCTCGCGCCGTCGGCCAACGCGCTGCAGACGGCCAAGCTCATCAAGCAGCGCCTGAAGGAGCTGCAGCCCTACTTCCCGGCCGGCGTGAAGGCCGACATCCCGTTCGACAGCTCGCTGTTCATCGACATCTCCATCTCGCAGGTCGTCGAGACGCTGCTGGAGGCGGTGTTCCTGGTGTTCCTGGTGATGTTCCTCTTCCTGCAGAACATCCGCTACACGCTGATCCCGACGCTGGTGGTGCCCATCGCGCTGCTGGGCAGCTTCGCCACGCTGCTGGCGCTGGGCTTCTCCATCAACGTGCTGACGATGTTCGGCATGGTGCTGGTGATCGGCATCGTCGTGGACGACGCCATCGTCGTGGTGGAGAACGTCGAGCGCATCATGAGCGAGGAGGGGCTGTCGCCCTTCAAGGCCACGCAGAAGGCGATGCGCCAGATCTCGGGCGCCATCATCGGCGTGACCGTGGTGCTGATCTCGGTGTTCGTGCCGCTGGCCTTCTTCAGCGGCTCCATCGGCAACATCTACCGCCAGTTCTCGGCGGTGATGGTCAGCTCCATCGCGTTCTCGGCCTTCATGGCGCTGTCGTTCACGCCGGCGCTGTGCGCCACGCTGCTCAAGCCCGTCGAGGCCGGCCACCACCTGGACAAGCGCGGCTTCTTCGGCTGGTTCAACCGCGGCTTCAACCGCACCGCCAAGCGCTACGAAAGCACCGTCGCCAAGCTCATCCGCCGCACGGGCCGCTCGTTCGTCATCTACGGCGTCGTCATCGCCGTGGCGGTGCTGATGTTCCAGCGGCTGCCGACGTCCTTCGTGCCCAACGAGGACCAGGGCAACATCCTGGTCAACGTGCAGCTGCCGCCGGGCGCCACGCAGGCGCGCACGCTGGAGGTCATGAAGCAGGTCGAGACCTACATGCTGGCCCAGCCCGAGGTGGAGAGCATGGTGGGCGTGGTGGGCTTCAGCTTCGCGGGCTCCGGCCAGAACGCGGGCCTGGCCTTCGTCACGCTCAAGCCCTGGGACGAGCGCCACGGCGCCGAGCACTCCGCGCAAGGCCTGGTGGCGCGCGCCTTCCCGGCGCTGGGCAAGATCCGCGACGCGGTCATCTTCCCCACCAGCCCGCCGCCCATCCGCGACCTGGGCCGGGCCAACGGCTTCGCGCTGCGCCTGCAGGACCGCGGCGGCCACACGCGCGCCGAACTGCTGGCCGCGCGCAACCAGTTGCTGGCCGCTGCGGCCAAGAGCCCGCTGCTGACCGCCGTGCGCCCCGACGGCCTGGAAGACGCCGCGCAGCTCGAACTGAGCCTGGACCGCGAACGCGCCATGGCGCTGGGCGTGAACATCGGCGCCATCAACGCGGTGCTGGGCACGTCGCTCGGGTCCAGCTACGTGAACGACTTCCCCAATGCCGGCCGCCTGCAGCGCGTCATCGTGCAGGCCGACGCGCCCGCACGCATGGCGCCCGAGGACCTGCTCAAGCTCAACGTGCTGAACGCCGCCGGCCAGCCCGTGCCGCTGAGCGCGTTCGCGAGCAGCCAGTGGATCAGCGGCGCCATGCAAACGGTGCGCTACAACGGCTACCCGACCATGCGCATCGCCGGCGAACCGGCCAAGGGCGTGTCCAACGGCACGGCCATCGCCGAGATGGAGAAGCTCGCGGCCGAGCTGCCGCCGGGCTTCGGCTACGAATGGACGGGCCAGTCGCGCGAGGAAAAGCTCTCGGGCTCCACCGCCTTCATCCTGTTCGGCTTCTCGCTGCTGGCCGTGTTCCTGTGCCTGGCCGCGCTGTACGAGAGCTGGAGCATCCCGCTGTCGGTGCTGCTCGTCGTGCCGCTGGGCATCCTGGGCGTCGTGCTGGGCGCGAGCTTGCGCGGGCTGGAGAACGACGTCTACTTCAAGGTCGGCATGATCACCATCATCGGCCTGTCGGCGAAGAACGCGGTGCTGATCATCGAGTTCGCCAAGGACCTGCACGCGCAGGGCCGCGACCTGTACGAGGCCGTCGTGGAAGCGGCGCACCTGCGCTTTCGCCCCATCCTGATGACCTCGCTGGCCTTCATCCTCGGCGTGCTGCCGCTGGTGCTCGCCAGTGGCGCCGGCTCGGCCAGCCAGCGCGCCATCGGCACCGGCGTGATGGGCGGCATGATCACCGCGGTGGTCCTGGCCGTGTTTCTCGTGCCGGTGTTCTTCGTCGTCGTGCGCAAGCGTTTCCCCGGCAGCGAGCGGCAACACCGCCACGATGCCCACCTGCCCCAGGAAGACTGAGCATGAAAGCCACTTTCAGCCTCATCACGCTGGCCGCCCTGCTCACCGCCTGCGCCGGCCCCGAACCCAGGCGCCCGGTGGCCGCTGACGCGGCTGCCGCCGCCGTGCCCGCCGCCTTCCCGCAGGCCGGCGGCCCCAGCGCCACGGCCGCCACCGAGCTGCCCTGGGCGCAAGCCTTCAAGGGCGAACGGCTGCAGAAGCTGATCCCGCTGGCACTGGCGAACAACCGCGACCTGCGCATCGCGGTGCTCAACATCGAGACGGCGCGCGCCACCGCCGCAGCGCGCGACGCCGACCTGTGGCCCACCGTCGGCGCGGGCATCAGCGGCTCGCGCACGCCGCTGGCGTCCGGCGGCATCAACAGCCTCTACCAGGCCGGCCTGCAGGTCTCGGCCTACGAGCTGGACGTGTTCGGCCGCCTGCGCGGCCTGAGCAGCGCCGCGGCGGCCCAGGTGCTGGCCGCGCAGTCCAGCCAGCAGGCGGTGCGCACGGCGCTGGTCGCCAGCGTCGCCAATGCCGAGATCGCGCTGCAGGCCGATGCCGCGCTGCTGAAGATCACGCGCGACACGCTGGACACGCGCGAGCAGTCGCTGTCGCTGACCCGCCAGCGCTTCGAGGGCGGCGTGTCCGCCGAGCTGGACCTGCGCACGGCCGAGTCGTCGCTGCAGGCGGCCCGCGCCGTCTACGCGCAGGCCCAGCGCCAGCGCCAGCTCGACGAGAACGCGCTGGCGCTGCTGATCGGCGGCCCGCTGCCGGCCGACCTGCCCGCCCCCACCGGCGACCTGGCCGACTTCGAGCCGCTGGCCGAGCTGCCCGCCGGCCTGCCCAGCGACGTGCTGACACGCCGGCCCGACATCCGCCAGGCCGAGTTCCAGCTCGGCGCGGCCGACGCCAACATCGACGCCGCCCGCGCCGCCTTCTGGCCCCGCATCACGCTGACCGGCAGCGTCGGCACGGCCAGCGGCCACCTGTCGGACCTGTTCAAGAACTCGGCGTGGAGCTTCGCGCCGCAGCTGGTGCAGCCGATCTTCGACGCCGGCCGCAACCGCGCCAACCTGGCCAGCGCCCGCGCGTCCCGCGACATCGCACTGGCCCAGTACGAGAAGGCCATCCAGACGGCCTTCCGCGAGGTGGCCGACGGGCTGAGCAGCCGCGCCACGCTGGCCGAGCAGCGCGCCGCCCTGGCCGCGCAGGTGGACGCCGAGACGCGCCGCCTGAACGCCGCCGAGCAGCGCTACACGGCCGGCGTCTCCAACGCGCTGGACCGGCTGGATGCACAGCGCTCGCTGTTCCTGGCCCAGCAGACGCTGGTGCAGGTGCAGAGCCAGCGCGCGCAGAACCTGGTGACGCTGTACCGCGCGCTGGGCGGCGGGGGGTGAGCATGCGCGGCCTGCTGATCGCGCTCTCCCTGCTCACGTTGCTGCCTGCGGCGCAGGCGCAGGAGTCGATCCGCGAGCGCATCAAGGCCCGCATGGAACAGCGCCGCGCCGACAAGGGCGACGCGCCCGCCACGGCCGGCCTGCAGGCTTTGCAGGTGCAGGGCCGCCAGGTGCTCGTGCATCTGCCGGCAGGCCGTGACGCCGCGACGCCGGCGCCGCTGGTGCTGGCCTTCCACGGCGGCGGCGGGCATGCCGAGTACATGGCCGACGACGAGAAGTACGGCCTGCAGAAGAAGGCCGACGAGGCCGGCTTCGTCGTTGCCTTCCCCAACGGCTACAGCAAGTTTCCCGGCGGCCGCCTCGCCACCTGGAACGCCGGCGGCTGCTGCGGCGACGCGCGCGACCGCAACGTCGACGACGTGGCTTTCGCCCGCGCCGTCGTCGCCGCCATCCAGGCGAAATACGCCATCGACGCCACGCGCGTGTTCGCCACCGGCATGTCCAACGGCGGCATGCTCGTGCACCGGCTGGCGTGCGAGGCGCCGGACGTGTTCCGCGCCGTCGCATCCGTGGCCGGCACCGATGCGACCACGAGCTGCACGCCGTCCCGGCCCATCTCCGTGCTGCACATCCACGCCAGGGACGACGACCACGTGCTGTTCAACGGCGGCGCCGGCCCGAACGCCTTCCGCGACGAGCGCAAGGTCATGGCCTTCGTCTCCGTGCCCGAGACGATCTCGCGCTGGGTGCAGCGCGACCACTGCGCCACACCCGCGCAACGCACGTTCGACACGCCCGGCGCCTTCTGCGAAACCCACACCGGCTGTGCGGGCGGCACGTCCGTGCAGCTCTGCGTCACCGACACTGGGGGCCACGCCTGGCCCGGCGCGCCCACTGTTCGCCGTGGCAAGGCCGCCGCCTCCCAGGCGCTGGATGCCAACGACGTCATCTGGCGCTTCTTCGATTCCTCTTCGCGTTGATCCTCATGCGTTTTTTCACCGCTTCCCTGCTCCTCGGCGCCAGCCTCGTTGCCCACGCCGCCGGCGGCCCGCCGCCCATCTATGACGAAGGCGTGGATGCCAAGGCCGCCATCAAGGCGACGCTGGCCGAGGCCGAGCAGGCCAAGCTGCCGGTGCTGGTGGTCTTCGGCGCCAACTGGTGCGGCGACTGCCGCATGCTGGACACCACGTTCAAGCACGGCCCCAGCGCGCCGCTGATCGCGCAACACTTCAAGGTCGTGAAGGTGGACGTGGGCCGCTTCGACCGCAACGTGGACATCGCCGAGGGCTACCGCGTGCCGCTGAAGAAGGGCATCCCGGCCGTGGCCGTGCTGTCGCCGCAGGGCAAGCTGCTGTACGCCACCGAAGGCGGCGAGCTGGCCGACGCGCGCAAGATGGGCGACCAGGGCGTGTACGACTTCTTCACCCGCATCGCGACCACGGCGAAGTGACGGCGCCGTCGCTGGCCGCCGCGTCGCGCGCGCTGCGCACGCAGTTCTTCGTCACCGGTGCGCTGTTCGCCACCTGGGGCGTGCACGTGCCCACCGTCAAGACCCACTACGGCCTGGGTGAACAGTCGCTGGCCATCGCGATGCTCGCCAGCGGCGTGGGGGCGTTGATCGCGCTGGCGCAGGCCGGCCGCGTGGTGGGCCGCTACGGGCCGCGCGCGGTGTCCGCCGTCATGGGCCTGCTGTGCAGTGCGGCGGTGGCCAGCCTCATCGCCCTGCCGCAGTACGCGGCGCTGCTGGTCGTCATGGGCGTGTTCGGCATCAGCGCCAGCCTGTTCGACGTGGCCATCAACGCCGAAGCCAGCGAGATCGAGCGCCAGGCGGCCAAGCCGTTGATGAGCGGCTTCCACGGCATGTTCAGCCTGGGCGGCATGTGCGGCGCGGGCCTGGGCAGCGTGGCGCCCGCGCTGGGCCTCAGCGCGCAAGGCCACCTGCTGCTGGCCACTGGCGCCGCCCTCGCCGCGCTGCTGCTCGCCTGCCGGGCGATGCTGCCGCCGCCCGAACCTCACGAGGCGGGTGGCAAGCAACCGCTGAGCATCCCGCGCGGCCCCCTGCTGCTGCTGGGCGTGCTGGCGTCCATGGGCTTGATCGCGGAGGGCGCGATGTACGACTGGAGCGTGCTCTTCATGAAGCAGGAGCGCGGCAGCCAGGCCAGCACCGCGGCGTTGGCCTATGCCAGCTTCAGCGGCGCAATGGCGGCCGGCCGCTTCGGCGGCGACTGGGTGCGCGGGCACGTGCCTGCACCACGGCTGATGCGCGCGAGCGGCGTGCTGGCCGCGGCCGGCATGGCGCTGGCGCTCGCGGTGCCCGTGCCCGGCGTCGCGTTGGGCGGGTTCGCGCTGGTGGGCCTGGGCCTGTCCAACGTCGTGCCGGTGCTGTTCAGCGCGGCCTCGCAAGTGCCTGGCGTGAGTCCGGCGCACGGCATCGCCGCCGTGTCGGGCATGGGCTACCTGGGCATGATGGCCGGGCCGCCGCTGATCGGCCTCGTGGCGGAGCATTCGTCGCTGACGACAGGGTTGCTGGTGGTCGTGGTGTTCGCGGTGTTCATGGCGCTGTCGGCGAAGCGGGCGCTGCGCGCTGCCTGAGCGACGCGTGAACGTCGCTTCGACAAGCAGCTTCGCCCAGGTCTTGCCGTCGCGCGTTCAGCGCCCCACGGGCCGCGATGCCGCAGCCGCGCGCTCGCACGCCGCCTTCTCGCCCGCGCTGCCGAGGGCCATGCACCGTGCGACGCGGTCGTTGACGGTGCCGGGCACGCTGCCCGCGGGCGCCGACGTGGACGGCGCGGCCGTGGCGGCGCTGTTGCGCCGCTTGAGCGGCACGGAAATCTGCGGGATCACCCGCTCCTCGGACTGCATCGTGGCCGACTCCTTGTCGTTTTCCGCGGCGGTGACGGCGGCGCTGCGCGTCGGCATGACCCTGGAGGCCGCCGTCATGGGCGCAGGCGCCGAAGCCGGCGGCGCGGGGGGCTTGACCTGCTGAGCGACCGCCGCGCCCGCGAGGGCCGCCGACAGGATGCCGCCGAGGATGGCGTCGAAGGCAAGTCTCATGGGGCACCTCTCTGGTCAGTTCTGATGCCACGAGTGTCAAGCCGCGCGCGGTGGCGGCATGTAGGAGGCTGGCTCGCATGGGGTGGCATTGATGCTGGTATCAGCGAGGCGGCCTCTCAACGTCATCGGCCGCGTCGGCATCCGGTGCCGGCACCAGGCCAGGCCTAGCCGGGCGAAAAAAAACCGGCTCTGGAGAGCCGGTCTTCAGGGAGCCCGCTGGGCTCAGTAGCGGCCGCCGCCGAAGCCACCCGTGCCGTAGCCGACATCCGCACGCTTGGCGGCGGTGTACCCACCTGCGCCGTAGCCGCTGGAATCCTTGGCTGCTTCGCGGGGACGGGCCAGGCTCACGACGATCGAGCGGCCGTCTACGGACATGCCGTGCAGCGCGGAGATGGCGGCCTGGGCGACTTCCGCGGAAGCCATTTCCACGAACCCAAAACCCTTGGAGGTGCCGGTTTCACGGTCCATCATGACCTTGGCGGAAGAGACGCTGCCGAACTCGGCAAAGTTGCTCTTCAGGCTGGAATCGGTCACGGAATAGGGCAGGTTGCCCACGTAAATCTTGCTGCTCATGCGAGCCTTTCTGAGTATTTCCGCACCGTCAGGATGCGGATCTGCGAATCGGGAGTCCGCAGCGGGTGGGGCGTGTGGGCAGGGTCTGGAGGGACCCTGTCGTCCTCACACCAGGGGTGCGGCATGCACAAGTGCAGCCAGCCCGCAGTGGCAGCGAACCGCCGAACAGCTTCGCGTGAGGCAGAGGCGGGTCGGAAGGCATTGGCACAGCGAGTGTGGATTATATCTTTTCCCGCATGCTTTGGCGAAATGATATTTCTCCAAGTATTTAAACAGCGCACTGGGGCCAGAGCCCCGGCGAGCGGCGAGAGCCCGTTGCTGAGCCCATCGGTTCAACCCGATGGAACGCGTGTCGGCATTCACGGCATCGCTCAGGCGGAACCGCAGTGGCGCACAACGGTAAGGCTTTGTTCGCCCCGGTTAACGGCGCAAGCATTGCTCACAGCTCGCTACGTTTGTCCGGGTGGGCCTGCCTAAAGTCGCGCCTCTTTCATCTTCCACGAGACCACCGATGTCGAGACTTTCGCCCCTGATCGTCGCCAGCAGCGCCCTGTTGCTGAGCGCTTGCGCCACCAAGGATTTCGTCAGAGAGACCGTCGCACCGGTGCAGACCCGCGTGGACAGCCTGGACACCCGTGTGCAGGCACATGACGACGGCCTCAAGGCCCTGGACGGCCGCATGCAGGGCAGCGAGGCGCGCATCGTGGCGCTGCAGGAGGAGGCTGCGGCGCGAGCCCAGGCCTTCAACAACCTGCCCAAGCCGCCCACCCTGCTGATGAGCACCGTGCTGACCGACGACAAGATCAAGTTCAGTTCGGGCCGCGCCGAGCTCACGGCGCAGGCCGGCCAGGAACTCGACCAACTCGTCGCCAAGCTCAAGGCCGACAACCAGCCGGTGTTCGTCGAGATCCAGGGGCACACCGACGCCACCGGCAGCGACGCGCTCAACCAGCAACTGGGACTCAAGCGGGCCGAAGCCGTGCGCCTGCACCTGGCCCGCGCCGGCCTGCCGCTGGCGCGCATGGCGACGATCAGCTACGGCAAATCCGCGCCCCTGGCCGACAACAGCACCCGCGAAGGCCGCAGCACGAACCGGCGGGTTCAGCTGATGGTGATGCGCTGAGCGGGGGGCGCGCCGCCCAGCTCGCGGGCACGGCCGACCGACAGCGTGGAATGCGATGGACCTCGCGCTGTTGACGGGCCATCAGCCGGCCGACGCGCGGAGGATCGAGCGCATGGAGCTATGCGATGGCGCGCTGTGGATCGTGCAGAACAAGACCAAGGCCAAGCGGGCCATCGAGATCACCGGCGAGTTGCCCGGTTGATCGACCGGATCAACGCCAAGCCGCGCCAGCGCCTGAGCGCCTGGCTGATTCAGCATGACGACGGCAAGCCGCTCGGCAACGTCGGCCTACGGTCGCGGTTCGACAAGGCGCGCAGGCTGGCCGGCGTGGAGTTTCAGTTTCGGGACATCCGGGCCAAGGCTGCGACCGACACGGGCGATTTGGCGCACTCGCAGAAGCTGCTGGGGCATCGAAATCGCGAGATGACCGAGCACTACGTCCGGACCCGTGTGGGCGAGCGGGTGGCACCAATCCGCTGAATTTCGTCGTTATCCCAGGGCGATGAACGCTTTGCCACCCGAGAACGACCCTCCTGCAAACCTCATACCGCCCACCATCATTCGCGACGAGTCCCCGTACAGAAGCAGTCCGAGCGGCCTTAGGTCAATGCTGTCCACAATCGCCTTGCCGCCGTCCTCCCTGACTTGAAGCAGCACCTTCTCGCCCATCGAAACGGTCACCCCGCACTTGCTCCCTTCCACGCGAATAGAGGGGTAGCGAGGTACTGACGCTTCAACAACAGGCTCAAACGGCGCTTCCTGAGACTCCTTCCTAACTTGAAGCCAAACACGTAGCGGCTGGCCTTTCCCAATCAGGACGGGAACTGCTTCGCCAACCACTGCAAGCAAAGCTCCACCGCCTACGCGGTTGCTGCACCAAACAACTTCATCAAATGGTTGGTAATCAGCCGGCAAATTATTCGTAGTGATCATTCCTTGCCTCCGCCTAGGTGATAGCTCACTTGGGTCGTCGCGAAGTGCTTCTTTAGGCGTTTCAGCAGGTCTCGCCTGCTATTCGGCAGCAGCCACCCAACCAGATAGATGATCAAGGCTACAGCGGCACCACCGGCCAGAGAAAGCCATTCATTGGTAGTCGGCCCAGCTTGCCCTCTAAGCAGTTCCAAGAACTTAGGGCTGAGACTCAGAGCAAACCCGAGAACCGCAAAAAGCCAATTGATGGCGTAGGTCTCTGTGATCGGCGGCCGGCCAGTCAGGTGCAAGTAGTCGACGTGAGTTAGCGGGAAGGTACTTTGCGCCGCAAAGACTGCTGCAGGCGTAGTGAACCCATTGCGAATGCCCACCGGCTGCGGCCCGTTCAACTGAGTGTCGGGATCGTCTTTGTCCATACCACTCCCTTCTTCGTCCAGGCGGCCGAAGCGAATTTGTAGATGTCCCGCCGGATTGTAGAAAAGCCCCGACCAGTTTCCTGTGCGGGGCTCTCGCCTAAGTACTTATCAGCCTTAGTAAATTTTGGTGGCCTGGGGCGGAATCGAACCACCGACACGCGGATTTTCAATCCGCTGCTCTACCAACTGAGCTACCAGGCCTTGGTCTGTTGCCGATCAGCTTGGAGCCGTTCAGCGAGTCCGCGACTATAGCACAGGCAAATGCGCCGCCGATGCGATCAGTGCCGCGTGTCAGCCGCCGCCGCGCTTGTTGCGGGTCAGGTCGACGCCGAGCTGCTTGAGCTTGCGGTAGAGGTGGGTGCGCTCCAGGCCGGTCTTCTCGGCGACACGGGTCATGGAGCCGTTTTCCTTGGCGAGGTGGAACTCGAAGTAGCTCTTCTCGAAGGCGTCGCGGGCCTCGCGCAGCGGCCGGTCGAGCTCGAAGCTCTGCTCGGACGCCAGCGAGTTGCCGCTCGGCATGTGGCTGCTCAGCGCCACGCTGTGGCTGGGCACGGACTGCGTCAGGCCGGGCTCGGGGCGGCTGTAGCTGGGCAGGCCCGGAACGGCCGGCGCCGGGCGCGGCGGCGCGGTCTTGACGAGGGCCTGCTCGACGGCGCGCAGCAGCTTCTGCAGCGTGATGGGCTTTTCGAGGAAGGCGATGGCGCCGAACTTGGTCGCCTCGACGGCGGTGTCGATGGTGCCGTGGCCGCTCATCATGATGACGGGCATGGTGAGCAGGCCGGCGCTGCCCCACTCCTTGAGGAGCGTGACGCCGTCGACATCGGGCATCCAGATGTCGAGAAGCACGAGGTCGGGGCGCATGCGCTCGCGCGCCGCCCGGGCCTGGGTGGCGTTCTCGGCAAGCTCGATGGTGTGCCCCTCGTCGCTGAGGATTTCTGACAGCAGGGCGCGGATGCCCAGCTCGTCGTCGACAACAAGAATGGTGGCCATGAATCCTTAGGTCTTGGCGCCTGGTGCACCGGGCTCGGTGGCGGGCGTCAGATTCGAAAATGATAGCGAAACTTGCGCGCCAATCACGGGCAGCTCCAACTCCTCGTCGGAGGGAGAACCCGCATCGGCAATGGGATGCAGGTTGCGCAAGGAGATGCGGGCGCCGTGTTCGTCGGCGATTTTCTTGACGACGGCCAGGCCCAGGCCGGTGCCCTTGGCCTTGGTGGTGACGTAGGGCTCGAAGGCGCGCTTGAGCACTTTTTCGGCAAAGCCGGGGCCGTTGTCGATGATCTGCAGGCGCACCGCACGCGGCGTGCCGGCCTCGGTGAGCGCCAGCGCCGAGCGCACCAGCACGCGGCCGTCAGGGCGCTCGTGCACGGCGTCCAGCGCGTTCTGCACGAGGTTGTGGATGACCTGGCGGAGCTGGCTGGCGTCGCCCTTGATGTGCGGCAGCCCGGGCGCGAGCTCGGCGAACAGGTGTTCACGCTCCTGCGCCTCGGCATAGAGGCTGAGCACCTCCTGGATCAACGCGTTGAGGTCCAGCGGGTGCAGCTGCGCGGACGGCAGCCGGGCGTAGTCGCGGAACTCGTTGACGAGCTGCTTCATCGCCTGCACCTGATTGACGATGGTGGCCACGGAGCGCACGAGCATGGCCTGGTCGGCGCCCTCGAGCTTGGCTTCGAGCTTGTGCTGCATGCGCTCGGCCGACAGCTGAATGGGCGTGAGCGGGTTCTTGATCTCGTGGGCCAGCCGGCGCGCGACTTCGCTCCACGCCGCCGAGCGCTGGGCCGAGACGACTTCGGAGATGTCGTCGAACACCACCAGGCGCGCCCCCTGCGGCAGCGGCGCGCCGCGCACCAGCAGCGTCAGCGGGTCCTGCTTGGGGTCGAGCTGTAGTTCGAACGACTCCTGCCACAGCTCGCGCTCCATGCCGCGCTCGCCGGGGTCGGTGGCGCCCAGGGCCTGGTCGAAGCGCTGGTCCAGCGACACGGCAAAGCCGGCGAGCTGCGGCAGCTCGGCCAGCGGCCGGCCGATGCAGGCCGACAGCGGCAACCGCAAGATGCGCGTGGCGCCGGGGTTGACGGTTTCCAGGTGTCCGTCGGCGTCGAAGACCAGCACGCCGGCGGTCAGGTTGTCCAGGATGGTCTGCAAATGGGTGCGGGCGCTCTCCAGCTCGGCCACGCTGCGCTGCACCTGCGCACGCGCGTCGGCGAGCTGGCCGGTCATGTCGGCGAACGAGCGCGTCAGGCCGCCCAGTTCATCGCGCGTGGCGAGCACGGGGCGCGCGGAGAGGTCGCCCTGCGCCACCCGGCGCACGCCGTCGGCCAGCATCAGCAGCGGCCGCGCGAGCTGGTTGCCGAGTGTGACGGCCAGCAGCAGCGCGGCGAAGGTGGCGAGGATGAGCACCAGCGTCAGCGTGCCCAGGTACATGCGGCGCAGGCCCACGCGCTCGAGAGACCGCTGCTGGTACTCGCTGTTGGCGGTCTGCACAGCCAGCGCGTTGGCGAGCATGCTGGCCGGGATGCGCTGCACCACCATCAGGTAGCGCTCCCCCAGGCCCAGGCGCAGCTCGCTGTTGGGCAGCAGCGCCAGCGCGCGGATCTGCGCGCCGCCCTGCAGCGCCATGGCCTCGTCTTCCAGGCCCTCGAGCTGGCTGACCGCGCTGCCGCCGCGGGCGCGGCTCAACATGCTGTCGCTGGGGCGGTCGGGGGTGAGCTGGCGGGTGTCGCCGCCGCTCTCGAACAGGATCTGGCCCTTGCCGCCCACGACGGCGACGGTGCGCGCGCCCAGCTTGTCGCGCAGGCGCTCCATGGCGAGCAGTTGCGGCCCGCTGGCGTCGGCGAGCTGGTCGGCGGCGTCGCGTGTCTTGTTGCCCAAGTCGGACACCATCGCGTCCAGCGTGCCGCGGCCCAGGTTCAGGCCGGCCTCCAGCGCGCTGGCCAGCTTCACGTCGAACCAGGTCTCGATGCTGCGGTTCACGAACTGGTAGGAGACAGCGTAGATCATCACGCCGGGCACCACGCCCACCAGCGCGAAGATGCTGGCGAGCTTGAGCAGCAGCCGGCTGCCGAAGCGGCCGCGGCGCACGCGCACGACCAGCCGCACCGCGGCCGTCAGGATCACCAGCGTCAGCACCGCCGCGACGGCCACGTTGACCCAGTAAAGCCAGTGGTAGTGCCGCTCGAAGAAGCCGCGCTCGTTGGTCGAGCCGATGGACAGCAGGAACGCCAGCACACCGGACACGCCCATGAGGGTCACCCCCGTGATGACCCAGCCCCAGCGCGCGGCTCTGCTCATTTGAGTGTGAAGTCGGGCGCGAAGTAGTGCTTCTGCTCGACGCTGAGCGCGAAGCCGGACTGCAGCCCGCCGATCTGCATGAGGCGCGGCAGCTGGGTGGCGTCCAGCTTGTAGCTGAACTCCAGGTAGTAGCCGCCGCTGTCGTCCAGGTCCTTGGGCTCGGCGATGCGCCAGGCGCTCTGCCCGCGCAGCACGGTCAGCGCCTCGTCCAGCGTGGCGAAGCTCTGGTGCAGGCCGCCTGTGGAGACGCGGTACTGCCGCGTCAGCGAATCCCACTTCAGCCGCCAGGTGCGCTCGGCGCGCGAGACGCGGGCGTCGCGCCAGTACCAGCGGCTGCGCAGCACCGTGGCTTCGGCGACGAAGTACAGCGGCACGTCCTTGTGCAGCGCGTCCACGGCGGCGCGGCCCAGCTCGAACCGGGTGGCGAAGCTCAGCTCCAGCCCGTCATCCGCCTTGCGCGCGGAAATCTGCGCCAGCTCGACGCCGTCGGCCCGCGCCGGCCCGGGGAGCAGGGCGAGCAGCGCGGCGAAGCAGGCGGCAATGACGATCCGGGCGAGCAACTAGGGTTTGACCAGCAAGGCGTAGAAAAAGCCGTCCAGGGGCGGCTGGGCTTGCGGGGCATTGTCAGCCAGGGGCAGCAGGTGCCCGGTGATCCCGGTCACGGGGTGCGACTTCGCGTCAGGCTGGCGTTGCAAAAACGCGTCGAGCTGGGCCTGGCCCTCGGCACGGAAGACGGAACAGGTGGCGTACACGAGCCGGCCGCCCGGCGCCAGCAGCGGCCACAGCGCATCCAGCAACCCGGCCTGCACCTGCGCCAGCGCCGTGATGTCGTCGGGCCGGCGCAGCCAGCGCACGTCCGGGTGGCGTCGCACGATGCCGGAGGCGCTGCACGGCGCGTCCAGCAGGATGGCGTCGAAGGGCTGGCCGTCCCACCAGGTGGCGGTCTGGCGGGCGTCGGCGGCCTTCAGCGTTGCCTGCTGGCCGAGACGATTGAGGGTGTCCTGCACGCGCGTCAGGCGCAGCGCGTCGGCATCCAGCGCGGTGAGCTGCAGGTCGGGCTGCAGCTCCAGCAGGTGGGCGGTCTTGCCGCCGGGGGCCGCGCAGGCATCGAGCACGCGGGCGCCGGGCCTGAGGCCACCGCCCACCACCAGCGGCGCGGCGAGCTGCGCGGCCGCGTCCTGCACCGACACCAGGCCTTCGGCAAAGCCCGGCAACGCGGACACGGGCACGGGCTTGTCCAGCACGACGGCCTGCGGCGTGGACGCCCCCAGCACGCGCGCGGCGATGCCCTGCCCGGCCAGGCGTTCGATGTATGCCGCGGCGCTGCCGCGCTGCGCGTGCACGCGCAGCGTCATCGGCGGCGGGCGGTTGTTGGCGGCCAGGATGGCCTGCCACTGCGCCGGCCAGTCCTGGCGCAGCTTCTCTATCCACCACGCCGGGTGGTTGAACGCGCCCTGCGGCGTGTGCTCGGCCGCGGCCACCAGGGCGTCGCGCTCGCGCAGGAAGCGGCGCAGCACGGCGTTGACGAAGGCCGCGCTGGCCGGCGCGCGGGTCTTCATGGCGTGCACGGCCTGGTCGACGAGGGTGTGGTCCGCGTACATCGGCGTGGCCGCGGGTTCGGGGTCGGGCCACAGCAGCGCGAGCGCGACGAGCAGCAGGCCGTCCACGCGCGCGGGCGGCGCCTTGGGCGCGAGCTGGCGGCGCACCGCCTCGGCACCACCCAGGCGGCGCAGTGCGGCGAAGGCCAGCGCTTGCGTGCCGGGGCGCAGGTCGGCAGGCACCTTGGCCAGCAGGTCGGTCAGCGAGCGCCCGTCGCGCACGCCCTGCACGGCATCGGCCGCCTGCGACAGCAGCCGGTGCAGCGGCGCGCTCAAGCTGGCTGATTGGGGGCTTTGGGACATCGCGCCAGTGTAGGAGCGGCCTTGGCGACACAATCCCTCGCCATGAACGCCCCCGCCCAAGACGCCCCCGTTTCCGAGCGCATCCGCTACCGCCTGGTGTCGGCCGGCTGCCGCCACCACGCCAACGACAACATCGCCGACTTCATCGAACCCGGCGAGCTGGACGCGCTGCAGGCCGAGGTGCAGGCCAAGATGCAGGCCGTGCTGCAGAGCCTGGTGATCGACACCGACAGCGACCACAACACGCAGGACACGGCCAGGCGCGTGGCCAAGATGTTCCTGCGCGAGGTGTTTGCGGGCCGGTACGTGGCGCCGCCCACGGTGACCGAGTTCCCCAACGCCAGCCGCCTCAACGAGCTGATGATCGTCGGCCCCATCACCGTGCGCAGCGCCTGCTCGCACCATCTCTGCCCCATCATGGGCAAGGTCTGGATCGGGCTGCTGCCCAACGAGCACTCCAACCTGATCGGCCTGTCCAAGTACGCACGGCTGTGCGACTGGATCATGAGCCGCCCGCAGATCCAGGAAGAGGCCGTCACCATGCTGGCCAACGAGCTGCAGGAACGCGTGCAGCCCGACGGCCTGGCGCTGGTGATGGAGGCCGACCACTTCTGCATGCACTGGCGCGGCGTCAAGGACAGCGAGTCCAAGATGACCAACAGCGTCATGCGCGGCGCCTTCCTCAAGGACGCCAACCTGCGCCGCGAGTTCCTCTCTCTCATCTCCAAGGGCTGACCATGCTGGTTCGACTCATGTATGCCAGCCGCGCCACCGCGGCGCCCGCCGACGGCGACCTCGCCGCCATCCTCAAGGCCTCGCGCGAGCACAACCCGGCCGAGGGCATCACGGGCCTGCTGTGCTTCACCGACGGCGTGTTCGTGCAGGTGCTCGAAGGCGGCCGCAACGCGGTCAACGCGCGCTACAAGCGCATCGTCGAAGACCCGCGCCACCGCGACGTCATCCTGCTGGCCTACGAGGAAATCACCGAGCGCGGCTTCGCCGGCTGGACCATGGGCCAGGTCAACCTGCAGCGCCTGAACCCGGCCCTGCTGCTGAAGTACTCCGAGACCGGCAAGCTGGACCCCTACGCGATGAGCGGCACGGCCATGAGCGCGCTGTTCCGCGAGATGTGCGCCTCGGGCGCGATCGCGGTCAGCTGAGCCGCCGCTCCCGCTTCACAGCGAGCGCGCCTCGCTGAACCCGTAAAGGTTCGCCAGCACCCGCGTCGGGAACTGGTGCAGCGCCTCGTTGTACTGGCCCACGGCCTGGTTGAAGACCTGGCGGGCGAAGGCGCGCTGGCGTTCGATGAGCTTGAGCTCGCTGACCAGCCCGTCGATGGCGGTCTCGCTGCGCAGCTCGGCCTGGTGGTCCAGCAGCGACAGCAGCCGTGTCAGCGCGGCCGCGTGCAGCGCGCTGGCGACCGCCAGCGTGCCGACCGGGTCGGGCGCCCAGGGTTTGGCGCGCGAGGCCTGCGTCGCTGCCTGGGACTCGGCCTGCGCACTGGCCAGCGCGTCGAAGGTGGCCTGCTCGCTGGGCAGGCGCGGCGACACGGCGGCCAGCAGCTTGCCGCAGACCTCGGCGCGGTCCTTCAGGTGCGCATCGAGCTGCACGAAGGCCTCGCCGATGGCGTTGCGCAGCGACATGAGGCGGTTGTAGGCGCCGACGCCCCAGAAGAACAGCAGCGCCGCACCGACGACGCCCAGCCAGCCCCACGGCGTCATGCGCCGGCCCGGTACTGCGTGAACCCCCGCGCCCGCAGCTCGCACGCCGGGCAGTGGCCGCAGCCATGGCCCCAGGCGTGCAGCTCGCCGCGCTCGCCCAGGTAGCAGGTGTGCGTGTCCTCGACGATCAGCTTCACCAGCGCCTCCCCGCCCAGCCCCTCAGCCAGGCGCCAGGTGGCCGCCTTGTCGATGAACATCAGCGGCGTCTCCAGCGTCATGGGCGTGTCCAGGCCCAGGCTGAGCGCGACCTGCATGGCCTTCATGGTGTTGTCGCGGCAGTCCGGGTAGCCGGAGAAATCGGTCTCGCACATGCCGCCCACCAGCACCGACGCGCCGCGCCGGTAGGCCAGCGTCGCGGCGAAGGTCAGGAACAGCAGGTTGCGGCCCGGCACGAAGGTGTTGGGCAGGCCGTTGGCCTGCATCTCGATGGCGCGCTCGTCCGTCAGCGCGGTGTCGCTGATCTGGCCCAGCACCGACAGGTCCAGCAGGTGGTCCGCGCCCAGCCTGCCGGCCCACTGCGGGAACTGCGCAGCAATGGCGGCACGCACGGTGTTGCGGCAGTCCAGCTCGATGCGGTGGCGCTGCCCGTAGTCGAACGCCAGCGTCTCCACCTCGGCGTAGCGGTCCAGCGCCCAGGCCAGGCAGGTCGTGGAGTCCTGGCCGCCGGAAAACAGCACCAGGGCTTTGCGGGAGTCGTTCATGGGCGGGATGCTACCTTTGCCTCTCGTCCACAGCGGCCCGCCGGCCCTCTCCGCCATGAACAGAACGCCCCTGCTGATCGCCGCGCTGTCACCCGCGCTGGCGCTGGCCCAGTCGCCCAGCCGCATCGACGAGGTGCTCGTCTACCCCGGCGGCGCCCAGGTCACGCGGTTGGCCACGGTGGCGGCCGGCGCGCGCGAGCTGGTGCTGAACTGCCTGTCGGCCCGCTTCGATGCGGACTCGCTGCAGATCGACGCGCCGGCCGGCGTCAACCTCGGCCCGGTGCAGTTGGAGACGCTGCCGCGCGAGCGCATGCCCGAATGCGCGCACAGCCCGCTGGACGACAACCTGCGCAAGCTGGAGGGCCAGCGCGACGGGCTGGTCGCCGAGTCGAGCGCGCTGGACGCCAGCCTGGGCTACCTCAAGGCGCTGGGCTCGGGCGAGGCGAGGTCGACGCCGGCCAACGGCATCGCCGCCACGGCCGACAGCATCCGCAAGACGGCGCAGGACGCGCTGCTGCGGCAGGCCGCCATCCGCCGCCAGCTGGAGGAGCTGGACAAGCAGATCGCCCCGCTGCAGGGCGAGCGCGAGCGGCTGACGCAGGCCAACCCGCAATGGCGCAGCCTGCGCCTGCGGCTGTCCACGGCGCGCGAGGCCGAACTGAGGCTGAGCTACCGCGTGACGCAGGCCGGCTGGGCGCCGAGCTACCGCGCGCTGCTGGACACCGCCACCAGCGCGCTGGCGCTGGAGCGCCTGGCCCAGGTGTCGCAGCAGAGCGGCGAGGACTGGAAGAACGTCAAGCTGCGCCTGTCCACCGCGCAGGTGGCGCAGAAGGTCGGGCAGACGCTGCCGTGGCCGTGGCAGCTGAACATCCAGCCGCCGACGCCGCCTGCCGTGGCCGACGCGCGCAGACTCTATGCGCCGGCACCGGCGCTGGCGCCGGCACCGGCGCTGGCGCCGGCGGCCATGGCCGTGATGGCAGAAGGCTCGCGAGTGCGCGAACCCGAACAGGAGCGCTTCGACCTCAGCGTCTTCCAGGGCAGCTACGCCACCGAGTTCGTGCTGCCGCTGCGCGTCACCATCGACAGCGGCACGCAGCGCGCCAGCCTGGCGCTGGGCGGCGAGAAGCTGCAGGCCAGGGTGATTGCCCGCGTGCAGCCGCAAAGCGAGGCGGCGGCCTATGTCGTCGCCGACTTGGCGCGACCCGCTGGGGCCTGGCCACGCGGCGCCGTGCAACTGGTGCGCGACGGCGCGCTGGTGGGCAGCAGCACGCTCAATGTCGCCACCGGCGACGAGCGGCTGGAACTCCCCTTCGGCCGCGACGACGCCGTGCGCGTGCAGATCGAACCCGAGCAGCGCAACGCCGGCAACACCGGCTTCATCGGCGCGCGGGCCGAGCACAAGTACGGCCGCGCGTGGGTCGTCGAGAACCGGCACACGACCGGGTCGTTGACGCTGCAACTCGTCGAAGCCGCGCCGGTGTCGCAGCATGAGGACATCAAGGTGCAGGCCCAGTTCAGCCCCACGCCGACGACCCAGGCCTGGCGCAAGCAGCCCGGGCTGGTGTTGTGGGAGTTGCCGCTGGCAGCAGGGCAGAGCCAGCGGTTCACGGCGGACTATGTGATCAGCGCGCCGAAGGAGGCGCAGGTGACGGGCTTGAGGTGAGACTGCGCCGGTCTGCCGCCAAGGCCCATGCCGGGATTTCTCCCGGCGGGGCCTCACGCGGACGGCAAGTGCCCGATCAGCAGGATGCGTTGGGGTTCAGCCACCTGCCGGGCGCAGCGGCGGCGACGGCGGCGTGTTGGCGTTGTCCATGTCCGACACGATCAACCAGCGCCCGTCCGCGCCGCGCCGCAGCACCAGCGTGAACTTGCCGAAATCCGGGCGGTCGGCCGATGGCCCCCAGTTGCCGATGACGTAGGCCAGTTCGCCCGACGCGCCGTAGGCAATGGGCCGCAGGCTCAACGGTGAACCGGCGCCTTGCGAATAGGCCTTGCGGATGCTTTGTGCGCCCTGCGCCGCCGGCTGGCCGCTGGGCAGGGCCATGCCGTCTGCCGTGAACAGCTGCGACAGTGCCACCGGATCATTGGCCTGCCAGGCGCGGGCATAGTCCTGCAGCACTCGCGCGATGTCTGGCGGCAGCGCAACGGTGGGCAGGGGCTGGGCCCAGGTGCTGGCGCCGAGTGCGGCACAGAGGACGACGACTGCAGCGAGAAGGTGCTTGTTCATGAGGGGCGGGCGTTATGGGACGCGTGCGTACCGCGAAGGCTGCGCGCCGGCCGACGCGCGGCCTCGATCATCTCCGCTGCACACCAGGCGGGCATGTGCCGCCGGTCACGCCGTTCAGCCCCTCACCTCACCCTGCCCCAGCACCACCCACTTCATCGACGTGAGCCCCTCCAGGCCCACCGGTCCGCGGGCGTGGAACTTGTCGGTGGAGATGCCGATCTCGGCGCCCAGGCCGTACTCGAAGCCGTCGGCGAACCGGGTGCTGGCGTTGACCATCACGCTGGCCGAATCGACCTCGCGCAGGAAGCGCATCGCGTTCGGGTGATTGGTCGTCAGGATCGCGTCGGTGTGGTGCGAGCCGTAGCGGTTGATGTGGGCGATGGCTTCGCCCAGCGAGTCCACGACCTTGATGCTGATGACGGGCGCGAGGTACTCGGTGGACCAGTCCTCTTCCGTCGCCGCCACGGCCTGCGGGACCAGCGCGCGCGTGCGGCCGCAGCCGCGCATCTCCACGCCCTTGGCCGCGAACACCTCGGCGATGCGCGGCAGGAAGCCCCGCGCCTGCGCCGCATGCACCAGCAGCGACTCGGTCGCGTTGCAGGGGCTGTACTTCTGCGTCTTGGCGTTGTCGACGACCTTGACCGCGAGGTCCAGGTCCACCTCGGCATCCACATAGCTGTGGCAGTTGCCGTCCAGGTGCTTGATGACGGGCACTTTGGCCTCAGCCGAGATGCGCTCGATCAGCCCCTTGCCGCCGCGCGGGATGATGACGTCCACCCACTGCGGCTGGCTGATCAGCAGGCCGACGGCGGCGCGGTCGGTCGTGTTGACGAGCTGCACCGCCGTGCGCGGCAGGCCGGCTTCCTCCAGTGCCGCGCCCACGATCTCGGACAGCGCGAGGTTGGAGTGGATGGCCTCCGAGCCGCCGCGCAGGATGCAGGCGTTGCCGCTCTTGATGGCCAGCGACGCGGCCTCGATGGTCACGTTGGGGCGGCTCTCGTAGATCATGCCGAACACGCCCAGCGGCACGCGCATCTGCCCCACGCTGATGCCGCTGGGGCGGCGCTTAACGCCGGTGATCTCGCCGATGGGGTCGGGCATGGCGGCGATCTGCTCGCAACCCTCGGCCACGGTGGCCAGCGTCTTGGCGTCGAGCTTGAGGCGGTCGCGCAGCGGGCCGCTGAGCTCGCGGGCGCCGGCCAGGTCGCGCGCGTTGGCCTCGGCGAGCGCCGGGCCGGCGTCGCGCAGGCGGCGTGCCAGCGCCAGCAGCGCGGCGTTCTTGGCGGCAGTCGGCGCGGCGGCCATCTGCGTGGCGGCGGCGCGGGCGGCGCGGCCGAGGTCGTCCATGTAACTGGCGAGAGCGGTGGTCGGCGACATGGCCGGATTTTCGCCGATGCCGTCACCCGCGCCTGTGGGCCAGCCATCGCCGCTCGACGCGCCCGGTTCGCGCGCCCCGAAAGCGCGGCGGCTCAGCCGGCCTGCAGCTTGTGCAGCTCGGCGGCCCAGTCCACCCAGTGCGCCCGCGCGGCCTGGCGCTCGGCCGCGCTCAGGCCGTTCAGCGTCTTCAGCAGCGTGGCGACGATCTGGTCGTGGTACGCCTGCTCGGCCGGCATGGGCTGCATGTTGCGCATCAGCAGCGCCGTGCCGGTGGCGTAGTCCTGCCGTGCCCAGGCCTGCAGGGCGTTGATGGTCTGCGCCTGGCGCGCCACGCGGGCCAGCGCCAGCGCGGGGATATCCGTTTTCCACGCCACCGCATCGGCGCGCGCCTGGCGCTTGGTGCCGCGCGTCAGGCCGTCGCCCAGCCAGCGTTCCAGCTGTTGCACGTACTTGTCGGCACGTTCGTCCGGGCCGTCGTCGCCGGACTGCTTCTCGCGCCATTCGGCCAGCTTCTTGTCGAAGCGTTTCTGCAGGTGCTGCCACTGCGCGGGCTGCAGGCCGGCCAGCAGCGGCGCGGCCAGCGGCGCGGCCTGCTGCAGGCTGCGCTCCATGCTGGCGCGTGCGCCACGCTCCAGCGCCGCCAGTTCGTCGGGCGTCACGCCACCTTCCAGCGCGCCCTGCGCCTGGCGCAGCAGCGCCACGACCTGAGGCAACTCCTCGCGGCGGTGCCAGGCCTGCCAGGCCTGCAACTGCTGCTTCAACAGCCGGCTCTGGTTGCGGTCCAGGTCCAGATAGCCGTCCACCCAGAAGCCTGCCAGCGTGGGCAACTGGTTGTAGGCCAGCGTGATGCTGGAGCAGCCTGCGAGCACGACGAGGCAAGCTGCCGCGGCGAAGGCCATGAATCGTTGGATCAACCGCATGACCCCGATGGTGCCAAAGCCGGCCGCGAACCCCTGTCCGCCAAAGCCTTCATCTCACGTCGGACATCCGGTAAGGCGGCCGGGCGCCGGGGCCAATGCGCATGATCGCGACGGCCTGCTGCACGTTGGGGACGCCACGTGCCAACGCCTGCAGCGCGGCGGCCTGCGCGGCGCTTTCGACACAGCCCTCCAGGTAGACGACCCGCCCCTGCACGGTGAGCCACAGGCTGCTCGGGTGCAGTGCAGCCGCGCCCGAAAGCACGCCGCGCAACGCGGCCGCGATGCCGGCGTCATAGCGGTAGGCATTGGGCTCGCTGCACTCGCCCTGGAGCCAGCAGCTGGTGCCACGCTCGGCCCGGTGGTGGGCCTGCGCGCGGGCCTCGGCGGCCGTGATGCGCGGGCCCAGCGGCTCGGGGCAGCCGACAATGTCCGACGACAACGCCTCGAAGGGGTCGTTGAAACGGTTCAGCGGCAGGTCGTCGGCACTGGCGCCTGCGAGCAGCAGTGCGATGAGCAGCGTGTTCACGGCGGGCAGGCCGTGCGCTGCATCGGGAAGTCGATGCCGCGCTCCCGGCCGCCCACGCGGCCCTCGATGCGCGCCGTCAGCCGGTCCGCAGCGTCGCGGCGGTACCGCACGCGCTGCGGGAAGTCGTGCCCGGCGTTCTCGAACACGGCCTCGGCCTCACCCTGGCGCAGCAGCGCGAACTCGGTCGGCGGGCGGCCCTGGGGCTGGGCGATGAAGGTCAGCCGGCCTGCGGCATCGGCGCGGATCTGCATGAACTCGAACTCGGCGGCGCGGCCGTTCTTCAGCGTGCGCGCCATGCCCAGCATCAGCCCGCCGGCCGGTGCCGTCCATTGCTCCACCGAGCCGGCCTCGCGCCCCTGCTGCACCCAGCAGCCGGCCAGCCAGGCCACGGGCGCGAACGGGTCGGCCTGCGCCTGCGCGAACGGCGAACAGGCGGCGAGCAGCAAGGTGAACCAGCGCTTCATGCCGTCCATTCTGGTCGGGCCGGTTATGGTGTGAGCCCGCGCAAACCCTGCCACTGCCGCCCGTGCCCCACAAGGAACTGCCGCACAGCCTCAAGCTGATCACGATCTGGCTGCTGGTGACGCTCGTGCTCTTCCTCGGCTTCCAGGCCTGGGAGCATCAACGGGCGGCCAGCCGGTTCCAGCTGGCGGGCGGTGCCATCGTGCTGTCGCGCGGCGATGATGGCCATTTCCACTGGCCTGGCCGGGTCGGCAACGTCGCCGTGGACTTCCTGGTCGACACCGGCGCCACGGTCACGGCGCTGCCGCAGGGCCTGGCCGAGCGCGCCGGCCTCAAGCCGCTGGGTGCCGTGCGCACGCAGACGGCCAATGGCGCCGCCCGCGGCTTCATCGCCCGGGCCGACATCACGCTGGACGGCGGCGTGCGGGCCGACCAGCTGACCGTGACCGTGCTGCCCGACCTGGCCGCGCCGCTGCTGGGCATGGACGTGCTGGGCCGCCTGCACTTCAGCCAGAAGCCCGGCCAACTCCGCATCGAACCCAGCCCATGATCCGCACCCTCCTCGCATTCAGCGCTGCGCTGCTGGTCGGCAGCGCCCTGGCCGCCTGCCCGCCCGCGCCGGCCGCCCCCACGACCGAGCAGGCCACGCGCTGGGCCGCGCAGGCCCCCGACCGCGGCCTGCTGTGGCGCATCAGCCGCGATGGGCACAGCAGCTACCTGTTCGGCAGCCTGCACATCGGCAAGGCCGACTGGGCCTATCCCGGCCCGGCGCTGCGCGCGGCGTGGGACGCGACCGAGGTGCTGGCCGTGGAGCTGGACCCGGCCGATGTGGGCCCCGCGCTCGCCGCCATGAAACAGGGCGAACCGCTGCCGCCGCCGCTGGCCCGCCGCGTGCAGGCGCAAGCGCGCGCGGCCTGCCTGCCAGCCGGCGCGTTGAGCGCGCTGCCGACCATGCTGCAGCTGTCCACGCTGATGCTGATGGAAGCGCGGCGCGACGGCTTCGACGCCGGCCACGGGCAGGACCTGATGCTGCTCGCCCGCGCCAAGGCCGAGGGCCGGCCGGTGCAGTCGCTGGAAAGCGTGGAGGAGCAGCTGGCCGCGCTGCTCCCTCAGGATGCCGAGCTGCCGTCGGTCGTCGACGGCACGCTGAAGCAGCTGCAGCGCGGCCAGGTGCGGGCACCGATGCGCCGGCTGGCCGACACCTGGTCGCGCGGCGACCTGAAGGCGCTGGCCGACTACCCGCGCTGGTGCGGCTGCACCGGCACGCCGGCCGAGCGCGCCTGGCTCAAGCGCGTCAACGACGACCGCAACGGCAACCTGGCCGACCGCATCGCCGCGCTGCACGGGGCCGGCCAGCGGCTGCTGGTGGCCGTGGGCGCGCTGCACATGAGCGGACCGCAGGCGCTGCCGCGGCTGCTGGCGGAGCGGGGTTTCGACGTGCAGCTGCTGGTGCCCAACAAGTAGGATGGCGGCGCGGCCCCCTGGGTCTGCACAGGAGACAAGACATGACCGACAACAGCTTCACCAAGTTCGTGCCCGGTTTCGAATTCCTGCAAGGCCTCGTGAAAAACGCCGGCTCGGCGCTGCCCGGCATCGGCCAATGGGTGGCGCCCACGCTGAACCCGGAGGAACTGTCCAAGCGCATCGAGGAGCTGCGCACCGTGCAGTTCTGGCTGGAGCAGAACGCGCGCATGCTGGCCGTCACCATCCAGGCGCTGGAGGTGCAGCGCATGACGCTGTCCACGCTGCAATCCATGAACGTGCCGCTGGCGGACCTGCGCGACAGCCTGAAGCTGCCGGCCAGCGCGGAGGGCGCGGCCTGGCCCGCCATCCCGCCGGAGATCCTGGCCGCTGCGGCCCCCATGGCCCAGGCCGCCGCCAAGACGGCGGTGAAGACGGCGGCCCATGCCGTGAAGACTGCGGGGGACGCGGCCAAGGCCGCCAAAGCCGCTGCGACACCGGCCGCCGCCCCGACCGCAGCCATCGACCCCACGCAATGGTGGACGGCGCTGAGCCAGCAGTTCACGCAACTCGCTGCGTCGGCCATGAAGGACACCGCGACCGACGCGGCCAAGAACCTGGCCGGCAACCTCGTCAAGCAGAGCTTCGACGCCGCCAGCGACACGCTGCGCCGCGCGGCCACGGTGCCCGGCGCGGTGGTTGGAAGCGTCGCCAAGGGCCTGGCCGCCGGGTCGGCCAAGCCGGCCGCCAAGCGGGCGACCAAGACCGGCGCCGCCCAACCCGCGGCCCGCACGGCCGCCAAGCCGCGCCCCACCCCAACCCGCCGCAAGCCTTGAACGCCCCCGTCGACCTCGCCACCCGCCGCGCTGCGCTCGTCGCGGCGCTGGCACCTCTGCTGCCGGCGCATGCGCTGCTGCACCATGCCGAGCAGACCACGCCCTACGAGTGCGACGGCCTCAGCGCCTACCGCCAGCGCCCGCTGGCCGTGGCGCTGCCTGAGACCGAAGCGCAGGTCGCCGCCGTGCTGAAGGCCTGCCACCGGCTGGGCTTCCCGGTCGTCGCACGCGGCGCCGGCACGGGCCTGTCCGGCGGCGCGCTGCCGCACGAGGTGGGCCTGACGCTGGCGCTGGCCAAGTTCAACAAGATCATCAACCTCGACCCGCTGGCCCGCACGGCGCGCGTGCAGTGCGGCGTGCGCAACCTCGCCATCAGCGAGGCCGCGGCGCCGCTGGGCCTGTACTACGCACCCGACCCGAGCAGCCAGATCGCCTGCACCATCGGCGGCAACATCGCCGAGAACAGCGGCGGCGTGCACTGCCTGAAGTACGGCCTGACGCTGCACAACGTGCTGCGCGTGCGCGGCTTCACGGTGGCGGGCGAGCCCATCGAGTTCGGCAGCGAGGCGCTGGACGCGCCGGGGCTGGACCTGCTGTCGCTGGTGGTCGGCAGCGAAGGCATGCTGGCCGTCGTCACCGAGGTCACCGTCAAGCTGGTGCCCAAGCCGCAGCTGGCTCGCTGCATCATGGCCAGCTTCGACGACGTGCGCAAAGCCGGTGATGCGGTCGCGGCCATCATCGCGGCCGGCATCATCCCGGCCGGGCTGGAGATGATGGACAAGCCGATGACGGCGGCCGTGGAAGACTTCGTGCACGCCGGCTATGACCTGAGCGCCGAGGCCATCCTGCTGTGCGAGAGCGACGGCACGCCCGAGGAGGTGGCCGAGGAGGTCGAACGCATGGAAGCCGTGCTGCAGGTCCATGGCGCGACGCGCTGCCAGGTCAGCGCCGACGAGGCGCAGCGCCTGAAGTTCTGGAGCGGCCGCAAGAACGCCTTCCCGGCGAGTGGCCGCATCAGCCCCGACTACATGTGCATGGACTCCACCATCCCGCGCAAGCACCTGGCCACCATCCTGCTCGACATCCAGCGGATGGAGCAGAAGTACGGCCTGCGCTGCGCCAACGTCTTCCACGCGGGCGACGGCAACCTGCACCCGCTGATCCTGTTCGACGCCAACGACCCCGACGAGCTGCACCGCTGCGAGCAGTTCGGCGCCGAGATCCTGCAGCGCAGCGTGGCGCTGGGCGGCACGATCAGCGGCGAGCACGGCGTGGGCATCGAGAAGCTCGACTCCATGTGCGTGCAGTTCAGCGCCGACGAGCTGGAGCAAATGCTGTCATTGAAGCGCGCCTTCGACCCCGACGGCACGCTGAACCCGGGCAAGCAGATTCCTTCCCTGAGCCGCTGCGCGGAGTACGGCCGCATGCATGTCAAGCGCGGCCTGCTGGCATTCCCTGAGCTGGAGCGGTTTTGAAGTTCGACGACCTGCAAGCGCGTTTGCGTGACGCACGCGCCCCGCTTCGCTTCACCGGCCACGGCAGCAAGGATTTCTACGGCGAGGCGCCCACCGGCGAAGTGCTGTCGACGCTGTCACTGAACGGCGTCACCGCCTATGAACCCAGCGAGCTGTTCGTCAGCGCGCTGGCCGGCACGCCGCTGGCCGACGTGGAGGCGCTGCTGGCGCAGCACCACCAGCGCTTCGCGTTCGAGCCGCCGCGTTTTCCGGGCGGTTCGGGCGGCCAGGGCACGGTCGGCGGCATGGTCGCGGCCGGCCTGTCCGGCCCCAGCCGCGCCGCGCTGGGCTCGGTGCGCGACCACGTGCTGGGCGCCGTCGTCATCAACGGCAACGGCGAGCTGCTGCACTTCGGCGGCACTGTCATGAAGAACGTCGCCGGCTTCGACGTCAGCCGCGCGATGGCCGGCTCGCTGGGCCAGCTGGGCCTCATCACCGAGGTCACGCTGAAGGTGCTGCCGCTGCCGGCTGCCACGGCGACGCTGCGCTTCGAGTTCGACCAGGCGACGGCGCTGATGGCGTTGAACCGCTGGGGCGGCGAGCCGCTGCCCATCGAGGCCAGCGCCTGGTGGGACGGCGCGCTGCTGCTGCGGCTGGCCGGTGCGAACGCCGCCGTCGGTGCCGCCGCGCGCAAGCTGGGCGGTGACGTCATCCCCAACGACATGGCCGCGCCGTTCTGGACCGGCCTGCGCGACCAGGCCGACGAGTTTTTCGTGGGCGCCGAGCGCGCAGTGGCCGGCGGGGCACGGCTGTGGCGGCTGAGCCTGCCCAGCACGACGCCCGAGCTGAAGCTGCACGGCGAGCAGCTCATCGAATGGGGCGGCGCGCAGCGCTGGGTCGTCACGCCGCTGGAGCCGGCCGCCGTGCGCGAGGCGGCCGCCAGTGTGGGCGGTCATGCGACGCTGTTCCGCGCGCTGGACAAGGGCTGCGGCGTGTTCACGCCGCTCAGCGCGCCGCTGGCCGCCATCCACCGGCGCCTGAAAGCCAGCTTCGACCCGCACGGCGTCTTCAACCCCGGCCGCCTTTATCCCAACCTCTGATGCAGACCACGCTTGCCCCCGAATTCGCCGGCACTCGCGACGGCACCGATGCCGAGGCCATCCTGCGGCGCTGCGTGCACTGCGGCTTCTGCACGGCCACCTGCCCGACGTATCAACTGCTGGGCGACGAACTGGACGGACCGCGCGGCCGCATCTACCTGATCAAGCAGGTGATGGAAGGCGCCACGCCCACGCGCGAGACGCAGCTGCACCTGGACCGCTGCCTGACCTGCCGCAACTGCGAGACGACCTGCCCGTCGGGCGTCGAGTACGGGCGCCTCGTGGACATCGGCCGGCGTGTCGTCGATGCCAAGGTCGAGCGCCCGGCCGGTGAGCGCCGCTTGCGCTGGCTGCTGAAGGAGGGGCTGACGTCGCCCCTGTTCAAGCCGGCGATGAAGCTGGGCCAGATGTTCCGGCCGCTGGTGCCGGCGTCGCTGAAGGACAAGGTGCCCGCCAAGCCGCCCGCCACCGCGCACGACTGGCCGACGCGCCAGCTCAACCGCAAGGTGGCGCTGCTGCTGGGCTGCGTGCAGCCGGCCATGCTGCCCAACATCAACAGCGCGACGGCGCGGGTGCTGGACGCGGCCGGCATCCAGACCGTGGTGGCCGACGGCGCCGGCTGCTGCGGCGCGATCCGCGAGCACCTGGGCGACCACGACGCGGCGCTGGGCGAGATGCGCCGCAACATCGACGCCTGGTGGCCGCTGGTGTCGGGCCGCGGCGAGCGCGTGGAAGCGCTGGTGATGAATGCCTCCGGCTGCGGCGCGATGGTGAAGGACTACGGCCATGCGCTGGCGCACGACCCGGCCTACGCCGACAAGGCGCAGCGCATCAGCGAGATGACGAAGGACCTGAGCGAGTTGCTGCCCGACCTGGTGCCGGCGCTGAAGCCGCGCCTGAAGGCCCGCGCCGGCTCGCTGGCCTACCACCCGCCCTGCACGCTGCAGCATGCGCAAAAGCTCAAGGGCGGCGTCGAGTCGTCGCTGCGCGAGCTGGGTTTCCAGATCGCCTGCGCGCCCACCGACAGCCACCTGTGCTGCGGCTCGGCGGGCACGTACTCGGTGCTGCAGCCCGAGCTGTCGCACCAGCTGCGCGACCGCAAGCTCGCCGCACTGGCGCCGCTGCAGGCCACGCAGATCGTGTCGGCCAACATCGGCTGCATCCAGCACCTGCAGAGCGGCACCGCGACGCCCGTGCGGCACTGGGTGGAGGTGCTGGACGATGCGCTGCGCGGCGTGGGCATGACGGGCTGACCTGCCAACGGGTCAACCGCGCGTCACCGAGCCGGCACGGCGAACCGGTAGTCCAGCCCGACGACGATGTTGTTGGCGCTGTAGCGCCCGCCGCCGCTGCTGCGGGCCTCGATGCGGCCGCCGCTCAGGCTCACCGCGAGGCGGTCGTCCAGCACGTAACGCACGCCAGCGCCGGCCTTGCCGCCCTTGCCATGCACATTGGCGCCCGCCAGCAGCTGCCCGAAGGCCTGCACGCGCTCGCCGGGCGCCAGGTGCGTCTGCACACCCACGCCCGCGAAGATCTCGGCATAGCCCGGGTAGCCCAGGTAGGACGTGTAGGCCGCCGACGCCTGCAGCGGCAGGTACCAGCGGTCGCTGACCGGCATGTCGATCTGCAGGCCCAGCATGTGCAGCGCCGGCCGGTCCACGTCGCGGTAGCGCAGTTGGGTGTCCGACTGGTGCAGCAATGTGATGCGCAGCCCTTCGTAGAGGGCCGGCCCGGCGCTGTCGTCGCCTTGCCCGGAGCGCAGGTGGCGCGTCAGCGTCAGGCCGTACGTCGGGTTGCGGGAGCTGCCCTTGGGCGCGGTGAGGTAGCCCGCCGAGACCGCCAGGCCGAGGTCCCGGGTCAGGCCGTACTCGGCCGAGAGCCTGGGATAGACCAGCAGGCCGGGCCCGGTGTCGATCTGCTCGGGGGCGTAGCCGCCGGAGCCCACGCCCAGTTGCGCGTAGAGCCGCCAGGCAGGCGCGGGCCGCCAGCGCCAGCCCAGGCCGCCCATGAGCTGGTTGTACGTCGGCAGGCCGCTGTACGCGCTGGCGAAGTTGGCGAACCAGTACAAGTCCGCCGCGAGGAAATGCGAGAACTGGAACTCGCCCGTGCGCACCGTGCCCTGGTAGCTGCCCTTGGCGTTGAGCTGGCGGTAGTTGTCGAGCGAGAAACTCAGCATGGTTTCGCCCATCTCGCGGGCGGCGCGCTGGTCGTCTGCCGGCGACAGCGGCTGGCCGCGGGCTGCATACGAGCCGCTGAGGTAGCTGAACGGGATGTCCAGGAAGACGTTGAGCTGGCTGTTGTCGATCAGCGAGCGGCGGAACTTCAGCCTGGACACGCCGGCGCCGACCGTGAAGTCGCCGGCGTCGTAGCCCAGCGCCAGTTGCCCGCGCATGAAGCTGCCCGTGCCGGACAACTGCTTGGCATGCTCGGGGCTGCGCCCGCCGGCACCGCCGCCCGCTGACAGGGCCGCCAGCGCCACGACGGGGCCGCCGAGGCGCAGCCGGCCCTGGACGCCCACGCTGGCGCCCATGAAGCCGCCGTACCGCCCGGAGACGAGCGGCGCCAGCAACCCGGCGCCGACGGAGATGCCGTCGGCCACCGGCATGTAGACGTGAAAGCCCATCAGGTCGATGGGGCTGTCGCCCTGCACGCGAACGGTCTGGTAATCCAGCATCAGCCGGGCGTCGTTGCGCTGCAGACTCGACGTCTCGGTCGGCGCCGCATCCGGCACCGGCGCGCCTTGGCAGGGCAGCGCCAGGGCGCCGGCAGCCAGCACCGCCAGAGCAGCGTGCGCGCGGGGCCGCCAAGGCGTCTTCAAAGAGGCACGAGATGGCTGCACTTCACATCCTCCAGCGCAGCGTCGCTGCCACGGTTCTTCTTGTCGTCGGACGGACCTCGACCGCACAGGATCGAGCGCGGCTGGAGGACGAAGCCCTCCACGCGGGCGAATCGGCTCACAGAGCTCAGGTCCGGAAGGTCGACACGAGCTTGACCAGCTCGTCGGCCTGGCTCTTCAGGCTCTCCGCCGCGGCGGCGCTTTCCTCGACGAGTGCGGCGTTCTGCTGCGTGGCCTGGTCCATCTGCGTGATGGCCTGGCCGACCTGGGCGACGCCGGTGCTCTGTTCGCGGCTGGCCGAGCTGATCTCGCGCACGATCTGGGCGACCCGGTCGATGGAGGCCACGATCTGCTCCATCGTCTCGCCGGCACGGTTCACGAGCACGGCGCCCTGCTCCACACGCTCGACGCTGTCGCCGATCAGGCCCTTGATCTCGCGCGCCGCCCCGGCGCTGCGCTGGGCCAGCATGCGCACCTCGGCCGCGACGACCGCGAAGCCGCGGCCCTGCTCGCCGGCCCGCGCGGCCTCGACGGCCGCGTTCAGCGCCAGGATGTTGGTCTGGAAGGCGATGGCGTCGATGGTGCCGATGATGTCGGCGATCTTGCGCGAGCTTTCCTCGATGCCGCGCATGCGCTGCACCGCCTCGCCGACGACGTCACCGCCCTGGCGTGCGACGGCGCTGGCACTGTGCGCCAGCTTGTCGGCCTCGCCGGCGTTGTCGGCATTGAGCTTCACGGTGGCCGACAGTTCTTCCATCGACGCGGCGGTCTGCTGCAGCGCGCTGGCCTGCTGCTCGGTGCGTGACGACAGGTCATTGGCGCCCATCGAGATCTCGGAGCTGGCCGTGGCCACGCCGGTCGCGTTATCGCGCACGCTGCCGACGAGGTGGCGCAGCGCCTTCTGCATGCCCGACAGCGCCTGCGTGAGCTGCGCCGTCTCGTCGCTGCCGGTGCTGCTGATGTCGCGCGACAGGTCGCCCTGGCCGACCTGCTCGGCCTCGTGGATGGCACTGCGCAGCGGGCCGACGACCGAGCGCGTGATGAGCCAGGCCGCGGCAATGCCGATGCTCAGGCAGGCCACGGCCAAGCCCAGCATCAGCATCTGCGTGTGGCGCGAATCCTCCAGCACCTGGCCGGTCTCGGTGCGCACGCGTTCGGCCTGGAATTCGGCGAGGTGCGTGAGGGTGCCGACGTAGGCGTCGGCGGCCGGCCGCATCTTGGTTTCCAGCGTCTGCAGCGCCGCGTCGGATTCCCCGGCCTTGAGCTGCGCGAACACCTGGTTGCGGATGTCGACGTAGACCTTGCGGGACGCGGCGATCTCGGTGAGCAACGTCTTGCCCCGTGCGCTGTCGAGCACCCGGGTGAGCGCTTCCTGCAACTCGTTGATGCGGGCGCTGGTCGTCTTGATCGCCGGGGCGAAGAACTCGGCCACCGGACCCGCGCCGCCGGCGCGCGCGACCGCGTCGGTGCGGGTCACGTTGAGCAGCGTCTGCGTGCGCCAGTCCTGCGCCATGTCCTGCTGCCGCTGCAGCTCCATCAGCATGTCGATGTGCGGGCCGACGGCGCCGATCTGCCGGTAGCTCAAGCCCACCGCCACCGCGAGCAGCAACAGCACGAGGCCGAAGCCCAGACCCAGCCGGGTGCCTATCCTGAGGGATTGCATGTTCATCGCCTGCCTCCAAGCGTGTGCCGGCTCTGGCAGGAGCGCCGGCCGGCTTGTGCAGCCGACTCTAACCGCGTGGCAGCGATGTGACAGGGCAAAAAGTTGCGCCCGATGCACAACGAGCCTGGGGCCGTCGGGCGCCAGGCTCGCAGGAAGTCCGTCTTTGGGTTTCTTCCCACGTCGCGACGCGACATGGGCGTTGCCCGCGAACGGCCAGGCCGCTTCGCGGTGGGCTTACAGCCCAGCAGCCGCGCGCAGCGCCGCTGCCTTGTCGGTCCTTTCCCACGTGAACTCGGGCTCCTCGCGACCGAAGTGGCCGTAGGCCGCAGTCTTGGAGTAGATGGGGCGCAGCAGGTCCAGCATCTGGATGATGCCCTTGGGACGCAGGTCGAAGTGCTCGTTCACCAGCTTGGCGATCTGCTCGTCGGGGATGACGCCGGTGCCTTCGGTGTAGACGGTCACGTTCATCGGCCGGGCCACGCCGATGGCGTAGGCGACCTGGATCTGGCATTGACGCGCGATGCCGGCGGCGACGATGTTCTTGGCGACGTAACGGGCGGCGTAGGCGGCCGAGCGGTCGACCTTGGACGGGTCCTTGCCGCTGAACGCGCCACCGCCGTGCGGGCAGGCGCCGCCGTAGGTGTCGACGATGATCTTGCGGCCGGTCAGGCCGCAGTCGCCCTGCGGGCCGCCGATGACGAAGCGGCCTGTCGGGTTGATCAGGTACTTCGTGTCG
>Ga0116227_10000179_pt1 | contig 109815 bp, 111 predicted proteins | sample S1TSphgellanicum_FD_89693 | JGI IMG/M metagenome (GOLD analysis project Ga0116227, IMG submission 89693) | Host-associated microbial communities from peat moss isolated from Minnesota, USA - S1T2_Fb - Sphagnum magellanicum MG | ecosystem: Host-associated > Plants > Peat moss > Unclassified... | reverse complement strand
GCAGATGGAACAGTTGCACGAAGCCATCACCCAGCAAGGCATACGACTCGCCGCGCTGTCTGGCGCCGGCCCGGGTGAAGGTGCACGCATCACCAGGCCGCAACTGGATCTCGCGCGCATCCTGCCCCTGCCGGATGCCATCCCCGCGCACTGGCTGGCCCGGCGCCCAGACCTGAGTGCACAGCGCTGGAACATCGAAGCGGCGTCGAAAAATATCGAGGCCGCGCGCGCACGGTTTTATCCCGATATTGATTTGAAGGCATTCGCTGGATACCAGAGTCTCGACTTCACGCACCTGCTGGATCCCTCGTCGATCCTGACCGGCTTCGGCCCTGCCATCACGCTGCCGATCTTCAATGGCGGCAAGCTGCGTGCGCAATTGGGCGCCAGCGCTGCGGCCTACGATATCGCGGTGGAGAATTACAACGAGACACTGGTCACCGCGCTGGCGCAGGCCGCCAGCCGCATCAGCACGATCCGCTCGCTGGAGGCACAGCTCGGCAACACGCAGCAGGCCCTGGCTTCTGCGCAGAAAGCCTATCGCCTGGCGCTCACGGGTTATCGCGCAGGCCTGACGGAATACCTCAATGTGCTGAGCACGCAAAGCCGCCTGTTTGAAGAGCAGCGTCGCATGGCCCAGCTACAGGCCGAGCGGCTGGATGCGCACGCCACGCTGATCGAAGCACTGGGCGGTGGTCCCGCCGCAGCCACCCCGTGAACCACTCCGGCCCCCTGTCATTCTTGCGGACATCCATGCAGGAATGGATCCAGCGCGAAGGCAGCGCCTGGATTTTTGTTTTCAAAACCATTGTGGCCGCGTTCCTGGCGCTGTGGATCGGATTCCGTTTCGGCATTGACGGCGCACGCAGCGCCATGCTGACGGTGCTGATCGTGGCACAGCCACAAAGCGGACTGGTGGTGGCCAAGAGTTTCTACCGCATCATCGGCACGCTGGTGGGCCTGGTCGTGACCGTCATCCTGCTCAGCCTGTTCTCGCAGGCACGCGAACTGTTCGTCGGCAGCGTTGCCGTCTGGATCGGCATCTGCGTTGCCGGCGCTTCGTATTTCCACGGCTTTCGCAGTTATGGATTCCTGCTGGCGGGCTACACCACCTGCCTGATCGGATATCCGGCAGCGCAGCATCCGGAAGCCATCTTTGACATCGCGCTGTCACGCGTCTCCGCGGTGATGATCGGCATCTTCTGCGCGGGTGTCGTCGCCGAAATGATCTTTCCGGAACGCCTCGGCGATTCGATGGTGAAAGTGGTGCGCGGCCGCTTCCGTGACTTCGTGGTGTTCACGCGCCAGGCACTGCACGGTGAACTCGACAGGAAAACGCTGCAGCAGACGCATCATCGCTTCATGGCCGATGTGCTGGTGCTGGAAACGCAGCGCGGCGCCGCGTATTTCGAAAGCCCGGAGATCCGCGTACGCGATGAGCGCCTACGCCTGTTCAATGCCGAGTTCATGGCCGCATCCACCAGCATGCATGCGCTGCACCAATGGATGGAGCGCATGCGCCGCGAGCAGCGCGCAGGCGTCATCGCCGCCATTACGCCGCTCAATGATGAACTGGCGGCAGCATTGCTGCGTCATGGCCATCCACCGGCAACAGCGCTGGAAGCACAAAGCGTTGCGATCCAGCTCGAGCGCCTGATGCCGCGGCTTGAATACGATGCGCGCAAGGCCGCTGCGGAAGTTCCAGAAGACCAACGTGTCGACTGCGAGTGCGCCGCCGATCTGTTGCTGCGCTTTGCCAAGGCGCTGCTCGATTACACCGAGGCTTATGGTTCACTGGCCAGCCCGAGACAGCGCGCGCCACGCACTGCACCGGCCTTCGTCCCGCATACGGATCCATTGGCCGCAGCAATCTACGGCAGCCGCGCAACGCTGGCCTTGTTGCTGGTCACCGCGTTCTGGGTGGCGACCGCCTGGCCCAATGGCGTCAGCGCTGCATTGATCGCGGCGGTGGGCTGTGCCCTGTTTGCGCAATCACCTGCACCAGGCATCGCGATCCGGCAGATGGGCATGGGCTACCTCATCGGCTTTGCGGCCATGCTGCTGTGGAGCCTGACCGTATTGCCGCGCATTGATGGTTTTGAAATGCTGGTCATGAGCCTGCTGCCGTTCCTGATGATCAGCAACCGCCTGGTCGTCCATCCCAAATACGCAGGCGTGGGCGCCGGCATGAACCTGCTGTTCATCAGCGAAGCGGCACCGGACAACATCATTGCCGTCGCGCCACTGGCCTCGATCAATGATGCACTGGCGCAGATCATTGGCCTCGCGCTTGCCGGCATCGCGTTCACCATCCTGTTGCCAGGCAATGCATCGATGCTGCGGCGACGCACCATCCGCCGGCTCTACAAGCAGGTGGCGTTTGCCTGCACGTCATCGCTCGAAGGTTTGCGCCACCGCCTTGAAAACCGCACACGCGACCTGCTGATCCAGCTCATGCCCAGCCCGCAGGTCAATACACCCGAAGATCAGATCCTGCTGGAAGATGCCCTGACCATTCTGGAAGTGGCCGACGCGGTGATTGACCTGCGCGAAGCATTGCGGCGTGAAGGCGTGGACGCATTGACGCGCAGGATCCTGCGCTCCTGCGGCGCGGCATTGTCGCGTGCCTACGAACAACCCTCGGCCGCAACACGATCCTCGGCGCTGATGGAAATCGAACGTGCCAGCACGCGCGTACAGTCGCTGCTCCACGCTGAACACCTGCCACTCAATGTGCTGAATGCCTTGCAGCAAATCCATCGCTGCCTGTACCGGCTCAAGCGCGCACTCAACGATGAGCGCATCGCCACCGATGCCGCCTTGCAGCCCGCTACCGTGGCCACTGGAGACCCTCATGCCGCGTGAAATTGACCTGTTTGGACTCTATGCCCCGACGCTGCTGCTGATCTTTATCGGCAGTGTCGTCCTGCAGTGGCTGATTGACGGCCTGCTGGGACGGCTGGGCGTATTCGGCCAGCTCTGGCATCCGGCGCTGTTCAGGCTGTCACTCTTTGTCTGCCTCTTCGGCGGCGGCGCGCTGCTGGTTTATCGCTAAAGCATTGCACGTATTGCAGGAACAAAAAAATGAATCCCAAAGCCCTCTTGCGTTACCTCCCCACGCTGGCGATCTTCACCGTCGCTATCGTCATCGCCACCCTGCTGTGGCAGCACTACATGAATTCGCCCTGGACACGGGATGGCCGCATCAAGGCCAACATCATCAGCGTGGCGCCGGATGTTTCCGGTCCCGTGGTTGAAGTGCTGGTGCGTGACAACCAGTTCGTGCACAAGGGTGATGTGCTGCTGCGCATCGACAGCGCGCGCTACAAACTCGCGCTGGCCCAGGCCGAGGCAACACTCGCCGGCCTGCGCACCCAGGTTTCCCTGCGCAAAAGAGAAGCCGCGCGCCGCGCCAACCTCGCCGCCGAAGTGATCACCGCCGAGAACCGTGACAGCGCGGTAACGCAGGCCGATGCCGCCACTTCGCAATACGATGCGGCTGTCGCCACACGCGATATCGCGCAGCTCAATCTGGATCGCACCGAAGTACACGCCCCCGCCGACGGCTGGATCACCAATCTCGAAGTTCATCCTGGCGACTACGCCAGCAGTGGCCACGCCCTGATGGCCGTGATCGACAGTCACTCGTTCTGGGCCTACGGCTACTTTGAAGAAACCAAGCTGCCGTTGCTGAAAGAAGGTGATCCGGTCGATATCCAGTTGATCAGCGGCCCAACGCTCAAGGGCCATGTCGAAAGCGTGACCCGCGGCATCACCGACCGCGACAACACACCGGGCCAGCAGTTGCTCGCCAATGTGAATCCCACTTTCAGCTGGGTGCGCCTGGCGCAACGCATTCCGGTGCGTATCCATATCGACCAGGTGCCGGATGGCGTGCTGCTTTCGTCGGGCATGACTTGCACGGTGGTGGTGAAGCCCGCTCGCAAGTAGATTCTGGTCCCTGGATCAGCGTTGGGCGAATACAGCCTGCCCTCCGTGCGTGGAATGTAACGAAACTAGTTCCAGCCATCCGTGGCGATGCGGCATCTCTACTTGAAAGCCCTGCCCGCACATCCTTGTGCGGGCGTTCGCGGACTCCGCGAGCAGTGCTCGCAAAAGCGAGTCCGCTCACCCTACGGTTTAGCGGGTCGCCAGTTGGCGTTGCTTTCCCAGAACGCCGCGCTGCGCTTATAGGCTTCGCGATCCAGCGGCACGCCAGAGCCGCCTTCTTCCACGCCGAGTGCGTTGCGCATCATGGTGATCGGCGCCATCGGGATTTCTTCCGGCGCTTCGGTGTACATGCAGCCGACGACGCCCCAGTCGGCGTCGATGGTGTCGCCTTCCTTCTGCATCTGCTCGCGGCTGTAGAGAATCACCACGAGGTAGTTGGCCACCGGCGGCTCCACCCCCTCGAACCAGCGCACCAGCACCGGCAGTTCCGCTTTTGTCCGGGCTTCGTATGCGGAGCGCAGCAGATGGCGGTTGTCATCGGTAATCGGCAGCGTGTAGCAACGCGTGGATGTCCAGTTGCGATGCACATGCAGCTTGCAGAATGGTGCATAGCCATCCAGCACTTTCAGTGGCTCATGCCCGTTGAGATAACGCTCGAACTCTTCTGCGCTAACGTCCTGGATGGCGTTCAGGCGGCGATCCTTGGGAAACAGGCGGGCGCGGGCAAAGGGAGTCAGGACAATAGACATGGACGTGCACGGATTTTGAGTCCGCTATCCTAGCCCAGACGCTGTATCGCAAGCCATGTAAAATTCGCCACCCTCAAGCCCAAGACGAGATTTCCATGACCATCATCACCACCGCCACCGGCCTGCAGTACGAAGACACCACCGAAGGCACTGGCGCAGAAGCCAAGCGCGGCCAGCTTGTCACCGTGCATTACACTGGCTGGCTGTTCAACAACGGTACACAGGGCGGCAAGTTCGACAGCAGCAAGGATCGCCGTGATCCGTTCCAGTTTCACCTCGGCGGTGGCCAGGTCATCCGCGGTTGGGATGAAGGCGTGCAGGGCATGAAGGTTGGCGGCACGCGTCGCCTGATCATTCCTGCGGATCTGGGCTATGGCGCACGTGGCGCTGGTGGCGTGATTCCGCCGAATGCGACGTTGTTGTTTGAAGTGGAGTTGTTGGGAGTCTGATTCAAAGACTCAGCGCGCCCGCAAAGCAGTTTGTAGGAGCGCCTCTTAGGCGCGATAGCTCTACCGCCAATCGCGCCTAAGAGGCGCTCCTACCAAGATGCAGATGATTGCGAGGCGCCATCAGACTCATGCGCAGCCGCCCCGCATTCATCGAGATGCGGAGGCGGCGATGCACGACGAGATAACGCAGGCCAATCAGCGCTGCACCTAAGGCCGCAACGGCTCCCACGGCCAGCGCCCAACGCGGGCCAAAGACGTCCGCCACATAGCCGATGATGGGTCCGCCCAGCGGTGTTCCACCCAGCGTGACGGCGAGGAACAGCGCCATTACACGTCCGCGCATCTCCGGTGCCGTGGAGAGTTGCAGCACACCGTTGGCGGTCGTGGTGAAGGTTTGCGCCGACAGGCCGAGCAGCACCAACGCAAGTGCGAACAGGCCATAGCTGGGCATGATCGCCGCCAGTGCAAAGCCAATCCCGAACAATGCAGCGGCAGCAAACAGCGTGGTGACACGCGGCTCCGCGCGCTTGGCGACGAGCAGGGCACCGGTGACCGAACCAATCGCCATGATTGACGTCAGGAATCCAAACTCATGCGCGCCCACATGAAACACACCGACCGCCATGGTGGAAATGTAGATCGGGAAATTGAGGCCGAAGGTGCCGATGAGAAAGAGCATGAACATGACCGCCTTCAGATCAGGCCGCGCCCACACATAGCGGATGCCATCGGCCAGACCGCCATTCTGCGCCCGTGGGTTCTCGCGCAAATGCATCTCGCTCCTGCGCAGCAGCGTCATCGCATAGAGCACCGAAGCAAACGACGCCGCGTTGAACAGGAAGACCCAGCCGGTGCCGATCCACGCGATCATCGCACCGGCGATCGCCGGGCCAACCAATCGCGCGGCGTTGAAGGAGGTGGAGTTGAGTCCCACCGCGTTGGCAAGATCGGCATCGCCCACCAGTTCCGCGACAAAGGTCTGCCGCGCGGGCGCATCGAAGGCCGCCACGCAGCCCAGAGCGAAGGCAAACACGTAGACGTGCCACAGCTGCACCAGCCCGGTGATGGTGAGGACACCCAAGCCCAGCGCCAGCAGACCCATCAGCGCCTGCGTGACGACCAGCACCTTGCGGCGGTCAAAGTGATCCGCGGTGTAACCACTGAAAGGCAGCATCAGCAGCTGCGGCCCGAACTGCAGGGCGGTGACGATGCCGAGTGCAGTGGCGCTCTGGTGGGTGAGCTGCGTCAGCACCAGCCAGTCCTGCGCAGTGCGCTGCATCCAGGTGCCGATGTTGGACGCGACCGAGCCGATCGCCCACACCCGATAGTTGTAGATCCGCAGGGAGTGGAAAGTACCGCTCATGGCGCGCTCATGCGCGCGTGCGATCGAGCAGGCTGATGATGTCCTGCGTGCTGCCACTCTCACCGAGACGCGGGAAAATACGGCTGATGCTGTTGGCATGCGCATCGGGATTGAAATCAGACATCGCATCCACCGCCAGCGTGACGTTATAGCCCAGCTCGTGCGCGAAACGCGCGGTGGATTCAACGCCGATGCTGGTGGCAATGCCGCACAACACGATCTGCGTCACGCCCTGGGCTTTCAACAACGCATCCAGATCCGTACTGCTGAAAGCGCCCCAGCTGCGCTTGGTGACAAGATGATCACCCGGCTGTTCAAGCTCCGGCACCAGCTCCGCCCAGTCGGCAGGCCGGTTGTTGTTGCGCGGCGCCTCGATACGGCCCGGCGCACCGCCATCCACATTGACCCACACCACCGGCAGACGGTGATGGCGAAACGCATGCGCCAGCGCACGCGAGCGCTGCAGCACTTCTTCAGTCGTTGGCGTCGTCGCCATGCCGACCACGCCCTTCTGCAGATCAATCACGATGAGAGCGGTCTTGGGGTCCAGCGTGGTCAGAGCCATGAACATCCTTGCGGGATCAATACGGTGGAAAAGATTATCGTCGAAGGGGGCCGGAGCCGTCCTGCGTAAAGCATTTGCAAATAAAGTCCGATGCCCAAATTGATTACTATGCGGTTTCACGCAATCAGCGCCAGAGGCATTGATGAGCAACAGCATTCGCCCCTCATTCTGGTCATCGAATCTTCCTGACATTATCGCAGGCGTTTCGATTGCGGGCTTGCTGCTGCCGGAAGCGGTGGCGTACTCCAGCATCGGCAACCTGCCGCCGCAGGCCGGCGTGATTGCGCTGTTCGCGGGCCTGATTGTTTATGGCCTGCTCGGCAAGAGTCGCTACGCCGTGGTTTCCGCCACCTCGTCCTCTGCCGTCGTGCTGGCCGCATCCACTGCGGCGCTGGCCAATGGTGATCCGGCACTGCGCCAGGTCCTGGCCATGGGCATCATCGTGCTCACTGGCGTGGTGTTCCTGATTGCCGCCGCAGCCCGGTTCGGCAACATGTCGGACTTCATCGCCAAACCCGTACTGCGTGGATTCTCGTTTGGCCTTGCGATTGTCATCATCATCAAGCAGCTGCCGACGGTGGTCGGCGTGCATCCCGCCAGCAGCGGCGTGCTGCCACTGGCGCTGGCCCTGCTGCAACAAATCGCGGACTGGAACTGGTGGGGCTTTGGCACCGGCGCCGTTGCGCTGCTGTTGCTGACAGTGCTGGCGCGGTTCCAGCGCTTGCCGGGCGCATTGCTGGTGATTGCACTCGGTGTCATCGCCAGCCAGAACCTTCAACTGCAGGCACACGGCGTGGGTCTAGTGGGCGCCATCAACCTGGAGCTCAATGCGCCCAGCCTGCCGCAGCTCGCCAGCGCGGAATGGCTCAAGCTGGGCGAACTCGCCTGCGCAATGGTGCTGGTGCTGTACGCCGAGTCGTATAGCTCGATCCGCAGCTTTGCGCTCAAGCACGGCGATGACTTCAAACCGAATCGCGAGCTGCTGGCACTAGGCGCGGCCAACATCGTCTCCGGTCTTTTTCACGGCATGCCGATCGGCGCCGGATATTCGGCCACTGCCGCGAATGAAGCCGCTGGCGCGCAATCACGCGCCGCGGGATGGATTGCCGCCGTCGTGGTGCTGGCGATCGTGCTGACGCTGCTGCCGCTGATCTCATTGACGCCGCAGCCGGTACTGGCGGCCATCGTGATTCATGCGGTGGGACACACGCTGAGTCCGGCAACCTTCAAACCCTATCTGCAGTGGCGGCGTGATCGCATGCTGGTTGCCATTGCGGTGGTGGCGGTGTTGTTGCTCGGCGTGCTCAATGGCCTGCTGGTCAGCATTGGCGCAAGCCTGGCGCTGATGCTGCGGCGCCTGGCGGAAACGCCTATCGCAGTCCTTGGCCAACTTAACGGCGGGCACGATTACGTCAACCTCAAACGCAATCCCACGGCAACGACGCAGCCGGGCCTTTTGATCGCGCGACCGGAGACGGCGCTGTTCTTCGCCAACGTCGATCGCATGCTCGGCGAGCTGCGCAAGCTGATTGCCGCCGATGCCAGCATTCACACCGTCATCCTCAGCCTGGAAGAAAGCCCGGACCTCGACAGCACCAGCCTCGAAGCCATCCGCGATCTCGCGGCCAGCATCAGCACGCAGGGAAGAACCCTGCTGCTGGCGCGCCTGCATGACCGCGCGCGCAACGCCCTCCAGCGCGTCGGCATCGCCAGCCTGCCAGACCCGGCGATGAACTATTTCAGCGTGGATGACGCGGTGCGCGCCGCAACCCAATCCTTTATGCGGAATTGATGCGCGATTGGGCTGTATTTCCTCCTCGAAACACTAGGTTGCAGAATCCCGAACTGCTACTGTTCCTCTCATAAAAGGCCATTCGGCCAGACGCCGGTACCACGATGCCGGCGCTGAATCACGAGGAGAGGTTCCATGTTGCACAACCCCAAACACGCGGGCGGCCGTGCCGTCATTTCGTCCCTCAAAAACTCCAGCCAGGCCCTGCTTCTGGGCGTCTTGATTGGCGTCGCCATTGTCAGCGGCTGCAGCCGTTCAAGCCCGGTATCGGGTTCGGCATCCGGTGGCAGTTCTGTGGGCCCCGGTTCGGCAGACGGTGCGATCCGCGTGCTATCGAACCGCGCGGACCTGATCAGCGGCAATGACGCGCTGGTCTCCATCGTGCCGCCGGCTGGCGCTGCCAGCGGTGCCAAGATGAGCCTCAACGGACAAGACGTCACGCCTGCGTTCATCATGCAATCCGACGGCAGCTACATGGGCCTCGTCTCCGGGCTGAAACTCGGCAGCAATGTGGTATCCGCCAAATTCTCCAACGGCAGTAGCAGCAGCTACACCCTCAGCAACTCGCCGCACGGTGGCCCGGTGATCTCCGGCCCGCAGCTGCAACCCTGGACCTGCCTCAACGCCGCCAAGACCGACGCGCAGTGCAACCAGCCGCCGGAATACAGCTACGTCTACAAATCCACCAATCCGCTGACGCCGGGCCTGCAGCCCTACGATCCGAAGAACCCGCCGAGCGACGTCGCCAACACCACGACTGACAACGGCGTCACCGTACCCTTCATCGTGCGTCTGGAAACCGGTTATCAGGATCGCGACCAGTACAAGATTGCCGCGCTCTACCAGATCAACAAACCCTGGAGTGCCAACGCGCCGCAGCCGCAGTTCAACCACAAGCTGCTGATCAACCATGGCTTCAGCTGCGGCGTCGATTACCAGACCGGCACTGCACCTACCGTTACGCCAGATGGCAAGGGCATTCCGGTGGTCGGTGGCGATCTGCCTGTCGGCATCCCGGTGCCCTTGCTGGTGGACGCCAGCGTGGATGCGCTGGGCCGGGGTTATGCGGTGATGTCGACCGCGCTCGACTACAGCGGCCACAACTGCAATCTCGCCGTACAGGCGGAATCGCTGATCATGGCGAAGGAACGCGTGATCGAACAATATGGCACTTTGCGCTACACGATTGGCGAAGGCTGCTCGGGCGGATCACTCGCCATCCAGTGGATTGCCAACGCGTATCCCGGCATCTACCAGGGCATCCTGCCCACCTGCTCCTTCCCTGACGCCTGGAGCGTCGCCACGCAGTTTGCCGACTATCACCTGCTGCTGGCTTACTTCGGCAACGCCGCCAATCGAGGCGTGAACTGGCTACCGACGCAGGAGGCGGATGTTGAAGGGCATGTGCTGATCGTCAACTCGCTGGTGAGCGACAACGCACAGTGGCATGTCGCGGTTGCCACCGATCCCTGCGCAGGCACCACCGACGAGAACCGCTACAACGCCAAGACCAATCCCGGTGGCGTGCGCTGCACGATCACTGATGCGGCCATCAACATGCTCGGCCCCCGCTCCAAGGATGAATGGACCGCCAGCGAGAAAACCCTCGGTCGCGGCTTCGCCGGTTTCCCGGTCGATAACGTCGGCGTGCAGTACGGCCTGTTTGCCTTGCAGAAAGGAACGATCACGCTGGATCAGTTCATCGACCTCAACGCCAATATCGGCGGCGTCGATATCGATACCAATCCCATTCCCAGCCGCGTTGCGGCGACGCCCAGCGCGCTGGCCAATGCCTACCGCAGCGGCCTGATCAACCAAGCCACCAATCTGGACCAGATCGCCATGATCGATTGCCGTGGTCCGGACCCGGGTCTGTTCCACGACTCCTACCGCGCCTTCGCGATGCGCGCACGCATTGATCGCGCGCACGGCAATCACAACAACCATGCGATCTGGGAAGGACCGATCCCGATCCTGGCCGACAACAGCTGCCAGACCAACAGCTTCGAGGCGATGGACCGCTGGATGTCCGCAGTCGAGAAAGACAGCAGCAATACGCCGCTGGCGCAGAAGCTCACCAAGAACAAGCCGGCGGATGTCGTCGACGCCTGCTATGACGGCCTCGGCCAGCGCCTCAGCACCGGTCTCTGCCCGGGCCCGCTGCCCAACCTCACCATTCCGAGTCATCCTGACAGCAATATCATCGTGCCGATCTACGCCACGCCACGCATCGTTGCCGGTGATGCGTTCAGCGCCGACACCAACAAGTGCCAGCTCAAGCCACTCAACCGCAGCGACAACTACGGCCTGATTGCGCCAAGCGATGCGCAGTGGACACAGTTACAGAAGGTGTTCCCCGATGGCGTCTGCGATTTCTCCAAGCCCGGCGTCAGCCAGCAACCGACCATCGCCTGGCAGACCTACCAGGATGCAAAGGGCAAAGTGATTTACGGCGGCACCGCATTACCCGCAGCGCCGAAGAATTCCGGCAGTGGATGGGCAGCGCCAGCATTCGGCGTGTTTGCCGCCAGTCCATAAAGAAACATGATCTTGAATATCCCGCCACTCCCGGAAGGGGTGGCGGGATTTTTTATGCGCCGGCACTCCATTCCTCCGACCAGCGCAACATGTAGGGTGGGTAGAGCGCAGCGAAACCCACCGTTCTTGAATCTGGCGCCAATGGTGGGTTTCGCTACGCTCTACCCACCCTACGTCAGGGAACGCCACGCTTGCCGAGTTTGCGCGCCAGCGTACGGCGATGCATGCCGAGACGGCGTGCGGTTTCGGAAACATTGAAGTTGGTCTCGGCCAGCACTTCATGAATGCGTTCCCACTCCAGCGTCTTGATCGACGTCGGCCGCGCGGCAACCGGCGCATCCACATCGCCCGGCGTGCGCGTGAAGGCCGCTTCGATGTCATCGGTATTCGAAGGCTTGACCAGATAGTTGCTCGCACCCAGCTTGATCGCTTCCACCGCAGTGACGATGCTGGCAAAGCCGGTCAGCACCACGATCTGCATTTCAGGGTCGCTCTCGTGCAGCAGCTGCACCACCGCCAGGCCTGACTGCGTGCCCAGCTTGAGATCAACGACGGCGCGATCCGGCATTTCCGTCTTCAGGATTTCCTGCGTCTGTTCAATGCTGGCGGCATGCAGCACGCGATAACCGCCGCGGCGCTCGAAGGAACGCTTGAGCGCGCGGCCGAAAGCGGCATCGTCCTCGACGATCAGCAGCAGATGCTCGGCGGCTTCAGACCCAGATGTGTCCGACATCCTCGGCCTCCATCGACAGCGATTCCATTGGAATCTGCAGCGTCACTACCGCCCCACCCTCTGCGTCGTTCTCGGCCGTCACCTGCCCGCCGAACTTGCGCACCACGTTCATCACCAGGAACAGACCCAGGCCACCGCCCGGTTTTCCCTTGGTCGACTGATAGGGCTTGCCGATGTTGTCGAGAATGTCCTGCGCAAAACCGGGACCGCGATCACGCACGGTGAGCGTGAACATGCCGTCAGCGTGCTCGGCAGTGAGCTTGACCCAGTCGGGCGAAACTTCCGCCGCGTTGTCCAGCACGTTGCAGATGATCTGCTTGAGCGCCGAATCGGAAACGATGTGGCAGTCCTCTCCAGCCATGCGGGTGTACTTGAGCGCCTTGGAATTGCGTGAGCCCGACCACTCGCGCACCAGATCACTGACAAATTCAGAAGCATTGACCACGGCGATGGAACCACCACGCGCTTCGCCGGACGACATCAGGATGCCGCTGACGATGGTCTTGCAGCGCTCCAGCTCATGCTGCAGTTCGCCCAGCTCCTGCTGCAGCTCGGGATCATTCTTGAATTGCGGCATGTTGCGCCAGTCATGCAGGGTGACCGACAGCGTCGCCAGCGGCGTACCGAGTTCATGCGCGGCGCCAGAAGCCAGCAGGCCCATCCGCACGATGTGATCTTCTTCCGCCGCATGTTGGCGCATGTCCGCCAGGCGCGCATCACGCTCGCGCAAATTCCGGTTGATGCGACTCATGAACACGACGAGCAGCACCGCGTCCAGCACAAAGCAGATCCACATGCCGATGATGTGCAGCTCGAACAGGCGCTCGACGCCACCTTCCGGCAATTGCAGCGGCACATAAAAACGCGTGAGTGCGGCAAAGCAGATCGAGGTGATGCCGACCAGCACCCAGGTTGAGCGCGAATCCAGCAGCATGGCCGCCAGTGCCAGCTGCAGCGGATACAGGAACACGAAGGGATTGGTGGCGCCGCCACTGAAATACAACAGTGCGGTCAGCGCGCCCACGTCGATCAGGAAACCGGCCAACAGTTCACGATTGCTGGCACTCGGCAAGGTGTACCAGCGGAACAGGCTCAGCATGTTGAGGCCGATCAGCGAACTGAGGATGCCCAGCATCAATTCCAGTGGCAGCGGAATCCTGAACACCCATTGGGTAATCGAGATGGCGGCGACCTGGCCGATCACCGCGACCCAGCGCAGATCGATCAGCTGCTTCATGTTCTTGACGCCCGCCGGGTCCAGCATCGGCCGCGCACGGCGCATGGAGGGATGGACATCCTTGGCCCGGGGGCTGGATATGGGGATGGTGGAGATGCGGTTTGGCATGATCGATCTAGTGTATTACACCGGGATTGGCTGGACAGCACTGTAGGGTGCGCTGTGCGCACCGCTTTGGATGTCACGTCAGGTGCGCACGGCGCACCCTACGTCAGCGACGGTGGCGAATCACCAGGAAGCCAGCCACCAGCGACAGTAACGCCAGCCCATACCAGGTGAAGGCGTAGACCAGATGACTGTTATGGAAGCGGATGACGGTCAGGCCACCGATCGGCACGCCGCCAGGATTGGGCGTGGCGTCGGCATCAATGAAATAAGGCGCGACGTTCTGCATTGGCAGGTATTGCTGGGCGGCAATGGCAACGACGTCACGCGAGTACCACTTGGCCTGGACCGGATCGTTGTGGCGCAGGAATCCACCGCCGGGTTCAGTGAGACGCAGCAGGCCGCAGACTTGCACCACGCCCGCCACCTGCGCCTGGTCGCGCGAGGTCGGTGATTTCTGCTCGGCCGTGATGAGGCCGCGATTGATCAGGACGATAGTCCCGTCAGTGCTCTGCAAAGGCGTGAGCAACCAGAAGCCTGGGCCACGCTCGGTGACAGCCTGGACATAGCTTTCGTGGTCGTGCCGAAATTCACCGCTGGTGCAGACGTGGGTGTATTCGTCGTTGATGCCCACCTTCGCCCACAGAGGCTTGGCGGGTGGCGCGACCGGCGCGGCGTTGACGCGATGATTGACGCGCTCGATGAGATCGAGCTTCCACGTGAGGCGATTGAGTTGCCAGTTGCCCAGCAGGACAAACCCGACGAAAGCGATGCTGGCGAAGATCAGCGCCAGCACCGGTTTCAGCGACGAACCTTTCGCCGCCGCACTCATTGCTACGGCATATTGCGCATGTCTTGCGCAGAGACCGGCATCATATTGGTATTCATGTTGTGCATGACCCACAGCGAGCCGGCGAACATGATCACCAGCAGCATGAAGGTGAAGATCAGCGCCAGCATGTTCCAGCCGCCCTCCGACGTGGTGTCGAGATGGAGGAAGTACACCATGTGCACCAGTAGCTGCACGACGGCGAAGCCGAGCACGACGATGGTGGCGATCTTGTTGTCCGGGATGACCTTGGCCATCACCAGCCAGAACGGGATCGCGGTGAGGATCACCGAGAGGATGAAGCCGGTCAGGTAACCCTTGAGGGTGACATGCGGCATGCCATCGTCATGGTGGTGATGAGGATCGTCGTGGCCGTGGACCAGCTCGTTCGAATCATGTGCGTGATGCGATGCGGCGCTCATCTCAGCACTCCCATCAGGTAGACGAAGGTGAAGACGCCGATCCATACGACGTCGAGGAAGTGCCAGAACAGGCTCAGGCAGTTGATGCGGCGGCGCATCACCGGCGTGAACCCACCCTTGGCCAGCTGCACCATCAGCGTGATCAGCCAGATGATGCCGAAGGTCACGTGCAGGCCGTGGGTGCCGACCAGCGCGAAGAACGCCGACAGGAAGGCACTGCGCTGCGGACCGGCGCCATCGGCAATCAGGTGATGGAACTCATACAGTTCGATACCGATGAAGGCCGCACCAAAGCAACCGGTGACGAACAGCCAGAACAGCGTCGCGCCCTTGCGGTTGCGCGCCATTTCCAGCATCGCGAAACCATAGGTGATCGACGACAGCAGCAGCATCGAGGTGTTGAGCGCGACCAGCGGCAGCTCGAACAGATCCTTCGGGCTGGGGCCAGCGGCGTAGTTGTGGCCAACCACGCCGTACATCGCGAACAGGCAGGCGAAGATGAGGCAGTCGCTCATCAGGTACAGCCAGAAACCGAGCATCGTGCCGTTTTGGACGTGATGCTCTTCGGTCAGGTAAAACTCTGGCGCCGAACCGTTATTGATCGTTGCAGTGTTGGACATGATCAAGCCTGCTGCAGTTGTTGCGTGCGCGCGTCTTCGATCTTGGCGACATCGTCGGCCGAGATGTAGTAGTCACGGTCATAGTTGAAGGTGTGGACGATGGCCGAACCGATCATCGTCACGAACGAGGCAATCGCCAGCCACCAGATGTGCCAGATCAGCGCAAAGCCGCAGACCGTGGCCAAGCCAGCCAGCAGCATGCCCGCCGCGGTGTTCTTCGGCATGTGGATGGCGATGAAGCCCTTGGTCGGACGCACGTAGCCACGCTTCTTCATGTCATTCCAGGCATCAAGATCATGCACGCGCGGGGTAAAGGCAAAGTTGTACGGAGGAGGAGGCGACGAGGTCGACCACTCCAGCGTACGACCGCCCCAGGGATCACCGGTGTGATCACGCAGCGCTTCGCGGTTGCGAATGCTGACGAAGATCTGCACCAGGAAGGCGAGGATGCCGATCAGGATCAGCACGGCGCCGAAGGCAGCGATGATGAACCAGATCTGCAGGCTCGGATCATCGAAGTGGCTGAGACGGCGCGTCACGCCCATCAGGCCGAGGATGTACAGCGGCGTGAAGGCGAACCAGAAACCCGACAGCCAGAACCAGAACGAGACCTTGCCCCAGAACGCGTCGAGCTTGAAGCCCATCGCCTTCGGGAACCAGAAGTTGATCGCCGCGAAGCCGCCGAACAGCACGCCGCCGATGATCACGTTATGGAAGTGCGCAATCAGGAACAGCGAGTTGTGCAGCACGAAGTCCGCCGGCGGAACAGCCAGCAGCACACCGGTCATGCCGCCGATGGCGAAGGTGAACATGAAGCCCATCGTCCACAGCATCGGCACTTCGAACTTGATGCGGCCGCGGTACATGGTGAACAGCCAGTTGAACATCTTCGCGCCCGTCGGGATCGAGATGATCATGGTGGTGATGCCGAAGAACGAGTTGACGCTTGCGCCCGAGCCCATGGTGAAGAAGTGGTGCAGCCAGACGAGGTAGGCGAGGATCGTGATCACGATCGTGGCGTAAACCATCGAGGCGTAGCCGAACAGCTTCTTGCCGCTGAAGGCCGCGACCACTTCCGAGAACACGCCGAACAAAGGCAGGATCAGGATGTAGACCTCGGGATGACCCCAGATCCAGATCAGGTTCACGTACATCATGGCGTTGCCGCCGAAATCATTGGTGAAGAAGTTGGTGCCGGCGTAGCGATCCAGCGAGAGGAAACCCAACACCGCCGTCAACACCGGGAAGGCGGCAACGATCAGCACGTTGGTGCACAGCGCGGTCCAGGTGAATACCGGCATCTTCATCAGCGTCATGCCAGGCGCACGCATCTTGATGATGGTGACCATGAAGTTGACGCCCGACAGCAGGGTACCGACACCCGCGATCTGTAGCGACCATATGTAATAGTCGACGCCGACATCGGGGCTGTAAGCGATCCCCGATAACGGTGGATACGCCAGCCAACCGGTGCGCGCGAATTCGCCGACGAACAGCGACATCATCACCAGCACCGCGCCAGCCACGGTCATCCAGAAGCTGAAGTTGTTGAGGAAGGGGAAGGCCACGTCGCGTGCGCCGATCTGCAGCGGCACGACGATGTTCATCAGGCCCACCACCAGCGGCATCGCCACGAAGAAGATCATGATTACGCCGTGGGCGGTGAAAATCTGGTCGTAGTGATGCGGCGGCAGGTAACCGAGGGCGTCACCGAAGGCCATCGCCTGTTGCAGACGCATCATCAGCGCGTCGGCAAAGCCACGCAGCAGCATGACGATGGCGAGCACGATGTACATGATGCCGATCTTCTTGTGGTCGATGCTGGTGAACCACTCGGTCCACAGATAGCCCCACTTGCCGAGCTTGGTGATCCAGGCGAACACGCCCAGGCCAATCACGGCAACCATTGCAAAGGTCCAGAGCAGGATAGGCTCGTGCAGCGGGATCGCTTCCCAGCCCAGACGACCGAGCAGCAGCTGCTGCAGATTATTAGTTGTTTCGTGCATCGGTATATCTCGAAGCGCGGAAGCCATTGACCGGTGCGGCGGGTTGCGCCTGACCGTTCAGCAGAGGAGTGGTGGTTTCGGTGACGACAGGAGCGCCGGGCACTTTGCACATCGCCAGCACGTAGGCCTTTTCGGCAGCGACCTGTGCGGCAACATCACGCACACGTTCGTTGTCGTAAACCAGGTTGCCGCGGCTGACGTTATGAATGCCCGCTTCGCCAAGGCCGCCCTTGGCATCGATGGCCATCATGTCCTTCAGGCACATCTTGTTCGGGTTGACGCAGAGGTTGAGCGCGAGGTCATACAGGTTCGGTTCGACCTCTGCATAACGACGCACAGGCTCGCGCTCGCTTGGCTTTTCCAGCGCCAGATAGGTCGGGCGATCCAGCTTGCCGCCAGCGTCCTTGTTCTGCTTGATCCAGTCGTCAAAACCCTGCTGCGACAAACCGTGGAAGCGGAATTTCATGCCCGAGAACCCGGCGCCGCTGTAGTTGGCGGAGAAACCTTCGTAGTTACCTTCGGCGTTGATCACCGCGTGCAGCTTGGTCTGCATCGCAGGCATCGCGTAGATCATGCCGGCCAGCGCAGGCACGTAGAAGGCGTTCATCACCGTGGATGCAGTGATCTCGAAATTGATCGGCGTGTCCACCGGGGCGGCCAGCTCGTTGACCGTGGCGATGCCGTAGTCGGGATAGATGAACAGCCACTTCCAGTCCATCGCCACCACCTGCACGCGCAAGGGTTTGACCTCCTTGGGCAGCGGCTGGGTCGCGCTGATGCGCGCCACCGGGCGGAAAGGGTCCAGCGTGTGGGTGGTAATCCAGGTCACCGCACCCAGCGCAATCACGATCAGCAGTGGTGCGGCCCAGATGCCGAGTTCCACCGAGGTGGAGTGGTGCCATTCGGGATCGTAGGTGGCTTCGGTGTTGGAAGCGCGGTAACGCCAGGCAAACCAGGCCGTCAAAATCATCACGGGAATGATGATCAGCAGCATCAGTACGGTGGCAACGACCACCAGATTGCCCTGTTGCTTGGCGATATCGCCGGCCGGGGAAAGCACGACGGATTTGCAGCCGGTCAGGAAAACTGCCAGCGAAAGCAACAACATACCGCGCAGGGATCGATGCAACATGGCGCACAGTCGGTTGGAATGGGCTTGCACTATAGGACCCCCGGACGTATTGCGCGATTGGACGTTTTGTCCAATGGCCTGACCACCCTAAACCATGAGAGGGTACGCACTGTAAGAGCCCATAAAAGCCTCGTATGCCCCAGTGCGCCACCTGCATTGGGAAATGCCGCGAGGTCTCACTATAGTAGTCGTCGGATTGAGGCGGCAACTGGGATGTTTGAATAACCGGATTTTCTGGATGGATAGAGCACTCATTTCTGCAAGTGACGGCATTGCCGCCACAATTAAACAGAGCAGAATTCGCTTTATCGGTCCGGCAACTTCAGTGCTCCTGTACCAAGGGCTTTCCCGAAAGCCGAGAACAGGGGTTTTTTCAGACCTCGTGTTGCCGGACCGATAAAAGTCACCCGAGAGTTCGCATGTCCACAGTTCAACACACTTCCGCCGCTGCATCGCCCGCTAACAGCCACCCTGTAAAGGTGCGCTCCAGCGAAATCGCCATTGGCGTGATCATCGGCCGTATTTCCGAGTTCTTCGATTTCTTTGTCTTTGGGATCGCCGCGGTGGTGGTTTTCCCGCAGGTGTTCTTCCCGTTCGCCTCGGCGATGCAGGGCACGCTGTATTCCTTTGTGGTGTTTTCGTTTGCGTTTGTGTCGCGCCCGATTGGCTCGCTGATCTTCCGCGTCATTCACGAGCGCTATGGCCGCGGCACCAAGCTCACCGCTGCGCTGTTCATGATGGGCACGGCCACTGCCGGTATCGCCTTCCTGCCCAGCTATACCGAAATCGGTAACGCCGCCATCGTCATGCTGGCGCTGCTGCGCATCGCACAGGGTATTGCCCTCGGCGGCAGCTGGGACGGCCTGCCTTCCCTGCTGGCGCTGAACGCCCCGCAGCAGAAGCGTGGCTGGTACGCGATGATTCCGCAGCTCGGCGCGCCGATTGGTTTCATCATCGCCTCCGCCTTGTTCGTCTACCTGATCGACAGCCTGTCGGCCGAAGACTTCCTCAGCTGGGGCTGGCGCTATCCGTTCTACGTCGCCTTCTCGATCAACGTCGTCACCCTGTTCGCACGCATGCGCCTGGTGATCACGCCGGAATTCACCGAACTGCTGAAAACGCGCCAGCTGGAACCCTCACCGCTGCGCGAACTGGTGCGCACGCAGGGCGACAACATCGCACTCGGCGCCTTCGCACCGCTGGCCAGCTATGCGCTGTTCCACCTGGTGACGGTGTTCCCGCTGTCGTGGGTGCTGCTGTTCACCCAGCAGTCGCTGGAAGACTTCATCCTCGTACAGATCGCGGGTGCGGCACTCGCCATTCCCTGCATGATCTTCTCCGGCAAGCTTGCCGACCGCATCGGCCGCCGCAACACGCTGATGATTGGCGCAGTGATGATCGGCGTGTACAGCGGTTGGACGCCAGTACTGCTCAACGGCAGCACGATGGGCGGCTACATCTTCATCCTGCTCGGCTTCGCCCTGCTCGGCTTCTCGCACGCTCAGGCTGCAGGCGCGGTGAACTCCAGCTTCTCGGCTCGCTATCGCTACAGCGGCGCCGTTCTCACCTCGGATCTCGGCTGGCTGACCGGCGCCGCGTTTGCGCCCTTGATCGCTCTGCTGCTCGCGACCAAGCTCGGCGTGGGTTATGTCGGCCTCTACCTGCTCTCCGGTGCTGTTGCCACGCTGGCGGCGCTGCGTATCAACCGCAGCCTTGAAGAAAGACGCGACGAGTAATATTTCCTTTGCATAAAAAAGCCGCCCTCGGGCGGCTTTTTTTATGGCGCTCATACAGAGTAAAAGACACAAGCTCGCATCAAAGCATGTGATTCGGGCAGGAATCCGGTAGATTCCAGAAAACATAAGAAAACATAGGGACTCCGATGAAAGCTCTGCTTTGCATGCTTTTGATTGCAATATCACCGACGCTGTTCGCGGCACAGAATCAGACTGATTGCGCATCGCTATTAGGCGTTTATAACGGTACCATCAAAAATTCCGATATAGAAAATGGCTCGGGTTTCCGCAAGGGATATCTCGAGGCTGCGAATGCCCGGTTCGAATCGGATTACGGACCGTACCCCATCAGAATTGCCAAAATCATGGGGAGCCCTGAACAAGTTGGAATATTGTCGGGTGGCAGCTATGCAGCACTGATAGATGGAGCCACTCACTACCTCGAGGAACATCCGCAGGAGATCTTTCTCCTGAAGGCTGCCTCCGCCTACGTAAAACTCTCCAATCCCAGCGATGCAGGCAAAAAAGTCATTACGCAAAACGATCTGCTTAGAGTGCCCGGACGTCTAAACGGGTGGACAACCTATAAGTACGCTTCGACGTGGGCACCATCGAAACGCGCCAGCCCATGGCTTTATGGAGCATCTTTCATGGAAATTCTCATGAACGAAAATACCGCCGCCAGTTGGATCGGCAATACATTCGATTTCAACTACTACCCAGAAGCCAAGAAGAAGCTTATTTATGGGCTTGTATCGCGCGACTGGAAAACAGTACGCAACGCACTGAACGATCCCGAAATCGCATATGCGGCAGATACCTTGTTATCTGCATGCTTACAGCCACAATTTGCCGAATGACCGGATCGCTGCTCCCTTAAGGCGTTGATTGAATCACCGGATCCGGTGGCAGGCCCTGGCAGGAGTTGAGTCCCAACGTCGGATTCGATGGCGCAGCCAGTGTCGGCGGCTTGAGGAAGGCGGGCGGATTTTCCAGATCGAGGAAATCCATCAGCGTGTTGGCGTTGGCATCACGATAGGTCAGCGCAGGCAGATTCCACTTGGCGGCAATCGTCGCGATGATCGAGGTGTGATCGTGCATCACGCTGGTCACGCCATTGGGCTTGCTGTAAGGCGACACCACCACGGTCGGCACGCGCATGCCAGTGATGTTGTAGGCGCCGGGAATATCCGTGTCCTTGAGCTTGGGTGGAATGGCATCCGGCTCCGGCACGCTGACCGGTGGCACGTGGTCGTAGTAACCACCGTGCTCGTCATAGGTCCACACCAGCAGCGTGCGCGCCCAGTTCGGCGATGCCATCACGGCGCTGACGACGCTGGCGACGAACGCCTCGCCGATTGAAATGTCATCCGGGTTTTCTTCCGACGCGCCCTGCGCATTGACCTTGACGTCGAGGCTGTTGACCAGGTCAATCACGCTCTGCGGGACGTTTGGAATGGTGGTCACCGCAGTCTTGAGAAAATCGAAGATCGGTGAACCCACCGTGCTGATGATGTTGAACTCCGGATCCACAAACGAAACCGCAGGCAGCGTGCCCGCCAGGCAATCGAGGTAGAACTGCGGGATCGGCGAGAAATTCAGCGGATGATTCTCGAGATTCTGCGGAACGATCACCAGCGCAGGCAGATCGGTGAAGTAGCTGCGCCAGCTGACGCCGTTCTGCGTCATCTTGTCCATCAGCGTGCCGTTGGCAGGCCCGGGCAAGCTGAAATTGGTGGAGGTATCCGTAGCAATCGTGCCCTGTGCGGTTCCCGCGTAGAGGAAGCGGCGGTTGGGATAGGTCTGGCACGGTGCCGAGGCAAAGCAGCGATCCCCTACGCAGAATGTCTTGGCCAGCGAGTAGTAGAACGGAATATCACTCTCGTCCCAATAACCCATGGCACTGGTCGAGGTCGCGGCAAAGCCATCCATCTTGCCGCCGTCGATCTGGATATGGGAGCTGTTCCAGTTCTGCGTCACGCTGCCCGGCTGGCAGGTGCCCTGCAGATGGAAGGAGCGCTGGAAGCCACCGCTCACCGGATTGGAATTGGTCGGATTGCCGCGCTCATCCAGCTTGAGGCCATCGGCCTTGGGCTGCCCGCGTTTGGAAAGCATGCCGAGGTAGTTGTCGAAAGAGTGGTTCTCCATCATCACCACAACCACATGATCAAAAGGCATGTTGGGATCGGCCGCGCCTGCTGCACGCGTCGGATCCGGCAACGAATTGGGCGCACGCAAGGCAGCGCCGTTAGCGCCGACCGGTGAACTGCTGGAGCAGCCGGGCAAGCCACTGGTTGCCGCCAATAAGGCAGCCACGCTGGACTGCTGCAGAAAATCGCGTCGCGTAAAGCGCTTCTTCATAACCGTTACTGATCCTGGATACAGCGGAATATTGATGGCCCGGATTGTGCGCTGCCGAATATGTCATCCCGTATGTCTTAGGCTCGATTTACCTTTGCCTGGCGCGCGGCACAAATCGGTAAAGTAGAGGCACGGATCTTTATAAAAATTCTACTCGCCATGAGCCCGATACAAGCCGTTGCCGCACTTCTGGTGTTTCTGGTTTTCGGTGCCATCGAGATGCGCCGCGGACGCTTCATGGATCCGGCGGCAACGCGCGACGACAAGTGGCTGGACGTGGTGGTGTTCAACGTTTTTCCGGTCGCCATCATTCCCGGCATCTTCTTCATCACGTTCTGGATCGGCACCCACCATTTCGCGCAGTACCAGAACCTGTGGGCCGACTGGAGCTGGTGGCAGATGGCGCTGACCCTGCTGGTCGCTGATGACATGACGCAGTACTGGTGGCATCGCGCCTCGCACAGTTCATGGATGTGGCCGTTCCATCGCGCGCATCACTCCGCTGCCTACATGGGCGTGCGCGTGGTCTATCGCAACAACTTCTTCTACTACGCCGCGATGCCAGGGCTATGGCTGTCGGCGATTCTGGTGTTCCTCGGATTCGGCTGGGTCTACGTTGGCTATTCCATCGTCAAGATCGTGATCCTGGTGGGCGCGCATTCGGAAGCCCGCTGGGATGAAGTGCTCTATCGCAATCGCTGGCTGCATCCGCTCGCGTGGATTCTGGAGCGCACCATCTCCACGCCCTGCACACACTATGCGCACCACGCGCTACGCCAGGACGACGGCATCGGCCACTATCGCGGCAACTACGGCAACCTGCTTTTCTTCTGGGATGTGCTGTTCGGCACCGCGCTGATCACGCGCCAGTATCCGCCAGCGTTTGGCCTGCCGGATGATCGCCGCCACGGCAGCGAGCGCTGGTATGTGCAGTTTTTCTATCCGCTGTTTCGCTCCAGGCGCGCAGAATCCGTGATGTCAGGCATGCCGGTGTCTGCTCCCACCGAGTAAGCACGATGACCGGGTCAAACGGGTTAGGCTAGCCCTCTTCGCACAACCCAGTTCCGGCTTTATGACTTCCAACACCCTCAGCGTCACTCAGGCGCTCAAGCAGCGCACGTCGATCCGCGCCTATCAATCCAAATCCGTGTCCGAAGCGCTGCTGCGTGAAGTGCTCGACGCCGCGCGCTGGTCGCCATCCGGCGGCAACCTGCAGCCCTGGAAAGTGATTGTCGTTGCCGGTGCCGCGCAACAGGCTGTGGTGGCAAAGGCCAAGAACTATCCCGGCATGTTTCCGAATGAGGATGGCGACCGGCCGGTGTATCCCGCCAATCTCTGGGAGCCCTACCGCAGCCGCCGCTACAAGGTTGGCGAGGACATGTACGAGCTGCTCGGCATTCCGCGCGAGAACAAGGTGGGGCGACTGACACAGCTCTCACGTAACTTTGAATTCTTTGGCGCACCCGTCGGCATCTTCTTCGTCATCGATGAACGCATGGGCCATGGCCAGTGGGCGCACCTCGGCATGTTCATGCAATCCGTGGCGCTTGCCGCAACGGAGCGTGGGCTGTCGTCCTGCTTCCAGGAATTCTGGGGAACACTGCGAACCACACTGAAGGCCCACTTTGCCTTGGGCGAACACGACCTCGTCTATAGCGGCATGGCGCTGGGTTATGCAGACGAATCGGCCCCGATGAATACGCTGCGTACCGAACGCGCCAGCGTCGATGAATTCGCCACCTTCCACTTTGATTGACCGATCCGCTTGAGCACCAAAGCGGCCCACTGGTTCGTCTACATGCTGGAGTGCAAGGGCAGTCGCATCTACACCGGCATCGCCGTTGACGTGGAGGCGCGTTACAAAAAGCATTGCAGCGGTACCGGCGCGGCATTTACACGGATGCACAAGCCGCTGCGCATCGTCGCGGTGATGCCCTGCGCCGACCGCAGCGAGGCCAGCAAGATGGAAGCGCAGCTTAAAAAGCTGGAACGCCCGGACAAACTGCGCTGGGCCGGACAATGGCCCTGGGTGGGTTCACCGGGGTGTTGAAAGTTGCAATGCGCCTGACTATGGTGTCATCCACTGCATTTTCTCGAATCAGGAATTTTTAGGGATTTTTATGGCACAAGCTACTGCACGCCACATTCTCGTGTCTTCCGATGAACTCTGCCGCAAGCTGATGAGCCAGTTGCGCGGCGGCGCTGAATTCGGCCTGCTCGCCGCCCAGCACTCCACCTGCCCTTCTGCCCGCAATGGCGGCAACCTCGGCAGCTTTGCGCCGGGCAAGATGGTGCCGGAATTTGACCGCGTGGCCTTCACCGCGCCGCTGCATACCGTGCATGGCCCGGTGCATTCGCGATTCGGTTATCACATCATCGAAGTGCTTGAGCGCGATTAATCGGGCGCTGCTGTAATCATCTCCGCAGAACTTCAGGGGTAGCCGCCAAAGGATTGGCAGGCAGGGATCATGGGTAGTGGGCTCTTCACTCGCTGGACGCTGACCGCGAGCCTTGCGCTTGCCTTGTCTGGCTGCGCCGCTGCCCCTCGCCTCCCCGCTCCGGAGGCCCGGCTGAATACGGCCATGCCTGCGGGATTCACCGGCGAAGTGCGTTTTGCTTTTGAAAGCGCCGAATCGTTTCGCTTGCACTCCGCGCGTACACTGGGGCGCATCAAAACCGCCGCAGGCAATGCGCCCATCAACATCCTTGCGCTGTCTGGCGGCGGTGCGGGCGGCGCATTTGGCGCGGGCGCGCTGGTCGGCTGGAGCCGCAGTGGACAACGTCCCGTCTTCAATCTGGTCACCGGCGTCAGCGTCGGCGCACTGATTGCGCCACTGGCCTTTCTCGGCCCCGACTGGGATCCCGTGCTGACCAAGGCCCTCGCGGGTGAAAGCAGTGAACATCTGCTCCAGCGTCATCTGATCGGCGCGTTTTTCAGTACCTCGGTCTACCGCGGCCAACCCCTCGTGGATCTGGTTGATCAGTTCGTCACCGATGAACTGGTCGCTGCTGTCGCACGCGAATATGCCAACGGCCGCATGCTGTTCATCGAAACCACTGACCTCGACAAGGGCGAGCCCGTGATCTGGAACATGGGCGAAATTGCCGCGCACGGTGGCAAGGAAGCACGCCTGTTGTTCCGCAATGTGCTGGTGGCATCCGCGAGCATTCCCGTGGTGTTTCCACCGGTGATGATCGAGGTGCAGGAAGGCGAGCAGCGCTATGAGGAAATGCATGTGGACGGCGCCACCACCGTGCCGCTCTTCCTGGCGCCAGAAGTGGCCGCCCTGGTGACACAGAACGCGCCGCAGCTGGGCGCCGTCAATGTCTATGTCCTCGTCAACGGACAGCTAGGACGTTTTCCTTCGACAACCAAACGCACGACTTCCGAAATCCTGTCGGTCGCGTTCAACACCAATCTCACGCATAGCATCCGCGCTGCGCTGGGGCTGGCTTACAACTTTGCGCAACGCTACGGCATGGAATTCCAGCTCACCGAAATTCCGAACAGCTACGCCTTCGAAGGGCCACTGGATTTTGATCCGAAACACATGCGCAGGCTGTTCGACTTTGCCGCGAACTGTGCCGAATCGGGCCAACTCTGGAAAACACTCGACCGCACATATCGTGATGCCATGACCTCACGCGCACCCAAGCCAAGCCAGATTCCTGAATGTCCTGTGACTGCAACGGCAAACGCGGCTGCGCCCTGAAACCTGATGAGTGATGCCTCTCGCACCCGGTTGTTGCTCAGTTGCAAGGCCTTACCTAGAGAAATTTGTTTTTATAAATGTATTTTTATAATTATATTTTATAATTTATAAATTCATGAAAGGTCGAAACTACTAGCGAAGCAGCCGTATCTGCAGCCTTTTTTATCGGCCCGCACTGCTATCCTGCTGCCCCAACAACAGAGGCCCAGACCTCTGAGACTTCCAGGAAAAGCCACATGCGCATCCGTCAACAACGCAGTTCAATACTGCGTGGATTTTTTTTGAGCCTGCTCATCAGCGCAGTCGCCACGCTCGCTGCCTGCAGCAGCAGTTCTTCGCCCGATGGCGGCAGTTCGCTGAACACCTGGCCGGCATGGCAAACGGGTGAAAATCCACCGCCGGCTCCACCAGAAGTGGAAGCCGTGATCACCAACGTCAACGCGCTCACCTCGGTGTTGCCGCTGTCCGCTGTCGCACGCCTGTTTGATCCGGTAGCGCTGGGCACGACGATCCGCGACCTCACCGATCCGGTTCTCATCGCCTTCACCGTGCGTGCCACCTTGGCGCAGCTGAATGACGGCTCGCGTCTTGACCAGGTCTACAACTGGTACGGAAACCCGTACTACAACGAAAACGTCGCGATCGTGCCGGTGTATTTCAAGAACCGTTATGGCACCTCGCTCTACGGCGAGATCGTTCTGCCCAAGCGCGGCACGGTGCCGCCCAGCGCAGGTCCATTCGCGTCGATCCTTGCGCTGGAGGGAGTCAACACCAACCTCGCGATGTATCGCTGGTGGCATCAGGCATTCGCGGATGCCGGTTATCTGGTCTTTGCTTTCGACTTCGCAGGCCAAGGTCATTCCGGCGATCGCATTGCCGGTGACAGCGGCAGCAACATCAGCGATTCACAGGATGCGCTGACCTATCTGCTCCAGCAATCACCCGTACGCAGCGTTCTCGACCACAACCGCACCGGCGTCATCGGCCACAGCCTTGGCGCCATCACGACATTGGGCCTGCAGGCGGTTGAACCGCGTTTGCACGCTGCAGTGGCGGCCGCGCCGATCAGCGAACAGTCAGCGCCTTTTGACAAGAATCCGATTCCCACCATGATCCAGACGGGCGATCACGATGGCCCGGTGGCGCCGATTCCCTTCGTGAATCCTGCGGTGGTGCGACCGGTCTACGAGAAACTGCAAGGTGACCGCGCCTTCATCGTTGCGGAAGCGTCTACGCACGCGCAATGGACCAACTATCCACTGCTCCCCACCGCAGAGTGGGGCTTTGAAATTGCGAGTCTGTATTCCATTGCCTGGATGGATTACCAGCTGAACCATGATCCTGCGGCGCTCACCGTCCTGCGCACCGCGCATCCGCATCTGTCCTACCTGTGGGACAGCGAAGTGCGTGTGAATGATCAGGTCACGGTGATGCGGGGTGATGGGCTTACGCCGTAAGCAGCCGGGATCATCGATCATTCGCCATTCTGCTGATCGTCTGCGCGACGATCATGCGGTGCCTTGTCACCCTCTGATGATGGGACACGACGGCGAAACCTTGCGCGCTGCAAGGTGAACCAGTCTCGCAACAATGTCAGCGGTCCGCCGGCAATGCGAAACCGCATGGCGCACTCGCCGAGATAGGTCATCTCGTAGCTATTGCCATCGTGGAGTTTGCGAAGCATCAGCCAGCGTCGCTGCACGGCATCCTTGATCGCCATATCCAGGTCGCTGCGACGCAGCCCGGTCTCCTTCCAGTCACGCTCAAGCTGCCGCAGGGAGAGCATTCCATTGCGGCCCTTGTGATGCGCGTCGTAGACATCAAGCAGCGCCCGGCAACGGGTGCTGGATTGGACTTTCATGGCGCCTTCCCTGTGCCACTGGGGCTCAATTTCCCGGCGTCAAGGCTGCTCCTTATCTGCCATGCCTGCAAGCGTGCTGCCCCGCTAAACTAGTGCCATGGAAGACTGGGTTTATCGCGCGCTGGCCAAATGGCCGAATGTTCCCGCCGTGTTCGGCTGGATGGGACTTGATCGTCGTGGCCGCTGGCTGATTCGTGGCGAGATCATTTCGCGCCCGCAGATCATCGACACCATCAATCGCAACTATGCTGCCGACGAACAGGGCCGCTGGTTTTTCCAGAATGGGCCGCAGCGTGGATATGTCGAATTGGAATACGCGCCGTTCGTGCTGCATGTGGATGGCACTGGCGTTCTCAGGACTCATACCGATCTTGCGATTGAAAAGCCGACAGCTGCGTTTATTGATGAGGATGGGGCGCTCACGCTGGTGACGGAGCATGGGGCTGGGGTGCTTAGAGATCAGGATTTGGGATGGGCTTTGGAACGGCTCACGACGGAGGGAGCGGCTGCAGATGAGGAGGCTGTTGCTACGGCACTCGCGCTGGCTTCTGGAAGTCTTAGCACCCTGTCCCTGGCATTTGGAGCGCGTCAACTGGCGGTCGCGCGGCTGGATGCTGCGGAGTTGCCTGGGGTGGTGGGGTTTGTGAGGAAGCCTGAGGGCTAATCTTGAGCCTGCATGGCCTTTAATTGGTGACATCTAGTGCGCCGACCGCGTCGCTCCTGCGCATCCTGCGCCCGCGACGTACCGTACATCCTGTACATAAAAAAATGGGCGGCTCTAGGCCGCCCAATGGATCCGTCTGCATGGGGGGCAGTTCCGGATTACCTGCTGTCAGGGAGGAAAACAGGCAGCACTTAGGGTGCGAAGGAATAGTGGCAGCGCCCAAGTGTCTTGTGGGCAGATGACAGACGAGCGGATCAGTCCGACCGATACCGCTCCTGAACGGTCTTCCCACACGGACAAACGGTACTGCGGCCCGCCCATGTCAGGAGGCTTACGCGGGTTTCAGGATACCTTCCGGGGCCGGCACTGAGATTCGCGTGCCCTGAGTCGGCTGAACGCTAAGCCCGAACATCGAGACTTCGTTCAATTGATCCTGGAATTTGCCCACCAAGCCACTGCTGTCTTCCTGCGCCCAGGCAATCATCTGGCGCCCCAGCACATCAGGCGAGTTGGGCGTGAGCTTGTCCTGCCACCAGTATTCGAACACCGCGCGATCAGCGGCGATGTGAACGATGCCGTAGCCGTGATCAACCCATTCGATGAACTGGCAATTCTTGTTGCCTGCAATCAGCGCCAGTTCAATCGCACGCGCACCGATGACGGTTGGCGCCGAACCCGGTGGCAGCTTCAGGAGATTGGCCACCATTTCATCGGCACCGCCGCGGCCCATGGAGGTGGGGGCGAATTCAACGCCGACCGAAGTCCCGCGCAGATTGAGCGGCCCCAGGTTTCCCGTACCCAGACGGCCGTAGCCCGCCGGGAAGTTGGCCAGCGTTGAGCCTTGACGCAGATTGGGCAGCGGCACGCCCGGCAGATATTCGCCGAGCAGGTGCGTGTCTTCGATCAGGTCCGAGCCCCAATTGCCGTGCGTGTCGCCAGAGACCACGATGTTGTTGCGCACGCGCGTCTGCGCCGGATTGCTGCCGCGCAGATACTGGAACCATGCGGCGCGCTCTTCGGTGTAATCGGGCCAACGGGTGAGACCGAGCTTGGGCGTCTCGATGCCCTCGACAATGTCGGGGATATCCGCCGGCGCCAGCCAGGTCTGATTGTTGACGAAACGCCAGGTCACCCCCGCCTGCGACGATTGCAGCATGGTCTTGGTCAGCCACTCGAACTGCGGGCGTCCCATCAGGCTTTTGCCAGAAGGCAGGTGCGAGCTGTCCATGGTGAGGCCATGACCCGGCAGACCGATCTGCGTATCGATGCCGATCACATCCAGCATTGGCCCATAAGGCAGATGGCGCCAGACCAGCTTGCTGTCCTGCGGTGCCGGATAGCTGCCGTCGTTGACCAGGATGAATTCCCCCGAGCCATCGGCCTTGACCGGACGCGATGGCGTCCACTCCCAGAAAGCCTGCGTGGTCTGCGCCAGCGTGGTCGTGCTCTTCTGTCCATCGAAGGGCGTCACCAGTTCATTGCCGTAATCTTCATCGAGATCATGGTTGTCCCAGACGATGAACCAGGGATGTTGCTGGTGCGCGCGCATATTGTTGGGTTCTGCGCGATACAGCGCGTAGCGGCGGCGCAGCTCGGTGAGATTGAGCCAGTCGCGATAATCCGGCAGCGCGGTGTCTTTCTTGTCGTTGCGTGCGCGGACGGTTTCATCCTGATCGACGAAATCGTAGATGTAATCGCCGCAGTGCACGACCAGATCCAGATCATTGCGCCGGGCAATGTGATCAAGACCACTCCAGTAGCTGGACCAGTAACTGGAACATGACAGGACCGCGAAGCGGATCGATTCGACCGCAGTCGCCGGTGCCGTACGTGTGCGGCCGACGATGGACGGGAAGCCGAGGGCACTGAACTGGTAGTAATAGGTTGTCGCCGGCGACAAACCCACCACGTCCACCTTCACCGTCCAGTCGCGATCCGCATGGGTGCTCTGCGTGCCGGATTTCACCACTTGCGTCATTGCGGGATCCGTTGCCACCTTCCAGCTCACTGGAATTTGCGTGGCACTCGGCGTCACTTCCGTCACGCGCGTCCAGATGATGACGCGATCTTTCAGCGGATCACCGCTGGCCACGCCGTGTGCAAACGGCAAGGGCGTGATGGTGGGGAAATCGAAATCCTTGGGCACTACCGGTGGCGTCCCCGATCCATCACCCGTGGTGACGGGATCACTGCCACAACCCGCCAAGGTTGCGCCCGCCGCGCCCACGCCAAGAATGAATTCACGCCTTGTTGCCATCCCGCCTCTCCCGAAAATCGTTTTATTGCCGATCATTTTTCCGGATTCCGATGTCATTGGAATGAAATCCGGCGGCCGCGTTTTTCACGCTGTGTGCCCTTTATGCGCACGCATTCTACTGGTCCGGTAAGACTAGATGTGCGCTACAGACCGCATGGCACAATCGGAATATCAGGATATTCGGGGAGAAATCAGATGCTGAGCAAAGACCAGCTGGAAGCACGCGCACAGGCCATGCAGAACGCGTTTGTCGAGGCCGCGCGCCGCAATGAATGGGCCTGGATCGCCGACGAGTTTTATGCGCAGGACTGCGAATACGTCTGCGAATACGCGGGCACCATGCGCGTGCACGCAAAGAACCGTGATGAGATCCGCGCCACCCACTACGGCCGCGACATGATGGTGGGCTGGGAAGGCTGGAGCTTCCCGATCGAGCGCTATACCACCCATGGCAATCGCATCATCACCCATTGGTGGAACCGCGGCCCCGGCAAGCGCGCGGACGGCAGCCATTACCAGACCCCGGGTGTTTCATTCATCACGGTGGGCGATGACGGGCTGTTTACCTACCAGCTTGACCTGTTCGATCTCGCGCACCAGATGCATCTGTGCGACGAACTCGAAGGCACCGGATTGCTGTCCGCGCAGTTGAAACAGAACTGGGTCATTCCGATGAAGCGCAAACTGATCGCACAGCTCAGCCACAACCTGCCTGCCGCATAAGCACAAACGCCCGATCAACAGACCGTTGATCGGGCGCCGGCAAGTCAGGCATTAACGGCAGTAGCTGGAACCGTTCGGGTAATACGTGCAGGTTTGCGGTGGCGTTACATAGCCGTAGCTTGGCGCACCGTAGTAAACCGTGGGCGGCGGAGGTGGCGCATCGTAGTAGGTCGTGGCGCCGCCGTAGTACACCCGTGGTGGCGGAGGTGGCGGGGGCGCATCGTAGACCGCGTTAAACGGTGCCGTTGCGATGGTTGCCACAGCGCCAATTGCCGCAGCACCCAGCAAAAACGGCAGTGCGACTACCCGGCCAAAATCGCCACCGCGATGATATCCGCCGTGGCCACCACGACCTTCCCAACCATGTGCCTCCGAAACGACCGGGAGGGCAGCCATGCCGAGAGTCAGTGCAGCGCAGATCAATGTACGTTTCATGTTCCTATCTCCTACGCCGATGTTCGGCGCTGGTGATCAAGTTACGCCGGATCGCTGAATTGGAAATGAATGTGGGGAGGGGGTGGGGTTGCGAAGGGTAAATGGGGGGCGGATGCCTCCATTCTTTCGCGTACTTTGACTGGGGGCATCCAGTTCGCCGCCCGCGACTCCTGCGCCGCCCCATGTTTGAGCGTTTCATGAGCGGGGCGAGAACCCCAACTCCTGCGCATCCTGCGCCCGTGGGGTACCGTACATCCTGTACATAAAAAAACCCCGGCCTGGGCCGGGGTTTAGTTTTGAAACGTTACAGCTAAGGCTTACAGAGGGCGAATCTGAGTGGCCTGCATGCCCTTAGGGCCGCGAGCTGCTTTGTACTCAACGCGCTGGCCTTCGGCGAGGGTCTTGAAACCCGTGCCGCCCTGGATTTCTTTGAAATGTGCAAAAAGGTCTTCGCCGCCTTCGGACGGAGTGATGAAGCCAAAGCCTTTAGCGTCGTTAAACCACTTCACGGTGCCGGTCGATACGTCAGACATTAAAACTCTCCTACAAAATAAAACAAAAAATCGGGTTTCCCCGGGTACTGCAAGCGATCAAGAAGGTAGTCTGAAAACACGCGACACCAGCGAAACCACTGGTTTGACGAAACTACAAAAACGTACTCGAAACGGATGCGAGTGGCACTTTGGCCTGATTGCAAGCATTTGTCGAGTTTTTCTCGTTGTGCAGCACGGCATTTCTGTGCAAAGTCAGAATACAAAGGCTTAGGATGGCACTTTACACAGCCCCAAGATCAAAATGAGCAAGGTCGTTAACCTCAATAAAGCCCGCAAGCTCAAGGCACGTGAAACAGCAGAAAAACAGGCTGCGGAAAATCGCGTGAAATTCGGCCGCACCAAGGCACAGAGGCAGTTGGATGAAGCAGAAGCCGCGGCCGCAAAAGCCAGGCTGGACGCGCTCAAACGCGAAGAATCACCGCAGGATTGACCCCGGTTGCATGGCGGTTGCGCCGCTTTTCCAATAGCGCAATGATCGTTTCTCCAGCCCGAAAGGAGATGAGCAGCATGAATACCCCTCTGTTCAACAATTCTCGGATTTTGCGCAGCCTTAAAAGCTGCTTTTTCATCGCCGGTTTGGCGCTGCTGCCTTTCACCGCCCCTGTTAGCGCGGCCGACACCAAGCCCACGGCTGCCGAAATCAGTAAAGCCCGCGCTGAGTGCGCTGCTCACAAGCAAAAGGTCCGTGCGCTCGAAACCGCCAATGAAGACGACCCGCAGTTACCCGCCGAACGCGCTGCCTGGGCCAGTGCCTGTGGGCATGCGCAGGACCTGATCAGTGCAGCCTCGGGGATCCGCCCCCCTGCCCCGGCTCCCGACCCGAACGCCGCTGCAGCCGCAGCGGGCGCTGGCACTCCCGCGAATTAGCCCGTTCAGGCGCTCATTGCATCGCGGATTTTCCTGGCGATGCGATCCATCGCCTGGCGCCGCGCGGCCGTCTCGCGCTTTGGGATGGCGAGCGTGCTGACGTGCCAGATCATGCGCGTAACGGTTTGCAGCATGTCGCCGCCGTAGCGCGGCATCACGTGGATGTGGACATGCGGCACGCTCTGGCTGGCGTCCTTGCCATCATTGACCAGCAGGTGCTGCGCGAGGCTGCCCAAGCCCTTGCGCTGCGCTGCGCCCACTTTTTGTACGACTTCGAACAGATGCGCGCGCGTCGCGGCATCCAGCAGATCCAGGGTCGGCACCGAACGACGCGGCACCACCAAGGTGTGCCCACGAGTCATTGGACTGATATCCAGGAACGCCACGCAAATGTCGTCCTGGTAGACAAAGCTGGCCGGCAATTGCCCGGCGATGATGCGATCGAAAATGGTCATGCGGAAAATGTAGCTCACGGCTCCAGTAGGTACGCGATGCTAGAGCGGTTGATGCCCGACAAGCAAAAAAGCGGGCGCCAATGACGCGGCGCCCGCCTCTGATTGCAACCGCGAACTAACGCCGGCCGCCGACCAATCGATGCAGCGTTGCCACCAGGCGATCAATCTCTTCGTAGGTGTTGTAGAAGGCGATGGATGGCCGCACTGTTGCCTCGACACCGAAACGCCTCAGGATCGGTTGTGCACAGTGATGCCCTGAACGCACCGCGATACCTTCCTGATTGAGGGCCTTGCCAACTTCCTCGGTCTTGAAGCCATCGAGCACGAAGGACATCACGCTGGTTTTTTCCTTCGCCGTGCCAATCAGGCGCAGGCCCGCAACGCCACGCAGATGATGCGTGCCGTATTCCAGCAGCTCATGCTCATAGCGCGCGACATTCTCCAGGCCGATGTGCCCCAGATAATCCAGCGCAGCGCCCAGACCCACCGCATCGGCAATGTTGCCGGTACCCGCTTCAAAACGCGCGGGAGGACCGTGGTAGATGGTCTTGTCAAAGGTGACATCCTGAATCATGTTGCCGCCGCCTTGGTAGGGCGGCGTGTCTTCAAGGATCTCGCGCTTGCCGTAGACCACGCCAATGCCGGTCGGGCCAAAAATCTTGTGGCCCGAGAACACGAAGAAATCTGCGTCCAGCGCCTGCACGTTGACGCGAATGTGCGAGACCGATTGCGCGCCGTCGATCAACACCTTGGCACCCGCACGATGACCGAGATCAATGATCTCCTTCACCGGCACGATGGTACCGAGCGCATTCGACACCTGCGTCACCGCAACAATCCTGGTGCGGTCATTCAGCAGCTTTTGATATTCGTCAAGACGCACCTGCCCGGTGTCATCCACCGGAATCACGCGCAGCTTGGCGCCCTTCTCTGCCGCCAGCATCTGCCATGGAACGATATTGGCGTGATGCTCGAGATTGGAAACAATGATCTCGTCGCCTTCGCCAATATTCTGCTTGCCCCAGCTTTGCGCCACGAGGTTGATCGCCTCGGTCGCGCCGCGAACAAAAATGATTTCTTCAGGTGAGCTCGCGCCAATGAAGCGCGCCACTTTGTTACGCGCACCTTCGTAGGCATCCGTGGCACGCGCAGCCAGTTCATGTGCAGCACGATGAATGTTGGAATTCTCGTGCGCATAGAAATGCGCGAGACGATCAATCACCGCCTGCGGCTTCTGCGTCGTTGCGGCGTTGTCGAACCAGACCAGCTGACGACCATTGACGCGTTCCTGCAAGATCGGGAAATCACGACGGATCGCGTGCACGTCAAATACGCCAGCCGACGAGAACGACGGCGTCGACGCAGGCTCTGCCTGTACCGGCGCAGCCACCGACGGATACGCACTCGACTCACCGACGAAGTAATACGGCGACGATGGCGCCGGAGAATTCGGAGGTGTCGGCGCACCCGCAACCGTTGGAGCCGACGGCGCTGCCGATACCGATGGCGTGACCGACGCCGGTGAAGCCACCGGTGCCACTGGCGATGACAGCACCGACAGATCGAAAGGCAGGCCCGATGAATGCGGCACCTCAACGTCCTGCGACTGTCCACGCGCCTGCGGAGCGCCATTTCCTTCATTCACGAAGTAGAACGGACTCGCCGGAGCCAGCGATGTCGGCGCCGCAGCATCCGAAGGAATGGCGGCATCGCTTGCCGCTGGCGCAGGCGCCACCACTGGCACGCCGGCTGCATAGGCCTCAGGCACACCCAAGGCCGGCCCGCCGCTGCGCGTGAGCGCTGGCGAAACGGTCGAGGTGACTGCCGGCGCATCCAGCGATTGCGCCTGCGTCGGCAACACACGCGGCGTAATCACCGATGGCGGCGTTGCGAACGAAGCTGCAGCGGGCTGCGAGACCGTCACCGGAGGCGAATACGGCAGCGACGTCGCCAAGGGCAACTGATTCGCCTGCCCCAGCGTCGGCACGCTCGGCGCCGACGGCGGAGCAATGCTCACCGGGCGTGACGGGCTCGCGGGAAATTGCGAATCCGGAATCGTCTCACCCGGCAACGCAGTGAAGAACTGGTTGGCGAGTGCGGCGAGTGAATCCAGATCCGGCAGACCCGCAGGTCCGCTGCTGACGCCAGGATTACTTGTAGGTATCGGGGTAGTCATGGAACTTGTTGACTTCCACATCATCCAGCAGGGCGATGGCGTCGTCGGTGAGGACGGCGAGCGAGCAGTACAGCGAGATCAGGTACGACGCGATGGCGTGCTGATCAATGCCCATCAAACGCACGGACAATCCGGGATTCTGTTCGCCCGGCAAACCCGGCTGGAACAGGCCAACAACGCCCTGACGCTTTTCGCCGACGCGAATCAGCAGGATCTTGGATTTGCCATCGGCCACCGGAATCTTGTCGCTGGGAATCAGCGGGATGCCGCGCCAGGTCAGGAACTGCGCACCGAACAGGCTCACCGTCGGCGGCGGCACGCCGCGACGCGTGCACTCGCGGCCGAAGGCGGCAATCGCCAGCGGATGCGTCAGGAAGAACGCCGGTTCTTTCCAGACCTTGGTCAGCAGTTCGTCGAGGTCGTCCGGCGTCGGTGCGCCAGTAAGCGGCAGGATGCGCTGGCTGTCGGCAACGCTGGCCAGCAGGCCGTAGTCCGGGTTGTTGATCAGTTCGCTTTCCTGATGCTCCTTGATCGTTTCGATCGTGAGGCGCAGCTGTTCCTTGATCTGGTCATGCGGGCTCGAATACAGATCCGAGACGCGCGTGTGGATATTCAGCTTGGTCGACACCGCATTGAGGAAATACTCGCGCGGCTTTTCTTCGTAGTTGACGAAGGAGTCCGGCAGCTGGCCATCTTCGCGAACCGTGCAAGCGGTCTTTACGTCCGCCGGGTTCTTGACCTTGTTGACGCGATAGATGCCTGCTTCCACCGGCAACCACTGCAGCAGGTGCACCAGCCAGCGCGGCGTAATCACCGAATATTGCGCTACCGTTTTGGTGGCGTTGGCTAATTGCCGCGCCGCCTGGTCGCCCAAGGTTTGTGGGGGTGTCTGGTCCGCCATGAGGTACTCCGGGTGTTAGATTCAAAAGTGAATAAGCTAATTAAATTTACTTCTTAGAACAGCGATGACTACAGGCTATAGCCATCAAATCGGGCTACTGAACGCCTGTTTCGAATTTGTCCTACGCAGCAACTGTTTCGGACAGGCTGATCAAGGCTGAAGGCGCAATTCCGAGCCCTGCCGCCAGCTTGCTGATGGTCGCCAGCGATGGCGTCACCAAGCCACGTTCGATTTCGCCGAGATAGCTGCGATTCAGGTTTGCGGCCTCGGCCAGCAATTCCTGCGACCATCCTTTTTGTTCGCGCGCCGCGCGCACAGCCTGTCCGAATTGTTTTTCGAGTTGGCTCATGTAGAAACCCCATTTGCTTCCTGTTGTGACCGCGCCTGCGTGACCTGACTGCCCGGCGGCACGCTGCGCGTGAGCCAGACATTGCCGCCGATGGTGGAACCCTTGCCGATGGTGACGCGCCCGAGAATGGTGGCGCCGGCATAAATGACGACTTCGTCTTCGACAATCGGATGACGTGCCTGGCCTTTTTGCAAAGCACCATCCGCTTCGGTTTCAAATCGTTTTGCACCCAGCGTGACCGCTTGATAGACACGAACGTGTTCGCCGATCTGCGCGGTCTCACCAATCACCACGCCGGTGCCGTGATCAATGAAGAAATGTCCACCGATGGTGGCGCCAGGATGAATATCAATGCCGGTTTCCGAATGCGCCAGCTCCGCGATGATGCGCGCAATCAGCGGCACGCCCAGCCAGTACAGCTCATGCGCGAGACGATGGTTGATCAGTGCCAGGACACCGGGATAGCACAGCAGCACTTCGTCGACGCTGCGCGCAGCGGGATCACCGCGATAAGCGGCTTCAACATCGGTATCGAGCACCGCGCGCAAACGCGGCAGTGATTTACCAAAGGACGTAACGATTTCCCTCGCCTGCCAGCTCAATACGTCTCCCTCAACCGGCTTCTCTTCGTTGCGCTGCCGGGAAGTCAGTTCAAGTTTGACCTGGCCGACCAAGGCATTGAGCGCGGCGTCGAGTGCGTTGCCGACATAAAAATCCTCGCCATCACGATTCAGATCGGCAGGGCCCAGTCGCAAGGGAAACAGCGCGCCTCGCAGTTGCGTAATGACTTCGCGAACAATTTCCCGAGAAGGAAATTCATGCGCAGCCAGATCGCGGTTGCGCTTTTGCCGCCATTGCTCACGTGCGCCGCGCAATTCGGCAACGATGCCAACCAGATCCCAATGCGCGGTTTGTGGAACAGATTTGCTCATGGTCATTTCCTTATGAACCCGGGGATGGTTCAGTCCTGAATCCAGGGCAGGCTGTGATAACGCCAGCCGTCGCTATTACCACGATGTTGTTGCGCGTCGATTTCACCCTCGAAGCCTTCGAGAATGTTGAAGACATTGCTAAAGCCCGCCTTGGTCGCGGCTTCTGCCGCCAGCACCGAGCGCTTGCCGCTGCGGCACAACAACAACACGACCTGATCCTTGCTCGCCTTCTGCTCCAACTCGCGCACAAAGCGTGGGTTACGCGTGAGCGCCGTACCGCTGGCCCAGGGCACGTGCAAGGTGTTGGGGACATGTCCAACAAACTTGAGTTCTTCAGCGGTGCGCACATCAATCAGCACGGCCGCGCCACTGTTCACCAGTTCCCATGCTTCCGTGGGAGACACACCACCGGCATAGGCCAGCGAAGCTGCGGTGGCCTTGGCACGCGCGTTCTCCAGCACTCCGTGACCGGCCTGGCTTGCACCCCTGTCTTGTGCACCGGATGAAGCAAACACTTCCTGGGCTAAAGCGGACATCGAACCTTCTCCTGTACTTTTGGCGTCTGTGCCCCGCTCGCGCTTCAGGGGCGCGGACGGTGATGGCAATAGACAGCGATGCAGGAATACTAGGGAGAGCCCGGGTAACTTAAAAATAATATTAAATACATTGCATATTCTTTTTGGTTATATTTAATTTCCCCGTAATGAACGCGCTACCATCGGCTCACAATAAAAAGGAGGAGCGCATGGGAACCGTTAAACGTCTCAACCCGCTGGATTGGACTTTCCTCGCTGCAGAAACGCGGGAAGCGATGATGCACGTGGGCTCACTCTCGCCATTCACGCCGCCGGCCGACGCGCCGCCTGATTTCCTGCGCAGGCTGATGGACGAGATTCGCCAGGATGCGCAGGTCTACGCGCCATGGAACCTCAAGCTCAAGACACCCAACTTCATCGCCAACCCGCTGCAGGCCTGGGTGGAAGATGAGCAGTTTGACGTGGAATACCATGTGCGCCGCTCGGCCCTGCCCTCGCCCGGTGACGAGCGCGAGCTCGGCATCCTGGTTTCGCGCCTGCACAGCAACAGCATCGACTTTCATCGTCCACCGTGGGAAGTGCATTTCATCGAAGGACTTGAAGGCGGGCGTTTTGCGATCTACTTCAAGGTGCACCATGCACTCGTGGATGGCTACACCGGTGCCAAATTGATGGAGGCGGGTCTTTCGACCAACCCCAAAGAGCGCGACACGCCGATGTTCTATGCACGCGAACCCGCTGAACGCGTTGCACGCGCCGCCGAAGCGAAAGTGCCGACGCTGGAAGCGCTCATGGGCCTTGCCCGCGAACAGGCGGGTGCCTCACGCAACATCACCAAAGCACTGTTCAAGACCCTGGTGCCTGGCAAGGAAAAAACAAAGTCACTACTGGTCGCACCCATGTCTGCGCCCAAGTCGATTCTCAACCAGAAGATCAGCCGCAACCGCCGCTTCGCCACCCAGCAGTTTCCGGTAGATCGTCTCAAGAGCGTGGCCAAGAAATTCGACGGCACGCTGAATGACATCGTGCTGGCGCTGTCCGCTGCGGGCCTGCGCAAACTGATGCTGGAGCTGGATGCACTGCCCGAGAAACCACTGACCGCGATGCTGCCGGTCAACATTCGCCCCAAGGATGATCCGGGTGGCGGCAACGCAGTGGGGTCCATCCTGGCGTCGCTGGCGACGGATATCGAGGATCCGGTGGAACGCTTCCACGCCATCATTGCGTCCACGCGGGAAGCCAAGGCACAGCTCTCCGGCATGACCAAGATGGGCATCATGGAATACAGCGCGCTATTGATGGCGCCGATGATGCTGACGCAAATCCCCGGCACGGTCGGCCGCGTGCGTCCGGCATTCAATGTGGTGATCTCGAACGTACCGGGGCCAAAGAAGCAGCTGTATTTCCGCGGCTTCAAGATGGATGCCTATTACCCGCTGTCGATTCCCATCGCGGGTTATGGCCTCAACATCACCGTGGTCAGCTATATCGACACGCTCAACTTCGGCTTCATTGGTTGTCGCGACACGTTGCCGCATTTGCAGCGCCTCGCGGTCTACAGCCGCGAGGCGCTTGAGGAACTGGAAGCGGCGGCAGCCTGAAGCGGGCTAGCGGGGAGCCACCAAGGCTGCGCGGATATCGCGCAGCTTGGCCTTCACGGCTTCGGCGTTCTTGCTACCCATGCGCAGCATGATTTTCTGGCCGGATGAAAGCCGCTCCAGATGGGCGTCATCAAATTCGTAGAGCACATGCGGCCTCGCCAGCTTGATCGGCGGCGGCACATCCGGCGTTGCCAACAGATGATCAACCGTCTTCAACAGACGATCATTGAATGACTGTCCGCTGTAGCCCAATGCTTCATGCGCTTTCTGGAATTGCGCTTGGTAGCGCAGGTAGAAACTGGCGACGCGCTGCGCATCCACACGCGTGAACAAATCAACATAAGGCGCATAGCGTTTTGAGTTTTCCGGACTCAGCGTGATGCTGCCATTCTCGGCCGTATCCACCATCAGCAAGCCTTCTACATAGCGCAAAGGACGCAGGCGCAAGGGCACTGGCTCACCGTCCAGGCTGTCGATGGTGGCGACGATGCGCTGGATAATGCGGTCAGGCCAGAGCCAGTCATGCAGCGCGCTGCCGAATAGGGATTCCAGATCACTCTGAACAACCTTGTCGTTATCCGTGCCGGGGAGAGCCGCGGCATCAGGCGTCGCGATGGTGTCCTGCGTCAGCGATGCAGGCGGCTGCGCGCTGGGCAATGCCTGCGATGACTCAATGGCCGCATGGCCGGATGGCTCAACCACCGGCTGGCGACCGTATTGCAGGTAGGCAATCCCGCCCAGAACCAGGACGGTGACGAATACGGCTCCAATCCAGATTGATTTGCTCATGCGCGATTCATCTCGATATTGCTGCCGCGAAAAACATCCTCCGGCTTGCGCCGGAGGGTGGTGATGACACCTTGAGGTTAACCTTGCTGGCGACCTTCCCGGTCCTTGCGGTTTTGAACATCCTGCGGCGAAGAACCGCCCTGCTGCCCAGGCTGGCTGCCGTGTTGGTGCTGCTGCCTGCTCTGATTTCCCTGCGGCTCATTGGGATGGCTCTGGTGCTGCTGTCCAGGTTTCTGCTGCGGGGTTCCCGCCTGCTGCTGGCGGGCCTGGCCGTTCTGGGCCTGTTGGGAAGACTTGTCCTTCTGGCGATCATTGCTCATCGTTAAATCTCCATTTCTGCTCGAAAATTGAGGCAGCAGGCGATTCCTGCCGCCGTTCCGGGACTGCCCGGCGTCCTGGACAGCCCCGCTAACTGGCGCCGTACCGTCCTTGGTGGCGGCGATGGACGCGTTTTTACGTCCACAGGGTTGTGACCCCCCTATCCAGCGAGGGTTTCAGGCTTTACACTTAATTTCGAGAATGGATTATTAAAACTCGTCCGTTTGTGGCTACTCCAGGGCTCTGGCATGCAGTATGGTCAGACAAGATATTGATTATTAGGGGGATCACCGTGAGTGCTACTGCTGAAGCCGTTGCGTTGAAAAAGACACCACAAGTACCCGGACTGCCGCTGCTGGGCAATGTTCTCAACATGGCCAAGGGCCCGGCCGATTTCTTTGTGCACTGCTACCGCACTTATGGCCCGGTCTGTCGCCTCAGCATTCTCGGCAATAAATACGTGCTGATCTCCGGCGTTGAAGCCGCCAATTTCATGGGCACCCGTGCCGGCAAGGACTCACTGCGCTCCAAGGAATTCTGGCAGGGCCTCTGCGGCGAGTACGGCGCCAACCGCATGCTCACCGGTGAAGACGGCGAGAGCCACAAGCAGCTGCGCGACATCATGCGCAACGGCTACTCCAAGGAATCCATCAAGGGTCGCTACAAGGACCTGATCACGATCACCGACGGCTCGATCGTGCGCGACTGGCCCAAGGGCAAGGAAGTGCCCGTCGTCGAAGCCATGCAGTACATGGTGGTCGACCAGCTCGGCACCATTCTCACCGGCACGGCGCCGCTGGAATACGTGAAGGACATCCGCACCGCGATCATCTACATCCTCAATGTACTGGTCACGCGCCAGCGCCCCAAGATCCTGCTCATGCGCCCGGAATACAAGAAGGCCAAGAACAGGGTCATCGAGCTGGGCCACAAGATGATCAAGGATGCCAAGGCGCGCTATGCCACGACCAAGCCGGAAGATCGCAACCTGATCGACGACATCATGGCCGCGCATATCGAAACACCGGAGATCATGCCGGCGAGCGATCTGATCGTCTCACTCACCGGCCCTTACGTGGCCGGCCTCGACACCGTCGCCAACACCACCGCCGCCGTCGTCTACTCCGTGCTCAAGCATCCGGAAGTCAAGGCACGCGTGCTGAAAGAAGTGGACGAGCTGTTTGCTGCAGGCGAAGTGGACGAAGACGGCCTGCTCAAGAAGCTGCCATCGCTCAACGGCGCCATCATGGAATCGATGCGCCTGTATCCGATCGCCGTGGCGCAGATGCGCACCGCCAACAAGGACTTCGTGTTTGAAGGCCACCAGATCCATGAAGGCGAAATGGTCTTCATCGGCACCAGCGTGCCGCATTTCATGGACGAGTATTTCCCCAACGCCAAGACCTTCGACATCGACCGTTACCAGAAGCCCCGCGCCGAACATCTGCAGCCCGGCGTGTATTCACCCTATGGCCGAGGCCCGCACACCTGCCTGGGCAAGAGCCTGGCCGAAGTACAGATGGCCCTGTCGATGGCGCGCCTGTTCCACAAGGTGGATCTGGAGCTTGAAACTCCTAACTATGAACTCAAGGTCAAGACCGCACCGACGCCTGGCCCGGCCATGGATTTCAAAGTTCGCGTGAAGGGCTACAGGCACTAAGCGCAGGACGAGCGGATGTCGGTCTTGCGCCGACATACAAAAAGCCGACCTTCGGGTCGGCTTTTTTATGTACAGGATGTATCTGTACCGTACCTCCGCGATCGCATGAATGCGAAAGAGCGGAGGTATTAGTGTCGAAGTGAATCACCAAGAGACCCGCGAGCTCAATCCAGAGAACCCAAAATCAGTTCGGACTCACCGGCCCACCAGGCCCATTCGGCACACAAACTCCAGGCGCGAGTTCCTCTACCAGTGCCACGCAATTACCGGAGTGGCTTCCCTGCAATCTCAGGCTCGCGTTAATCGGCCCCTGCGCCTGCACTGCCACGACTGCAGGATTTCCCGCGGCCACACGAACCGCCACTTTCTGATTCACGATCTTTGCATTCAGATTAATGCCAGGCTCCGCAGCGAGCGCTGCAACTCCAGAGAGCCCCATCGCAACAGCGGCAAGCAACATCACATTGAGAGTTCGCATGGCATCATCCCTGTGCGGGGCCACGCTTGGGATAAGCGGCGCCCATTGAAATGATGTTAGGTGTCAGCTTGTTGAATAGCGCCGCAGAACCGTGACACGCAATGCAGGATTATTCTGACTTTGGATAGGGCAAAGGCTCTCAAGCCCTAGGAAATCGGCCGCATCGGCCGCATAAAAAAAGCGCAAGTTTTTGGCTTGGCGACAGGCTCGCCCGATAAGCGGCGCACTCCCCACAGACCAGCGCTGGGCTTCAACAGACCCAAAAGCGCGCATGTCGACTATCGTGAATCCAAGCAAAAACCGTGAACATCCACGGTACGGAATCAAGGAAGAATCCGCATGTCGATCAAGCACAGCATCTACGCCCTCGCGCTCTTACTGATCGCCCCCTGGGCAAGCACGCAAGCAGCGAACCTGCCAGCACCCGCCATTGCCAACAGCCCTGGCGTGTCGATCCATTTCGTCCGCGGCAACACCAAGGATCTCGACATGATGGCGGCGGCCGGCATCAGGATTGTCCGCACGGATTTCCAGTGGAGCGCCATCGAATACGCAAAGGGCGTGTACGACTGGTCGGCCTACGATGAACTGGTCAGCAACCTCAGCAGCCGTGGCATGCGCCCTTATTTCATCCTGGACTATTCCAATGTGCTCTACGACACCGTGCACATCGTGACGCAGAATGGCGTGCCGTACTCCTACATCGATTCACCCAACGACACCCAAAGCGTTGCTGCCTTTGCCGCCTGGGCCAAGGCCGCGGCCGTGCGTTACCAATCGAAGAACGTCATCTGGGAAATCTGGAACGAGCCGAATATCTCGTTCTGGAAACCAACACCCAACGTCACCGACTACATCACCCTGGCCAAGGCCACCTGCACGGCGATTCATGGCGCAGCCCCCGGTGCGGCTGTCGTTGCCGGCGCGACGTCTGGAATGGATTGGACCTTTCTTCAATCCCTGCTGGGTTCCGGGATCCTGGACTGTGTCGATGGCATCAGCGTACATCCCTATCGCGGCGCAACGCCCGACAGCGTGAGCGGCGACTACCAATACCTGGCTTACCTGATCAATCAATCAGCGCCGGGCAATCGCAAGGGCGCGATCCCGGTCGTTGAAAGCGAATGGGGTTACGCCACTGTCACCGGCGGCCTGTCGCAAGCCGATCAAGCAAGCTATCTGGTGCGCATCCAACTGACCAACCTTGTCAACAATGTGCCGGTTTCAATCTGGTACGACTGGAAGAATGACGGCACCGATCCCACCAACTACAACCAGAATTTCGGCATGGTAGGCAACGACCTCACACCCAAACCCGCCTATCAAGCATTGAAGACCATGACGACTCAACTGGCGGGATACCGGTTTGTGCAACGCGTACCCACGGCAGACTCTTATGTTTCCATCTTGCTGTTCGTCAACCCGGCGGGAAAATACAAAGCAGTCGTCTGGACCAGTGCTGCCCGTCCTGCCATCACGCTGCTCAACGGAGTCAGCGCCAATGCGGTTGTTCCCATCACTGACATTAATGGCACCACCAATAACGTTAAGCTCAATTTGTCTGGCATCCAGCTGACGCCGACATCCGCCCCCCAGTATCTGGACCTGTCCAGCCTGCCGCTGGCCGCGCCTTAGCATCCTGCGGCATCCATAACAGGGATACACCGGAAAAATCTTCCGCGGAGCATGGCGCGCAGAGCCGTGCCGATCCAAATTTTGCTAGGCTCACGGTCGGGTTCAATAACGACCCCACTCCCATGCGAGATTCTGGCGCGCCATGCATTCCCGGTTGAACACTTCCAATCTGGTGATCTGCGAGTACTGCGACGCGGTGCATGCGCGCGTGCTGCTGCGGCGCAAGGAAACGGCGCACTGCCAGCATTGCGGCAGCGAACTCTACCGGCACCCGCGGCTTGATATCGACATGATGATGGCGCTGACCGCGGCCAGCGCCATCATGTTCATCATTGCCAACTGCTATCCCATCGTCGCACTGGATATGCAGGGCCTGAGCAACCAGGCCACGCTGTGGGAAACCATTCTGTTCACGCTGGATTCCAATGTCGGCGCGATTGCCGTTCTGGCGGCTGCCTCCGCGTTCTTCTTTCCGCTGATCCAGATCATCCTGTTCTCATATGTATTGATTCCGCTACGCGCTGGCCGCAAACCCGCTGCATTTGCCGGCGCCATGCACGCACTGCGCCAGTTGCAACCCTGGAGCATGGTGGAAGTCTTCATGCTGGGCGCGGTGGTCTCCGTCGTCAAACTCACGGCAGTCGCTGACGTTGCGCCACAAATCGGTCTGTGGGGATTTGCAGTGCTGACACTATTGCTCACCATGCTCAGCTCATTTGATCTGCATGAGCTTTGGGACCAGGCGGCGGAGCTCGAGGCATGAGCAGCCTGCCGCGCGCCATCGATCTCAAGCTCATTGGCTGCCAGGCTTGCGGCCTGGTGCTGGATAACCAGCATCAGCATCGTGACGCACGCTGCCCGCGTTGCGAGGCACGCGTGTATTCACGCAAGCCCGACAGCCTTGCGCGTAGCTGGGCCTATCTGATTGCCGCGACCATTCTGTATATCCCGGCCAACCTGCTGCCGATCATGTTGACCACCAAGATGTACAACACCGAGTCTTCGACGATTGTTTCCGGTGTCATCGAACTCTGGCAGAGCGGCGCATGGGACCTGGCGGTCATCGTTTTTACCGCCAGCGTAGTCGTTCCCATTCTGAAGATTGTGCTGCTGACATTCCTGCTCCTGAGCGCGCAATTACGGTCCACCTGGCGCCAGCGAGAGCGAACCCGCCTATACCGGGTGATCGAATACATCGGCCATTGGTCGATGCTGGACGTGTTTGTCGTGGCCCTGCTGATAACGCTGGTACACTTCCATAAGCTGGCGCTGGTCCAGGCCGGTCCCGGCATCATTGCGTTTGGCGCCGTTGTCGTGCTGACCATGCTGGCCTCGATGAGCTTTGACCCGCGATTGATCTGGGACACCAAGGAACCTGATCAGCGCCCTCCTCAAAACGGTTAATCAGGATGCCGATCTCAGAATCTCCAGACAACACCCCCAGCCTGCCAACACCGGAAGTCAAACGTCCGGCACGCGGCAGCCTGTCGCTGATCTGGCTGGTGCCACTGGTGGCCGCGCTGGCCGGCCTGATCCTGATCGTGCGCAGCGTGGTACAAGCCGGCCCGACCATCACCATCACCTTTGAAACCGCCGAGGGCCTGGAGGCAGACAAGACCGAGGTCAAATACAAGGATGTCGTGATTGGCAAAGTCCAGGCCTTGGCACTCAGCGAAGACCGCTCGCACGTTGTCGTCACGGTCGACCTGAACAAGAGCGCGTCGAATGTCGCGGTGGAAGACACCCGCTTCTGGGTCGAGCGCCCGCGCATTGGCCTCGGCGGCATTTCAGGAATCAGCACCCTGTTGTCTGGCGCTTACCTGGGCGTGGATATCGGCACCTCCACTGAATCACGCGAAGCCTTCGTGGGCCTCGAAAAACCGCCTTCGATTGCGCACGATCTCAAGGGTCGCCGCTTTAGCCTGCACACCGATGACGCCAACTCGCTCACCATTGGTTCGCCAGTGTATTTCCGCAAGATGCCGGTGGGCCGCATTACCGCGGCGGATCTGGACGTTGATGGCAAAGGCGTCACGGTGCAGATTTTCATCAATGCCCCCTACGACAAATTCGTCAACACCGGCACGCGCTTCTGGAATGCCAGCGGCGTTGATCTCACGCTGAACGCGGCCGGCCTCAAGGTCAGCACGCAATCGGTCGCCACCGTTTTTGCAGGAGGCATCGCCTTCCAGTCGTATAACGAAGAAGATCCCAGCCAACCCGCAAAGGAAAATGCCGAGTTCACGCTGTTCAGTGACCAGGCCACCGCACTGGCACCGCCGGATGGCATTGGCATCGAGATTCGCATGGTGTTTGGCCAATCGACCCGCGGGCTCACGGTGGGCTCACCCGTCGACTTCCGCGGCATCACCCTCGGCGTGGTCAAGTCCATCCAGATTGACTATGACGCCGACAAGCGGGACTTCTTCACCAATGTCGATGCCGAGATGTATCCGCAACGCATGGGGCCGGCCTATAGCACGCTGCTCAAGACCCAACAGCAGCTGGGCCTGGGCCCTGAAGACATGGTAGCCCTGCTGGTCTCTCATGGCTTGCGCGCACAGATGCGCACAGGCAATTTGCTGACCGGCCAGTCGTATGTCTCGCTGGATGTCATTCCCACCGCCAAGCCGGTGAAGTTTGATGCCGATGCCCGGCCACTGTTGATCCCAACCGCTCCAGGCAACCTGGAAGAAGTGCAGGCACAGATTCAAAGCATCGTCCGCAAGCTCAATGCCATCCCCTTCGACAAGATTGGCAACAATCTCCACGAGACCCTGCGCAGTGCCAACGGCGTGTTCAAGCAGTTGGACCAGGATCTCGCGCCGCAGGCCAAGAAAATGCTGGATGAGGCGCAGCACACCCTGCAATCGCTCGATCAGAACCTCGCCTCGCCGGACGCCCCGCTGCAACAGAACGCAGGTCGCACCCTGGAGCAGGTTGATTCCGCTGCACGCTCGCTGCGCGGCCTGGCCGACTATCTGGAAAAACATCCGGAATCGTTGCTGCGTGGCAAAGCTGAAAATCCCGAACCACCTGCCGACGCCGGCAAGGGAAGCACCCCATGACCGTTCGCACATCACGCACACGCCGCGCACTGCTGCCACTTTTTGCGCTGGCCGCAAGTGCCTGCGCAAGCACGACGCAGCCCACCAGCTATTACACGCTGATGCCGGATGCGAACACAGTGAGCGCTGTCCCTGCGGACAGCAGCTATCAGATCGAAGTGATGCCGGTTGAAGTGCCCTTGCAAGTGGATGTGCCGCAGATGATCGTACGCACCGGCAAGGGCGAGTTGGTGCCAGTTGATACGCGACGCTGGATTGCGCCACTGCCCAACGAGCTGCGCAATGCCTTGTCGTGGCAACTGACGCGTGCCTTGGGCGTTCGTGATGTCGCAGGGCTGGGCAGAAATACGACGCTTCCCGTGTATCGCATCAGTCTTCGCGTACAACGCTTTGACTCCGCGCCCGGCGCCTATGCCCGCATCGAGGCTGCATGGAGCATTCGCTCCAGCGATGGCGACGCGGTTGTGCCGGTCTGCAGCAGCAGCGCCAGCATCGCCGTGCCTCCAGGGTATGCGGAACTGGCGCAGGGCCATCAGCAGGCCATTGCGCAGATCGCCGCCGAGATTGCATCGACCCTCCGCAATGCGCGCAACAACAAGCGTGATCTTGCCTGCCCCTCCAAGCCGGAATAATTCCAGCGGGATGCACGGGCTGGGTCATCGACTCGAACAAGGCCACCGGCGACGCGCGCTCGGATGAGCCATAACAGTGGGAGTGAGGATATGTTTTTTTATCTTGTGATGACCGGGCTGATCTTCCTGATCGTCGGGATCCGCGCGCTCCTGAAACCGATCGAGGCGGTCGCCATTCCCTATTCCATGGGTGCCAGCAGCGTTGATGCGAGGAATTACCTGCGTTCGGCTGCCGGTGGCGTTGCCATCGCGGCGGCGGGCGTCATGGTTGCCGGCGCATTTATTCCAGCGCTGACACTTGCCGCAGTACTGGTCCCGGTCACGATTCTTGGCGGCCTCGTCTTTGGCCGGCTCTTCAGTGTGATGGCGGACGGTAATCCCGGAGTCATTCCATGGATATCCGGCGCCTTCGAACTGCTGGGGCTGCTGGGTGGCGCGTACTGGCTCAAGTTTTACCTGAGCTGAACGCAGCCATTGCAGGGATGACATGCCGGTTCTTCGCGAGAAGAATCCAGCAGCCCCAAACAAGCCTCACCCGATTCCTTCAGATACAGCTGACTACAAAGAACCCAGCCAGCGCGCAGAAAAATCAAGCATGTAAAGCGTCAACATGCTGGCACTCAGGCCACCGGCAATCACCTGCCACCAGGTCCAGGTTTTCTCGCGGGTCTCGTCGATGAAGTAATAGATCGGGAAACTGGCGATGAAATACGTCGCGTAGATCGCCGAACCATACTTCAGCATGATATCGAGCTTCTGGTAGTAGAACGTGGTGGCCAGCATCGGGTTGGCCATCGACTTGGTCTCCATCCATGCCCAGAAATAGCCGATCAGGAAAACGCTGAGCGCGAACGCCACGTATCCGCCACCCAGACGGCGCAACACGCGCAAGGCAATGTTCGAGGTGGCGTGATAGGTGAGGAAAAACACCTGCGCCCATGGATACATGATGAGCGGTACGGTCTGCTTGCCACTGCCCACCAGCGCCGAGTCGAACGTCGTGGTGACGGTGGGATAGCTGTAGACCATGCCCAGCACGTCGAAGAAATACTCGCTGCCGAAATAGCTGCCAAAGAACTGGAACACCAGCAAATACAGATAGGCCTTGAACCAGTAGCTGTCATGCCAGGGCTTGTTGCTGTAACGCCCTGACAGCAGCATCGGGATCAGCAGCGGCAGCAGCGCAACGGTAAAGCTGTAGGCCAGCAGCGCGCCATCGCTCCAGGTCTTGTCCGCACCGACGGCCACCTGGAAACCCATCGACGCCATCCATAGCGGCGAATAGATCAGGTAGAACTTCTCGACCCAGGCTTTATCCGGGTTGCTCGAAAAAATGCGGCTCATGGGCGTGCCCTTATTTTCCAGCGACGGCGATCTTCACGATGGCGAAGGCATTGCGTGTCTTCTCCCACAGCGACAGGTCCGGATGCAGCTTCACATGCCCCGGCAGCATTTCGCCCTTGGCCATGCGATGGATCTTTTCCTTGACGATGGGCGACAACGCCCCAGCGCCCGCAAGCTGGAAGAAGCAGTCCTTGGCATTGCCCATGTCGAAGAAGTCGCGCTGCCACTTCCATTGGTAGTTGCCGCCGTATTCAAACCAGGAACCGCCGATCCCTTCGATGGCAACCGCAGAGCCATCCTTGCGCTTGATCGGCGAGACCTGGCGCCAGAAACCAATCACGGTGCCGCGCTTCTCGTCGATGATGATGTCGTGGTAGGGATATTCCCAGCCTTCGAAACCCTTCATCTGGTAGCCGATGGCGACGTCATGGATTTCCTTGCGGCCGTTGGCAATGAAATCCTGATCCGGGCCGACGTTCCAGGAATAGATCGCATCCTGGGTGTACATCTCGCTGAGATGCTTGCTCCAGTCCCCTTCACGCTCGGAGGCGATATTGGCCTGCAGCCAGCGCTCAACCATCTCCTCAAGTTCGGCGCGTGGATAGGATTGATTCGGCGGTGCAATGGATGGTGCGCGACGTGCTGGCATGTTGTTCTCCCCTGTTGTGATTTATACGGCTGTGAGTCGGGTGATATCGCGACGCGGCAAGTGGCCGGCCTTGGCCATCGAGCGGAATGCGTCGGCAAAAGTTTCTTCGCCACGACGGAACTGCAAACCTGAATGCTGCAAATATCGGGTGGAATCCGCCGGTGACCACTGCGTCACGAAAGACATGGCCTCGGCCGAAACCTGCGTCTTGAACTTGATGATTTTCTGCAAGGCATCCACCGCGGCACCCATGCCGCGCAGCACGGCGCCCGGCGACTGGAATGAAAAGATGCGACGGCCGAGGCCCGCTTCCAGTTGCACGCGGAATTCCTTCCAGGGATAGAAATGACCGCCGATGATGTAGCGTCCCTTCTCGAAATCCGACGTCAGCGGATGCTCCAGCAGATAAAGATGCGCCTGCGCCAGATCACGCACGTCGATGGCCTGAAAGCCGCTGCTGGTCAGTGGCAGCCCCTTGGTGACGAAGGCAATCAGTCCATGATTGGCTTCGCTCAGCTTGGGATCATCCGGCCCAATCACAGCACTTGGATAGGTGATCTGGATCGGATAACCCTTGGCCTGCAACGCGCGCACGTATTCGTCACTGTCACGCTTGGAACGCGAATACGGTTCCTTGCAAGGCGCCAGCGGCGTGTCTTCGTTGGTCCGCGGCAGGTCCGGCCAGAACAGGGCACTGAGGCTGGAGACATAGATGATGTTGCGGATGCCCAGATCGCAGGCGCTGCCAATCACCGCCTTCATACCCTGCACGTTGTTGTCGTAAGTCTCCTGCGCACGCGCAGGATCCAGCGCAACGATGGCGGCGGCGTGCAGAACCGCGTCGCAACCTTTCATCGCCGGCCGGATCTTGTCCTCATCACGAATGTCCGCGACGAGGAAGTCGTCGACGGTAAATCCATGCTGTACAAAATAGCGGCGGGCCGCATCTGCATTGCGCACCAGCAGGCGCACCTGATGGCCTGCCCTCAGCAGGGCCAACGCGGTATGCGCGCCCACAAATCCTGTTGCCCCGGTGATGAAGACTTTCATTCGTTGACGATCTTCAACGCGGAGTTCGGGCAAAACTTCACCGCGTTCTCGATTTTTTCCATGTCCCCGGCCTTGATCTCCGGCTTGCGGATCTCGAGTTGGCCCTTGTCATCCACATGGAAAGTCTCTGGCGCCTCACCCATGCACATGGCGTGGCCCTGGCACAGGTTACGGTCCACAACCACCTTGAGGACCTTGGGCTTGGGCGCTTCCACCTTTGCAGCCGCCTGCGCCGCGATCGAGGCATGAAAGGGACAGCCCGCCGCAGCGGCAGCAGCCGCGGTCTCCGCATTGATCTCCATGCCGCGCATGGGATGCGCCTGCTCCTTGCGCAGGCGATAACGTACTTTGCAGGGCGACTTCGGCTGCACGATCATCTGCGTGTAGTCGTCGACATAAGTCTCGGGCGGCGCCATCAACTCAAAATCGTAACGACGCAGCAGCACCGCAAAGATCGCCTTGATCTGGAACATCGCGAAAGCACTGCCAGAGCATTTGTGACGACCGCCGCCGAAGGGCTGGTAAGCCATCAGGTTCTTGTCTTCCTTGCGTTCCGGCGAGAAACGATCCGGATCGAACTTCATCGGATTGCTGAACAGGCGCGACAGGCGGTGCGTGACCGGCGGGCTGGCCCAGATCATGTCACCCGCCTTGATCGTGTAGTTCTTGAAGTGCAGGTCCTGCGAGACCTTGCGCATCAGGATGATCAACGGCGGATGCAGACGCAGCACTTCCTTCAACACATTCTCGAGGATGTTCATCTCGCGCACGCTGGCGAAGCTGACCTCGCCCTTGTCGCCGAGGATCGCATCCAGCTCGGCGCGCGTGCGGTTCAGCAGTGCGCGATCCTTCAGCAGTTCCAGCAGAACCCAGGCCGCGGTGCCGGAGCTGGTGTGGTGACCGGCGAAGATGGCGCCGATCAGCAGGCCGGTGATTTCGTTGGAATCCAGCTTGGTGCCGTTCGCATAACGCATGTCAATCAGCGTCTGGAACATGTCATTGGGCTTTTCCGTCTGCGCTTCGCGCTTCTGGATGATCTTGCCCACCAGTTCCTGCAAGCGCTTGCGCGCCGCATCGCGACGCTTGAATTTTGGAATGGGAAGATAGGGATAGTTATAGGCGATCGGGCTCACGCCCCCTTCCAGATCGTGATAGATACTGGCGAACTCTTCGCTCAACTCATAGCGGAACTCACGGCCCAGCAGGCAGTGACTCGCCGTATTGATGGTGAGCTGCTTCATGAACTCGACCAGCTCGACCTCGCCGCTATCACCCCAGTTGGCGATGATGTCTTCGACTTCCTGCACGATCTTGTGCGAATGGTCGCGCATGGCTTCCATGCGCAGGGACGGCATCAGTGCGCGCTGTTGCTCATCCTTCTTGTCGATCGGCGCGTCAAACAGGATGCCTTCACCGAAAATCGGCGTCATCAATTTGTAAGCAGCCGCCTGGTCCAGCTGTTCATCCGTGGAGCGATAGAACACCTCGCTGGCCTCGTCTCCGGTGAGCAGCGTGATGGTCTGCCCGAGCAAGGTAAATGACGCGATCTCGCCGGTGGTGGCGGCAACATTCTCGGCGAACTTGTAAGGATTCTTCGCAAAATTGAACATCTGGCCAATCCAGGGCAATCCACCTTTCACCTTCGGCGGCGGACTTCCTTGCTGTGGCTTGATGGCGGTGGGCGCATTCATGGGTCTGTCCTCAGGCCGCTTTGGCGACGTTGGATTTCTTCGCGAGTTCAGCAATGGTCAGCTTGATGCCTTCCTTCAGTGACACCTTCGGCGTCCAGCCCAGATCGCGCTTGGCCTTGGAGATATTGAAGTAGTGATGCGTGACCATGTACTTGATGGCGAAACGGGTCATGCCGTCCTCGGCATTCAGCGTGCCACCCTTGAGCGTGTCGATGCCTTCAGCAATCGCAGCCACCGAGTAGGCCAACCAGTACGGCACCTTGCCCTTGATCTTGGGATAACCCATCTCGACGATGAAGTCCTCGATGAAATCGAAGAAGGCAATCGGCTCTCCGTTGGTGACGAAGTAAGCCTGGCCATTGACCGCTGAGCCAGGCACCAGGCGTTCTTCCGCGGCGACCACGGCGTCGATCAGGTTGGTGATATAGGTGAAGTCCGACAACTTGTCGCGATTGCCAACGGCGCGGGTCAGCTTGCCTTCCTTGGCCTTCTGCGTGATCGAGGGGATGAAGCGATTGTCACCTGCGCCGAAGATCACATGCGGGCGAATCGCGCAGGTCAGCGTCTTGGTCTTGCCACTGAAAGCCAGAACCGCTTTCTCGGCGGCAATCTTGCTGTCGGCATACGGCGCCTGCGAGATGCTGGAATACGGCAGGCTCTCGTCGCCGTTCTCGATATCCTTGCCTTCATAGACCGCACTTCCGGAGCTGATGTAGACGAGACGCTGGATGCCCAGTTCGCCGCAGGCCTTCATGATGTTCTCGGTACCGGTGAGGTTCACCGCCCACACATCCTCGATGCGGTTCTGCTTGGTGTGCACCAGCGACGCATTGTGGATGACGCTGTCAATGCCTCTGAGCGCTTCGTGCACGGCCTTGGCATCACGGATATCGACGCGCAGGAATTTCACATCGCTGCGATAGCCGCCCTGCCCCATGTCGGCACAGGTGACTTCATGCCCTTCATCGGCAAAACGATCCACCAGCGCGCGACCGACAAAGCCCAGGCCGCCGGTGACGAGAATCTTTCTTTTCATAGGATGCTCTCCTCTCTTTATTGGTTTTATTCAGCGGTGCCAAAAGCCTGATCCCAGAACGGGAAGATCGAGGCGTAGTTGTTGCGTGCCTTGTGATGATGCACGTCGTGCTTCTCCACCCAGAAGTTGAACAGGCGGAACGCCGGGTGCGGGATCACCAAATTGGAATGCACGATCAGGTTCACGCCGGAGTGGATGAAAAAGATCGCCAGGAACGAGGTCGTGCTGATCGGCCCCAGAATCACGATCGCAAGAATCAACAGCCCCAAACCGCCGATGTTCTCCAGCGGATGCAGGAAGATGCTCTCGCTCGCCGTCGGGAAACGCACGCGATGATGCACCGCATGGCAGAAGCGCATCACCTTGCGGATGTGCATGGCGCGGTGGAAGAAGTAGTACATGAAGTCGTACAACAGCAGCACACCGAGCACTTCGCCAAAGAACTTGGTAACGCCGGGCCAATCCTTGTACATCGAGCTGTCGCCGAGGAAATAGAAGAACGAGGCAAAGATCAGCAACGACAGGATATTGTTTAGGCCAGTGTTGACGCGACGGCGCATCGGCGGGATCTGCGGCGTGGGTGAAGTACGGATGCGATAGCGCGCAAAGGCAGGCCAGTCCAGCGCCTGCATCAGGATGCCGTCAAACGCGAGGATGGCGCCCCAGCAGATAAAGAAGGTGGTATCCATGAAACTTATCCTTTCGATTTCATTGAGAGGCGGATCAGCGACCACAGGCTGGCAAGCTTGTCGCTCCAGCGCCTGGCGTAGAGCATGCGGATGCTGGCGCGGGCATTGGCGTAGACGTTCGGGCCAATCGGATACAACTTGGGCAATACACTGAAGCCAAAGCGATCGGTCAACACCGCCTTGGCGTTGGTGTAGGAGCGCAGGCCATCACGGCCATTCATGCGGCCGTAGCCGGAATACTTCACGCCGCCGAAGGGCAGATCCTGATTGAGATAGCACATACCGAAATCATTGATGCAGGTGCCACCCGCCTCGAGCGCATCGGCAATGCGCTCACCGCGCTCACGATTCTTCGTCATCACCGAGGACTGCAGGCCGAAGTCACTGTTGTTGGCCAATGCAATCGCGGCCTCATCGTTCGGCACGCGCATGATCAGCATCACCGGACCAAAAACTTCCTCGCGCGCAATACGCATGTCCGGGGTGACATTGGTGAGGATCGTCGGCGGATAGAAATTGCCCGGACCGTTGGGCAGGAAGCCTCCCGTCAACGCACGCGCGCCATTGGCGAGCGCGTCGGCGACCAGCGTGTCGATCACCTTGACCTGCAGCGGTGAGCAGATCGCGCCAACATCCATCTTGCCTGGGGCCGTCGGCGCACCCTGCCGCAGGTTGCGGGTGTAACGCTCAACCTCGGCAACGAAACGATCATGGATCGCATCCAGCACAATGACGCGCTCGGAGGCGATGCAGTTCTGACCGAGGTTGATGAAACAACCGCCCAGCGCCGAGTGCACAGCCTGTTGCAGGTCCGCATCTTCACAGACGATCATCGGGTCCTTGCCACCCAGTTCCATGATCACCGGCGTCAGGTGCTGCGCACTGCCTTCGATGATGCGACGGCCGTTGCCAACCGACCCGATGAACAGGATTTTCTGTACGCCGCTACGCACGAGCGCGGCACCGGTATCGCCATAGCCGTTGATGATCTGGATCGTATCGGCCGAGAAACCTTCCTTGGCCAGAGCCTTGTCAATGATGTTCTGGAACAGTTGGGTCGACCAGGCCACTGCTTCCGACGCCTTGATCAGCACCGCGTTGCCCGCCATCAATGGCGCGGCGATCGAACCGAAGACATTCTGGAAAGGATAGTTCCAAGGCACGATGCAGGCGACAACGCCGAGCGGACGGTATTCAATGCGACCCGACTTGTGCATCAGTAAACCTGAAGGCACCTTCTCCGGTTTGAGGAATTTCTCGCCGTTCTTGATCACCCACTGGATCTTGTTGCAGACCGGCATCACCTCGCCCAGGATGGCATTCTCGTGGGTCTTGCCGCTGTCCTCGACGACCGCATCGCAGATCTCGTCGATATGCTCCAGCGTGAGGTCAATGATGTTCTGTAGCACGGCACGACGCTGCGCGAACGTGCTCTGGCCCCACTTCTTCTGCGCAGTGCGTGCGCGCTCGACAATAGCGCGGACTTCCTCGGGATTGGATGCGTGGATGCTACCGAGGCGCGCACCCGTTGCCGGGTTGAGGCATTCGATTTCCGACGGCGATGCCGCTACGGCCGGATGGATGTGTACGGAGGCTGTCATGCTTGTGTTCCTTCCAATATGAAGTTTGCCGCGCGGTAACCAATCATCATGCTGGGCGCGTTGAGCGCGGACACCGGGGTTTCCGGCACCACTGACGCATCCGCCACGCGCACATTGCGCAGACCCTTGACCCTGAGTTTGGTGTCGACCGGGCTGTCCGCGTCGTCGCCCATGCGGCAGCTGCCGCAAAAGTGGAACGTGGTCATCGTGGCAGCGGTCGCCCATTTCCAGATTTTTTCTTCTGGCGCGTTGGTGCCGCCCAGAGAGATGGTCCTGACGCCGGCTTCCTTGAATGCCGGCTGCGCGGCGATCTCGCGTGCCTTGGCAACGCCCGCCAACAACGTTTCACGATCGCGGGGATTTTTGTAATAGCCGGGATCGATGCGCGCGGGCGCGGCTGGATCTGCCGAGGTCAGGCCAATGCTGCCACGCGAATCCGGTTTGCCGAGAATCACGACGATGCCGAATACGGTCGAGACATAGCGCTGCAACCAGGGCAGCTTGAACGCAAGATCAATCAGCACGCGATAGAAACTGTGCATGAACTTGAGCTTGAACAACGGCCCCGGCAAAGCGATCAGCGGCAACATGCGATACATCGACTGTTGCAAGGTGCCCGGCGCAGCGAAGCAGACGAAACAGGTATCCGGCGCCTCATTGCTCCGCACATTGCCAGGACGACGCGCAGCGTCGAAGCCATAAAGCTGCGGATAACTGAAGTCCACCGGCTGCTCGGCGCGATAGAACACGCAGACGTTGGGATGGTCGTGCAGGTTCTGGCCGATGCCAGGAATCTCTTTGACCAGGCGAATCTTCTGCGCTTCGATTTCCTGGCGCGGCCCGACGCCGGAGAGCATCAGGATCTTCGGCGTTTCCAGCGCACCAGCGCAGAGCACGACTTCCTTGCTGACGCTGAAGGTTTTGACCTGCCCTTCAATTTCGCATTCCACGGCGACGGCGCGCTGGCTGTCGCCAAACACAAGGCGGCGCACCGTTGCGTTGGTGACGATCTGAAGATTCGGCACGCTGCGCTCATGCAGCCAGGCACGGTAGGAACTGCGGCGACCACTCTCGTCGAAGTTCATGTCGTTGCAGCCGACGACGCCGGCGAGTTCACCGTCGTTCATGTGATCCTTGCGAGTGAATCCTGCGGAGACCGAGGCATCGAGGAAGCGCTGCGCAAACGGCGTCGGCAAGCGTGCACGGATGCCAATGCGCTTTTCAACCGCCTCAAAGTAAGGCACCAGATCGTCGTACTGCCAGTCCCTGGGCCAGCGTGCAAAGTCGCGCTTGTCGCCGCGCGTATAGACCATGCCATTGACCGCGCCACTGCCGCCCATGCCGCGGCCAGTGCCTGCAAACAGTTTGCGCCCACCGCAAGCCTCTTGCGCCGTGGTCATGCGATGGAACATCAGCTCATCGTTGGAGAAAGCGTATTTGAAACCATCCTCGGTCAGCGTTTCCGGATGCTTGCCTCCAGCATCGCCGCACTCCAGCAACAACACCGATCCGGCGCCCTCTTCAGCGAGGCGCGCAGCCACGATGCTGCCGGCAGAGCCACCGCCCACCACGATGTAATCAAACGCCTGAGTGTTTGTCTGGCTGGCCATGATGACCGTCCCCACGGTCCCGATCCATTGATGTTTGCATTAATTAGAAATTACAATTACTTTATTAGAACTACGAATTACGTTATTGTCAATGGGCGACAAAATGCCCCACTCAGACGGACGCAATGAATAAAGCAGCAGGCAGGAAACGTATTACCAGCGATAACCCGCCGTCCACAGCGGTCAAGCTGGGACGCGGCCGCGCGCCGCGCGCAAAGTCACTTCAAGACGCCAAGGATGCGCTCTACAAGGAGCACATCATGGACGTTGCCGAACGCATCTTTGCCGAGCAGGGCTTCAGCAACGCCAAGATGCAGGACATCGCCTCCGAAGCAGGTATTTCCCTGGGCCGCCTCTATCTCTCCTATCCCAGCAAGACCGACCTGCACCGCGGCGTCCTGATTGCCCGCGATGCCCAGATGCTCAATGCCGTCCTGGCTCGCGGCCAGGACTCCCTGCAGGCGCCGACCAGCATCGAAGAAGTACTCTGGATGAATGAGGCGCACCTGCATTTCCTGCTTCAGCATCCTGACTACCTACGCATGCAGCTGCAGGAAGGTCACGCTTGGTACCACCAATCGGCACAACCGACGCGCGAAGAACAGGCAATGTGGGATCGTGGTCTTCACGTCCTCAAGGTTCTGTTCACCTGGGGCATGGGCCAGGGCTATTTCAGCCCCGCCTCCGCCGAACACCAGGCGCGCATGCTGCTCTCGCTCCAACAGACAAGACTGGCCAACTGGGTCATGGACGGCATGAAAGCCACGCATGAATCGGTTGTGCTTGGCGTGCAGGCGGATTTCATCCGCCTGTTCTGCCGCCCGGAACACGCCGCGAAACTGCTGGCAACCGATGGCAGTGGCTTGAACGATAAAACCATCAAGCGCATCAGGGCGCTCGACAAGAAGCCGGGCTGAACCGGCGCACGAACCAGTGGGGAAGCGGCGCAAGCCGCTGCGGTAAAGAAGGGCACCCCGGAAAGGGGGCCTACATAAGCACAATAAAGTGCACGTGCGGCAAGGAGAGAGAAGATGAGAACGCGTAATCGCAAAAGGGATTTTGCGCATCAGGTTCTTGGGTGCGTCATGGTCGCCGGAGCCACCCTGCTGCCTTGGACGGCGCAGGCAGGCTCGGCAGAGTTCGGGGATCTCAAGACCGAATTCAAGCTGACCTTGAACTATGGTCTTGGCATGCGCCTGCAAGATCCTGACCAGCGCTTGATCAATGGCCCGCTTGATCCTTTTGAACTACACCTGGACCAGGCCGCCAATGGCGCAGGCTTTACCCACACCGGCCTGCCGACCACCGTCAACCAGGACGACGGCAACCGCAACTTCGCCAAGTACGATCTCACCAACAATCGCCTGAGCACGCTGCTCGAGCTGCAACTCAACTACGACAATTACGGAGCCGTCTTCAGCGGCGACGGTTTCTATGATTGGGTTTATCACGGCAGCAACGCCAACAACTCGCCGGAGACCATCAACAAGACTGGGCCCGTGGACCAGTTCAGCGCAGGCGCACGCCGCTACGATGGTGGACGCGCGCGCCTGCTGGATGCCTACGTCTTCAGCAACTGGACCATCAACGAGAACCTGCTGCTCGATCTTCGCGTTGGTAATCAGCTGGTCGCCTGGGGCGAGAGCCTGTTCTTCCCCGGCGTATCCAGCGCGCAATCAACAGCCGACGCGACCAAGGCATTCACGCCGGGCGTCGAGATCAAGCAGATCCTGCTGCCGACGCCGCAAGCTTCATTCAACCTGGCCGTCGGCACTGATCTCAGCCTGATGGGCTATTACAAATTTGCCTTCAAGCCCAATGAGATTTTCCCGGTCGGTGATTTCCTCTCGCCTACCGATAGCGTCGGCCCCGGCGCAGAGTTCTCCTATGGCTCGCTCAATCCGCTGTACCTGAAAAGCTGTCCGGGATTGTTCGGCGCTGGCTCTGACCTGTGCCAGCTGGGCCTCGGTCTTGGCGGCGTGCTGTTCAACGCTCCGCCCACCATCCAGATTCCCTACAAGGGCGTACTGCCGACCAGCCGCTTTGGCCAGTACGGCGTTGGCGTCAAGTACCAGGTCACCCCCGGGACCACGCTGGGTCTCTATGCCTTGCGTTACCACGATCCCAATCCTTCGGTCATTCAACACTCCGGATATCCGCAGATCGGTTCGCTGGCAGGCATCCCGCTGACCACGCAGATTTTCAACGAGCCCACACCCGACTACTACCAGGTGAAATATTTCGACGGCATCCGCATGGCGTCGACGACTTTCTCCACGGTGCTGGGCCCGTTCAACGTCGCGGGTGAAGTCAGCTACCGGAATGGCGCAGCGATTGCCGTGCAAGCACTGGAGCTGGGCACAGTCAATCCGGTGTTCTCGCGTGGCAACACCGTGCAGGCGCAGGCCTCGGCCATTTACGCGGCCAACCCACACCTGTGGTTTGATGATCTGGCACTGGTTGGCGAAGCCGGCATCCTGCACGTCACCAGCGTGGAAAAATTCAAGGCACAACCCGGCATCGTCCCGGTCGGCAATGGCGACACGCTGTTCTATGACCGCAATTCCTTTGCCTTCCAGGTGCTTGCCATTCCCACCAAGCGCAACATCATCGGCGGCTGGGACATGTCGACGCCAATCACTTTCGGCTGGCTGGTCAGGGGCAATCCCTCAATGCCCGGCGCCTTTGGTGCGCTCTATGGTGCAGGCGACCAACGTCTCAGCGTGATGGTCAATTTCCAGTACCTGCAGAACCTGCAGATCGGCTTTGGCTACAACAAGTTCTATGGCAACGCCGGCAAGAATATCGGCAACAGTTTCCTGAAGCAGAATCCTTATGTTGACCGCGACAACGTTGCGATCAACATCAAGTATTCGATCTAACACGCAAGGACCGCGAACAACGTCTGGGACACCAGCCGCTGCATCTTGGACGCAGCGCGAATGAGGAGAATGAAGTAATGAAATTCAGATCGCTATTCACCGGCATTGCAGCACTTGCCGCCGTACTCGCCAGCTATCCGGCCAGCGCCAAGGTCTCGGCGGAAAAAGCCGCGGAGCTTGATGGCCCCAAGTACACCTGCAACGGCGCCGAGCGCGCAGGCTCTGCCACCGGCATTCCGGAATACACCGGCAAATACGTCGGCACCTGGCCGGGTGTAAAGAATCCCTACGGCTATGACCCGGGTCCTTACGCTGATGAAAAGCCGCTGTTCTCGATCACCGCGGAGAACATGTCCAAGTATGTGGGCAAGCTCACCGACGGCCAGAAAGCGCTCTTCACCAAATATCCGAAGAGCTATCGCATGGATGTCTATCCCAGCCATCGCGACTTCAAGGATTACGACGTCATCTGCGAGCGCACCAAGAAAAACGCGGTGACCTCCGAGGTGATTGATGACGGCCGCGGCATCACCGGCACCGGCGGTGGCATTCCCTTCCCCTTCCCACAGGGTGGACTCGAAGCGATCTGGAACATCGCCAACGCCGGCCGCACGTGGACGCAGTCTGCGGTCTGCGACATCGCCGATGTCTACGGCAACGGCACCATCGCCTGGGGTCGCAACAAGTTCCAGGTGCTGACCGCCACCAACGATCCGAAAAAACCGGCGCAGTACACCGACCGCATCAACTCCTACTTCTACACCGGCTACCTGCTGCCGGAGCGCGACAAGGGTTTCATCGCCGTCGGCTACCAGCCGAACAACTTCGCCAAGGAAGGCACCACCTCCTGGCAATATCTGCCCGGCACCCGGCGCGTGCGTCAGGCACCTGAAGTGGGCTTTGACTATCCGGTGCCGCCCGCAGGCCTGCGCACGGTAGACGATGACTACGGCTTCAACGGCTCGCCAGAACGCTACAGCTGGAAACTCATCGGCAAGAAAGAACTCTACCTGCCGTACAACAACTTCCGCACCAACGATCCTGCGGTGAAGTACAAGGATCTGATCAAGCCGGGCACCATCAACCCCGACTATGTGCGCTACGAACTGCGCCGCGTCTGGGTGCTTGAAGGCACGCTCAAGTCCGGCATGCGTCACATCTACGCCAAGCGCGTGCTCTACGCTGATGAAGACAGCTGGCTGGCCCTGATGGCCGACAACTACGATGGTCGCGGCCAGCTCTGGCGCATCGCACTGATTACCTACTTCTACTCGCAGGAATCCCGCAGCTGGAATCGCGGCGCATCGATTTACCACGACCTGACTTCAGGCGCCTATGAAGCCAGCTATCTGGTCAACGAAAGCGCCAGCTGGTGGCGTCTCAACACACCGATGAATCCCGCACAGTTCTCACCGGCAGCGGCACAGCAGGCCGGGCACTAGGGACATCGCGAACAAGCACCGCTCTCGGCATTTCCAAGCGAGAGCGGTGCCGCTTAGCCGTAGCCGGTAAATGTTGTGATACGTTTGCAGCCTCTGCGACTGGAATTGGTCGCACTGTATAAGGGGCCCCGACGATGCCGGTTTATCAGACACCGCTAAGACCTCTCACGATATTGAGTTCATACCATTCAGGCACTTGCACGGACTGCACGTGGTTTATCAGACAGGTGCCTGGATTATCAGGCAGCCTGCTCTCGTCTAATTGTAGTTGGGCCGCAAAAAGATGAGATGGCGCTTTTGGCTAATGTGGTCCGTTGGTAACCTAATTTGGTTAATAGGCGCCCCATATGTATTCGGCATCTGGCTCTACAACGAGGTACAACTTCAATATGAAACTGGAGTTCGCACATCCACAGATGGAGATAGCATCAGCATCCCAATATTTGGCTTTGCCGTTCTCAATTTTGCATTGGTCCTTGTTGCCAACCTTAGCTGGGGTCTCTACTCAATTTGGCGGCGTCGTTCTGCCCAACAAGGTACTCCAGTCGACGCCCCCGCTTCGCGGGGCCGCGCCTGAGTTTTGGCGTCAGACCTCTAAACTTGGCTGCAGTGCACCGCTAACGCTTCAGTTGCTCGCCAAAATACGCCCGCAGCTTTTCCACCTTGGGCATGGCCACGGCTGCGATGTAACCCTGATGCGGATTCAGCGCGGCGTAGTTCTGGTGATAGTCCTCGGCTTCGAAGAATTCGCGCAGCGGTTCCAGCCGCGTGACGATGGGTGACTTGAAGACGCGCAGCGCGTCGAGCTGCTCGATGTATTCCTGCGCCACACGCTTCTGCTCATCGTCTGCATAGAAGATGGCGGAACGATATTGCGCCCCGACGTCATTGCCCTGGCGGTCGAGTTGCGTGGGGTCATGCGCCACCGAAAAGAAAATCTTCAGCAGGCGGCCGAAGCTGATGCGCTTGGGATCGTAGGCAATCTGGATCACTTCGGCATGATCGGTGCGACCTGTGCAGACCATCTTGTAATCGGCGGTTTCGGCGGTGCCACCGGAATAACCAGAGACGACGTCAAGCACGCCTTCAAGCTCGCGGTAGACCGCCTCCACGCACCAGAAGCAGCCGCCGGCCAGCACCGCCAATGCCTTGCCTTGCGCAGCTACCGGCGCCGGATCGTAAGTGGCATCCGGAAATTCCTTGGGGCTGATGCGCAGGCTGCTGCCAGAAAGTGAACCGATCATAAGAGACTCCCAGAACATGTCATCACTATGAGGCAGTCTGCGGCGGAATCAAGGCTGCGATGCGTTTTGTGGATCGCGGCCCGGTGCGCCGGGCATGAGCGCCGGATCGGTCGGCATCACCGCGGCGTCGGTGGGCATGATGACAGGCGCCGTCGGCATAACCGCCGCGCCTGCTGGTGGCACAGCCACCTGCGGAACTGGTGTCACTGCTTGCAGGGGCGCAATCGCCGGGGCCGTCGATGGCACCGCGACGCCGCTAACCCCGGGCACATTGCGGGCCTTTCTGGAGTTTTGCGTGTTGTCGGCGGCGCCCGCCGAAAACCCGGCCAGGATCAATACGGCTACGCCCATCAGGGATACGGAACGATTCATAAGTCACCTCCTGTTTACTTAAGAGTCTACCGCTTGGCCAACAGTTCCCGGGCCAGGAATCCAGATTATCCATTGGCCGGCGGATCGCCCATAATGGCCGCACGCGATCACGGTTCTGGCCCGTGTCGCGGCCTATATAAAACGCCGGAAACACGAGGAGATTCACATGTTGCTTTTACAGACCCGGGCCGCAGTCGCGGCGCGGCAGGTTGGCCGTTCCCTTGCGCTCGTCAGCGTTGTCGCGACGCTGACCCTTGCCGCGGGGTGCACCCGCAGTAATTCAACCGAAGGTGGCACGGGCAGCAGCCAATGGACCACGCTCGGCACCCGCGCAGTAACGGCGGCACCCTCCACGCCGATCACATCCAACGCCAACACGCAGTGGGCCGACTACAACCCGGACGCGCCCTATTCGAATCTCAACACGACGCAAAGCACCATCACCATGGCGGATGGCACGCAGATCTCCGCAGCGGTGAGCCTGCCTGCCGACGCCAACGGCAAGAGCGTGAGCACGCCTCTGCCAACGATTGTGGTCCTCAACGGCTACAACAAGAACATGCCGGGCAACAGCAACATCAATACCTACGCCGTGCATCACGGCTATGCGCAGGTGGTGGTGGATGTGCGCGGCACCGGCGGCTCGCAGGGCCAGTGGGAAGCTTTCGGCGCGACCGAGCAAGGCGACTACACGCCAATCCTGAACTGGGTGGCGGCGCAATCGTTCTGCAACGGCAACATCGGCCTCTACGGCGGCTCGCTGCTGGGCATCACCTCGGCATTGGCCGCTGCACAGCAGCATCCGGCAGTGAAGGCGGCGTACCTGATCATCCCGATGGGTGACAGTTATCGCGACATCGTCTTCCCCGGCGGGCAGGCCGCAGTCGGTTTCATTCCGCTATGGCTGGCACTGGTGACTGGCTCCAGCGCGCTCAATCCGGAAACGATCACCGATCCGGCCGTGGGCATTCCGCTGCAGCTCACGCAGCTGATCAACGCCCTCACCAACTTCCAGGTGCCGCTGCTGCTCAAAGCAGTTCTGGGCGATGCCGACACGGTTTATGACACAGACTTCTGGGCGATCCGCTCGCCAAACGAACAGGCGCACAAAATCCGCGTGCCCACTTTCATCGTCGGCGGCCTTCACGACATCTTCCAGCGCGGCGAACCATTGCTGTATGAAACGATCAAGCATCACGCACCGGCCAAGCTGCTGATTGGCCCGTGGATGCACGTCACCACCGGCAGCGGCCTGCCCGCCGATGGCGTGCCGGTGCTCGATCACATCATGCTGCAGTGGTTCGACAAGTATCTGCGCGGCAAAAATAACGGCGCTGACAAACTGCCGAACGTCACGCAGTACGTCATGGGGCTTGATCACTACGCCACAGCGACTGACTGGCCACACCCGCAGGCCAGTGCACAGCGTCTGTATCTGCGCGGCGACAAGAGCCTGAGTGAAACCGCTCCCGCCGAGGGCGAAGCCAGCAACGTCACCCTGCAACAACCCTTGAACGGCGTCTGCTCGGCCAGCGCAGCGCAGTGGACCGCCGGCGCACTCGGATACCTGCCACTGCCCTGCATCACCGACGATGGCGCCGCTGAAGTGCTGGATGTGAAATACGAAACGCCAGTGCTGACGCAGGATCTTTATCTGAACGGCCCGATCGCGGTGAAACTCTGGGCCTCCACCACCGGCAGCAATGCAGGCCTTGCGGTTCGCGTGGATGATGTGAGTGGCAACACCGTGACACCGCTGACCAATGGCCTGCTGACACTGTCATTCCGGAACGAGGACAACAGCCGCTCACGCACACTCGATGGCCAGGTCATCCAGCCCTGGCACACGTTTACCCAGGCCACGTTGCAGAGCGTTCCCAGTGGAGAGCCTGTCGAGGCAACCGTTGAAGTACTGCCGACCAGCGCCTTGATCAAGGCCGGCCACAAGCTGCGTATCTCGATCGGCCCCAGCGATTTTCCACACGGCTTGCCGCCGTTGCCTGATCTGGTCAGTGGCGCGATTGGCGTGTTGACGATCTACAGCGATGCGCAGCATGTCTCCAGCGTGGTGTTGCCGGTTGTTCCAGCATCCGTACTGAATTGATTTTCTCGAAAAATAAAAAAGGCCCGCATCAGCGGGCCTTTTTTGTGAGACATGAATTACCAGCGCAGCAGCACCGTGCCCCAGGTCATGCCGCCACCGACACCCTGCATCAGTACCAGCTGACCGGGTTGCAGGCGCTTGTCCTTGACTGCGGTATCCAGCGCCAGAGGCACGGAAGCGGCGGAGGTGTTGCCGTGACGCATCACCGTGGCCACAACCTTTTCGTTGGGCACGCCGATCTTTTCTGCCAGTGCATTGAGAATGCGCAGATTGGCCTGATGCGGGATGTACCAGTCGAGATCCGCTGCGCTCAGCTGGTTACGTGCCAGCATCTGCACTGCGCCTTCACCGAGTGCACGTACGGCGACCTTGAACACCGAGCCGCCGTCCATTTCAAGAAAGGGATTGCCGCGAATCTGGCCATGGCTGATGCCGCCATCCACGCGCAGGATGTGCGCGAGACTGCCATCCGCGTGCAGATCGGAGGCGATGATGCCGGGCGAGTCCGAAGCCTTGACCACGACGGCGCCGGCGCCATCACCGAACAGAACGCAGGTGCGGCGATCATTCCAGTCGAGCAAGCGCGAGAACACTTCGGCGCCCACCACCAGCGCGCAGCGGCTCTGGCCAGTGGCGACAAACTTGTCGGCAATCGACAGCGCGTAGACGAAGCCGGTGCAGACGGCCTGCACGTCGAAAGCCGCGCCCTGCTTCACGCCGAGCTTGGCCTGCAACAGGCAGGCGGTTGAAGGAAACACCATGTCCGGCGTGGTGGTGGCGACGATGATCAGGTCCACCTCTTCCGGTGTGATTTGCGCGGCTTCCATCGCACGGCGTGCCGCGTGGAAAGCGAGATCACTGGTCATTTCGCCATCCGCGGCAACGTGGCGTGCCTCGATACCGGTGCGCGAAACGATCCACTCATCGGTGGTGTCGATGCGATCCTGCAATTCCTGATTGGTGACTACGCGATCTGGCAGGTAACTGCCGGTGCCAATAATTTTCGAGTATTTCATAGCGTCCTTAGCCTACCCCGCCGCCAACTGCGCGGAATCAGCCGTATGTGTTAGCTCAGTAATGTGGTGGGACTTCGTCTGCAAGAGAACCTTTGACGGCTCCTTCAGCCGCGTTGCGTGCAATGCGCTCAGCCAGCTGACGACAGGCCATCACAAGCTGGTCTATCTGCATCTGCTGGCGCGTAACAACCTCGTTCAACACGCGCAAAGTGTCTTCCTGGTAGGCGATTTTGGTTTCGCATTCCATCAGCCGGTTTTCGATCATTGGCGTTCTTCCATTTCAGCCACAACGGCAAGGGGCGTAGTATTCCGTAAATTCTGACCGCGCATCATGACGACATGTTGTCCATTACCCCCCGTCTCAGCATTCCACTGGACGAAATCGAGTTCAGCGCCGTGCGCTCACAGGGCGCCGGCGGCCAGAACGTCAATAAAACTTCCACCGCGGCGCATCTTCGGTTCGATGTGCAGGCCTCGTCACTACCCGACGACTGCAAGCAGCGCTTGCTGGCACAACGCGATCAGCGCATCAGCAGCGATGGCATTATCGTCATCAAGGCACAGGCCTCACGCAGCCTTGAGCAGAACCGCAATGATGCACTAGAGCGTCTGCGGGATTTGATTGCGCGCGCAGTCGCTGTGCCACGCACACGCAAAGCCACCAAACCCACACGCGCATCCAAATTGAAACGACTGGACGGCAAATCCAAGCGCAGCGCATTAAAAGCCGGTCGACGCGATCAGGGTGAATAGGTCTGACCTGTTTATAATTAATAATAATTTATATTTAAGTAAATATTTAATAACAAATACCTTTTGAACCGCCATACGCTGTCGGCTTGCCTTGCCCTGCTGCCATTGCAGAGGATTGCGCATCGCCGACGCGATTGCGCCGCAGCCTTTCCCACTATCTGGATGTTTCACCCATGAGCGACAAAAAAGGATTTACCCCACTCCTCACGCAGTCACGTGCCGATGGCGATGCACTGATCTTCAATGTCAGCGAAGACTGGACCCAGGGCCGCACGGCCTTCGGCGGCCTGCAAGCAGCCATGGCCATCACCGCGATGCGCAAACTGGTGCCCGCGCATATCCCGCTTCGGGTCTTGCAAGTAACGTTCATTGGACCTGTGGTGGTGGGCGATGTGGCCGTGCGCGCCCGCGTCTTGCGCACCGGCAAATCGGTCACGCATGCGGAAGCGCGACTGATGACGGGCAATGACACCGGCTGTCTTGTGATCGGCGTTTTTGGCAGCGAGCGCGAGTCCGTGCTGAACATCAACAACACGCATTATCCGGAATTGCCAAGCGTCGACAGTCTCAAGAACATGCCGTTGTTCCCCGGCATCACGCCAGGTTTCCTCCAGCACTGCGGTTTGCGTTGGGCGCGCAGCACACCGCCCTTTTCAGGCGCGAGCGAAGCACATAGCGGCATCTACATCCGCCTCGATGAACCGGTGACCAGCGAAGCGCACATGGCCGCGCTGTGCGACATCATTCCAACCCCCGCGCTGTCCATGCTGAAGAAGGTCGCACCCGCGAGCTCACTCACCTGGACGCTGGAACTGCTGCGCACGGATTACGCCGAAACCGGCACGGAACCCGGCTGGTGGCTGATGGATGCCGAAGTCACCAGCGGCGCAGGCGGATATCTGAGCCAGACCGCGCTGCTGTGGGACGCACAACGTCGTCCCATCGCGCTGAGCCGTCAGACTGTCACGGCCTTCGCGTAGAAACTTCTGGTTCCCGCTCAGCGCGCGTCGAGAACGGCGCGCGCTGCGTCAGAGTGATAGAACCGTGCCAGGTTGCGGCGGATGACCGGCTCAATCATCTTTTTCTTGTTCAGCGCCTTGATTACCGGCGGCGCAAAGCGCATGGCTTCCCGCACCATCATGCTGCGCGTGATGCCCAGATCATCCAGCAACTCGGACAAGGTGGCGTCGCCATACTTGTCGAAGAATGCATCAATTCCGGCGCCAATCATCACGCGGTAGAAACTGGTAGCACGCAGGCTGCGCCAGAATTCGTAGGCGGTGACAAAGCCTTCCTCGACATCAAGGCTGCTCACGTCTTCCCGCAGTGACGCCACTTTCAGCGGCTTGATACGCGCCCAGAACTCCTGCGTCAGATCGCGCAGGGTTTCGTCATCGGCGTACTTGAGCAACAGGCCCGCACTGCCTTTTGAGGTTGCCTTGACGCTCTGGCCAATATATTTCTTGAGGCCGTCCTCGATGGAAGCCTCGAGATTGGGCGTGGCCTTGTTCATCACCGCCTTGCCCAGCTTCATCATCGAGCCCGCGCCGGGAATATTGCGGGTCACCGCATTCTGCGCGAGGTAGCCCTTGATGCCGTTGTACAGCAGGTCCGACGCAAAGCTGGCGTACAGCGGGCTGGCGATCGCTTCTTGGACAATCTTTTCGCGCAGCGATTTGAGCTCCAGGACCTTGTCGACGATATCGCTGAAATGCTCGTCGCTGAGCAGATCCCCAAAACTGGTTTTCTCGTGCGCTTCGTGTGCGTACAAGGCACGCGCAACATCACCAACCAGCTCAGGAATACCGGGACCCAGTTCAAGATCCGCCGCATAGGCCAGTGCCGTGTCCCTGATCATCTTGCGGGTCACGCAATCATTCAGGCGCAGCTTTTTCGCGTTGGCGAGCAGTTCATCCAGCTCGCTTTCAATCAGCGACTGCAAGGCCTCGCCGCTGATCTGATCGAGAATGAAACGGACATGCGCGTCGAGCAACGCGTCAGCGGCAGAAGTCTTGTGGGTCGTCACGATTCAATTCCAGCAATGATTTTCTGACACCTTACTTGAATATGCGCCCAAGGCATTGACCGCCATGCCTCAACGCCTGTCGGATCAGTCAAACGCTGAGGCTACTTGCGCTCCAACAGCTCTCGCACGGCCGCCTGCACCTTGATCCACGCAGGTTTCAACGGCAGCGCAGGCTCAAAATGCCCTGAACCGGGAATTGTGGTCAGTACGACTGAATCGCCCGCCGCCCGCGCCGCAGAAGCGTAGGCCTCGGTGTCACTCATCAACACGACCGGATCCTGTGTTCCCTGGAATATTCGTTGCGGCACGCCCAATGGCAGCATCGTTCGCGGAGAGGTGTCCTGGTAGCGAAGCGGAACGTCACCGGGCGTGCCACCAAGCAGATCGTCGACGACAGCATTGCAACTCCCGGGCCGGCCGATACGGTAGGTTTCCATATCCGTAATCGGCGCCAATCCAATCACACCAGCCAACGGCAAGGGAGATCGCGCAAACAGCTCACTTGAGCCAATCAGCCTGTGCCTTGCTGCCAGCCACAGGGCGAGCTGTCCACCCGAGGAATGGCCGATGGCAATCACGCGATGGAGATCCAGAAGCTTTGTCCTGGCCAGCGTCGGCAGAAAATCCACGGCCTTGGCGACATCCACAAAAGTGCCTGACCAGCCACCGCCATCGTCACCGACACGCCGGTATTCGATCGTCCATGTCGCGACGCCCATCTGCGTCAGCGCGGCAGCCATGTGGGTGAAATAGCCGCGATCAAATCCAGACAACCAGCACCCCCCGTGAACCAGGACGGCCACGGGAAATGGCCCCGCCCCTTTGGGCACGCGCAGTTCGCCAAACTGCAACGGCAGCGGGCCATATGCAATGTGCTCGCCTGCCGTCGGCAATGGCATCTGCTCGACGTCATTCCAGGACATCACCGCGGCAGCGGGCAAGCTGAACCCGAACGTCGCGACTGATAGCAATACAAGTGCAGGGAAATTTCTAAGCATGTTGTTGTTCTGGCCGGGTAACTTTCCAGAATACGTTGCGGAAACCCAGTTGGATGTCCTCATCGAAAATCTGCCGCTGCACGGAAATCTATCGTGGGCTAGGATGGGCACAGCAACCGGAGATTACCCATGAACAAGGCAGAACTACGCGACACGCTGGAAAGCCTGAGAGAAGATCTCGCCAATCTCAAATTCCGTGATCCGCAATCGCGTGATCGCGTGCAGCAGCTCATCTCCGCCATCGAGCGTCAGATCGAGAACTCTGACGATGCAGAGGCTTCTGCCACGGTACAACAGGATTTGTCGGGAGCCATCAGCCAGTTCGAGAGCGAGCACCCGACGCTTGCCGGCACGCTGGGGCGGATTGCCTCGACTCTCAGCAGCATGGGCATTTGAACTTTGCTTATTCTTTCCGCGCGAATCGGGCTGGCGCTACGCAGTGTTAGTGCTATTCTCAAACCTCACTCGTCACTTGGAGTCAACGCATGAGCACACGCACCAAGCTTGAATCGCAGATCAAGAATGTCCGCAAGCGTCTCAAGGCGCAGACCAAGAAACAGATTGATGCACTCCGCGCCAAGGCCGCCGGGGCCGCGCTGCAATGGGTGATCTCGCATGAAGATCGCGTCAACGCGTTTCGTGCGTCCGTGAAAGGCACCGCGGTTGAGAAAGCGCTCGACAACCTGATCGAAATTCTCAAGACCAACAGTGGAAAGCCTGCTGCCGTGCGCAAGCCCGCTGCCAAGAAAAAACCTGCCGCGAAGAAAAAGGCCGTCGCCAAGAAAGTGGCCAAGAAAGCCGTGAAAAAGGCCGCCAAGAAAACGGCTCGCCGCCGTTAAGACAAGTCACTGATCGCGCCCGATTCAACTCGGGCGCGCGCTTCTGGTCCGCAAAACCAGCAGGCCGCAGAGTCCGGCACATCCAATGGCACCGGACACCCATAGGGCTTGGGCGCCCCAGTGATCCAGCATCAATCCAAAAGCCACGGGCGCCAAGGCCTGCGCCACGCGTGATGGCGCCTCCAGCATTCCTGCGCGGCGCCCAAATCCTGCCGAGCCAAACAGCGCCAGCGGCAAAGTGCCTTTCACAATCGTCATCAGGCCAATATTGGCTCCATGCAGCGCCGTGAAGAGCACCGCCACGGGTGCGCCAAAAATCAGCAATAGCGCTGCCCCCAAAGGATGCAGCGCCACGGCGATACGCCCAGAGATCAGCGGATGCAGACGATGCAGGAATCCGGCGTCCATCAAGCGCGCCGTGACCTGCGCAATGCCCAGTAACGACGCTGCGGCGACGGCGGCAACTGGCGTGCATCCGGCAGCCTGCAGAACCCGCGGCAAATGCGCGGCCATTGCAGCAAAGATGAAGCCGTTGCAGGTAAATGTCGCCGCGAGAATCCACAGCGTCGACAGCGAAGGCATCGTGGCAGGCTCTGCTGGATCCGCTGCGGCCGCATGCATCGTCACCGGCGCAACCCTTGGCACCATGAAACGGTGGATCGCCGCACCTACGGTGAGATGCAATGCCGCCCACACCGTGCAGGTCACGCGCCAGCCAAAGTGCGCATCCAGCGCGGCGCTGAGCGGCCAGCTGACCGAGCAGGCAAAACCCGCGATCAGCGTGACGCCAACGATCGAGCGGCGTGCGTCGAGGCGATAAAGGCTCACCAGCGTCGAGAACGCGGCGTCGTACAAGCCCAGGGGCATGGCAGCGCCAATCAGCAGCCAGCCGGCAATCATGCTCAGCGGGCCCTGCGCGCAGGCCAGAACCCCCAAGCCAAGTGCAAATACGAAATTGGAAACCAGCAGTACCTTGCCGCCGCCATGCCGGTCAATACGCGTACCTACCCAGGGACTCAGCAGCGCGGCAAGCAATAGCGCAGCGGAAAATGCCGAATAGATCCAGACCGGGTTCAGGCCCAGTCCAGCGGCCATGGGCCGCGCAACAATCGCCAGCAGGTAGTAACTGGAGCCCCAGGCCAGCATCTGGCCAAAACCGATCGACGCAACGACGCGGCCGCGTGACGGCAGGGATTCGGCGTTGCTGGAAAGGCTCATGCGGCGATTTTCGCATGTGCCGGAGTAGCGCGGTATGGCGCTACGCAAACATGTCGGCTTTTGCCCGGCGGCCTGGGGATTTCACCGCTGCACGGACACTTCCGCTCCTGCGCTCCGCGCGCCTACGGCATTCGGGCATCCATGCCCTCGCGCCGGCGGAAGTGCCGTACATCCTGCCCTTATTTGAAGTTGTAACGCACGCCCGCTTCAATGCGATCGTCGTCGCCACCCTGAAACGCGGCGTTGAAGGCGAAATTCCTGTTGATGTGGTACAGGGCGCCCAAGCGCACCGAGGTCAGGTTTTCACCTTCAACACGCACATAGCGCACTTCCGGATTCAGTTCCCACTGGCCAGGCACGATGTTCCAGCGCACGCCGCTGCGCAGACCAAAACCGGTGGCGCGGTCACCGCCGCCAGTGAAGTGCTCCACCGATGCACCGGCATTGAAGTCCAGCGCATTATTGATCGGCGTATGGAACAAGGCGCCCGCGGTGATCTGGTCGTGAGAGTTGGTACTGCCATATTCACCAAACGCAGCCACTTGCGGCGCAACATCAAATGACCCACCAATACGGAAGCCGCCATCATCGGAAAAAACATTGTTGCGATGTAGATAACCACCTTCAACATAGTTGTAGTCGAATGCCGAAGCCGTCATTGGCAGGATGGAAAGCGCCGCGACCGCGGTCAGGGCAACACGTAGCTGAGTGGGTTTCATTGTGAATCCTCTTAAATAATGCGAAACGCAGCAATCGTCGCGTGACGACCGCCACCAAAGTGATGCAACACGACAGAGCCAAAGCAGCCCGGCATGCATCAACGCGGCTGACTTTGCACGCGTAGAACTGAATCCCGCCTGAACGGTGGGTGGTCTACACTTTGGATATGAAACATCTTTTGCTGATTTACAGCAGCCAAACCGGTCACACTGAAGCAATGGCGCAGGCGGTGCGAACAGGCATTGCAGAGTTCGCAGATGACGTCGAGTTGCGTTGCCTGCGTGCGCTGGATGCCAACCTTGAGGATCTGCTGTGGGCGCAGGGATTGTTGATCGGCACGCCTGAAAACTTTGGCTACATGTCGGGTGCCGTCAAGGATTTCCTCGACCGCACTTACTACCCCGCCCAGGGCAAAGTCACGGGCCTTCCCTACGCCATATTCGTCAACGCGGAGAACGATGGCACCGGCGCGGTGAAGGCGATTGAGCGCATCGCACTGGGCTATGGCTGGAGCAAAGTGGCGGAAGCCGTGATCGTCAAAGGTGAGCTCGATGAACATACCCGCGCGAGCTGCATGGAACTGGGTCAGACGTTGGCAGCGGGTCTCGCCTGCGGAATTTTCTGACAGGCCGTCATCGGATTCAGACAGTGATCACGACATAAATGAAGTGATCCGCGATCTCCAAGGATTCTTGCGGCCGGTCAAATTTTGACCACATTACTTTGCGCAAACTGACAAAAAATGTCGGAAATCCTGCTTTTTTATGCGAATCCTCCCGGATATCAAAAAACCATATAAATGCCCCTGAAAGCCAGTAGTTATCAGGGTTCGCCGCAGGGCAGACCGCAGCCGCCGCAGGTCAGGAATGTAGTAAAAATGACTCCTTGATCATTTAAATTGCCAAGCCTCGACAACATCGTTATCTTTCTGACTAGAAGACATTTTGTGATCTATTTCACACTTCTGAAAGACAAAAAAGTACAGGCCCGGCGGCACGGCACGCACGGGCACGACAACAGGGGATTTGAGGGGCCTCAACCGCACCTCACGCGTATTGATACGCAGGCTGTAACACGCAGATGGAGCATGGGATTCGATGTTAAGTAGTGTGACCTCACTATTTCAGAGGCAGTCGGCTGCTGCGGCACAGGCACACCCTGTGCAGGGCACTTTAGCCAAGCTTTTGAAACAACAGGCCACCGAAGTCCTGCATGTGCAGATCAAGGCCATGTTCGACTGCGCCGATGACACCCTGTTTGACTGGGCACGCCGCGCCATCGGCGAAGAACAGCATCGCTGCATGAGCCTGATGCGCGTTCTGCGCGTACGCAAACCTGATGTGGTGGATCACTTCTTCAAAGCGTTTTCGGATCAGTTTGATCATCCGGCCGCCGCCAGCAACAAAAAGAAGAAAGCGCAGTTTTCCGGTGAGCTGTCGATGCAACCGACGGAAGACCTGGAAGAGTCCATCGCCGTCACCAATATGACAACCCGCGCGGAAGGCCTGTTCCGCGACCAGCTGTTTGAACTGGGCCGCCGCCTCGAATGGGCAGCCGACCACCGCGGCGAACATGTTCCGCGCCTGGTGATGGAGCCATTGGCGATCAGCGAGGTTTTCCTCGAAGCCTCTCGCACCATCGACATGGAAATCGAATCACGTCTGGTGGTGCTCAAGCTGTTTGAGCGCACCGTGATGATCCAGCTGGGCGATCTGTACAACCGCCTGCTCAACACGCTTGAAGAAAACGGCATTCAAGCGGGCGCATCCACGCAAAATGCGCAGCATAAGAATGCTCAGCAGGATGAAAGTGCCTTCTCATCGTCACCCATGGGCAGCATGCTCCATGCACTGGGCGCACTGGCACATCCGCAGGCAACGCCGCCATTTGGCGCGGTGGCTTCAAACTCGCAGGCCTACGATCATTTCTCTCCCCCTGGCCCTAACGCGGCTGCGCAAGGCATGGGTGGCATACCTGCCGGTGCCATGGGCGGCCCGGCCTATCCCCCCAACTACGGCACGCCGCCCGGCGCGGCTTATAACCCGGCCATGGCTCAAGGCATGGGAATGGGCCTCAACGCCGGCATGGGGCCCGATCATTACGGCAGCGTTCCACCCGGGGCTTATCCCGGTGGCCCGATGCCGATCCGCGCACCCATCGGTGCCTACGGCCTGCCACTACCTGCAGGCTATGCGGCGTACACCGGCTATACCGATGCGAGCCTGGCTTCGGAACTGTCCGAGCGCCTGTCGGCCTGGGTCAAGAAGCCTCAAACCAACCCTGCGCATGAACCGATCGCGCAACGCGCTGATCTGATCGGCCGCATGTTTGACGGTTTCCAGAACGATGCCGCCCTGCCCGAGTCGGTTAAACCGACCCTGGAAACACTGCGTTTCCCGGTGCTGAAGGCTGCACTGTCCGACCCCAGCTTCCTGACCAATACCGAACACCCGCTGCGCGTGCTGCTGCATGACTTGGCCACGACGGCCAGCAGCGCACGCACCTCACCAAACGATCCGACCGCGAGCCTGAATGCGCTGTCGGAAGCGATGGCGCCACTGCTCACGCCGGATGCGCCTGTGGTGCGCGCCAATATCGACAATCCTGCACCCGTTTCCGAAGACGAGGTGCAAGCCTTCCTGGGGCACATGGACGAGGAAGCAGCGTCCCGCCGCAAGACCATCGTCCAGCGCGGCATGCAGCGTGTGGATGAAGAACTGCAGCGCGTCACCGAAGCACGCGAACTGCTGGCCACCGCTGAATTGCTCATCGACCGCGCACTGCGCCCCTTCCTCGGCCTGACCCTGCTGCGACACAGCATCGCCAGCCCGCTGTGGACGCAGTCGCTCAGCCTGGCTGAACGCGTAATCCGCAGCGTTGACCTGATCCACGCCAGAGAAGTCAGTAACGGCGATCGCTCCCAGGTACGGGATGATCTCGAAGATGCCCTGGTACTTGAGCGCATGCCGCGTGAACGCAACGAAGAAGCCATCTCCAGCCTGCGCGCATTGCATGATGAGATTGAAGCCTATCTGGAGCAGAAAGCGCCTGCGCCGCAGAAGGCTGCACCCAATCCGCAACGCGAGGCTGCCCGCAACAAACCCTTGCGCGATTACCTGACGCTGGGCGCATGGTTCCGCATTCATAACCGCAAGAACGGCGAAACCAACTGGATGCGTTTGCTTGAACACGAACGCGATGTCGACTTTCTGGTTTTCGGCGGCTTTGACGCCGAGAACAAGCTGATGATTCCGCCGGTGGAGTTCGAAGAAGACCTGATCAGCGGCCGCTCAGAGCCACTCGACCCGCCGCCTTCTTTCGAAACCGCACTTCAAGCCCATCGGCGCCAGGCCGGTGAAGCCGCCAAGAACGCGATTGAAGAAGCCATGGAAAAGATCGAGTCGGCCGCAGAGTAAAACGGCCGCACGCTCGTCCCCGCGTTAGAAATTCTGCACGGTGTTCACACCGGACTGCACGCTGACATTCTTGCCGCCACTGACGGTAATGTCGCCACTCACATCCGCGCTATCCGAAGCAGCCGCGCAGGTTGCAGCCACCGTGTAATTCCCCGGCGGAAGAAACGAAGCCTTGTAGATGTAGTTGACGCTTGCGCTGTCCAGTTGCACCAGGGTGCTGGTGTAGGGTGGATTAGCGCTGCCTTCATCGCCGGTCGTCGCGCCACTGCCCTGATAGACATACACCGCACAACCCGTGGCACTTGCGCTGGCCACCGTGCCTGAGATGCTGCCGCTGTTATCCTCATTGACCAGTCGCAACGCCGGCTTGAGTTGATAGTTGGTGGTGCCCGTGAGCGGATCACGCACGGATTTGCGCAGGTCAAAATCGATAACGTAGTTCTGGGTCGCATCCTTATCGACCGAGAAACCGCCGGTAATCGTCAGGCCGCTGGTACTGGCCATCGTCAAGGGAATTTTGGTCGTCGACCCCGTCAGCACGATGTAAGAGTCAGACCCATCGCCCACCGCATTGACGTTGAGCGTGATCGAATCGTAATTGCCGTCGCGCATTTTCTCGCCGCTGATCAGGCTTGCGGTATTGCCATATTTCAACGCCAGCAGATCAATGGTCTTGGGCGTACTGAAAGTCACGTTGATCGGATCGGCGCCTGTAGGCTGGAACGTCACGCCACTGAATTGCACAAAAACATTCTGGGCCTTATCGACCGGAGCGTCCGTGATATCCAGGTTGACGCTGCCCGTGCAGGCCGCAGCGCTCAAGGTGAGTGAGGACAGCGCCAGCAGCCTGATCAGCATTTTAGATTCCATCCTCACTTCATGCGCTCCTGCTTCAAGGTGTTTGAACACTAAGGTCCGTTCTCTGACCACGCAACATTGTTTTAATTAATTTTACTCAAATTAATATTGTTAACAATAAATAACAATTTGCATCTCCTAGCGCGAAGCCCTTTGCGCTGAGCGGGAGTCACGCAGCGCCGAGCTTTTTGCAGGCACAAGATCCGCAGCACCCACATGCTTGAGAATCATCTGCTGCAGTGTCGGCAGCAATTGTGGCGGCAAATCATGGCCCATGCCGGTGATGATCTCCAGCTTTGCACCCGGAATATGCCGCGCAAGATTGTAAGCCGCGGCAACCGGCACCAAGGGATCCTTGTCACCATGAATCACCAGCGTCGGCGCATAAATACGCGGCAACAGGGCCATCCGGCTGCCAGAGGCCAGAATCGCCAGTGTCTGTCGCCCCAGGCCCTGCGGGTAGCTGGCGCGATCGAATGAACGTTCCACTTTCGCGCGCAGCACATCTGGCGGCGTGGGGAAGCCCGGGCTACCGATCAAACGCCAGGTTTCCATCGAGTATTGAATCAGGGACTCGCGATCCAGCAACTTGGGACGCTTCACCATGCGCAACTGGATGCGCAGGCTCGGCCCCGGCAGGTTGCGATGGCCACTGCTGGACATGATCGAGGTGAAGCTGCGCACGCGCGAAGAATATTTGGCCGCCAGAATCTGGCCGATCATGCCGCCCATCGAGATGCCTACAATATGTGCGGACTTGATCGACAGGGCATCGAGGATGCCGATGGCATCCTTGGCCATGTCATCCAGCTTGTAGGGCGCCTTGATAGGCAGGCGAAGATTCATCAAAAGGCCCGCGCGCATCAACCTCGCCCTGCCCGCTTCAGCCAGTCGCGTGGAAAGGCCCACATCGCGGTTGTCATAGCGAATCACGTAGTAGCCACCCCGTGCCAAGGCCTCGCAAAAATCCTCGGGCCACTGAATCATCTGGCCGCCCAACCCCATGATCAGCAACAGCGGCGGCGCCTTGGCATCCCCGAAGGTTTCATACTCAAACTGCAATCCATTGGCATTAACCTGAGACATGCTTGAACCCCAATTGAACCCTGATTGAACCCTGCTTGGAATGGGCGTGATTGTTGCATGAGCCATGCTGAACATGAACCGCCTTGCATTACGCCCATTGATTCCTGCCGCTACTTAGCGACAATGTGCGCCCCACGAGTCATCTGAAACATGCCCAAGTCCATTATCGTCCGCCGCTCTGCCATTCACGGTAACGGCGTATTCGCCGCACGCAATCTGCCCAAGGGCACCGAAGTCATTGAATATCGCGGCCGCAGAATCACCCACAGGCAAGCTGATAACCACTCCGCAGGCATGCCGGAGAGTGGCCACACCTTCCTGTTTACGCTCAACGACAAGTACGTGATCGACGGCGACGATGAAGGCAACGACGCGCGCTGGATCAACCACAGCTGCACCCCGAACTGCCAGGGCTTCCTGATTGAAGATGAAGCCGGCAATCTTAAAAAGGACCGCGTCGTCATCGAGGCGATCCGCCCGATCAAGGCCGGCGAAGAACTGACCTACGATTACGGCATCACGCTGGATGAACGCCACACCCCGCGCCTCAAGAAGATCTGGGAGTGCCGCTGCGGCAAACCCAAGTGCACGGGCACCATGCTCAAGCCCAAGCGTGGTCGCTGAAGCAATCATTGTATTGTTGCCGGGTGCGCGTAACGCACCCAGCGCTTGACACATCAGGCCCAGCCGCCACCCTTGCGCAGACTGGACAAAGCGCGCCTTTCAATCAGCGCGCCAATCAGCTCAGTCGCAACAAATGCCCACAAGATCACGGGCGCCTGATGAACCAGCAGGAAATACGTGAGCGCCGAGGCCACTGCGACGCGGCCCCAGATGTCTGCGCGCACCAGGAAAGAATCGGGACGCACCAGCCTGCAGCCATTCCACAAGATGCCGAGGATGCCCGTCAGCACACAGAACACCGAGGTCGTCAGCGGCAGCGGCACGTAGTCCGAGGCAGCGCCGAGCAAACCAAAACCGGACAGCAGCAAAGCGGCATAGGCATTTGAGAACTCGGGAATCGCCAGCGGCGCCGTAAACAACAGATCAACCAACGCGACGACGCGCACCCAACCCTGCAACCTTGCCGATGTCATTACCTGCTCCCAAGTCGATAGTCTGAGTTTAGCCGCATGTCTGCACTCGAGGCTAAACTGTGTGTCTTGATGTGACCATCTCAAATCCGAATTGTTCGCGGAGTTTTCCATGCCCACGCCACCCACTGTTTTTGTCACCGGCGCCACCGCCGGATTTGGCCTCGCCATCACCCGCCGCTTCATCGCGGATGGCTGTCGCGTCATCATCTGTGGCCGCCGTGTTGACCGCCTGGATGCCTTGCAGAAAGAGCTCGGCGATCTGGCCCACGCGATTCCACTGGATGTGCGTGACCGCGAAGATGTCGAAGGCGCGGTGGCCTCATTGCCTCCTGCGTTTTCCGATATCGACATCCTGATCAACAACGCCGGCCTTGCGCTGGGCGTGGCTGGCGCAGCACACGCCGAGGTCGACGATTGGGACGTGATGGTCGACACCAACATCAAGGGCCTGATGTACTGCACCCACACCGTGCTGCCCGGCATGATCGCGCGCGGTCGCGGGCACATCGTGAATATTGGCTCGGTCGCAGGCGAGTTCGCCTACCCCGGCGGCAACGCCTACGGTGGCAGCAAGGCTTTCGTGCGCCAGTTCAGCAAGAACCTGCGCGCTGATCTGCTGGGCACGCCGGTGCGAGTGACTTATATCGCGCCGGGATTATCCGGTGGCACCGAGTTCTCGCAGGTGCGCTTGAAGGGCGACGAAGCCCGAGCCGCGTCGGTGTATCAGGACACGCAACCGCTCTCCGCCGAAGATGTTGCCGACTCGGTGTACTGGGCGGCAACGCGCCCGGGGCACGTCAACATCAACGAAATTACCTTGATGCCGGTGTGCCAGGCGCCAGGCCCGATGGCGATTCATCGCGGCACGAAAAAATAAAGCGCCGCACAAATAAAAACCCCGGCCTAAGCCGGGGTTTTTATTTGACTGACCTACTAAGAACTAAATCTTAGAGAGGGCGAATCTTGGTGGCCTGCATGCCCTTAGGACCGCGAGCGGCGACGAACTCAACGCGCTGGCCTTCCTTGAGGGTCTTGAAGCCGGAAGACTGGATTTCGCGGAAATGCGCGAAAAGATCTTCACCGCCTGCTTCTGGAGTGATGAAACCGAAGCCCTTGGCTTCGTTGAACCACTTAACGGTACCGGTTGCTGCTGTAGACATATAACGACATCCTTTCAAAAAGTTACGGGCAAAGCGCCCGCGGGGTGCAACGATCAAGAAAGTTAGCCGGGACTGACAACAGCACCGTTGGAAACGGGCACAGATAAACCGCGGGTAAAGAACTGCTTGAAACAATTGCCTGCCCACTCTAACACCGGTTCTCAGGGCTGTCGAATCTTCTATGTTTTGATTGACCTAGCGGATACTCGCGCCTACCTTTGGCGCCCTCAAACATAAGGACTTGGGCACAACATGAACTGGCTGATCTACGGCGCCAATGGTTATACCGGCGAGCTCATTGCCCGCGAGGCCCAAAAACGCGGCCTGAAACCCATCCTGGCTGGCCGCAATGCCACCAAAGTCGCTGCCCTGGCGCAGGAATTGGGACTGGAACACCGCGCGTTCGATTTGGGCAGCCCGACGGAAATCGGCAGCCACCTGGGCGGCGTGGGGCTGGTCCTGCACTGTGCCGGCCCGTTCTCGGCTACCAGCGCGCCGATGATTGCCGCCTGTATTCAGGCCAAAGCCCATTATCTTGATATCACTGGCGAAATCGGCGTTTTTGAGCATGCGCAAACACAGCATGTGCCTGCACGCGAGGCCGGTGTTGTGGTCTGCCCTGGCGTCGGTTTTGACGTGATCCCGACCGATTGCGTCGCCGCCGCACTCAAACAGGCCCTGCCCGATGCCACCCGCTTGACCCTGGGTTTCGACTCCCGCTCAGGCTTCTCGCCCGGCACGGCCAAAACCTCGGTGGAAGGCCTGGCCCAAGGCGGCAAAGTGCGCCGCAATGGCAGGATTGTCTCGGTGCCATTGGCTTACGAAGTGCGCAAAATCGACTTCGGCGACGGTGAAAAACTGGCGATGACCATCCCCTGGGGCGACGTTTCCACGGCCTACCACAGCACCGGCATCCCCAATATCGAGGTGTTCATTCCTGGCTCTCCGGGCCTGATTGCCAACGCCAAACGCGCAAATTATGTGCGCTGGCTGCTCGGTCTGGCGCCGGTGCAAGCCTTTCTCAAGAACCGCATTGGCAAGACGGTCAAGGGTCCCGACACTGCGACACGCGACAAGCTCGCCACCTGTGTCTGGGGTGAAGCCAGCAACGCCAAAGGCGAGAAGAAAACGGCGCGCATCAAAACCGCCAATGGCTACAGCCTGACGGTAACCGGCTCACTTGCCGTCACCGAATTCCTGCTCAGCAACACGGTAACCGGTGGCGCTTATACGCCGTCCAAACTGATGGGTGCGGACCTGGTCACGCGCCTGCCAGGCTCCAGCAGCATCACCATCAGCTGAGGCGACGACATCATGCGAATCCTGCACACCATGCTGCGCGTCGGCGATCTGGATCGCTCGATCGGCTTCTACACCAACGTGCTCGACATGAAGCTGCTGCGTCGAGACGATTTTCCCGAAGGGAAATTCACCCTCGCCTTCGTCGGTCATCAGGACGAAGCGCACGGCGCCGTATTGGAGCTCACCCATAACTGGGGCGTTGATCACTACGACATCGGCACCGGCTTCGGCCATGTCGCGATTGAAGTCGATGACGCCTATGGCGCCTGCGAGCGTGTCAAGCAACGCGGCGGCAAGGTCACGCGCGAGGCCGGCCCGATGAAACACGGCAGCACGGTGATTGCGTTTGTCGAAGACCCCGACGGCTACAAGATCGAGTTCATCCAGAAGAAGCGCTAACGCCTCTTCAACTCACCTTGCAGGAAATCCGCGATCCGCTGCTCCAGCCAATACACCGGCTGGCCATAGCGTCCGCTGGCGACAAAGCCTACGTGACCGCCACGCTGGGTTAGCTCCATGGTGACCGATGGCGCCAGCGCTTCTGGCCCTGGCGTAATGGTGGGATCCATGAAGGGATCATCGACGGAATGCACGATCAGCGTCGGCCGCGCAATCGTTGACAGGAATGGCGCACATTCACAGCGCGTGTAGTAATCCTCGGCATCTGCAAATCCATTGAGCGGCGCGGTGTATGCGTTATCCCACTCAATGAAATCCCGCGCGGTATTGGCACGCTCCAGATTGATTTCAGGTGGTGCAGGAACCTTGGCGTGCTTGCGCCACATCTGCTCCTTCAGGGCGTTCATCATCTTGTTTTGGTAATTGCGCGCAAAACCCTGGCGCAAGACATCCACGCAAGGCCGCAGACGAAACGGCACGCTCGCAGCGACAGCGCAATTGACGGGCGCTTGATCATTCTCTTCGCCCATGGCCTTGAGCGTGATGTTTCCACCCAGCGACCAACCCACCACCGCCAGAAAAACATCCGGCTCGCGTGCACGCAGCAGATGCAGCAGATAACGCAGATCGGCCGTGTCTCCCTGGTGATAGGACTTGCGCAGGCGATTGGGTTCTGGCCCCGCACCACGCAGTTGCAGCATCACGGTGCGCCAACCCAGCGCCGTCAATTTCTGCGCAGTGCCACGCAAGTACTTCGATTCAAAATCGCCGGTAAGCCCATGCACCAGAACAGCCAGAGGTGAACCCGGTGTTGCTTGGCCACTCCAGCCCAGATCGACAAAATCGCCGTCGGGCAGCTCGAGTCTTTCACGGCGAATATCCAGCTTGGGCGAGGGCCGCAGCAATGCAGGGAACAGCGTCTGCAAATGTGCATGACCCAGCATGGGATGTGCAGCGAAAGCCCTATTCAGAACCTGCCCACCAATCTTGGAACTGTCCGCCATCCATCGCCTCAGCATTTATATCGATATGAAGGTGGCGGAAGATCGCTTGAAAAAATCCACTCTGCAAGCCTGCGCAAACCGTCTCCGGAATCATTTGCCCGATGCTGATTATTTTTTAACCGCCCCTCCCCGGCGGCCAGCCGTGGAGCCAATTAATCGCAGTGCAGCATCAATTTAGGGGCCGTTGAAAATTAATTTTTCATTTCGGGTGAATTGGAAAAAGCCATGACTAACATCAGTTTGCGACTTTCACGGGGCGTCCAAATTGCTCAACTACGCCGTTTGCAGTTGCCGTCAAAATTCGTGCCATCATAGAATCGTGACGCACCTCATGTTTCTCCCAATAACGGCCCAATGAAGCAGTCCCTCGGTCTCCGGATCGGCCAAAGCCTCGCGATGACCCCGGCCTTGCAACAGGCGATCCGCCTGTTGCAGCTATCGAGCCTCGATCTTCAGCAGGAGATCCAACAGGCGCTGGATGCCAACGTGATGCTGGAGCGCGATGAGGATGACCTGCCCTCCGACGAACCCCTGGGCGATCCCCCGAGCGAATCCACCACAGATGAGCCGATGCTGGCCGAAGTCGATGGCGCGGCCGAAATCAGCGAGGAAATGCCGGTGGATGCCGATTGGAGCGAGGTCTATGACGACTTCTCTCCGAGCAGCAAAAGCAGCAGTGACGACGACGAGTTGCAGGATCATCTGCGTGCCAACCTGCATAGCGCGACCAGCCTGCGCGAGCATTTGATAGAGCAGCTGGATCTGGCGCCACTCAATGCCGTCGATCTGCAAATCGCCGCGAACCTGGTGGATGCCGTCAATGATGATGGCTATCTGGAAGACTGGACGGATATCAAGGAACGTCTTTGCGCAGAGCTCAATATCAAACCTGCACGGATCGAGTCGGTGCTAGTGCTGGTGCAGAACTTTGATCCACCGGGAATCGCGGCGCGCGATCTGGGCGAATGCCTGCGCATACAGCTTTCCCAGTTGGCGAAGAACACGCCGGGCCTGGAGCCGGCATTGAGCCTGGTCACTCAGCATCTCGCCGTACTCGGGCGTCGCGATGTGCAGGTCATCGCCAAAGCCACCGGACTGAAGCATGACGTGATCATCGAGGCACTCGCCCTGATCCGCACGCTGCAGCCACATCCCGGCCGCCCGTTCCAGCCGCACGAAAGCAACTACATCGCACCCGATGTGCACGTCAGCAAGCACAACGGCCGCTGGCGCGTTACGTTAAACCCGGAACATTCGCCAAAACTGCGGGTCAATAGTTACTACCAAGGCTTCATCAAGAGGGCAGATACCTCACGTGACCAGCTCATGCTGAAACAGCATCTTCAGGAAGCTCGCTACTTTATCAACAGCTTAGAAGCGCGCAACGAAACTTTGTTACGCGTCGCACAGTGCATAGTTGAAGAACAGCGCGCTTTCCTAGATTATGGAGACGAGGCCATGCGTCCGCTGGTGTTGCGAGACGTATCCGAGCAACTGGGGATTCATGAATCCACTGTTTCAAGAGCGACAGCCAACAAGTTCATGCTCACGCCACGTGGGCTGTACGAACTCAAGTATTTCTTTTCCAGCCACGTCCAGACCACACAAGGTGGCGTGTGCTCAGCTACAGCGATCCAGGCCATGATCAAGCGCCTGATCGCAGGGGAAGATGTCACCAGCCCCCTTTCCGACTCCACCATCGCCGATCTCCTTCTCAAAGAAGGAATCCAGGTTGCGCGGCGCACGGTGGCCAAGTATCGCGAAGGCCTGAACATCCCACCCTCACACGAGCGTAAACCCTCGCTGGCATAGGGCCAGCGAATTACAAGAAGGAGGCATCGATGAATCTCAACATCTCCGGCCATCATCTCGACCTGACCCCACCGCTGCGTGAATACGTCAAGGAAAAACTCAAGCGTGTGGAGCGACACTTCGATCATCTGATCAGTGCAGAAATCATTCTGACCGTCGAGAAACTGCAGCAGAAAGCGGAAGCCACGATCCACGCCAGTGGCGCCAATCTTCATGCAGCAGCCGTGGCAGAGGATATGTACGCAGCCATCGACATGCTCAGCGACAAGCTCGATCAACAGACGCGCAAGCACAAGGAAAAACTGCGTGATCACCACAGTCGTGAAGCGCACAAGCGTATGGCTGTACAGTAAGATGTAGGTCTAAAGGCCCGGTCGCAAGGCCGGGCCTTTTCTATTTGGCTTGATTCAGAAAAATTAAAGTGTGGGGAGTATTTTTAGATGAAGCTCAACGAAATCCTTGGCGCCGACCGCGTGGTCTCGGGCGGTACTTACACCAGCAAGAAGAAGGTCCTTGAAGACCTTGCGCGCTTGCTCAACAAGGGTGCGCCAGGCGTTGATGCCAACGATATTCTCAACAGCCTCGCCTCACGCGAAAAGCTCGGCAGCACTGGCCTCGGACATGGCGTTGCCATTCCCCACGGCCGCATGGGCGGTGTCGATGGCAGCGTTGGCGCCTTCATGCGCCTCAAGCACCCGCTGGACTACGATGCACACGATGGCCTCGGAGTTGACCTGGTGTTCGGCCTGCTGGTCCCGCAGAACGCGACCGAAGCACACCTGAAGCATCTGGCGGCCATCGCCGAGATGTTCTCCGATGAAGTGTTCTGCAAAAAGCTGCGCGACGCTGGCGACGATGCCTCGCTGTTCGAGCTGTTGAACAACTTCAAGCCCGGCAACTGATTTCAGTAGCACAGCGGCCACTCGCGATCGGCATTTAATATTTGTTATAAAAAATAATATAATTTATATTATTGATATAAATAGAAACAATCTTAAACTGCCCATTGCGGGTTGCCCGTTTTCCAGGCCCGCCGTCTCCCAACCACCGAGCGACGCGCAACCGTGACTACCTCCGCCTCCACCTCCAACTCCATCACGCTGCATGGCGTGTTCATGGAAGTGTATGGCTTGGGCGTTTTGCTCTCAGGCCCGAGTGGCGTGGGCAAAAGTGAACTGGCGCTGGAACTGCTCAGCCGCGGCCATCGACTGGTGGCTGACGACGCCACCGAGTTCCGCCGCGACGCCAACGCTGAACTGCACGGCCACTGCCCGCCGTTGCTGAGTGGCTTCCTCGAAGCCCGCAGTCTCGGCATCCTGAATATCCGCGAGATGTTTGGTGCCAGCAGCGTGATTGCAATGCATCGCGCCGACCTGGTGATTCGCCTGGAATTCCGCCACGAGATGCTGGCACGCACGCCACAGGCGCTGGAACGCCTGGAAGGTCGTCGCGGCATGGTCCGCCTGCTCAATGTGGACCTTCCGGAAATCTCCATTCCGATCCGCCTCGGGCATAATCTGGCAGTGCTGGTTGAGGCAGCCTGTCGCGATCACAAACTGCGACAGAGCGGCTATCGTGCTGACGAAGATTTTTCGGCGCGCCAGCTTCGGGCGATTCACGCATCCAACAACCTCGGCGAAACGGACTAAGCCATGCAGCTCGTCATCATCAGTGGCCTCTCAGGCGCCGGCAAAACGGTGGCGCTGAAGCAGTACGAAGACCTGGGCTACTTCTGCATCGACAACCTGCCGCTGACGCTGGTTGCCAATATGGCCGAGCGCACGCTGCACACCATGGAGAAGCGCTACGAGCGCCTCGCCGTGGGCATCGATGCACGCGAGAGTCCGGATGAAATCGCGCTGTTTCCCAAGTATCTCGATAGCCTGCGCGAACGCAATATCGATATCCGCGTCGTGTTCCTGACCGCCGATGAGCAGGTGCTGCTGCACCGCTACTCCGATACGCGCCGCAAGCACCCGCTGTCGGATCTGAAAACCTCCTTGCTGGAAGCCATCCGCAAGGAAGTGCGCCTGCTGGAACCGATCTCCACCGCAGCCGATGCCATCATCGACACCTCGCGCCTCAACCTGCACGAGCTGCGTGAAAAAGTCCTGGCGCAATTGCCAGGCAGTGCCGGTGACAAGCTCTCGGTGCAGCTGATGTCCTTCGGCTTCAAGCACGGCACCCCGGCCGATGCCGATTTTGTATTCGACGTGCGCTGCCTGCCGAATCCGCACTGGGAGCCCAGCCTGCGCAACCTGACCGGCCGCGATGCGGCTGTCGCCGAATGGCTGGAGCGTCACCCTGCCGTGCACAACATGGCGCGCGACATTCGCACCTTCCTCGAAAACTGGATGCCAGAATACCAGAAGCAGGATCGCGCCTATCTCACCATCGCCATCGGTTGCACCGGCGGCAAGCACCGCAGCGTCTATCTCGTCGAAAAGCTGGCCAAGGACTTCGGCAACCGCTTTGATCACATCATCATCAAGCATCGTGAGAGCTGGGAAAGCCAAAGCTCGCGCGATGCCGAGGAAAAGAAATGACGGTAGGGTTGTTATTGGTCACGCATGGCAAGCTCGGACGCCATCTGCTCGACACCATGACCGAGATGATGAGCGGCTCACTGCCCTTGCAACACGACACCCTCGAAGTGCGCCGCGTGCAATCGCCCGAAGCCATGCTGGCGCAAGGTTCCAAGACCATCGAACGCCTCGATAGCGGTGCAGGTGTTCTGATCCTGACCGACGCGTTTGGCTCGACCCCCAGCAATATCGCCAACACACTGGCCGCCAAGACCCCTTCGCGGGTGATCGCCGGCGTCAATCTGCCGATGCTGGTACGCATCTTCAATTATCCAAAGCTTGGCCTCGAAGAACTGGCGAAAATCGCCGTCGAAGGCGGGCAGCGCGGCATTGTCATGTGCCCGCATCAAAACGAACAATAAGGGAAAGACCGTGGAAAAAACCGTCGAAATCATCAATAAGCTTGGCCTGCATGCACGGGCCGCCGCCAAGTTCGTCACGCTCGCAAGCAAGTTTTCCGCCGACATCCGCGTGCGCAAGGACAACCGCGAAGTCAGCGGCAAGAGCATCATGGGCGTCATGATGCTGGCTGCCGCGAAAGGCAGCAGCATCACGCTGATTGCCGAAGGCGAGGACGCGCAGCAGGCGCTGGATGAACTCGATGCGCTGATTGCCGACCGCTTCGGCGAAGAAGTTTGATGCAGCCACAAGCTGCAAGGAGCAAGCAGGCATGAGCCTCTGGCTTTCCGGCATCGGCGTTTCCCGCGGCATTGCGATTGCGCGCGTGCAGAAAATGCATGGCGGCGATCTCGAAGTGCCCGAGTACACCCTGGCCGAAACCGAGATAGAACCGGAAGTCTCCCGCTTCTACAGCGCACAGCGACGCGCGCGCGATCAGCTACGCGCGGTGCGCCAGCAGATCCCGGGCGGCACGCCAGATGAAATTGCCGCGTTCATCGACACTCATTTGCTGATGATGGAAGACCGCTCGCTCACCGTAGCGGTGGTTGCACTGATTCGCGAACACAGCATCAATGCCGAAGCGGCCCTGCGCCGGCAACGTGATTCACTCATCGCCGTATTCGAGCAGATGGATGACCCCTATCTGCGTACGCGCAAGGACGACGTTGATCATGTCGTTGCGCGGATCCAGCGCATCCTGCTGAAGAGCGAGCGGCAGATTTCCCCGAAGGCCGAAGGCGCCGAGCCCTTCATCATGGTCTCGGACGACATCACCCCCGCCGACATCATCCTGTTGTCGCAGCAGAATGTCGCTGCCTTCATCACGGAGTACGGCGGCCCGCTTTCGCATACCGCCATTCTGGCGCGCAGCCTGGGAATTCCCGCAATCGTGGGCCTACGCGACGCACGCAAGCTGCTGCGCGAGAATGAAACCATCATCGTCGATGGCGAAGCCGGTCATGTGCTGGCCGATCCCGACGCCAGGGCGCTTGATTTCTATCTGCGCAAGCAAGAGGATCAGGCGCAGTACCGCCGGGACCTGATCAAGCTCAAGGGCAAGGCCGCCATCTCGCGCGATGGCGTCAAGATTCATCTGCTCGCCAATATCGAACTGCTGGAAGACGCCACTGAAGCCGCCGCCAATGGCGCTGAGGGCATCGGCCTGTATCGCACCGAATTCCTCTACATGAATCGCAAAGGCCTGCCGAGCGAAGAGGAACAGTATGAAGCCTACTCGCGCATCGTCGCCGCCGTGCAAGGCCCGATCACGATCCGCACGCTCGACCTCGGCGCCGACAAGCAAGTCGACAGCGGTCGCAGCAATGGCCCAACACCCAACAACCCGGCGCTGGGCCTGCGCGCCATTCGCCTGTGCCTGAAAGAGCCCGAACTGTTCCGCGTACAGGTGCGCGCGCTGCTGCGTGCCTCTGCGCATGGCAAAGTGCAGATCATGTTGCCAATGATTTCCAACCTGCAGGAACTCCGCCAGTCACAGCAGCTGATTGAAAACGCGCGTGAGGAATTGCGCAACGAAGGTTATCAGGTCGCGGATGAAGTACCCGTCGGCACGATGATCGAAGTTCCCGCCGCCGCGATTGCGGCGCCGATGCTCGCGCGTCATTCACGCTTCTTCTCGATTGGTACGAACGACCTCATTCAGTACACGCTGGCCATCGACCGTGTGGATGACGAGGTCAACTACCTTTACGATCCGCTGCATCCTGCCGTATTGCGCCTGATCCACATGACGATTGAAGCAGGCATCCAGGCTGGCATCGCCGTTGCCATGTGCGGTGAAATGGCGGGTGACCCGCGCTACACGCGATTGCTGCTGGGCCTGGGACTGACGGAATTCTCCATGCACCCGGCCAATATTCTGGAGATCAAGCGCATCATCATTGAATCCGACATTGGCGAATTGCGGCGCAAGGTGAAGCGCCTACTCACCTGCGTTGATCCGGTTGAGATGCGGGATTTGATTGACGGACTGGATGCCTAGTCCACGCAAGGCCAGCCGATCAGGCTAGGCGATTTCACGCCACTCGAGACCGCGCGCCTGATGCGCGCAAACCAGCCACGACGGCGCATCATCAATCGCCTGCGCGGCAGCCGACAGCGCAAGGCCCGGCGTGTTGTTTTTCTCGGACAGATGCGTGAGCACGAGGTGCTGCAACCTTGAGCGATCAATCTGCGTGAGCAATTCTGCAGCCTGCCCGTTCGACAGGTGTCCGTATTCGCCGCCGACCCGTTTTTGCAGCTTGGCGGGGTACGGACCATTGCGAAGCATCTCGGGATCGTAGTTGAACTCGAGCATCAAGGCGTCGCAGCCCGACAGACATTGGCGCATGAACGGCGTCACCGAGCCTGCATCCGACACCATGCCAAGACGATGCCCTCCTGCCGCGAACACGAAATGCGAAGGCTCGCGCGCGTCGTGTGGTACCGGGAAAGGTTGCACTTCAATTTCCCCAACCGTGAATGCTTCGTGAGGATTGAAGCGCGTCAGTTGCGGCACATGCGGATCATTCCAGCCCGCATGCGTGCCGTTGGTCATCCACACCGGAATCTTGAATTTGCGTGACAGCCGCGAGACACCACCAATGTGGTCATGGTGCTCATGCGTGACCAGGATCGCCGACAGCGTTTCCGGTTCCACGCCAAAGCGGCGCAGGCGTGTTTCCGCCTCGCGCAGAAAGAATCCGCAGTCGATGAGAATGCGCGTGCTGCCGTACTCAACGAGCGTGCCGTTGCCCCTGCTTCCACTCCCCAGGCTGGCGAAACGCAGTTTCACTTCTGCGGCTCGAATTGACCGTTATAGAGCGGGAACTGGGTGACCTTGGAGCCCGCCTCACCGTTCGCCGCATGAATCCGCGGCGTCACCTGCTTGCTGTTCACTTCATCAATGCGGATCACGGCATGCAGCGGCACGTAGAAACGCTCGACATTCTCAAATTCGGTCTTCAGCTTTTCCTCCGAGGGGTCAATCACCACAGAAGACTTTTCACCAAACACCAGTTTCTCCACTTCAACGAAACCCATCATGCCGCCATGGCTGACACTGCGGGCATAGATCTCGTAAACCTGTCCCTGGTTATTGAACTGGATGCGGTAAAGACGTTGCTTGGCACTCATCCGCTGATACTCACCGGTACATCAACGCGCGCACCCTGCACGGCAAGAACGCCGGAGCGGCCAGGAATACTGTCCATTTTCACTTCGTGCGCGGGAAGCGTGGAGACATCAAGCGAGTTGAACATCGTTTCCGTCGACACCAGTTCGTAACCCTGGGCGCGCCAACCACTCAGCAGGCGGTCGAACGCAGGCATCCATTTCATGCCTTCGAGCTCGGAGTGCAAGGTATAGACGTGGCCCTGCAGCGGCGGATTCGCCGTCAGCGCAAGGACATGCTCGTGGACATTGTCAGGCGTGATGCCATCGACACCGATCAGCTCATCGAGCGTCGGTAACGTCGAAGGCAACTGCGGAACATTCACGCGCTCGCCATTGACCACTGGAATGAACGGATGCGTGCCGCGGCCATCCGAGGCATAACGCAGTCCCAGCGCAGCCTCATGCAGATACGCTGCGTTGTTCATCTGCCAGCCTGCTGCGCCGTGCGTGAGCGGCGCGACACCGAAGACCGACTTGAACGCCTCCACCGCCCGGTTCATTTCGGCGCGCGTCCATGCCGCATCGGCACCAGCGACACCGTCCTGCCAGCGCACATGGTCATAGGTGTGGATGCCCATTTCAAAACCGGCGTCATGCACCTTGCGCATCAAGTCGGCACATTTGCGCGCGATGTCCGGCCCCGGCAACAAGGTGCCATAGAGCAGGGTCTGGATGCCGTAGTGCTCAACGACGGAGGTGCGCGATACCTTCTTCAGGAAACCCGGGCGGAAGACGCGCTTGATCGCACGCCCGGTGTGATCCGGCCCAAGGCTCCACAGAAAGGTAGCGCCGGCCTGATGCTTCTTCAGCAGATCCACCAGAGGTGGCACGCCTTCTCGCGTGCCACGGTAGGTGTCGACATCAATCTTCAATGCAAGTTGCGGCACAGCAGGATACTCAGTCAACCAAACCACGCGCCTCTGCAACCTGGCCACGATAGGCGTCGAAGATCTGGCGCAGCGCATCCGCCATGGTCGTCTGCGGTTTCCAGTTCAGGTCCTTCATCGTGTTCTCGATTTTCGGAACACGGTTCTGTACGTCCTGGTAACCCTTGCCGTAGTACTCGCCCGAGGTGGTCTCGATCAACTTCACCTTGGCAGCGGTTTCGCGATACTCGGGGTATTCAGCCGCCAGCTTCAACATCATCTCGGCAAGCTCACGCACGGAGAAATTGTTGGCCGGATTGCCGATGTTGTAGATCTGGTGGCGGGCCTTGTCGTCCTTGTTCTCGATGATCTTCATCATCGCGTCGATGCCATCGCCAATATAGGTGAAGGCGCGCTTCTGGCTGCCGCCATCGACCAGCTTGATCGGCTCGCCACGAACGATATGTCCCAGGAACTGCGTGATGACGCGCGAACTGCCTTCCTTGGCGGTGTTGATATTGTCGAGACCGGCGCCAATCCAGTTGAACGGACGGAACAGCGTGTAGTTGAGACCTTCGCTGAGGCCATAACCGTGGATCACGCGATCCATCAACTGCTTGGAGCAGGCGTAGATCCAGCGCGGCTTGTTGATCGGGCCATAGACCATGTCGGAAGATTCCGGATCAAACTCGCCGTCCTTGCACATGCCGTAGACCTCGGAGGTCGACGGGAACAGGATGCGCTTCTTGTACTTCACGCAGTGGCGAACGATCGGCAGGTTCGCTTCAAAGTCGAGTTCGAACACGCGCAGCGGCTGCTGCACATAGGTCGCAGGCGTCGCGATGGCGACCAAGGGCAACACCACATCGCATTTGCGAACGTGGTACTCGATCCACTCCTTGTTGATGGTGATGTCACCTTCGAAGAAATGGAAATTCGGCTTATCGAGGAGATCGCCAATACGATCCGTGCTCATGTCCATTCCGTAGACATGCCAGTCGGTCGTCTCCAGGATGCGCTTGGACAGGTGGTGCCCGATAAAGCCATTGACACCGAGGATAAGGATTTTTTTCATGAGAGTCTCGCCAACCTGAAATGGAAATCTGGATCAAACCGGCAGCGCAACTTCAGCGCTGCCGAAACGGGAACGAAACACACCGGCACTCAAGGACACACCATTGAGCTCAGCTGCCAGCAGGCGCAGGGTAGCGCCGTCAGCGCAGCGTGCAAAGAGATGCTCGCCGTCACAATAAAGGGCAGGCAAGCCTGCGGAACGCTGCGTGACCGGCAAAGTCCGCCAGAGCACCAGGCGCCCATCGAGCAGATCACTGAATGCACCGGGATACGGATGGGTCACCGCGCGCACCAGATTGTGAATGGCGGCAGCGGATTGCGCCCAGTTGATGCGGCCATCCTCGGCCTTGCGACCACCGAAGTAAGAACCGCGCTTGAGGTCCATCTCACGCATGACCGCGGTGCCGTTGACCAGTGCTGGCAATGCGCGCTGCAAGGTCAGCTCCGCGGCCACCAGAACCTTGCTGAACACTTCTTCCGCCGTGTCATTCGGCAGGATCGGCACCGCCATCTGGTCAACAATGCGGCCGGCATCGGGCTTCACGACCATTTCATGCAGGGTTGCGCCGGATTCAGTCTCGCCGTGAATCACCGCCCAATTGATCGGCACGCGGCCACGATACTTGGGAAGCAGCGAGCCATGCATGTTGAAACCACCGCGACGCGGAATGTCGAGTATCGAAGGTTTCAGCATGCTGCGGTAGTAAAACGAAAACAGGAAGTCCGGCGCCGCGGCCTTGAGCAAGACCATCGTCGGCGCATCGTGAGGATCGACCGGAGTCACCACCGGAATACCATGCTCCTGCGCCAGCGACTTCACGCTGGAGAACCAGATGTTCTCGTTGGCGGAATCCTCGTGCGTCACCACCAGCTTGACGTCGATGCCCTGCGCCAGCAGCACTGACAGGCAGCGCACGCCAACGTTGTGATAGGCAAAGACGACGGCGCTGGTCATTATTTCTGTTCCAGCACTTCTGCAATCAGATAGCGCGGACGCTGGCGTACCTCCTGGTAGATGCGGCCGATGTACTCACCCAGGATGCCAATGCCGAACAAGGCAATGCCGATCAGGAAGAAAGCGATGCCGAACAGGGTGAACACCCCTTCTGCCTCCGCGCCCAGGATCAAGCGGCGAATCATCAGGTAGGCCACCAGGATCGCCGACAGGAAAGAGATCGCCATGCCCAACATCGAGAACACTTGCAGGGGCACCAGCGAGAAGCCGGTCATCAGGTCGAAGTTGAGACGCATCAATTTATAGAGCGAATACTTGGACTCACCGGCAAAACGCTCTTCGTGTTTAACGATGACTTCGACCGGGTGCTGGGAATAGGAATACGCCAGCGCCGGGATGAAGGTATTCATTTCCTGGCACTGGTTGATCGTCTGCACGATGCGCTTGCTGTAGGCGCGCATCATGCAGCCATGATCGGTAATGCGGATATTGGTGATCTTGTCACGCACCATGTTGACGATGCGAGAGGCCACATGGCGCCACATTGAATCGTTGCGCTTCTCGCGAATGGAGCCAACGTAGTCATAGCCCTCATCCATCTTCGCCAGCAGCTTGCCGATTTCTTCCGGCGGATTCTGCAGGTCAGCATCAATCGTCACCACGCGTTCACCGCGCGAGTGCTCAAAGCCTGCAAGAATCGCGCGGTGCTGGCCGAAGTTGCCGTTGAACATGATCACGCGCGTCACGTCCGGGCGCTTGTCAAACTGCGCGCTCAGGATGCCTGCGGAACGATCGCGCGAACCGTCATTGATGAAGATGACTTCGTAGGAAATCTTGAGTGCGTCGAGCGCCGGGTACAGGCGCGCGAACATCGCGTCGAGCACGGCCTCTTCGTTATAGACGGGAATGACGACACTGAGATTGGGATTCTGGCTCATTGGGCAGCCCGTAAAACGGTGGAAACAGCATCACAGACTTTTTTGACATCAGCAGCATTCATCGCCGCAAACAAAGGCAAGGTCACGGTCTCCTGGCCAATGCGCTCGGCCACGGGAAAATCACCTTGCTTGAAACCCAAACCACGGAACAGGGTAAACAGATGCATGGCCGGATAATGCACGCCGACGCCAACGCCCTGCTCCTTCATCCTTTCGATGAACTGTGCGCGGTTGATCTTGAGTGTTGAAAATGGCACCAGCGGCTGGAACATATGCCAATTGCTCTGTGCATAGTCCTCGACAGGCAACTGGCAACCGAGGCTGCGATCAAAGCTGTGGAAGTATTCGCGGGCCAGTTCACGGCGCTGCTGGTTGAATGCATCCAGCTTGCGCAGTTGGTGAATGCCGATGACTGCGGCCACGTCGGTGAGATTGGATTTTCCACCGAGGACGTCGACATCCATGCCGCCATCGGCGAAACGGGTGACACCCTGCAGGCGCAGCTTCTCAAAAAGCTTCGCTTCTTCCTCGGTATTCATCACCAGGCACCCACCTTCGGTGGTGGTGATGTTCTTGTTGGCGTGGAAGCTGAAGGAAACCAGATCACCGTCACGGCCGATCTCGCGGCCTTTCCAGTTTGCGCCCATGGCCTGGGCGGCATCTTCAATCACGCGCAGATTGTGGCGGCGGGCAATCTCGTAAAGACGATCACGATCCACCGGCAAGCCCGCCAGGTCCACCGGAATGATGGCCCTGGTGCGCGGCGTGATCGCCGCCTCCAACTGGTTCAAATCAATATTGCGCGTGGCCGGATCAGCGTCGACAAAGACCGGCTTGGCGCCGACGGTGAGAATGACATTCGCCGTTGCCACCCAGGACATCGGCGTGGTGATGACTTCATCCCCCGCACCGATCTTGCACAGGCGCAGTGCCAGCTCCAGCGCGGCAGTCGCGGAATTGAGCACGCGGACAGGACGGCCGCCATAGCGCGCAGACAGCATCGCCTCCAGTTCCTTGACCTTGGGGCCGCTGGTAATCCAGCCGGAACGCAGGACATCACCCACCGCGGTGATGGTTTCCTCATCAATCGATGGGCGCGTGAAGGGAAGGAAACTGCTCATGCTCATTAGCTGGTTTTCGCGACCAGATAGACGCCGAGGATGATGACGCCCATGCCGATCAGGCGCGTCGGCGTCATCGCCTCACCAAACAACCACCAAGCGAAGCCCGCGTTGACGATGTAACCGATTGAAAGCATCGGGTACGCCACGCTGACTTCGACGCGTGACAAGGCCATGATCCAGATCACCACGCTCACCACGTAGCAGGACAGGCCGCCGACGATGTAAGGGTTGGTCCCCAGCGACCAGCCAATGGGGCCGATATTGGCCATGTTGAAATCAAACCGTCCGATACTGCGTGTGCCTGCCTTGAGCAACAGCTGCGCGACGGCGTTGAGCAGCACCCCAAAAACGATGAGGCCGAATTCAAGTGCTTTCATGGTTTCCTGAAAACAATACGACGTGGATCGCTATAGATCACCGACATGGGCAATCCGGCTTTTTGCAGTTCCTGATAGGTATACGGAGTGGTTAATGCTAGCGCACTCGGCGCGGCATTCCAGCGCGGCACAAAGGACGCCAGGCTCGGCACCCATTTCTCCGGTTCCGCAGTTTGGCCCAGATCGAATTCGTCAACATACGCCACCAAAATTAAGGTGTGCTTAAGATAGAACGGCAAGGTCTGGTCATACGCCGCCACCGAAAAGACCTCGGTATCTGGCTGGAGATAGGGCTTCATTGCCGCTGCCGCATTCTTGGCCGACGTCAGCGGTGAAAACACCTGATAGCCATCCATCATGATGGCGAAGAACAGAACGCCGCCAAAACAGATCTGCATCACCGACGCATCCTTGCGGCCCTGGCGCGCAGAGCGCAGGGCGAGTACCGCACAGATCGTTGAGACGAGCGCCGCAGGAACCACCCAGTACGCCGCCTGGAAGTAATACTCCAGCGGCGTTCTGTCATTGCCCTTGGCGAAGCAGAAAAGATAGACCAGCCCTCCCGCCAGCAGGACCGACCAGAAGATCGCCAGCCCCTTCGCATGCGGACGCAGGACATCGGGAGACGCCTGGCCGAGGTAACGGCCCAGCAGCAGACCCAGCGCCGGGAAAATCGGTAGCAAATAGCCGGGCAGCTTGGAACTGGAGAGGCTGAAGAAAATAAAAATAAAGGCACACCAGACCAGCAGCACGCCATTGGGCTGGAATCCGCTGGCTTCGCGCCGTGCCGCATAACGGCTCAGTGAAGGCAGCAAGCTGGTCCACGGCAACAGTCCGCCGAGCAGGACCGGCACAAAGTAGTACCAGGCGCCAGGACGTTTCGCCTGATCCGTGGCAAAGCGCTGAAAATGTTCGTGAATGAAAAAGAACTTGGCGAATTCAGGATTGCGCATCGATACCATCACAAACCAGGGCGCAGCCAATGCCAGGAACAGCAAGGGCCCCCATAGCAGTTCCATGCGCGGCCATGTTTTCCAGTCACGGTAGATCAGGCTGTAGAGAACCAGCACCGCACCAGGGATCACAATGCCAATCAGGCCCTTGCTGAGCATGGCACCTGCCATGGCGGCCCACACCACGAACATCCATCGCCTGCGGGATGACACTGAAGTCCTGTCATCCTGTGCAATCAGGAACCCGCATAACACCAAGGCGAGGAAAAAACTCACGCCCATGTCGACTGTAATGACATGGGCAAGGCTCGCCATCCAGACCATGCTGACCGTTGTAAGGCCGGCATAAAGTCCGGCGGTCGCACCCCATAGACGACGGCCGGTATACCAGACCATCAATGCGGCAAGGAACCCGCAAAGACCAGGCCACAGGCGGGCGACGAATTCAGACTCGCCAAAGGCCTTGAACGCAGCGGCGCTGGCCCAGTACTGCAAGGCAGGCTTTTCGAAATACTTGAGGCCGTTGAGCCGCGGCGTGATGTAGTCGCCGGACAGCGCCATCTCGCGCGCAATCTCGGCATAGCGGCCTTCATCGGTGCCCGCCAGATCGCGGAACGACAGTGCGCTGAACCAGACCACGCCAATGGCGAGCCAGCACAGCAGGATAGCCGTTGCAGATAAAGTGGTACGGGGGGAAACAACAGGAGTGTGGTTCGCGGCAGTCATTGGAACCCTTGTGGGCTGCTTGGACTTCTGGAAGTAGCGGCAGTTCAACTACTGTGCTTGAAGTGGCGGAGAGGGAGGGATTCGAACCCCCGGTAGGCTTGCGCCTACGCCTGATTTCGAGTCAGGTACATTCAACCACTCTGCCACCTCTCCGTTTTTACCGCGCCTGTCTTCACAGGCCGAACCTTTCGGGTTCGCTGACAACTTGATCTCTTGGAACACCTGCCAGTGTGTTACGTTTCCGGCCAGCCCCAAGAGAGCGCGGATTCTAAATGAACGCGGCCGCCACGCCTACTGTTTCTGCCAAAAATCGCCACCAACTGGCGATTTTTGGCGTGTGCGCACTGCTTTTGTACCTTTTTCTCTCAACCTGCTCGCCCCAAACCAACCAGTTACAGCAGGTTAAAGCCACCGGCGTGCTGCGGATTGCCACCATCAACAGCCCGACCACCTATTACATTGGCGCCGCCGGTCCACTGGGTTTTGAATACGAGCTAGCCAAGGGTTTTGCCGAAAGCCTGGGGGCCAAGCTGGAAGTGGTTGTCGCCACCAGCCCGGCTGCCGCCATGCAGATGGTGCGGGAAGGCCGTGTCCAGATCACCGCCGCAGGTCTGTCGGTGACCTCCGAACGCCAGAAAACGGTGCGATTTGCCCGCCCGATGCTGCGGGTGGTCCCACAACTGGTCTATCGCATGGGGCAGTCGCGGCCGAACAACCTCGGCGATCTGGACGGTAGCGTCCGCGTACAGCGCGGCAGCATTGGCGCCGAATTGCTGCGCGAGGCCAAAAAAACCTATCCAAACCTGAGGTGGGAAGAAACCGACGACCAGGAAACCGAAGAGCTGCTCTACGAGGTGGCCAATGACCAGCTGGGCTATACGATTGCCAATTCGGACATCATCTCGATCAACCAGCGCTATTACCCCAAGCTGCGCGTCGCATTTGCCGCAGCCAAGGCACAGGACCTCGCCTGGGCCTTCAATCTGGGCAAGGACAACAGCCTGTTCGATGCCGCCAACAGCTACCTTGATGTCTTTAGCGGGGTGGAGCTGGACCGGCTGCGTGATCGCTACTTTGGCCACATCGAGCAGGTGAATTACATGGGCGCGGTGACGCTGGCCTCGCTGGTGCAGACCCGCCTCACCCGTTACCGCAAGGCATTTGAAAGCGCTGCCGAAAAGTACAAGCTCGACTGGCGCCTGCTGGCTGCCATGGGCTACCAGGAATCACAGTGGGACGAAAATGCCGTAAGCCCCACCGGCGTCAAGGGCCTGATGATGCTGACGCTGGATACGGCCGACTTCCTGAACGTTCGTGATCGTGAAGATCCGGTGCAAAGCATCTTTGGCGGTGCGCGTTATTTCAGCCAGATCCTTGATCAATTGCCGGAAGACATCAAAGAACCCGATCGCAGCTGGATGGGCCTTGCTGCCTACAACCTCGGCATTGGCCACCTGTTCGATGCGCGCAACCTCACCCGCGAGCTGGGGGGCAACCCCAACCACTGGCTGGATGTGCGCAATTCGCTGCCGCTGCTGACGCAGGAACGCTGGTATATGCGCACCAAGCACGGTTACGCGCGCGGCTACGAAACCGTGGCCTATGTCGGCAACGTGCGCACCTATTTCGACATGCTCAGCTGGATCACCAACGGCGCGCCGAATCGTGGCCAGCAACCGCCGCTGGAACAGGAGCCGCCGCTGCAAACACCCGCCGGCGCACAGAAGCATCGGGATGATCCGCTGCATATCAACTCGCCGATTCTGTAATCCGGTTCGCAGGGTGGGTAGAGCGCAGCGAAACCCACCGTCTTTCCACATGCACTAATGGTGGGTTTTACTGCGTTCGTCGGCTCCGCGAGCAGTACTCGCATGCGGCTCTTATTGAACAGCTTGCGCTGCCATCCGTGGCGCAACAACATCTCCATTTGAGAAGCTGGCCCGGCCCTCCGTGACCGGGCGTTCGCAGGCTCCGCGAGCAGTGCTGTTATACAAAGAGCATCGCTGCACAAACACCTCCGTTCCTGCGCATCCATGCGCCCACGGAGGTACCGTACATCCTGTACATATTACTCATCGTTATCCGGCATGCCCGGGAACAACACATCGGTATAGCCAAACTTGCTGAAGTCACGCACGCGCATCGGATACAGCACGCCATCCAGATGATCACATTCATGCTGCACCACGCGCGCATGAAAATCGCTGGCGGTGCGATCAATCACCTTGCCGTACTGATCAAAACCCTGGTAACGCAAACGGCGATAACGTGGCACCACGCCGCGCAGGCCAGGCACCGAGAGGCAGCCTTCCCAGCCGTCTTCCTGCTCATCGCCGATGAAGCTGATGACAGGATTGATCAGCACCGTCTCAGGCACTGCGTCCGCGTCGGGATAGCGTGGGCTGCTGGAGAACCCGAAGATCACCAGCCGCAGATTGACGCCAATCTGCGGCGCGGCAAGGCCTGCACCGTTGAGGGCGTGCATGGTCTCGAACATGTCGGCAATCAGCGCGTGCAACTCCGGCGTATCAAATTGGGCAACCGGTTCAGCGATGCGCAGCAGGCGCGGATCGCCCATCTTGAGAACGTCATGAATCATTTGAGTCGCAGCCGTTCCACGATACGGCCGTTCTGGACGTGCTCGCTGATGATCTCGTCGATGTCTTCTTCATCCACATAGGTGTACCAGACCTCCTGCGGATACACGACCAGTACCGGCCCCTCTTCGCAGCGCTCAAGACAGCCCGCCATGTTGATACGAACCTGGCCGGGGCCTGCCAGCCCCAGGGCCTTGATCTTCTTCTTGGCGTAGTCGCGCACGCGGGTAGCGCCCTTGTCGTTGCAGCAGGTGCGCTCACCCGGCGCACGCTGGTTGCAACAGAAAAAAACGTGGTGTTGGTAGTAACTCATCGGGGCTTCATGCAAGGCATCCGGCACACACTTTACTTGGCGCCAAAGGCGTAAGAAAGGTTCAGCGCGGTAATCGTGTCCGTTTTGCGGGCACCGACTGGCACGCTGGCATTATGGCGGAGGGTGTATGAGGCGCTGGCAAAAACATTGCCCACCACATTCACCTTCAGCTCTGTCACCGATTCGGTGAAAGTGTTGTCGTGGCCCGTTTCAATCTTGAGGCCCTCGCCAAAAGTACTGGTATCGGAAATCTTCCAGGTGTATTTGCCTGAAAAACTGCCAATCACATCCTTGTTCCTTTCTTCCGTCGCATCGTTGACGGTTTGCTGGCGCGCACCGATGCCGGCTTCAAGATCCAGAAGATGCTTGGGACCCGTCAGAACATGACGACCGTATCCCACCGCTTCAACCGTGCGCTGCAGGATCGGCCCGTGCAGATCCTTGGACCACTCGGCACTGCCAAAGGCATAGTCATTCGGGGTGAAGTTGTAAGCAAGCTTGTCGGACACACCATACTGCTCGCCGGTAGACTCGCCTTCGCTGGACGCGCCCATCGCACTGGCCAGAAAGGTGTTCTGCCATACATCTTGCGTATAGATCAGTGACAGCTTGGCATTGCCGGTGCTGGACTTGGTATTGCCACTGTTGGCGATATACCCCAGACCCGCATCACCCGACCATCCATTCGGTGCAGCCATAATGACCCCCGGTGCAGCGAGGCAAATCATTGCGGCCAGTGTTTTAGTTTTCAACATAACTCTCCTGCGTCAGAACTTTTAGACAAACAAATCAGAACTTTGAACAAAAAAAGTGGCATTACACAGATATTATAGACGGTATGTCTTCGCTCACTTCTCCGACAATCGCATCCGAATTTCCCTACGCAGATGCCGACCTTTGCGTGAAGTGCGGCCTGTGCTTGCCGCACTGTCCAACATATCTGCAGACACAGCACGAGGCGGATTCACCGCGTGGACGCATCGCTTTGATGCAAGGCCTCGCCAATGGCTCGATCGGATCCAGTGACGGACTAAACCATCATCTCGATGGCTGCCTGTCTTGCCGGGCCTGTGAAACGGTGTGCCCTGCAAAAGTCCCTTATGGCCGCCTGATCGACGCGGGCCGCGCGTTATTGCATGAGAAAAAACCACGCGCCAATACCGCCATGCGCCTGATCGGCTTCTGGCTCACACGCAACAGGGCACGAAAACTGGCAGCAACTTTCTTGTGGCTGTACCAGCGCAGTGGATTGCAAAATGTTCTGCAACGCTCGCGCTTGCTAGGCCATGACCGCCTGGCGCGTCTTGACTCGCTGCTGCCTTCAATCAGCCTGCCACTGCCATTGAAGGGCAACACGGAACACCTGCCCGCGTCAGTCTCCCTGTTCACGGGCTGCACCGGCGAACTGGCGGACCGGCAGACGCTGCAGGACGCATTGCAGGTACTCACAAAGCTGGGTATTGGCGCAGAGGTTCCCAAGGGCCAGGGCTGCTGCGGAGCGCTGCATCAGCACAATGGTTTTCCTGCCGAAGCCGCCAGGCTTGCATGGAACAATCTGCAGGCATTTACAGGAACCACGCCGATCATCAGCAGCGCCAGTGGCTGCGGCGCGACTTTAATGGAATATCCGGAATTGCTCGGCACATCCGGTGCGCTGTTCGCTCAACGCGTACAGGACCTGAGTACCTTCCTGCTGGACCGATGGCCGAATCATCTGGCCTTAAAGCCGTTAAAGGCACGAGTGGCCATTCACACGCCATGCACGATGAAGAATGTCGTGAAAGGTGGCGATGCGGTTCGCGGCCTGATCGGGAAAATTCCCGGCGTGGAGATGGTTGCGCTGGACGACAAGGATCGTTGCTGCGGCGCCGCGGGCAGTTACTTCATCACGCAGCCTGCAATGGCGGATCAGCTGCTGGAAGAAAAACTCGGCATGGCGCGCAACCTGGCGCCAGACATCATTCTCAGCAGCAACATCGGCTGCTCAATGCACATGGCCGCAGGATTGCGGCGCGCGGGCATCAAGGTTGAGTTGCTGCATCCGGTGAGCCTGCTGGCACGGCAGCTGGCATAGGGCTCGCAGGGGCCGCACTGCTTCCTGCATCTTGCGACTCGCTGCCGCGCCCGAGGACCGCTTCCATGCGCAACAGCACGAGCTCAGCCAGCTCACGCTGGATGTACTCGCGCAGGCGTGCTTCTTCAGCATCCTTGGCCAGAACCTGTTCGGCATTGAAACTGTAGCTGCGTGACAGGCTCAGCGTGTCCGGCGGCATCAAGACTTTACTGCCGGCATTCACCTGATAGGTCACGCTGGTGACGAGCTGGAATTCCAGCACCTTGCCGTCGGTGCCAATCGACAGCACCAGACGCGACTCATTAAGGTTGGACAACAGGATGACGGTGCCAGCGCTGTCGGCACTACTCCTGACGTGACCGCCACGTCGCTGCAGCAGAGTACGCAGAGACACTTCCAGCGGCGGTTCCGACACGCGATACGGCGCGATCACTTCGATGAAAGTGGACTGCAAGGGCTTGGGCAGCGGGCGGCTCCCGGCCAGGTGAAAGCCGCAGCCGGCCAACAGGGTGGCCAGCAAAACCGCCAGTGCGATGCGCATGCGTGTCGAAAAGGTGTTGTTCACACGACGAAGCTTACAAGCTTTCCGGGCACAACGATTTTCTTTTTCAGCTCCAGTCCGTCCACGAACTTGTGCACGCCCGGATCGGCCAGTGCGGCAGCGATGATCTGCTCCTGCGTTGCACCCGCAGGCACCTGGATCTGCCCACGCAGCTTGCCGTTGACCTGCACCGCGAGGGTGATGGAGTCCGACACCAAGGCATCCGCATCCACCTGCGGGAAGCGCGCATCAATCACGGCCTCCGCGTGGCCCAGCTGCTGCCAGAGTTCATGGCTGATGTGCGGCACGATCGGCGCCAGACCGGAGACCAGGCCTTCCAACGCCTCTTGCAGCACGGCACGCGCATTGGGCGTGCGGTCTTCAAACTTGTAGATCGCGTTGACCAGTTCCATCGCCGCAGCGACGGCGGTGTTGTAGCTGTAACGACGGCCCATGTCGTCGCCAAACTTCTGGATGGTCTGGTGCAGCTTGCGGCGCAGATCCTTCTGCGCAGGCGTGAGCGCGGACCTGTCCAGCGTCGGCACAGGGCCGGCAGCCACATGATCGAACACCGCGCGCCACAGGCGCTTGAGGAAGCGCCCTGCACCATCAATGCCGGCATCGCTCCACTCCAGGCTCTGCTCGGGCGGCGCGGTAAACATCATGAACAAACGGCAGGCATCAGCGCCGTGTGATTTGAGGATCTCCTCCGGGTCCACCGTGTTGCCCTTGGACTTGGACATCTTGGCACCGTCCTTCAGCACCATGCCCTGCGTGAGCAGGCGCGTGAACGGCTCATCCGCCGCCACCGGCAGACCGCAATCGCGCATCAGCTTCTGGAAGAAGCGTGCATAAAGCAGATGCAGGATCGCGTGCTCGATGCCGCCGACGTATTGATCGACCGGCAACCAGTACGAGGCACGCTGATCGAGCATGGCCTTGTCGCTATCCGGGCAGGCGTAGCGGGCGTAGTACCAGGAGGACTCAAAGAAGGTATCGAAGGTATCGGTCTCACGACGCGCCGGCGCGCCACACTGGGGGCAGGTGCATTCGTAGAACGATGGCGTCTTGGTCAGCGGGCTGGCGGCGCCGTCCGGCATCAGGCCTTCCGGCAGCACCACCGGCAGCTGATCTTCCGGCACCGGCACGGCGTCGCAGGTCTTGCAGTAGATGATGGGGATGGGGCAGCCCCAGTAACGCTGGCGCGAAACGCCCCAGTCGCGCAGGCGATAGTTCACACGCGTGCGGCCCTGACCCATCGCCACCAGCTTGCTGGCGATGCCATCGAAAGCCTTCTTGAAATCGGCGCCGTTGAACTCGCCCGAGTTGATGCAGACGCCGTATTCGGTGAACGCTGCGGCGCTCACGTCCGGCGCCTGTGCGCTGGCATCGGCAGCAATGACTGCCTTGATCGGCAGGCTGTAGGCCTTGGCGAATTCATAGTCACGCTGATCGTGCGCAGGCACAGCCATGACCGCGCCGCTGCCGTAGCCCATCAGCACAAAGTTGGCGGCCCACACCGGGACCTTTTCGCCGGTCAGCGGATGGATGACGTCGATACCGAGCGCAACGCCCTTCTTCTCCATCGTCTCCAGCGTGGCCTCGGCAACGCCCATTTTCTTGGCTTCGTCGATAAACGCAGCGACCTTGGCATCACGCTGTGCGGCGGCGAGTGCCAGCGGATGCTGGGCAGCGACGCTGACAAAGGTCACACCATATAAGGTGTCGGGACGCGTGGTGTAAACGGTGAGATGGCCGTCGCCCGCAGCGAGCTTGAAATCAATCTCGACGCCTTCGCTGCGACCGATCCAGTTTTCCTGCATGGTCTTGACCGCGTCGGGCCAGCCTTGCAGCGTCTTCAGATCGGACAACAACTCGTCCGCGTAAGCAGTGATCTTGAGGAACCACTGCGGGATCTCGCGCTGCTCCACCAGCGCGCCGGAACGCCAGCCGCGGCCGTCGATGACCTGCTCGTTGGCCAGCACGGTGTTGTCCACCGGGTCCCAGTTGACGATGGAGTTCTTGCGATAGACCAGCCCCTTTTTATAGAGCTGGGTAAACAGCCACTGCTCCCAGCGGTAGTAGTCCGGCTTGCAGGTGGCGAGCTCGCGGCTCCAGTCGTATGCGAACCCCAGCTGCTTGAGCTGGTCACGCATGTACGCCATGTTGGCGTAGGTCCACTCGGCCGGCGGCACGCCGGACTTCATCGCCGCGTTTTCGGCAGGCAGGCCAAAGGCGTCAAAACCCATCGGCTGCATCACGTTCTTGCCGAGCATGCGCTGGTAACGCGCGATCACGTCGCCAATCGTGTAATTGCGCACATGGCCCATGTGCAGGCGCCCGGACGGGTACGGGAACATCGCCAGGCAATAGAACTTCTCGCGGCTCGGGTCTTCAACAGCACGGAACGACTGCTGGGACTCCCAAAAACCTTGCGCTGCGCGCTCGACGTCGGCGGGTTGATACTGCTCTTGCATGGGCTAAAGACACTGAAAAGACTACAGAAAGGGCGCGTAGTCTAGGGGGTGTAAGGACTAATTTCACGTTATGCCATCGGATCAGGCGTCGCTGCGGTATGGCTGTCCGGCAGACACGGCAGCTGCCGCAGCAGATTCAGCGCACCCAATACCATGAGTCCATCGACTCAAAACTGACGTTTTTTGTCACTAATCGTCACTAAACATCAAAACCAGCCTCGAAATCCTCCAGAAGAGTCCATTTCAATAATTTGTTTTTATTGATAAATATTCCATTAATGATGGTGGCATGAATCACGCTTACCTAATCGTGGGGGACGTAATACGCTCTCAGGAATTCCAACTAAATCTCGGAGATTCACATGAAAAAGACTCAACAGGGCTTTACCCTGATCGAACTGATGATTGTTGTTGCCATCATCGGCATCCTCGCCGCCATCGCTCTGCCGGCCTATCAGGACTACATCGTCCGCTCGAAGACCACTGAACCCTCAGCCGCACTGGATTCGTTCAAGACCTCAATCACCGAATACGCTTCTGCCAACGGCCCGGGCTCGCTGGCTTCAGCCACTGCAGACCAGGTTGGCGTCGCTCTTCCTGCCAGCCACAAGTATTTCAATGCAGTGACCTGGACTGGCAGCGCCAATGCTCCCAAGGTATCGGTCACGATTGCCAATACCAGCTCGCCTCTTGACGGCACCCTGCTTACTCTGACAGGTGCAGTTAGCCCTACTGATAATACGATTGCATGGACTTGCGGCACCAACAATGCTGCCACCACGCTCTACAAGTACGTGCCTGCAAACTGCCGCAATCCGTAATTGATTGTGCAGTTATAAAAACACCGCCTTCGGGCGGTGTTTTTTTATGCTCATTCTCCACATGCCACCATCCCTGTATTGAATTGCAGGCATGGATCTCAAGTACATTTTGCGTCCAGCATTCATAAACGGATTTCTGCCTCTCATGGATTTACTTGCACTGCAATTATTCCTGCTCTGCCTTGCGACGAGAGATCCTTCTTCAATGTGGGCACTGCTGGCCAGCGCTGGCGCCTGGGCAACTGCCGGCGTGATGCTGTGGCGACTCAGGAATGAATGCAGATCGCCAGGCACGCGCAGCGGGCAGCTGGTCTTAGGGCTGGCGCTCTTCACGTTCTTGGTGATGCTTTTCTCGGCATGGCATACCGAGTCGCGATATCACTCGATCAACGAATTGGCCATCGCCGGCCTGCTTCCCGTCAACATTTTCTGGGCGTTGATGCTGGCCAAAAGATGGAATGCCTACCCAGAGAGTCGCCGTCGCCTGTTCACACTGATCACGGTCACCATCACGGCAGTAGCTGCGGCCGCAATCGTCGAGACGTTCATGACAGGACACCGGCCATCTGGCCCTTTCATCGATAGCAATGTCCTGGCGGCGCTGCTGAATGCCGGGTTGCTTTCAGTCATTGCCATCGCAAGCATCGAACGCAATAGGCCCTTGCGCTGGATCGCCATGATCGTCATCGCGATTGCGCAAGCATTTACCGCTTCCAGAGGCGCCAATCTGGCCCTGCTAGCGGTCCTTGTGATTTATCTCGCCCTCGCGTGGCAGCATAAAGCAGCGCTACACAGGCTATTGATTGGGCTTGCAGTCATCGCCTGCGCCCAGCTTTCGACATTCAGCCTGCCGTTCAACCTGCGTGACACGGCAACAGCGGATTTCCTCATGCGCCCAGTCTCGACTGCCAGCACGGATGCCTCGGCTTCAGCCAGAGTCGCGATGTGGAAAAGCACGCTTTCGGCCTATTGGCACGAAGCTCCAGTGACAGGAACAGGACTGGGCACCTACGTACTGGTCTACCCGCGCTACCGTACACCTGCCGATCTTCAATCGACCGGCGAGCGCGCTCACAATGATTATCTTGAGCGATTGCTTGAAGGCGGCCCGTTGCTGGCCATCGGCATCCTGGGACTGGGTTTGGTCCTGCCCCTTGCACTGATCGTGTGTAGCGCCCGCTCGCTTTACCGGAAGGGTGGCCCCACAAAAG
>Ga0116227_10000178_pt1 | contig 109866 bp, 94 predicted proteins | sample S1TSphgellanicum_FD_89693 | JGI IMG/M metagenome (GOLD analysis project Ga0116227, IMG submission 89693) | Host-associated microbial communities from peat moss isolated from Minnesota, USA - S1T2_Fb - Sphagnum magellanicum MG | ecosystem: Host-associated > Plants > Peat moss > Unclassified... | reverse complement strand
GGACGAATCACGTTGACGATCGAATCGATCACGCCCATATCGACCAGAAAATTCTGTCCGAAACGCTTGCGCGCGAAATGGCCCTGGTGCTGTCTGCTGGTGGACATCGAAAGACGCTACAAAAAAGGAACGGAAAAAATCAGGCGGCGCGACGGTGGCGCGCCATCGAGACGGCGGTGTCGATCGCGGCAATCAGGCTGCCCGCATCCGCGCGGCCGGTGCCGGCAAGGTCGAGCGCCGTGCCGTGATCGACGGAAGTGCGGATGATCGGCAGCCCAAGCGTGACGTTGATGCCTTCGCCGAAGGTCGCGTATTTCAGAACCGGCAGGCCCTGATCGTGGAACATCGCGAGCACGCAGTCGGCTTCGGTCAGATAACGCGGCTGGAACAGCGTGTCGGCCGGATAAGGGCCGCGCGCGTCGATGCCCGCGCCGTTCGCCTGCTGCAGGGCGGGCGCGATCACATCGATTTCCTCGTGCCCCAGATAACCGTTTTCGCCCGCATGCGGGTTCAGGCCGGTCACGAGAATACGCGGCGCCGGCAAGCCGAAATGGTGGCGCAGGTCGTGGTCGATGATGCGCAGCGTCTCGACGATGCTCCCGATCGTCAGCGCCGCCGCTACATCCTTCAAAGGCAGGTGCGTGGTGGCCAGCGCGACCCGCAGCGGCCGTTGGCCGGTGCCGGCCAGCATCATCACCACATGCGGCGTGTGGGTGCGCTCGGCGAGATACTCGGTGTGGCCGGTGAACGGCACGCCGGCATCGTTGATGGTGCTCTTTTGCAGCGGTGCGGTGACGATGCCGTCGAACTGGCCGGCCAGCGCGCCGTCGATGGCGCTATCCAGCAGATTCAGCACGTAACGGCCGTTGGCCGCGTCGAGCTTGCCCGCTTGCGACGGCACGCCGAGCGGCTGATGCTGCACGCGCACCCGGTTGTGGCCCGGCCCTGACAAGGCCGCCCAGTCCACGCCGACCGCCTGGGCGCGCGCGGCGAGCAAGGCCGCATCGCCCAGCACGGTGAACTGCGCATCGGGCCAGTGGGCCGCCGCCCCCGCCAGCGCCTGCACGGTCAGCTCGGGACCGACGCCGGCGGGTTCGCCGGTCGTGATCGCGATCTGCAACGGGGCGTGGGACGGTTGGGCAGCGCTCGTCATGATGCTTATTGCAGGCTCGGCTTGCCGACCTTGACGTCGATATAAGCCGTATCGCGCAACTCGCGCAGCCAGTCTGCGTAGGCCTGCTCCGCCTTGCGTTGGCCGATGGCCTGGCGCGCCAGATCCATCTGCTGCGCCACCGAGCCTTCCGCTTCGCGGCGGCCCAGCACCTGGATCAGGTGGTAGCCGTATTCGCTGCGCACCGGCTCGCTGATCTGGCCGTCCTGCAGGCTGTTCATGGCACGCTCGAATTCCGGCACGGTCTCGCCCGGGCTGATCCAGCCGAGGTCGCCACCTTGCGATGCCGAACCGTCCTGCGAATAGGTGCGGGCAAACTTGGCGAAGTCGCCGCCTTCGGAGATTTCGCGCTTGATTTCAAGCAGCTTCTGACGCGCCGCCGGTTCCGACATGTTGTCGCCGACGCGCAGCAGGATGTGGCGCACGTGGGTTTGCGTGAGGTGGGTCGAATCGCTGCTTGCCGCACCTTGACCGGCGCGACGCTCGACGAGACGCATGATTTCGAAGCCGTCCGCGGTGCGGATCAGATCGGGGTTCACTTCGCCCGGACGCAGCGTCGCCGCCGCCTTGACCAGCTCAGGCGCCAGTTGCGAGGTGGACTGGAAGCCCATGTCGCCGCCCTTCGAAGCGTCGGCCGCCTGCGAATCCGACTTGGCGAGCTTCTCGAACTTCGTGTCGCCGCTCGTCGCCTGCTTGAGGATGCCCTGAGCCTTCTGCTCGGCCGCGACGATGTCGCTCTCCGTGGCATTGGCCGGCACCTTCACGAGAATATGCTCGAGGTGCAGGTCGCTCGTCAGACCGACGTTCGGTCCACGCTGGCTGGCAATGTAGTTCGCCACTTCAGCGTCCGACACCGTCACCTTGCTGTCCACTTCCTTCTCGCGCAGACGCGACAGGATCAGTTCCGTGCGGGCGTCGCGCTCGAACGTGGACCAGGGCACGCCCTGAGCCTCGATCTTCGAGCGGTACACGTCGAGCGGCAGGTTGTTGGCCGCCGCGAGCCGTTCGAGCGTCTTCTGCACCGCGGCGTCGTCGACGGTGATGTTGTCTTCCTTGGCCCGTTGCAACTGAATGCGTTCCAGCACCATCTGGTTCAGCACCTGTTGGCGCAGCTGGTCGCTGGGCGGAATCGGTGCGTTTTGCTGCTGCAGACGGCGGGAGATCAGGCCGACGCGTTCGTCGAGTTCGCGCTGCGTGATCACGCCGTCATTGACCACCGCGGCGATCGTGTCGACCGTCTGGCCATTGCTGGCGGCCGCCTGGGTCTGCCGCGCAGCCGCGTTGGGAAGATCTTGCGCCTGTGCTGGCGCGACCGACAGGAAAGAGGCCGCAGCGGCGAGACCGGCCGCGAGCGATGCCAAGCGAAGCTTTTTCATGATTCCCACAGATACTCCAATGATGTCGGGCGCGCCCCGCCCGTCTTTGCGCATTTTATAGATGATCGGACAATCGTCAGTCGTAATTGGTAAACCGCGCCTCCGGCGCCGCAGGCGGCGGCAGCGGCGTGTACCCCGGCACGCCGGAGCGGAACGCCTGGATCAAGCCGTTGTCGACACTCGACAAGCCCTTGAACGTGATTTGCGCGAGCAAACGCGTGCCCTGGGTCGGCAGTCCGACGTTGTTCACCCCGTCTGCGTAACGCTGCACGCCCACGCCCAGCACCCAGCAGTCGGCGTCGTATTGCAGGCCGATCAGGCTGTCGATGATTGCGTGCCCCTGCAGATCGTAGTTCAGGCGCGCCACACTATACACGTGGTGCGTGAGCGGCCACTGCGCCGAAATCGTGATCTGGTTGACCGGCGTATTGTCCAGCGTCGTATCGGCACGCGTATAGATATAGGCGAGGTTGATCACCTTGCCCGATGCGGGGCTGAAACCGAAGCCGATACTGCTCTGGGTAAGCCGGTTGTTGTCCGCATTATATTGGACCGCGGTTTCCGACGCGAAACCGGCCCCGAGCTTCAGCGACGCCCCGGCGATCAGGTCCGAATGGGTGGCCTGCGCAGGCGTCTGGGTGGGCAGCAGCGTGACCCGTTGATCCTGGAAGTAATACTGCTGCGCCAGCACGAAGCGCGCACGCTCGTCCCCGGTAGCCGGGTTGATGAAGCGCGTGGTGATCGCCGCGGTCAGCCGGTTGGCGTCGGCCACCCGGTCGTCGCCGACGAACGTATTCGGCGTGAAGATTTCCGCGAGCCCGAAGTCCGCGTCCGCCGTGTCGAACAGCGGCGCAAACGTCTGGTTGTGATACGGCGTGTACACGTAGTACAGGCGCGGCTCGAGGGTCTTGATGTAATCCTGGCCGAACAGGCGCACCGAACGTTCGAAGATCAGCCCGGTATCGAACGAGAAGGTCGGGACCGACTCCGTGAAGTCCTTCGGTTGCCCGGCCGGCGAACCCGTGCCGATATTGCTCAGGTTGTACGACGCGAAGTGCCACTGCACCTTCGGCGTGACGAAATAACCGGGGCCGACCACCGAATACGACACGTACGGGTCGAAGGTGAGCCGGTCGCCTTCAGTCGCATCCGCGGTGGTAATGCGGAACCGCGAGAAGTCGCCTGTCGCGCCGAAGTCGAAGCCGCCCACGTTGTACTGGGTGTACTTGACGTTAAGTTCGGGTTCACGCCCGTAAGGCGCCGTCGACGGGTAGAGCGTCTGCCAGTTCTGCTCGCGCGCCAGCACCGACCAAGGGCCGTTGTTGTACGTCAGCCCGGCTTCCTGCTGGTACAGCAACTGCGTGCCGTTGAGGATCTGGCTGGAAACCGAGCCAAGATCTTCCGGAAAGGTGGCGTCCGAGACCTTGTTGTAATAAACGTAGCCGCCGAAGCCGTTACCGAAGTTCTGGTTGTGCTGAAGGAACAGCGCCCAACGGTTCGTCTTGGTGAGCTGGTCGTCCGGCAGGAACGTACCGCTGATCGAGCCGGAGTAATCCGGCGACAGATAGCGGAACGTCTCGTTCAGCTCCAGACCACGCTTCGAGATGTAATTCGGCGTCAACAACAGGTCGCGGTTCGGCGCGATGTTGAAGTAGTACGGCAGGTTGATCTCGAAGCCGTTGGTCGAGCCGAGCGAGAACGTGGGCGGCAGGAAGCCGCTGCGCCGCTCGCCCGAAAGCGGGAACGACAGCCACGGCGAACCGAAGATCGGCACGCCCTCGAAGAACAGCACGCCGTTGTGCGCGACGCCTTCGTCGGCGCCGGTGTCGAAGTCGAATTCGGTGCCGCGGATGTACCACGCCGGATTGCTCTCGCACTGGCACGCCGTATAGGTGCCCTGCGTGAAGACCGAGCGCTCGTTGTCGAGCATGTCGACCCGCGCCGCGCTACCCGAGCCGCCCGTCACGTTGAAGCGATACTTCGGCGAGGTCATGAAGCCCTCGCTCGAATCCACCTGCATGTGCGCTTCCGGCCCCTGGAAGGTGGCGCCGTTGTTGATCACGGATACCTTGCCGTAGGCGTCGGCCATGTCGGTATCCTGATCGTAGTGCAGCGCGTCCGCCTTGATCGTGAAGGTGGGACGGCGCACTTCGGCGGAACCCTTGGCGGCCAGGTCCTGATCCGTGGTGCCGTCCGTCTTGTCGCCAAGCACGAAGGTGGCCGGCCTCTGGTCCGCCTGCAACGGGTGTTCCTGGAGCTGCGGGGCAAGCCGCATGCCCCATGGCGCGTCGACGGGCTGCGCCTGCGCGGCGTCGCCCGACAACTGGGCGTGCGCAAGCGCGGGCATCAGGCCCGGCACGGCAATCAACGCCGCGACGAGCCGCCTTCTGCGGGGCACGCCGCCACGAGAGGGGGTTGTATGGGAAAGCTGTCTTGGCGGCATGTATTCGTTTGGCGAATCGGCCCGACCGCCAGCTCCTGCCCTCCCCCTCCTCCGCCTGAGCAGCCCGACCGTGATGGTGAACTACCCATCAATCCATATTGACAACCGGTCGAACGATGAGGCGGGCGGTAAGGCGGGATGAGCGAAAGCCAGCGTGAGTCGCGTCAAAAAAGTCGTGGGGTATTATATGGCAAGACGTTGCCCCCCTGAATTTGCCTTCCGGTTTTCATGACGCTGCCCCCTGCTTCCCACGCCCCCGACACCCGCCTGCAACTGCTCACCGCCTGGCTGCACAGTCACGCGAACCGTTATGCGCTCGACCTTGCGACGCTGGTCCCCGCGTCCAGCGACGCCAGTTTCCGCCGTTATTTCCGGCTGGACGGTAAGGAAGCGGAAGACGCCGCCGGCACGACACTGATCGCCGTCGATGCGCCGCCGCCGGAAAAGTGCCGCGAATTTGTGCAGATCGCGCAGTTGTTGAGCGCGGCCGGGGTGAATGTGCCACGCGTGCTGGAGGTCGACTACGAGGCCGGCTTCATGCTCGTCACCGACCTGGGCACCACGGTTTACCTCAACGCGCTGAACCCGGACAACGCGCGCGGCTTGATGCGCGACGCGCTCGATGCCCTGATCCGCTGGCAGCTCGCCTCAAAACCGGACGTGCTGCCGCCGTTCGACGAAGCCTTCCTGCGCCGGGAAATGGAGTTGCTGCCGGAGTGGTTCATCGGCCGCCACCTGGGCCGCGAGATGGACGGCAAGACCCGCGGACTGCTCGACCGCACGTTTGCGCTGTTGATCGCCAGCGCGCGGGCGCAGCCGCAGGTCTTCATGCTGCGCGATTTCATGCCGCGCAACCTGATGCTGATGCCCGAGCCCAATCCGGCGAACCCGGGCGTGCTCGACTTCCAGGACGCGGTCTATGGACCGATTACGTACGACGTGGCGTCGCTGTTGCGCGACGCGTTCCTGAGCTGGGACGAAGAGTTCGAGCTCGACTGCTTCGTGTACTACTGGGAGCGCGCCAGAAAGGCCGGCCTGCCGGTCGACGCCGATTTCGGCGAGTTCTACCGGCAACTCGAATGGATGGGCCTGCAGCGGCACATCAAGGTGCTGGGCCTGTTCTGCCGGATCAACTACCGGGACCACAAACCGCATTACATGAAAGACCTGCCGCGCTTCATCGGTTATGCGCGCAAGGTCGCCGGGCGTTACCGGCCGCTGGCGCCGTTCGCGAAGCTGCTCGACGAGCTGGAAGGCCGTGCCGCCGAAGTCGGCTATACGTTCTGAGCACTGGCCACGATGACGATGTCTCTGACCAAAGCCATGATTTTTGCCGCCGGGCGCGGCGAGCGCATGCGTCCGCTGACGGACCACACCCCGAAGCCGCTGCTCGAGGCCGGCGGCAAGCCGCTGATCGTGTGGCAGATCGAACGGCTGGCGCTTGCGGGATTCCGAACCATCGTGATCAATCACGCATGGCTCGGCGAGCGCATTGAAGCGGCGCTCGGCGACGGTTCGCGCTGGGGCGTGGAACTCCGCTATTCGCCCGAGCAGGAGGCGCTGGAAACGGCCGGCGGGATTGCGCAGGCGCTCCCGCTGCTGGAAGACGGCGCCAGCAGCGAGATCTTTCTCGGCGTGGCCGGCGACGTATATGCCGATTTCGATTACGCGGTATTGCATGCGCAGGCCGGGCGGCTTGCTGCGCGGCCCGAGCCGGGCATGCATCTGGTGATGGTGCCGAATCCGCCGTTTCATCCGGCGGGCGATTTCGGCCTGGTGGATGGCGTCGTGTCGGGCGACGCACTGCCGCGCCTGACGTTCGGCAGCATTGCGCTCTACGACACCCGCATGTTTCGCGCCTTGCCGCGCGGCACGCGGCGCGCGCTGACGCCTTACTATCGGGACACCATCGCGCGTGGGCTGGCGAGCGGCGAGAGATATGACGGCTTGTGGGAGAACGTCGGCACGCCCGAGCAACTGCAGGTGTTGGATGAGCGTTTAAGGCTCGCGGCTGCCGCGCGGTCGTCGTGACCTTAACGGCTAGTGGCCGTCCTCATGTGCCACTGCCCCCTCCGGCACCTCCTCCGCTTGCGCTGCGCGTTGCTGCTGCAGCGCCCACATCTGCGAGAACAGGCCGCCGGCGCGCAGCAGCTCCGCATGCGTGCCGCGCTCGACGATGCGCCCCTTGTCCATCACGATGATCTGCTGCGCGTGCACCACCGTCGACAGCCGGTGCGCAATGATCAGCGTAGTGCGCTCGCGGGCGATCTGATCGAGTTCATGCTGGATCGCGCGCTCCGAACGTGAGTCGAGAGCGGAGGTCGCTTCGTCGAACAGCAGAATGGGCGGATTTTTCAGGATCGTACGGGCAATCGCCACGCGCTGTTTCTCGCCGCCCGACAACTTCAGTCCACGCTCGCCGACCGCCGTGTCGTAGCCCTTCGGCAAGCCTTCAATGAAGTCGTGAATGTGCGCGGCGCGCGCCGCCGCGATCACTTCGTCGCGCGTCGCCGACGGGCGGCCATAGGCGATGTTGTAGTAGATCGAGTCGTTGAACAGCACCGTATCCTGCGGCACGATGCCGATCGACGCCCGCAGCGAATCCTGCGTTACGTCGCGGATATCCTGGCCGTCGATCGTGATCGCGCCGCCCGTCTCCCGCTCCAGATCGTAGAAGCGGAACATCAGGCGCGCGAGCGTCGACTTGCCCGAGCCGCTATGGCCGACCACTGCGGTCGTGGTACCGGCGGGTATCGTGAAGCTCACATCGTGCAGGATCTGCCGTGCCGGCTCATAAGAAAAATTGACATGCTCGAAGCGCACTTGCGCCCCGCTCACGACGAGGTCCTGCGCATCGGGCTCGTCCGGTACCTCTTGCGGCGCGCCGAGCAGCGAGAACATGCGGTCCATGTCGGTCAGGCTCTGCTTCAGTTCGCGATACACCACGCCGAGAAAATTCAGCGGAATGTAGAGCTGCAGCATGAAGGTATTGATCAGCACCAGATCGCCGAGCGTGAGCCGCCCCGCCATCACGCCCTGGGTCGCGCGCCACAGGATAAAGACGAGCCCCGTGCCGATGATCGCCTGCTGGCCGAAGTTCAGCACGGACAGCGAGTTCTGCGACTTGATCGCCGCGGCCCGGTAGCGTTTCAGGTTCTCGTCGTAGCGCTGCGCTTCCCATTCCTCGTTGCCGAAATACTTGACCGTCTCGTAGTTGAGCAGCGAATCGATCGCGCGCGAGTTGGCGCGCGAATCGAGGTCGTTCATCGTGCGGCGGAAATGCGTGCGCCACTCGGTCAGTTTCACGGTGAAGACGATGTACACGGCGAGCGCCACGAACGTGACGATCGCGTAGTACGCCTCGTACTTGATGACGAAGAAGCCGAGCACGAGGCCCACTTCGACCAGCGTCGGCAGGATGCTGTAGAGCGAATACGAAATGAGTTGCGTAATGCCGCGCGTGCCGCGTTCGATGTCGCGCGACATGCCGCCCGTCTGCCGGTCGAGGTGAAAGCGCAGCGACAGTCCATGCAGATGACGGAACACCTTGAGCGCAAGCTGGCGCACGGCGCTCTGCGTGACCTTCGAGAAGAGGATTTCGCGCAGCTCGGTGAACAGCGACGTGGACAGCCGCACCACCGCATAGGCCACCACCAGCAAGCCGACGCCACCCAGCAGCACGATGCCCGGCGAGTGGTCCGCACGGCCTAGCGCCGTCAGATGCCGCACCGATGCCAAGCCATCGACGATGTGTTTCATCACGATCGGCACGCCGAGATTGGCGACCTTCGCGCCGATCAGGCAAGTGAGCGCGAGCGCGACCCGCCCCTTATAGGTGGCGAGATAGGGCAGCAGCGAGACGATCGTCTGCCAGTCGTTGCGCGGCTGGGTCGAGATCGGCGAGGGTTCGGTGGGGGCGGAATAGCGGCGCATGGGGGTCTGCTGAGGGTGGGGGCGGAAAAGACGGAGGCAGCAGCATGGGGTGCCGCCAACGCTGGTCCGCTGCCGGCCAGGCCGGCGGCAGGCAGAGTGGCGCGCAACCCGGCTGGGCGCTTTCCCGTACAATTCCTGATCTTTCTATTGTCGCAGAAGCCGGCTGGCGCCGCTTTTCATGGGCTGGCCGGTTGCCGGTCGCAATGTTGTCGTGAAGAACCCGCCTGCTCGCCGAGCCAATCCGTTTCCCATGGGTGCCCCGATGACCGATCAACTTCAACTCCCGCAAAAATCGTGTGCGCTGCGCGTCGTGCCGCAACCGTCCGACGCCAATGTCCATGGCGACGTGTTCGGCGGCTGGATCATGGCGCAGGTCGATATCGCCGGGTCGATCCCCGCAAGCCGGCGCGCGAACGGCCGCGTCGCCACCATCGCGGTCAATTCGTTCGTGTTCAAGCAACCGGTGTTCGTCGGCGATCTGCTGAGCTTTTACGCGGACATCGTCAAGACCGGCAATACCTCGGTCACCATCGAAGTCACCGTGTACGCGCAGCGCATGAGCCTCGCGGAAGAAGTGGTGAAGGTCACGGAAGCGACGCTGACCTATGTCGCCACGGATAGCGACCGCCGTCCGCGTGCCCTGCCGGCGCTCGACTGAACCCCTTACGTCCGCGCCCAGTCCCCACGCAGCAAGCCGAACTGCAGCAGGTCATGACGCTCGCCCTGCCAATAGCCGGCTTCGCGCGCCCGTCCCTCCTGAACGAAGCCGAGTCCGCGCGCCAGTTTGAGTGACGCGGCATTGTCCGGATGAATCTGCGCTTCGATCCGGTGCAGCTTCATCTCTTCGAAACCCCACGCAAGCGCGGCCGACAAGGCCTCCGCCATCAAACCCGCGCCCCGCGCCGGGCGCGCCAGTTCATAGCCGACGGTACAGGTCTGCCAGCCGCGGTTCCATTTGAACAGCCCGCACGAGCCGATCAGCGACGCGTCGGACTTGCGTTGAATCCCCCAGCGCACACCCGGGTTCGGCGACTGGCGCCATCCGGCAAAAATTTCGATCAGCTTCTGCGCTTGCCGGACGTCGATCATCGGATCGGCGCCGTACCAGCGCATAGCCGGCGCGTCGCCGTGAATCGCAAACAGCGCGGGCGCGTCGTCGGCGACGAGCTCGCGCAGCAACAGCCGGTCGGTTTCGAGCGTGGGGAAGTCGCTCATCGGGCACCTGGTGGAGTGGGAAATGCGAGCGGCAATTCTACATGGCCGCCCGCGCAACGAGTTGGCGCGACCGCCGTCCGGCACGAATCGCGCGAATGCGAGAGAATCGTCGCCATCGCGCAAGCGGGCAAGTTTGCCAACCGGTTTCGCGCGTTCAACCTGTCCATCCGGAATGGGAGTGTGGCGTTGAATCAAAAATCCTCTTCAGCCAATGCGGACGGCGTATTCGAACCGTTCGCCATCAGCGAAGTGCCGCTCGAAGTGTTCGAGCACGGCGAGCGCTTCGGCATGAGTTTCCAGCATCTCAGTTCGTTCGGCGGCGGCTCGCAGGTGAGCGTGTCGATGGAAGTGTTGCCGCCGGGCAAGCAGGCCAACCAGCTCCACTATCACATGCTCGAAGAGGAGCACGTGTTGATCCTCGAAGGCAGTCTCACGCTGCGGCTCGGCGCGCAATCGCATGTGATGTCCGCGGGGCAGTACGTCTGCTTTCCCGCCGGCCAGGCCGTGGGGCATGCCTTGCACAACCACACGTCGCAGCCGTGCCGCTATCTGGTGTTCGGCAATCCGCAAGCGCACGACGTGGTGGTGTTCCCCGACTCGGGACGCGTCAGCGTCAGGCTGATGGGCGAGAGCTACAGGAAGTCCGCGCGGATGGAGTACTGGGACAACGTCGATACAACCGGGCCGACCTGAGGCAAGCAGCAGGCGGCCGTTGCGGTCCGCCCATTCAGTCTCGCGGATTGATGCGGGACGTCAGCACGTGATCGGCCCACTCGCCATTGATCTTCAGATAGGCCCGCGCGAGGCCTTCGCGCTCGAAGCCGAGCTTCGTCAGCAGCTTGCCGCTGCGCAGATTCTCCGGACGGTGATTGGCCATGATCCGATGCAAGCGGTACTGGCTGAACACGTGATCGATTGCGGCGCTAAGCGCCTCGTGCATCAAGCCGCGCCCTTCGTAGCGGCCGCCGATCGAAAACCCCAGAAAACAGGCCTGAAAGGGCCCACGCACGATGTTCGTAAAGTTGCATTCGCCCAGCACCGCGCCGGTGAGCCGGCCCCGCAGCAGCAGATGCAGCGCCGAGCCGTGAGTCATCTGCTGCTCCATCACGGCAAGACGTTGCTCGGCCGCCGGCAAGGTGAAGAACTCGTCGGCGCGCAACGGCTCCCAGGGCTGCAAATGGGCGCGGTTCTCGATCTGGAACGCGAGCAACGCTTCGGCGTCCGCACGGCTCGCGGTGGAGAGCCGCACGCGCTCGGTGACGATGCCGTCGGCGGGAAAATCGGGAGGGGTCAATTGGCTGAGGCTCCTGTGCCTTCGTTCACGCGAGCATACATCCTGAAGTTGCCGGGGGTGCCGCGCACCATCCGGTAGGCGCGCAGCAGGCCTTCATAGCCGTAACCGCATGTCTTCAGGACGGCGTCTGAGCGCAGGTTCGTTTCAAGCACCGTGGCCTGCACACGCACCCAGCCTTCGTGCGAGAACGCCCATGCCGTGACCGCGGCGCACACCGCGCTCGCGATGCCGCGTCCCCAGTAAGCCGGCGCGAGATCATAGGCGATCTCGGCGCTGCGGTTCACGTCCGACACCGTATGAAAACCGATCGTGCCGACCAGATCGCCGCGCGCCTGATCGACGATCGCCATGCGGCGCATCGACGTGGGCGCGCTCGATTCGAGCGCGTCGAACATCGGCACCAGGTCCGCGGCGCAATGCAGATTCCAACTGGTGTGTTCAACCACGTCGGGGATCGAGAGGTAGTCGAACCATGCCGGCCCATCCGTCCGCTCGAGTTGCCGCAGCACGATGCCAGGATAGCCGGAGTCCGGCGGAAAATCGATTCTCATTAGAAATGCTCGTTGACGGCTTTACTAAAGCTCGGTGTCGGTACGGTGCATGCGGCATGCATGCGTCACAAGCTTCGTTCCACGGTCGCGAGGAAGGTTGCGCGCTCATCGGCTTCGGATACGCGAAAGCGCTCCCATTCCGCGCTCACCCGCATGTCGGCGAAGAGGCCGGCTGCGTCCTCGTGGAAATGCAGAAACGCCTTGCCCTTGCGATAAAAAACACCTGGGCGCGTCTCCTTGAGCTCGCTACGCTCGCGTATCGAGGCGATCAGATCGGCGAGCGTGTCCAGGGCTGCGGGTCCAGCATGCTTCATCGATCAGGCTCCTTTGCGACGGCGAGACGGTGCTTATAGATAGCCGATCTTTGACGCGAAGGCAACGGTCGCAAAGACTCGGCCATCGGGCAAGACTAGAAGCTCCCGCGCCTTGTCCAAAGTTTATCGTCGATATACAGTCGCACGAGTCGCCTGAGGAAACCATGATCCGACCTTGATCCGAGCGTTCGCTCCCGCATAGGAAGCCACGCACCGCAATCCGCGGTGCGCTTGTGTACGCTCGGATTTTCTTCGTCCATTTTCATTTCGCACGTCAACGCTGACGTCGCGTAGGAGTGGGCGTATGTCTTCAAGGATTACGGATCATGAACGAAGCAGGACACTCGGAAGCCCATTTCGGCGCTTACCGCGACTTCTGGTGGAATAGCGATTTCCTGTCGCTCTGCGCAGCGCGGCTCGATTTTCAGTCGCGCCGCCGCGTACTCGATGTGGGTTGCGGCGTCGGTCACTGGAGCCGCGCCATCGCCCCTTTTCTCACGCCCGGCACCCAGCTCACTGCGGTCGACCCAGACCCAAAGTGGTCGCAGGCGAATCCTCCGTGGTTAGCGCAGTTGCGGGATCGCGATATCGATGCACGCGTCCTGCCCGGCGATGCCATGGCGCTGCCGTTCGCCGACGCCAGCTTCGATTTCGTCACCTGTCAGACCGTGCTGATCCATGTGCCCGACGCAGCCCAGGCGTTAGGCGAAATGGTGCGCGTGCTCGCGCCCGGTGGCTTGCTGCTGTGTGTCGAGCCTGACAACCTGGGTGCATGCACGAGCCGAAGCTCGTGCAGCGACGAGCAGACCCTCGAGCAGGCCATGGCGAGCTTCGGCTTTCAGCTTGCAGTGGAGCGCGGACGCCGGGCATTGCGGCAAGGCGATCATTCGGTGGGCGGATTGCTGCCCGGCCTGTTTGCCGGTGAAGCACTTCGGGATATCGACGTCAGGCTTTCGGACAATGCCATGCCGCTCTACCCGCCGTACGAGCAACCCGGACAACGCGCGCTTCTGGAGGCCATGCAGGACTGGAGCGCCACCGATTCCGCTGCACGCGCGGAGACCTTCGAACTGTTCTGCAAGGGTGGCGGCGACCCCGCACGCTTCGACGAAGTCTGGCTGCAATTCGAACGCGACCAGGCACAGTTGCCAGAGCTAATAGAAAGTCGCCGTTTGACGTTCGCGGGTGGCGCGCTGATGTACATGGTCAGCGGATACAAGGTCTAATCAGCACAGCTCACGTTGCAAACCATCAGGCCCGACGTCCTCAAAAACGCCGGGCCTGATTCCGCTTTCCGCGTCACAGATGCTTGTAGTAAAACGTTGTGGCGCAGAACTCGCCATCGGGCATCAGCGCATATTTCGGCACCGTCCCGGCACGCTGCCAACCGGCGCGCTCGTACAGGCGCTCGGCGTCGCCGCCCGTCACTGTATCCAGCACCAGCACGGTCTTGCCTTCCTCACGCGCCACCGCGTCCACGGCCACCATCAACTGCTGCGCAATACCGCGCCGCCGCGCCTTGCGCGACACCAGCATCTTGGCGATATCCGCCCGGTGCGGCTGATTGTCCGGCTGCGCGGTGATCAACTGCACGGTGCCGAGGATCTCGCCTTCGCGCGTTTCCGCGATCAGCAGCACCCGCTCGTTGCGCACCACGCCCTCGGCGACGCCGCGCCAGAACGCCAGCGCTTTGTCACGCGGCAGCGGCAACATGAAGCTCACCGAGGCGCCGCCTTCGACGCAATCGATCAGCACATCCGCCAATGCCTCCACGCAGGCGACGGCTTCATTTGCGCCGATCCGCCGTACGCTGACTTCTTCACTCATCCGTTTCTCCTTGTCTGCGGCAGCGGTACGGTGACCAGCGCCACCAGATAGCGCGCCGACTCGCGAGTGGGGTTGCGAAACACAATGGGACAGTCGAGGCGCATGGTGAGGCAGTCGCCCGTTTCCAGCCGCCAGTGCGCCTCGCCCACCGTCATCTCCATCACGCCTTCGATCATCCAGACCTGCTGGTGAATCTCGGCGTCACGGGCGCTCGTGTCGTAAGCGACCTGCTGGCCGGGCGGGAATCTGACCTCCACCAACTGGATCGGCGAACGTGCCGCAGGCGACAGATTGCGACGCACGTACCCGGAGGTCGGATCGGTCCATACCGGCTGCTCGGCGGCGCGCTCCATCGGCGAAGAAACGGCGGCCGGCGTGGCACTGTCTTCGAACAGCGACGCAAGCGTGACGGCCAGCGCGGTGGCGAGCTTGTCGAGCACGGTAGCCGTCGGGCTGCTCTGGCCGCGTTCGATCAGCGAAATGGTGGACCGGCTCACGCCGCTGCGTTCGGCCAGCGTGTCGAGGGAGAAGCCCTGGGCGTCGCGAAGCTCGCGCACCCGGCTGGCGATTCGGTTGTTGATGTCCATGAAATCCAGTTTACTAGAACAAAAATCCATTAAACTAGAATTCTACGGCGACCGGGAAAGAAACCTTCGACCCGCGGCGCGCCTTCCGCGAAGCGAAATGAAGCGCCCGCGCTATGTCACCACCATCGCCGCCGCCCCGCCCTGCAGCAAACCCGGAATGGCGTCGCGCGGCATCGGTCTGGAAAAAAAGAAGCCCTGCATTTCGTCGCAGGCGCGCTCCTTGAGAAAATCGAGCTGCGCGGAGGTCTCCACGCCTTCGGCAATCACCTGCAATTTCAGCGAATGCGCGAGCGCGATGATCGCCGAAGTGATGGTCTCGTCGTCGCCCGAGACGCCGATATCCGACACAAACGAGCGGTCGATCTTCAGGCGGTCCACCGGGAAGCGCTTCAGGTAGCTGAGGCTCGAATAGCCGGTGCCGAAATCGTCGATGGCAAGGCCAATCCCCAGCGCGTGCAGCGCGTTGAGCATCAGCACCGCTTCCTCGGCGTTGCGCATGATGGTGCTTTCGGTGAGCTCAAGTTCGAGATACTGCGGCTCGAGCCCGGTCTCCTCGAGCACCTGGGTCACCAGCTTGGCAATATCGTGCTGCTGGAACTGCCGCGCCGACAGGTTCACCGACACCCGCGCCGGCGGCAAGCCCTCATCCTGCCAGGCCTTGTTTTGCCGGCACGCCTCGCGCAGCACCCACTCGGAGAGCGGCCCGATCAACCCGCACTCCTCCGCCACCGGAATGAACGACGACGGCGGGATCAGTCCCACTTCCGGATCGCGCCAGCGCACCAGCGCCTCCATGCCGACGATCTGTCCGGTCACGATATCCACCTGGGGCTGGTAGTGCAGCAGGAACTCGTTGTCGCGCAAGGCGCGCCGCAGACGGCGTTCGAGATTCAGCCGCGCGCCGGCGCTCGCATTCATCTCCGGCTGGTAGAACTGGAAGTTGTTGCGGCCCATGTCCTTCGCGCGATACATCGCGAGATCGGCCTTCTTCATCAGCGTTTCGGCATCCTCGCCATCCTGTGGGAACAGGCTCGCGCCCATGCTGCAGCCCACGTACAGCTCCGTGCCGTCGAGCCACACCGGCTCCGAGATCGACGCCCTGACGCGCTCCATCCACGCAATCAGCGACTGCTCGTCGACGATATCGGTCATCACGACCACGAACTCGTCGCCGCCATGACGCGCCACCGTGTCGCTCGCCCGCGCGCAGCGCGCGAGCCGCTCGGCGACGACGCTCAGCAAGCGGTCGCCGACGCTGTGCCCGAGGCTGTCGTTGACGTTCTTGAAGCCGTCCAGATCCATGAACACGACCGCGACGCCCTTCTGATGGCGCTTCGCCACGATCAACGCATGCTGCAGACGGTCGCGCAGCAGATTGCGGTTCGGCAGGCGGGTGAGGCTGTCGTAGTTCGCCTGATACTCGAGCTGCTCCTGATAGCGGATCAAGTCAGTGACGTCGTTGATGACGCCGATGTGATGCGTCGTCGCGCCGTCCGGATTCGGCACCGGCGCGATGAAGAGCTGGTTCCAGAACAGCGCGCCGTCTTTACGGTAGTTGCGCAGCACCGCGCTCACTTCGCGATTGGCGGCCAGCGACTGGCGGATCAAGGCGATCCCTTCCTGATCGCGGTCGTCGCGTTGCAACAGCCGGCAGTCCTGACCGATCACCTCGGCCGCGTCGTAGCCCGTGATGCGCTTGAACGCCGGATTGACGTATTCGATCAGATTGCCGGCCGCGGTCGGCCCGGTGATCAAAATGGCGTTGACGCTCGCATCGAGCGCGCGGCTCTGCAGGCGCAGCGCGAGGTCGGCGCGCTTGCGCTCGGTGATGTCCGTATAGGAACCGAGCACGCCGATCACCCGGCCGTCGCTATCGGTAAACGGCAGCTTGCTCGTCACGGTGGTGCGATGCACGCCGTCGATCATCAGATCGACCTCGAAGTTCATCTTCGGCACGCCGGTACTGACCACCTCGACGTCGTGCGCCCGGACCTCGTCGGCGAGCGCGCGCCAGGGCAGATCGTGATCGGTCTTGCCCACTACCTGCTCGGGATAAGCCAGCCCCGCATCGCGCGCGAACGCCATGTTGCAGCCCAGATAGCGCGAGTCCTGATCCTTCCAGAAAATGCGCTGCGGGATATTGTCGATCACCGTCTCAAGCATCTGGTTCGAGCGCTGCGCCTCGGCTTCGGCATTGATCTGCTCGGTGACGTCGTCGGCCAGCACGAACGTCGCCGGACGGCCCAGGTAGGTCAGGTAGTGGTACGAAATGTCGGCGCTGATGGTCGAGCCGTCCTTGCGCCGGTGATGCCACACGCCCGCCATGATGCGGCCTTGCATGGGGCCGCCTTCGCTGCGCGAGAGATGCGATTCGAGGCGGCCGATCTCGCCGCTCGGCCGGATAGCGCGGATCGTCATGGCGAGGAACTCGCTCTCCGAATAGCCGTATTGCTGGGTAGCGGCGGTATTGACCGCGAGAAAGCGCAGCGTTTCGCGATCGAAGATGTACATCGGCACCGGGTGGGTGTCGAACAGGCCGCGAAAGCGCTCGTCGTGGCGCCGCAAGGCCTTGGCGACCCGCAGCCGTTCGCGTGCCGCGCTCTCGCGGGCGCCGAAGGTGTAGATCAGCAGCGAACTGCCCGCCAGCATGGTGACGATCAGCAGCAGCATGGCGCGCTGGGTCTGGCGGGTCGACTCCACCAGCGACACCTGCAGCGCGTGATTCTCCTGCTGCCGCAAGGTCGTCAGCGCGGCTTCCACCCGGCCCAGTTGCATCCCCAGCCGCGTATAGGCCGACGCCGCCCAGGCGCGCGATTCGTCGGGCGCGCTGGCCTGCGCCCGCACCAGCGCGGCCTCGATGTCATCTTGCAGACCGCGGCTCTCACGGCTCAGGTTGCCCAGCGAGGCGGCCATCGACGGCTGGTCGGCGAGCTCGGCGGCCAGTGTGCGCTCCAGTCCGGCGAGCGACGCCGTCATCGTCGAGGCGGCGTCGGCCGGCTCCGGGCGGCCCGTCGCCTCGAAGCGCCCCAGCGCCGCCAGGCCGTCGTCGAGCGTGGCGCGATAGGCGTCGAGATTCTGGCGGATGTCGGTCGAGCGCAGGGTGCGCACGTCGGCGTCGCGCTGGCCGCGGATCTGCGTGTAGGCGACGAACGCGTTCGCGCCGACCGCTGCGGCGACGACTGCCAGATTGATCAGCAGCCGCCTCGATAGGAAAGGAGTCATGGGTTCCGAACGTCAGTCGTTCTGCGGGCGGGAGCGCGCTCTGGGTCGTCCGCTTTCGATGCGTCGTGTTGCACGTGCATCTTCCTGCATCCGCCCGGTCTTTGGGTCTTTTACGCGCCAACCCATGGTTAACGGCAGCGGTCGGAACAGCTTGAGGGGCAAGGGCGAAAATAGTTGCGCCAGATCTACCCGGCCAGCCCGAATTCCCTCATGGCGGGCACAAAGTCGTGATTCGCTTCCGGCTTACGCGACAGCTTGGCAAGCACATAGCGTTTGAACGGGGCGAGTTGCGACCATTGGTCCGCGCTGGGAGCGTGCAGGCCAGCGAGACGCGACTGCTGCAGCACCCCGTCCGGCACCGCATCCGCGCGACGCCACACCGGCGCGTCTTCGGGGGTGAACCAGTCCGGTTCCACATTGGCATGGGTGCGCAGCATTTCGAACAGCGCGTGATCGAAATTCGGCTCGATGGCAGCGTCTTCCTCGACCGGAAAACGCGCCAGCAGCTTGCGGTCTTCGTGCGGCAGCATCTGCCATTGGGCTAGCGAGATGCGCAGGCCGAAGCGGTCGAGATTGAAACGTACGGCCATCGGGATATAGGTGAGATCCTCCGACGACTCGACTTCGAAGTCGAACAGGAGGGGTGCTTCGTTCAGTCCCATGACAGTGTCCTCATCGATGCTTCTTGCTGCGCTTGAATGCCAGGCAACACGCAATGCCGGCTTGAGGTATTTTAGAACCTTATTCGCGCGACGGCGGCCCGGCCTGGCCTGGCCTCGCTTGGGACGCACGCGCGCAGTGCAAGGTTAAAGGAGTCAGAGTGTGAACGAACTGGAAACGGCCGGACAGCCGGGTACTGTCGAGCGTCAGGTGCGCCGGCATCGCGGCGCCGCGGTGGAAACCGTGACCGATCATGTCGGTCAGGAATGGCCCGTGGCGCTCGTCTTCAACGGTATTTCGCATGCGGTGATGATGTGCACCCCGCGCGATCTGGAAGCGTTCGCGGTGGGATTCGCGATTTCGGAAGGGATTGTCGAGCGCAGCAGCGACATTCAGGACATCGAGGTCGTGTTGCACGGCGGCGAATTGCCGCATGCTGAAGTGCAATTGCAGGTCGTGCAACAGGCGTTTGTCGCACTGAAGGAAAAGCGTCGGGCACTCGCCGGCCGGACCGGCTGCGGCGTGTGCGGCATCGAAAGCATCGATTTGCTGGACCTGAAACCGGAGCGCGTGCCGGATACCGGTTTTCTCGAGCGGCTAGCACCGGATGCGATCGCCCACGCCGCGCGCGCGTTGCCGGAACACCAGGCGCTGACCCGGCTGACCGGTGGCCTGCACGCGGCGGCATGGTGCGATGCGACAGGCGCGATCCGGCTCGCGTACGAGGACGTCGGCCGTCATAACGCGCTGGACAAGCTGATCGGCCAACTGGTGCTCGACCGTGCCGATACGCGCGACGGCTTCGTGTTCCTGTCGAGCCGCGCGAGCTATGAACTGGTGCGCAAGGCCGCGCGCGTCGGCGTGCCGATGCTGGCGACCATCTCGGCGCCGTCGTCGCTGGCGATTTCGATTGCGCGGCAGGCCGGCGTGCGGCTGGTGAGCTTCTGCCGCGAAGCGGGTTACGTCGACTACGAGACGGTGTGAACCGCCCCGCCAACCTCAATCGAATTGCCGGAAATCCGGCTTGCGCTTCTCGAAGAACGCCTTGAACGCCTCGCGCGCTTCCGGCGCGAGCAGCATCTTGCCGAAGTGCAGCGCTTCCTCGGTCATCTGCGTTTGCAGTTCATGGTGGCTCGCACGCTTCATCAGCGACTTGGTGACGCGCAGCGACGATGCCGGCAACGCCGCCAGTTTCGAAGCCTGCGCCAGCGCAAAGGCATCCACTTCCGCAACCGGCAGCAGGCGGTTCACGAAGCCCATCCGCTGCGCCTCACGCGCGTCGAAAGCCTCGCCCAGCAGCAGCTTTTCAGCAGCGGCCTGATAGCCCGCCACACGCTGCAACAGCAGGCTCGACGCCGCTTCCGGGCACAGCCCAAGCTGCGAGAACGGCAGCGAGAAGGTCGCCGTGTCGGCGGCGTAGACCAGATCGCAATGCAGCAACAGCGTGGTGCCGATGCCCACCGCCGCGCCCGCCACCGACGCCACCACCGGCTTTTCCGCCGCGCTGATGGCGCGCAGGAACTGGAACACCGGCGCGTTCTCGCCCATCGGCGGGCTCTTCATGAAGTCTTCCAGATCGTTGCCGGCGCTGAAAATCCCCACGCTGCCGCGAATCAGGATGGCGCGGACCGTCGCATCGCCCTGGGCTTCGACCAGCGCATCGGCCATCGTCTGGTACATGGCGGCCGTAATCGCGTTCTTCTTGTCGGGCCGGTTGAAGGCAATCGTCAGCACGCCGTTGGCGCGCTCGACCAGAATATCCATTGTCATCTCCTCGTTGTGCTGCTCGATGCTGCGTACTTCGCTGAATGGAAAAACGGTTCGCAAGCCTCGCGGCCGGCGAACCGTTCTGCGCTCCTCACGGGTGTCCTTTCGGGCGTCCAGAGCGGACCACGGCGGCCACGCGCTTACAGACGCTCGATGATGCCCGCTGCGCCCATGCCCGTACCGACGCACATGGTGATCATGCCGTACTTGTAGTTACGGCGACGCAGGCCGTGCACCACCGTCGACGCACGAATCGCGCCCGTCGCACCGAGCGGGTGACCCAGCGCGATCGCGCCGCCGAGCGGGTTGATCTTCGACGGATCCAGACCGAGGTCCTGAATCACCGCCAGCGACTGGGCGGCAAAAGCTTCGTTCAGTTCGATCCAGTCGAGGTCTTCCTGCTTCAGACCCGCGGCCTTCAACGCAGCCGGAATCGCTTCCTTCGGACCGATGCCCATGATTTCCGGCGGCACGCCGCGCACGGCGAAGCTGACGAAACGCGCGAGCGGCGTCAGGTTGAATTCCTTGAGCATCTTTTCCGACACGACGATCAGCGCGCCCGCGCCGTCCGAGGTCTGCGAGCTGTTGCCGGCCGTCACCGAACCCTTGTTGGCGAACACGGTACGCAGCTTGGCGAGACCTTCGAGCGACGTATCCGCGCGCGGACCTTCGTCGAGCGCGATCTCGCGCGTCTTAACCTTGACTTCGCCGGTGGCGAGATCGGGGAAGCGCTCGGTGATCGTGTAGGCGGCGATTTCGTCGTTGAACTCGCCGGCCTGCTGCGCGGCGATCGCGCGGCGGTGCGATTCGACCGAGAACGCGTCTTGCGCTTCGCGGCTGATCTTCCAGCGCTCGGCGACCTTCTCCGCCGTCAGGCCCATGCCGTAGGCGATGCCGAAGTCTTCGCTGCGATCGAAGATGTGCGGCGACATCGACGGCTTGTTGCCCATCATCGGCACCATGCTCATCGATTCGCAGCCGCCGGCGATCATTGCGTCCGATTCGCCGACGCGAATGCGGTCGGCGGCCATCGCCAGCGCCGTCAGGCCCGACGCGCAGAAACGGTTCACCGTGACGCCGCCCACCGTATTCGGCAGACCGGCGAGCAGCGCGCCCATGCGCGCCACGTTGAGGCCCTGTTCCGCTTCCGGAATCGCGCAGCCGATGATGGCGTCTTCGATCACCTTGGTGTCGAGACCCGGCACTTGCGCCACGGCCGACTTGATCGCGTGCACCAGCAGTTCGTCGGGGCGCGTGTTCTTGAACATGCCGCGCGGCGCCTTGCCGATCGGCGTGCGGCTCGCGGCGACGATGTATGCGTCTTGCAATTGCTTTGTCATTTGAGGCTCCTCAATTTGCTCGTCGCGCGTTAGTTACGCACCGGCTTGCCGGTTTGCAGCATGCCCATGATCCGTTCCTGCGTCTTTTGCGTGCCGAGCAGGTCGACAAACGCACGGCGCTCGAGTTTCAGCAGCCACTCTTCATCCACCAGGCTGCCGGCTTCGACATCGCCACCGCACACCGCTTCAGCAATGCGGCTCGCGATCAGGAAATCGTGCTCGCTGATGAAACGGCCATCGCGCATGTTGACGAGCGAAGCCTTGATCGTCGCAATCGCCGAACGGCCCGCCACCGGCACCTGCGTCACACGCAGCGGCGGACGATACCCCGCAGCGGACAGCGCACGCGCTTCCTTCTTCGCGACGTCGAGCAGTTCGAACACGTTGAAGACGATCGTGTCGGACGGCTTCAGATAGCCCATGGCGCGAGCGTCGAGTGCGGAGGCCGAGACCTTCGCCATCGCCGCGTTTTCGAACGACTTCTGCACGAACTTCAGCAGGTCGTTGGTCGCACCGGCCGCGGTGGCCGCTTCTGCCGCACGCAGTGCCGCTTCCTTCAGACCGCCGCCCGCGGGCACCAGACCCACGCCCACTTCCACCAGGCCCAGGTAGCTCTCGATGTGCGCCACGCGCTTCGCGCTATGCAGCGCCAGCTCGCAACCGCCGCCGAGCGCGATGCCCGACACGGCCGCGATCACCGGCACGTTGGCGTACTTCACGCGCAGCATGCCCTGCTGGAATTTCTGCACGAACGGCTCGATGCCCTTCGCGCCGCCCATCATGAAAGCGGGCATCGCTTCTTCGAGGTTTGCGCCGGCCGAGAACGGCCCGCCCGGCGTGCCGAGCTTCAGCGACGTGGGTTGCCACACCACCAGGCCCTTGTAGTCCTTCTCGGCGAGTTCGATCGCCTGCGTCAGGCCGTCGATCACCGACGGTCCGATCGTATTCATCTTGCTCTTGAACGAGACGATCAGGACGTCGTTCTCGCCGGCACGGTCGTCGACCCATGCGCGCACCGCATCCGTTTCGAACAGCGTCTTGCCGTAGGTCTTCGGATCGGCGCCCGTTTCGCCGACCAGCGGCGCACGGAACACCTGCTTCTCGTACACGGACAGCGACGAGCGCGGCACGAAGCGCTGCGAAGCCGGCGACCACGAACCTTCGTTCGTATGCACGCCGCCCTTCTCGGCAACCGCACCTTCGAGTACCCACGAAGGCAGCGGCGCGTTCGACAGCGCCTTGCCGGCCGCGATGTCTTCCTGCACCCACTCGGCGATCTGCTTCCAGCCCGCCGTCTGCCAGCCTTCGAACGGACCTTCGTTCCAGCCGAAGCCCCAACGGATGGCCAGATCGACGTCGCGCGCGTTGTCGGCGATCGATTCCAGATGCACGCCGATGTAGTGATACACGTCGCGGAAGATCGACCACAGGAACTGCGCCTGCGGATGCTCCGATTCGCGCAACAGCTTCAGACGCTCTGCCGGCGGGCGCTTGAGGATGCGGCCCACCAGTTCGTCGGCCTTGGCGCCACCGTCGACGTACTCGCCCGTCTTCGGATCGAGTACCTTGATCGCCTTGCCTTCCTTCTTGTAGAAACCGCCGCCGGTCTTCTGGCCGAGCGCGCCCTTCTTCACCAGTTCGGCCAGCACGGCCGGCGTTTCGTAGACCGGGAAGAACGGATCGTCCTTCAGCGTGTCCTGCATCGTCTTGATGACGTGCGCCATCGTGTCGAGACCGACTACGTCAGCAGTACGGAACGTCGCGGACTTCGCGCGGCCCAGACGCGAGCCGGTCAGGTCGTCCACTTCGTCGAAACGCAGACCGAACTTTGCGGCTTCGGTGATGACGGCGAGGATCGAGAAAATCCCGACGCGGTTGGCGATGAAGTTCGGCGTATCTTTCGCACGCACGACACCCTTGCCGACCACGCTCGTCAGGAACGACTCGAGCTGATCGAGAATTTCCGGGCGCGTTGTGGCGGTGGGAATCAGTTCGACCAGATGCATGTAGCGCGGCGGATTGAAGAAGTGCACGCCGCAAAAGCGCGCCTTCAGTTCGTCCGAGAAACCTTGCGACAGCTCGGTGATCGACAGACCCGACGTGTTGGTCGCGAAGATCGCGTTCGGCGCGATATGCGGCGAGACCTTCTTGTACAGGTCGTGCTTCCAGTCCATCCGTTCGGCGATCGCTTCGATCACGAGGTCGCATTCGGCGAGCTTCTCGATGTCGTCGTCGTAATTGGCGGGCTGGATGTACTGCGCGTCGTCCTTCACACCGAACGGCGCCGGCGACAGCTTCTTCAGATTCTCGATCGCCTTCAGCGCGATCGCATTCTTCGGGCCTTCCTTGGCGGGCAGGTCGAACAGCAGCACGGGCACCTTGGCGTTGATCAGGTGCGCGGCGATCTGCGCGCCCATCACGCCGGCGCCGAGTACGGCTACCTTGCGAATGATCAGATTGCTCACGTCGTTCCTCCGGGGGAGTTATGCGGGTGTCGCGTTATGTTTGCGGGGGTTTCGCGTGGGATACACGCGGGCTTCGCAATGTATGTGAGGCTGGCGGCGGCGCCACGCGCGTCGAACATGCGTGGCGCCGCCGTGAGGTGGCTTTAGAACAGCGACTCTTCGACGTCCATCAGCGACTTCGAGCCGGCGCGTGCCTGGCGAATCGTCATGGCCGTTTCCGGCAGCAGCTTGGCGAAGTAGAAGCGTGCGGTGGCGAGCTTGGCCTTGTAGAACGGATCGCCGGACGCTTCCTTGTCCAGTGCGATACGTGCCATGCGGGCCCAGAAGTACGAGAACACCAGGTGACCGACGGTACGCAGATACGGCACAGCGGCTGCGCCGACTTCGTCCGGATTCTGCATGGCCTTCATGCCGAGTTCCATGGTCAGCTTCTGCACCTTGTCGCCGATGTCCGCGAGCGGGTTGATGAACTCCTGCATTTCCGGCTTGATGCCTTCGGCTTCGACAAAATCCGTCACCAGCTTGCCGAACTTCTTCATCTTCGCGCCCATGTCGCCGAGGATCTTGCGGCCCAGCAGGTCGAGCGCCTGAATGGCGTTGGTGCCTTCGTAGATCATGTTGATGCGGGCGTCGCGCACGTACTGCTCCATGCCCCACTCGGCGATGAAGCCGTGGCCGCCGTAGATCTGCATGGCGTGGTTGGTGCTTTCGAACGCGTTGTCCGAGAGGAACGCCTTCAGGATCGGCGTGAGCAGCGCGACGAGGTCGGCCGCGTCCTTGCGCACCGACTCTTCCTCATGCGACAGCTCTTTGTCGATGTGCAGCGCGGACCAGTACGAGAACGCACGCGCGGCCTCGGCGTAGGCCTTCTGCGTGAGCAGCATGCGGCGCACGTCCGGATGCACGATGATCGGGTCAGCCGCTTTCTCCGGCGCCTTCGGGCCGGTCAGCGAACGCATCTGCAGACGCTCTTTCGCGTACGTGAGCGAATTCTGATAAGCGACTTCGGTCAGGCCCAGGCTCTGCATGCCGACGCCCAGACGCGCGGCGTTCATCATCACGAACATGGCGTTCAAGCCCTTGTTCGGCTCGCCGACCAGCCAGCCCTTCGCGTTGTCGAGATTGATCACGGCAGTGGCGTTGCCGTGAATGCCCATCTTGTGTTCAATGGAGCCGCACTTGACCGTGTTGCGCTCGCCCGGCTCGCCGGCTTCGTTCGGCACGAACTTCGGCACGATGAAGAGCGAGATGCCCTTGGTGCCCATCGGCGCATCCGGCAGACGCGCAAGCACCAGGTGAACGATGTTCTCCGCGAGATCGTGTTCGCCGCTGGAGATGAAAATCTTCGTGCCGCTGATCGAGTAGGAGCCGTCGCTGTTCGGTTCGGCCTTGGTGCGCAGGATGCCGAGGTCCGTGCCGCAGTGCGGCTCGGTCAGACACATCGTGCCGGTCCACACGCCCGCGACCAGCTTCGGCAGGTAGCGCTGCTGCAATTCCGGCGTGCCGTGCGCATGCAGGCATTCATACGCGCCGTGCGACAGGCCCGGATACATCGTCCACGCCTGGTTAGCCGAATTAAGCATTTCGTACAGAGCATTGTTGACGAATGCAGGCAGGCCTTGACCGCCATATTCCGGATCGCAGCCAAGCGCGGGCCAGCCGGCTTCGACGTATTGCCTGTAGGCTTCCTTGAAGCCCTTCGGCGTGGTCACGACACCGTCGCCGACGTACGTGCAGCCTTCCTGGTCGCCGCTTTGATTCAGCGGGAACAGCACTTCGGAGCAGAACTTGCCGGCCTCTTCGAGGACCGCATTGATCGTGTCGGCGTCGAGATCCGCGTGCTTCGGCATCTGCTTGATTTCGGCTTCGACGTTAAGCAGCTCGTGCAACACGAATTGCATGTCGCGCAGTGGCGCGGCGTACTGTCCCATGACTCTCTCCAAAGTTTGACAAGAAGCCAGGCCGTCAGCTTTCGGCCCCGGGTTCGGACCTTTTAGCGCCGCTGGATCCGCCGGATCCGGCCGCCTTGCTAACGGCTTTCGCTCTGATACGAAACAATCAATTTTTCGAGCGCGGCCCACGTCAGCGGCACGGCATCCGGTAAGTGCAGGAAGCGTGCGTCGTGATGCAGGCCGAGCGTGAAGCTGTACAGTTCGAACAGCATCAGTTGCGGGTTCGTGTCCGCACGCAGATGCCCCTCTTCCATCGACTGCGAAATGGCCCGGGTGAGCGCAGCACGCCAGATCGTCACGCTCGACACCAGTTGCTCGCGCACCGGGTTGTCCGCACGGTCGTCGTACTCGACCGCACCGCTGATGTAGATGCATCCGGTGGTGACTTCCTGGATGCGCTTCTCAATCCAGCGGGAGATCATTGCGCGCAAACGCGGCAAGCCGCGCGGCTCACGCAGACTCGGGAAAAACACCTCGTCTTCGAAACGACGGTGATATTCGCGCACCACTTCAACCTGCAAGTCCTCGCGCGACCCGAAGTGCGCAAACACGCCGCTCTTGCTCATCTGCATGCGCTCGGCCAGCAGCCCAATCGTCAGACCTTCCAGTCCGTCGCGGCTTGCCAGATCAAGTGCTGCTTCGAGAATCGCGGCTCGCGTTTGTTCGCCTTTTCGCATAGCTGTTTTACCGTTCTTATGTGACCGAAAGAAAAATCGAACGGCCGTACTATTATTGAGTGCTGCCGTCCGCGAAACAAGGACTTTATTAGAAACCGGTTTCTAACCGGAGCATCAATTTTGCGTCATACGTCAATCGGACGAGGGAGATTTTTTAGAGGCGTTTGCCTTCCCGGTTTGATCTGGCTCATCTGGTGACGCCGGGATTCGATGCAAGACCGGGTTTATCCGGACGGCGGGGAGCGCCGCTTCGCAGCTTAGTCGTAGCCGCCCACGGTGAGCAGTTTCATCACGACGCGGTAGGTGTTGTAGGCCAGCCAGTTCAGCAGGCGCTCGCCCGCCGGACGCGCTTCGTAGTGCGCCAGATCGATCCGGCGCGACTCGTCGAACGCCGTAAGAATCGCCTCGCGCAACGCGTCGATCTGCGGGTCCATCACCAGCACGACGTTGGCCTCGTTGTTGAGCATCAGGCTCAGCGCATCGAGGTTCGACGAGCCCACCGTCCCCCAGTTCGAATCGACCACCGCGACCTTGCCGTGCAGCATGGTCTTTTCGTACTCGGCGATCTTCACGCCGGCTTTCAGCAGCGAGCGGTAGAGGAACGGCACGGCGTAGTCGAGCGCCGCGAACTCCTTGCGTCCAATGATGAGCTTCACGTCGACCCCGCGTCGCGCCGCAAACGTCAGCGCGCGGCGCAGCTTGCGGCCCGGCATGAAGTAGGGATTGGCGAGCAGCACTTCGGCACGCGCCTGGCCAATCGCGGTGAGGTAGGCCTTCTCGATGGCGCGGCGGTTGATCAGGTTGTCGCGCGCGACGAAGGCCACCGCCGGTTCGCCCGCGCCACGCAGGTCGGTGCTGCGGTTGCGGCCACGGGCCGGCGCGCTGGGGCTCGTATCGTCCTTGAGGGCGAAATCGGGTTGCAGCGATTCCACCGGACGATGCCCGAAGCGGATGCGATGCCACTGCACCTCGAACGCCTCGCGCACGTCGGCAACCACCGGCCCCTGCAATTCGACCGCGAAGTCCCAGCGGCGATACGGCAGGCGCACGCCGTCGTTCTCGTAATCGTCGACGATATTGATGCCGCCGCACCAGGCCACCTGGTCGTCGACTACCGCCAGCTTGCGATGCGTGCGCGAGAAGCCGAAGCGGCCGAACAGATGCGGGTTGTAGATCCGGTGCTCGACGCCGCGCGTCGGCCAGTCGTTGAAGAGCGCGAGACGCGCAGTGCCGATGCCGTCGGTAATCACGCGCACGCGTACGCCCCGATCGGCCGCGCGCAGCAAGGCGGCGCTGACGGCCTGGCCGGCGCTGTCGTTGCAGAAGATGTAGGTTTCGAGAACGACGTCTTTCCCGGCCGCGTCGATGCGCTCGATCAGCGAGGCAAAGAACCCCTCGCCGGAGCGAAACAGTCGGACTTCGTTACCGGCGGTAAAGCGGTATTTCGACCAGTAACGGCGACCGAACAGGGTTTGCCGGAGCCGCTCGAAACGCCGCGTGCCGCCGCCCGTCACCGGACCCGCCCCTTCAGGCGTCGCGGCAACTGCAGGATCGCGTCGGCGTTCGACGACGAGAAGCAGCGCTCGGCCGCTTCTTCATAGGGCAGCCAGAGGTGCGCCGTATGCTCGAGCGGCGCGAGCGTCACCTCGCAGCGCGCCGGCACCTCGAGGCTGAACCAGTGTTCCGTGTTCTGTGTGACGCCCTCTGCATAGCGATGCCGCCAGACCGGATAGATCTCATACTCGATCTGATACTGCCAGTCGAACAGCGCGTCACGCGGCACGCTGGGACTGCCGATCACAATGCCCGTTTCCTCGGCCACTTCGCGTGCGGCGGTCTCGGCGAGCGGCTCGTCGAGCGTGTCTTTAGAGCCGGTCACCGACTGCCAGAAACCCGCGCGGTCGGCGCGCTCGATCAGCAGCACATCGAGCCCCGGCGTATGGATCACAACAAGAACGGATTCGGGAATCTTCGGCGGTTTCGGCATGGCGATAAGACTAGGCGCGGATTAAGCGCGGTACATGTCGGTCGACGGTATGGCTTCGCGTAGGACGTGGCGTGTTGCATCGACTGTAACGCAAAAAAAGGAAAAGGCGCATGACGCGCCTTTTCGTTTGCCTGAGCCTGACGGCGCGGCTCAATGAACGATTGAATCCACCGCACAATGAGCCGCTGAAGCAGCCTGCAGTCTTATGCCTTCGCTTCCGGCTGACGCAGGCGGATGTGCAACTCGCGCAACTGGCGCTCGTCCACTTCGCTCGGCGCCTGCGTGAGCAGACACTGCGCGCGTTGCGTCTTCGGGAACGCGATCACGTCGCGGATCGAATCGGCGCCGGCCATCATCGTGATGATGCGGTCGAGACCGAAGGCGATACCGCCATGCGGCGGTGCGCCGTATTGCAGCGCGTCGAGCAGGAAGCCGAACTTGGCGCGGGCTTCTTCCGCGTTGATCTTGAGCGCGCGGAACACCTTGCTCTGCACTTCTTCACGGTGAATCCGCACCGAACCGCCGCCGATTTCCCAACCGTTCAGCACCATGTCGTAGGCCTTCGCGAGGCAGCGGCCCGGATCCGTTTCCAGATACTCGAGGTGCTCGTCCTTCGGACTCGTGAACGGGTGATGCGCGGCGACGTAGCGGTTTTCTTCTTCGTCGTATTCGAACATCGGGAAGTCCACCACCCACAGCGGCTTCCAGCCGGTTTCGACGAGACCATTGGCCTTGCCGAATTCCGAATGGCCGATCTTCAGACGCAGTGCACCGAGGCTGTCGTTGACGACCTTCGCGCGATCCGCCGCGAAGAAAATGATGTCGCCGTCTTGCGCGCCGGTACGCTCGATGATGGCCTTGACCGCTTCGTCATGCAGGTTCTTGACGATCGGGCTTTGCAGACCGTCACGACCCTTCGCGACTTCGTTGACCTTGATCCAGGCCAGACCCTTCGCGCCGTAGATGCGCACGAATTCCGTGTAGCTGTCGATATCGCCACGCGACAGCTCGCTACCCTTCGGCACGCGCAGTGCGGCAACGCGACCGTCTTTGGTGTTGGCGGGCGTGCTGAACACCTTGAAGTCGACGTCCTTGACCGCGTCGGTCAGGTCGGTGAATTCGAGCTTGACGCGCAGGTCCGGCTTGTCCGAACCGAAACGGCGCATCGCTTCCGAGTACTCCATGACCGGGAATTTCTCGTCCAGTTCGACGCCGATCGTCAGCTTGAACACGTGACGGATCATCGCTTCGAACAGGTCGCGAATTTCCTGCTCCGAGAGGAACGAGGTTTCGCAGTCGATCTGCGTGAATTCCGGCTGACGGTCGGCGCGCAGGTCTTCGTCGCGGAAGCACTTGACGATCTGGTAGTAGCGGTCGAAGTTGGCGACCATCAGCAGCTGCTTGAAGAGCTGCGGCGACTGCGGCAGCGCGAAGAACTGGCCCGCGTTGGTACGCGACGGCACCAGGTAGTCGCGCGCGCCTTCCGGCGTGCTCTTGGTGAGCATCGGCGTTTCGATGTCGATGAAGCCTTGCGCGTCGAGATACTTGCGCACTTCCATGGCGACGCGATAACGCAGACGCAGGTTGTGCTGCATCTGCGGACGGCGCAGGTCGAGCACGCGATGCGTGAGACGCGTGGTTTCCGACAGGTTGTCGTCGTCGAGCTGGAACGGCGGCGTGACCGACGCGTTCAGCACGGTCAGTTCGTGACACAGCACTTCGATCTTGCCGCTCTTCAGACCGGCATTGGTCGTGCCTTCCGGACGACCGCGCACGACACCCTTGATCTGCACGCAGAACTCGTTGCGCACGCCTTCGGCCGTCTTGAACATCTCCGCACGATCCGGGTCGCACACGACCTGAACGAGGCCTTCACGGTCGCGCAGGTCGATGAAGATAACGCCGCCGTGGTCACGGCGACGGCTCACCCAGCCGCACAGCGACACGGTTTGGCCCAACAGTTCTTCGGTCACCAGACCGCAGTATTCAGATCGCATCGACATGATGTTTGTCTTTCGTTTTGCATTGGTTGAACGGCGCGCGGCTCATGAAACTGAAACAATGCGCGCCGGCATTACATCGGCGGCTCGATGGTGGAGCGGCGCACCTGCGCCGGTGGCGCGGACGGCGCCACCACGCCCATCGAGACAATGTACTTGAGCGCAGCGTCGACCGTCATATCGAGTTCGACCACTTCGCTCTTCGGCACCATCAGGAAGAAGCCGGACGTCGGGTTCGGCGTAGTCGGCACGTACACGCTGACGTGATCTTCCTTCAGGTGGTTGACCACGTCGCCGCCCGGGATCCCGGTCAGAAACGCGATCGTATAGGACCCTTTGCGCGGATACTCGATCAGGAGCGCCTTGCGAAACGCATTGCCGCTGCTCGAGAGCAAGGTATCCGAGACCTGCTTGACGCTCGTGTAGATCGGCCCCACCACCGGGATATGGCCGACCAGCAGTTCCCACCACTTCACGAGCTTCTGCCCGATGAAGTTCTGCGTCAACAGCCCGACGATGAAGATGAACGCCAGCGTCAGCACCGCGCCGAGGCCGGGCAGACGGAAGCCGAGCGCCCGCTCCGGCTGCCAGGACTCCGGCAGCAGCAGCAGCGTCTGATCCATCGTGCCGATGATCAGACCGAGCACCCACAACGTGATGGCCAACGGCACCAGCACCAGCAGGCCAGTCAGAAACACCGATTTGAGCGTCGCTTTTTTCGTCGTCATGTGTATCGCCAGAAAGCCACCCCGGCGAAGCCGGGCGCGGCGAGTGTGCCGCCTCGAAAGGCGGCGACGCTAACTAGGCGTTGCCGGAGCCGCTGCTGGCGGCGGGTGCCGCTGCCGGCGCCGCCGGCGCTGCGGCTGCGCTCGTGGAACTGGTGGTAGCGCCTTCCGACGCCGCGGGGGCCGCGTTACCGCCTTCGGTCTTGGCGGGCGCTGCCTCGGCACCGCCGCTCGGCGCCGCTGCGCTCTTCGCGCTATTGCCGCCGCGGAAGTCGGTCACATACCAGCCCGAACCCTTCAACTGGAACCCGGCCGCAGTCACCTGCTTGCGAAAGGTGTCTTTCCCGCACTCAGGGCAGTGAGTCAGAGGGGCGTCGCTCATCTTCCGAAGCACGTCCTTCCCGAAGCCGCATGACTCGCAGCGATAAGCGTAGATCGGCATGATCTTTTCCCTACAGTAATCTGATAAACGCTTGCAAAGCCTTGAATTATAGCCGCAAACAATTCCCGCCCCCCGATTTTGGGGACGCGCGGCCGACCCAGGCACCGTTGGCGTAGATGGGGGCGCTCGTCGCGGGATCAAGTCCCGGGCGCGGCCCGACGGCGCCAGGTCAGCCAGCGTTCGCGACCGGCGAACACCGGCATCGAGTCGCTCACCGGCTCGTCCTCGATTAGATCGAAGTACGGTGTCAGCAAGACGTCGAGTTCGGCGCGTTCGATTCCGAAGGGCGGCCCTTTCGGCGTCGCGCCCAGAAAAAAGAAACCGGCCAGCAGCGCGCCCGGTGGCAAAAGTTCAGCCATGCGCTGCGCATAATCGGCGCGGCGGTCTCCCGGCAACGCGCACAGAAACGCGCGTTCGTACATCCAGTCCGGCGCGAACGGCGGTTGCCAGGCGAAGAAATCGGCCTGTTCGACCACCTCTGCGTACGTGCCTAACTGCGTGCGCGCCGCCGCGACCGCTGCGGGCGAGAAATCGATCGCCTGCACGCGGCGTCCCTGACGGGCCAGCCACAGCGCCTCCCAGGCGCTGCCGCAACCGGGGATCAAGACAGCCGCCTCAGTGTGCCGTGCAGCGAAGGCCTGAAACGCCGCGGGTACGCCAGCCTGATCCCATGGGATGAAACCGCGCTCGAAGCGCTCGTCCCAGAACGCCGGGGAGTTCGGATCGCGCGTGGCGAAGTCGGCGCTTGTGGGGTTAGAGGGGTCTGCCGGCCGGGTTGGATCGCTCATCGGTGCATCTCCTTACCCACCATACGCCAGCGCCAGCCACGCGCGCGCCACCACCGCCCCGATTCCCACCGCAATCCCGAACAGCAGCAGGCCCTGCAGCAACCGGTTAGTGCGCTTCTGCTCGAGCAAAATCTGGCGAATCATCTCGTCGCTCGTACCGCGCGAGTTGTCGTGGCGCTCCGCCAGCACGTGATGGATCAGCCGCGGCAATTGCGGCAAGGTCTTGCTCCACTGCGGCGCCTCGATCTTGAGTCGCTCATACCAGCCGCGCAGGCCGATCTGCTCGTTCATCCAGCGTTCGAGGTAAGGCTTGGCGGTTTTCCAAAGGTCGAGTTCGGGATCGAGCGAACGCCCCAGGCCTTCGACGTTCAGCATGGTCTTCTGCAGCAACACGAGCTGCGGCTGGATCTCGACATTGAAGCGGCGCGACGTGGAGAACAGGCGCATCAGCACCTGGCCGAGCGAAATGTCTTTCAGCGCGCGGTCGAAGTACGGCTCGCAGACCGCCCGAATCGCGCTCTCCAGTTCCTCGACACGCGTGGTGGGCGGCACCCAGCCCGATTCCAGATGCAGCGTGGCGACGCGATGGTAGTCGCGCTTGAAGAAGGCGAGGAAGTTCTGCGCGAGGTAGTTCTTATCGAAGTCCGACAGCGCGCCGATGATGCCGAAATCGAGCGCGATATAGCGCCCGAAGTGCGCCGGATCGAGACTGACCTGGATATTGCCCGGGTGCATGTCGGCGTGGAAAAAGCCGTCGCGGAACACCTGGGTGAAGAAAATCTCGACGCCTTCGCGAGCCAGCTTCGGAATGTCCACGCCCGCGGCGCGCAGCGTCTCCACCTGGCTGATCGGCACGCCGACCATACGCTCCATCACCAGCACGGTGGGCGTGCAGAACTCCCAATACATCTCGGGAACGAGCAGCAGATCGAGGCCCGCAAAATTGCGGCGCAACTGACTGCCGTTGGCCGCTTCGCGCATCAGGTCGAGTTCGTCGTGCAGGTACTTGTCGAACTCGGCGACCACCTCGCGCGGCTTCAGGCGCTTGCCGTCGGCCCACAGACGCTCGGCCCAGACGGCGATGTCGCGCAGCAGCGCGAGGTCGGAGTCGATCACGGGCAGCATGTTCGGCCGCAACACCTTCACCGCGACGGCCTTGCCCGCATGCTGGCCGGCCTTCACCTTGGCGAAGTGCACCTGTGCAATCGATGCGCTCGCCACCGGTACCCGCTCGAAATCGTCGAACAGCACGTCGACCGGCGCACCCAGCGACTTCTCCACGAGGCCGATCGCCACATCCGAGGGGAACGGCGGCACCTGGTCCTGCAGCTTGGCGAGTTCGTTGGCGATGTCGACAGGCAACAGGTCGCGCCGGGTGGACAGCACCTGACCGAACTTCACGAAGATCGGGCCGAGGCTTTCGAGCGCGAGGCGCAGCCGCACCGCCGGCGGCTGGTCGAACTTGCGGCCGATGGTGGTGATACGCAGCAACAGACGCACGCGGCGGTCGTTGATGCGGCTCAGCATCATCTCATCGAGACCGAAGCGGATGACAGTGAAGAAAATCTTGAGGAAACGCAGAAAACGCATAGTTGAGCCCGGTGACTAGCGCGTGCCGCGCGACGTGGCGGCGCCGCCCGACGCATCGGCGCCGCGGGCTTCGACCTTCTGTTCAAGGCGCTCGAGGCGCTTTTCGACGCGCGCCAGCGCATCGCGGGCGCGAGCGAGTTCGGCATTGAACTCGTCGAGCGCGGCGCGGCGCACCAGTTGCGGATTTTCATCGAGCAGGTACTCGGCGACCGAGTCGAGCAGATTGCGCCCGGTGCGGCGCGCATGCTCGCTGACCGAGCGCGCCACCGAGGCCACCCGCCAGGCCGGACCGTCGCCGATCAGCCGCGCCAGGTCTTCCTCCGGCTCCCAGCGCAGATGCTCGGCCAGCTTGGCGATGACCGTGGCGAACTCCGCGTCGCCCTCGATCTTCACATGCTTCATCACCGCCGCCTGACCACCCTGGACAAAGGCCGGCAGCGCCTCCGACGGCACGGCGATGGTGACGTCGAACTGCTGCGCCTGCGTTTCGTCGACCGCGGTCAGATAGCCGTCCGGCTGGACCAGCAGGATCAATACGACAGGCGAGCAGGATAGCCGGGCAGTCTTGCCGGCGTAGGGGGCGAGGCGCTCACGAGCCCACGATTCGCGGGCGAGCAGATGATTGACGGCAGCAGCGAAGGGCTTGGCGGCGAGGGTCATTGAAAGTGGCAAGAAAAAACCCGCGCGGGCGATGTGCCCGCGCGGGTTCCTATTGTAACGTCCGTTCGCTTTCCGGCTTGCTCAGCCGAACGGCCAATATGCAAGGCGCGACGTTAATGCGCAGACGTGGCCGCGCCGACCTGCTGAATGCCTGCGAGCAACCAGCCTTCGCCGGCGCGGGTCGACTTCGACAGGTTCCAGATCTCCACAAACGGCTCGGCCGGCGCGCCCGAGCTCTCGCGCATCAGGCCGGAGAAGCGCACGCTGGCGACGAACTCGCTGCCGAGGTCTTCGACACCCAGCAACTCGGCGTTCAACTGCACGACATCGGTCAGGTTCGATTCCGGGCCGCGCGCGTCCAGGTCGACCTTCACTTCGGCGAACATCTCCGGCGTCGTGAATTCGCGGATGTCCGCGATGTTCCCCACGTCCCACGCGGCCTGCAGGCGCACGAAGTAGACCTTGGCATTGCGGACGAAGGCTTCCGTGTCAAAGCCGGCCGGCACGACAGGCGCCGCCTGCATCACCGGCGCAGCCAGCGCGCCGCTGCCGCGCGGATCGAGGTACGAACCGGAAGCCGACGACGCCCCCGGCGTGAAGCTGGGCTCCTGCGCGTAGTGATCGCGGCCGGTGTTCAGGCTCGGTGCGCTGCCCGCGTATGCCGGCGTCGCCGCGTCGCGCTTGCGGCCCATGAAACGGCGGATCAGCCAGATCGCCAGCATGGCGATCGCGGCGATCACAAGCATGTTGGCCATGGCACCGGCAAACGCCTCGCCCAGCCCCAGGTGCGAAAGCAACGCGGCAATGCCGAGGCCCGCGGCCAGGCCGGCGATCGGCCCGAGCCAGCGCGAGCGGTTAGGCGCGGCGGCCGGCGTCGGCGCCGCTTGCGCGCGCTGTGCCTGGGCGGCTTGCGCCGATTGCTGGGTGGATTGGCCGGGTTGCGCCGGCGGCGTCGTCTGACGCTGCATGGTGGTGGACTGCTGACGGCCGATGCTGCGGCCGCCGCCCATGCGCCTTGCCTCGGCGTCGAGCGAGGCAACGGTGGCGAGCGCGATCAGACCGACCATCGCTGCCAGTCCGATTCTCCTCGCCAACGACCCCTTAGCCTTACGAGAAGATAACAAATGCGAATCGGACATGATGAACTTTTCCTTTAAAAACGATGGGTTAGGGACCCTAGTATTTGGTCCCCACGTGTAAAGCTACCACACCAGCTGACAAATTGTAATATTTGACGCCGTCGAGGCCAGCTTGTTCCATCATCGTCTTTAAAGTTTCCTGGTCCGGGTGCATGCGGATCGATTCCGCCAGGTAACGGTAGCTCTCGGCGTCTTTCGCGAAGCGGTCGCCGAGCCACGGCAGCACCTTGAACGAATAGACGTCGTAGACTTTTTTCAGCGGATCCCACACCTTGGAGAACTCCAGCACCAGCAGGCGCCCGGCCGGCTTCAGCACGCGGCGCATTTCCGCCAGCGCGACGTCCTTGTGGGTCATGTTGCGCAGCCCGAACGCCACGGTCACCACGTCGAAGTAGTTGTCTGGAAAGGGAATTTTCTCCGCATCGCACAGCAGCGCCGGCGTGATGATGCCCTTGTCGAGCAGCCGGTCGCGGCCCACGCGCAGCATCGATTCATTGATGTCCGTATGCCAGACCTCGCCGGTCGGCCCCGCTTTTTTGGCGAATTCCTTGGAGAGATCGCCCGTGCCGCCCGCGATATCGAGCACTTTGTAGCCCGGCCGCACGTTGGCCTGGGCGATCGTGAAGATCTTCCACGCCCGGTGCAACCCGCCCGACATCAGATCGTTCATCAGGTCGTAGTTGGCGGCAACGGAGTGGAACACGCCCGCCACCTTCTGCGCTTTTTCCTGTTCGTCGACTGTCTGAAAGCCGAAGTGGGTTTTGCTCATCGCGTTCGTCCTTTCGCGTATTCTGGATTGTTGCGCCGCATCACTGCGGCAGTCAGGCCGAATCGTATCAGTGACAATGACCGTGCGGGGCGCCGGATGCCGCCATGGGGGCGTCGCGGTCGACGCCCGCCGCTGCCAGTTTGTCGAGATACTCGCGCCAGAGTTCATCCTGGCGGGTGGCGATGTCGTACAGCAGGTCCCACGAATACAGCCCGGTGGAGTGGCCGTCCGAGAAGGTCGGCTGGAGCGCGTAGTTGCCCACGCCCTCGATCGCGGTGATCGTCACCTCGCGCTTGCCCGTCTGCAGCGTTTCCTGCCCCGGCCCATGCCCGCGCACTTCCGCCGAAGGCGAATACACGCGCAGCAACTCGAACGGCACACGGAAAGATTCGCCGTTTGCGTACTGCAGTTCGAGCACGTGCGATTTGGCATGTACCACCACGCCGGTCGGCACCGGCGTGTCGGGAGTCAGTCCGCTCATATCGTTAGCCTCGGGCCAGAACGTGTTCGATTTCCTGCCGCACCGCGTCGCGCAGCAAGGTTGCCTGCGCGCGGCGCGAGGACAGCAGCGCCTCCGACACCGTGCGCTGGCGCGGCGCCCAGATCGGCAGCGGAAAATGGGCGTCGTTCGAGAAACGCGGAATCACATGCCAGTGCACGTGCGGCACCTGGTTGCCGAGGCTCGCCAGGTTCACCTTGACCGGTTGCAGGATGCGCCGCATGGCACGCTCGACCGCGTACACCGCGCGCATCACGCGGTCGCGGTCGGCCTCGGCGAGATCCGAGAACTCGGCAACGTGCTTGTTCCAGATGACCCGGCAGAAGCCCGGGTAATCGTGTTCGTCGGCGAGGACGACACGCAGCGTATCGTCCTGCCACAGCACGTCGCCGCCATCTTCACGGCAAAATACACAGTCCATCGTCGTCCTCAGGCGGGAATCGTCAGTCGTGCCATTAAACCAGCACGCGCTCGATTCCGCCATTGTTCGCACGCTGAACGTAGTCCGCCATCCAGTCTTCACCCAGCACGTGACGGGCCATTTCGACGACGATGTAGTCCGCCTCGATGTTCGCGTCCTCGTTGTAGCGCGACAGCCCTTGCAGGCAGGACGGGCAGCTCGTCAGGATCTTGATGTCGGTGGCGCCGTTCGGCGTTGGACCGTTGCCGGCCTTGAGCACCGAGCCTTCCGGCGCGCCGGCCGCACCCGCAGAAGCATTAGCCGGGTTGATGCCGTTGGCGCCGGCTTCGGCCACCAGAGGAATGCCCCGCAGCTTCGCGGCGCCCTTGCGGATCTCCTCTTCCTTGCGGAAACGGACCTGCGTCGAGATGTCCGGACGCGTCACCGCGAGTGTGCCGGATTCGCCACAGCAACGATCGTTCTTCTCGATCGTGTAGCCATCCTTCTCCGAACCCATCAGCTGGTTGACGAGCTTGACCGGGTCCATCGTCTTGATCGGCGTGTGGCACGGGTCGTGATACATGTAGCGCATGCCATTGACGCCGTCGAGCTTCATGCCCTTCTCGAGCAGGAATTCGTGGATGTCGATGATCCGGCAATCGGGGAAAATCTTCTCGAATTCGTAGCCGGCGAGCTGGTCGTAGCACGTGCCGCACGACACCACCACCGTCTTGATGTCGAGGTAGTTCAGCGTGTTGGCGACGCGGTGGAACAGCACGCGGTTGTCCGTGACGATCTTCTCGGCCTTGTCGAACTGGCCCGAGCCGCGCTGCGGATAGCCGCAGCACAGGTAGCCCGGCGGCAGCACGGTTTGCACGCCCGCTTCCCACAGCATGGCCTGAGTCGCCAGACCCACCTGCGAGAACAGACGCTCGGAGCCGCAGCCCGGGAAGTAGAACACCGCTTCCGTATCCACCGTAGTGGTCTTCGGATTGCGGATGATCGGCACGATCTTGTTGTCTTCGATGTCCAGCAGCGCGCGCGCCGTCTTCTTCGGCAGATTGCCCGGCATCTTCTTGTTCATGAAGTGGATCACCTGCTCCACCACCTTCGGCTTGCCGACGGTGGCCGGCGGGTGCGCCGTCTGCTTCTTCGCGAACTTTTTCAGCACGTCGTTGCCGAGCCGCTGCGCCTTGTAGCCGACGCCCATCATCGCGGTACGCGCGAGATTGATGGTTTGCGGGTTGGTGGCGTTGAGGAAGAACATGCCGGCCGCGTTGCCCGCGTTGAACTTCTTCTTGCCCATCTTGCGCAGCAGATTGCGCATGTTCATCGTGACATCGCCGAAGTCGATCTTCACCGGGCACGGCGTCACGCACTTGTGACAGACCGTGCAGTGATCGGCGACGTCGTTGAACTCATCCCAATGTTTGATGGACACGCCGCGGCGCGTCTGTTCCTCGTACAGGAACGCCTCCACCAGCAGCGAGGTGGCGAGAATCTTGTTGCGCGGGCTGTACAGCAGGTTGGCGCGCGGCACGTGGGTCGCGCACACCGGCTTGCACTTGCCGCAGCGCAAGCAGTCCTTGATGGACTCGGAGATGGCGCCGATGTCCGACTGCTGCATGATCAGCGATTCATAGCCCATCAGCCCGAAGCTCGGCGTGTAGGCGTTGCGCAGGTCCGCGCCTTCGAGCAGCTTGCCCGCATTGAAGCGGCCATGCGGATCGACGCGTTGCTTGTACTTGCGGAATTCGCCGATCTCTTCTTCGGTGAGGAATTCGAGCTTGGTAATGCCGATGCCGTGCTCGCCCGAGATCACGCCGTCAAGCGAACGCGCCAGCTTCATGATGCGCGCGACCGCCGTATGGGCGTCCTGCAGCATCTCGTAGTTGTCGGAGTTGACGGGCAGGTTCGTATGAACATTGCCGTCGCCCGCGTGCATGTGCAGCGCGACGAACACGCGGCCACGCAGCACCTTCTTGTGGATGGCCTGCGCTTCTTCGAGGATCGGCTTGAATTCGCCGCCGTTGAAGATCTGGCGCAGTTCGGCGCGAACTTCCTGCTTCCATGAGACGCGGATCGTACGGTCCTGCGTGACATGGAACACCGTGGCGTCGGGCTGCGCGTCGGCGCGATCGGCAAACTTCTCCGCGAGTGCTTCGTAGCCGAGTCCCACCAGGTAATGCTGGGCTTCACGCAAGGACAGATCGAGCTTGTCGCGCAGGAATTCCCAGCGGGTGCGGACCTGCTTGAGGAGATCGAGCGCGTGCTGCACGCGGTCTTCCAGCAGTTCGGCGCTCGGAATTTCATTGGCGTCGTCGCTCTTGCCGAGCGGCAGCTTGCCGGCCTTGAAGAACGCTTCGAGCGCGTCGAGCAGTTGCAGCTTGTTCTTGATCGACAGTTCGATGTTGATGCGCTCGATACCGTCGGTGTACTCGCCCATGCGGTTCAGCGGAATCACCACGTCTTCGTTGATCTTGAAGGCGTTGGTGTGCTTCGCGATCGCGGCGGTGCGGCTGCGGTCCAGCCAGAAGCGCTTGCGCGCCTCCGCGTTCACCGCGACGAAGCCTTCGCCGCTCTTGCCGTTGGCCATGCGCACGACTTCCGAGGTGGCTTGCGCCACCGCATCCGCATCGTCGCCGACGATATCGCCGATCAGCACCATCTTCGGAAACGCGTTGCGCTTGGACTTGGTCGCATAACCGACGGCGCGCAGATAGCGCTCGTCCAGATGCTCCAGGCCGGCGAGAATCGCGCCGCCCTTCTTCGACGTTTCGAACAGGTAGTCCTTGATTTCGACGATGCTCGGAATCGCGTCGCGCGCCTGGCCGAAAAATTCGAGGCAGACGGTGCGCGTATGCGCGGGCATCTTGTGCAGCACCCAGCGCGCCGACGTGATCAGGCCGTCGCAACCTTCCTTCTGGATGCCCGGCAGACCGGCGAGGAATTTATCCGTGACGTCCTTGCCCAGGCCTTCCTTACGGAACACGCGACCCTTGATGTCGAGCGATTCCGTGCGCAGCAGCTTTTCACCGGGCGCGTGTTCGCCGTCGAACCACTTCAGTTCGAAGCGGGCCACCTCGATGTCATGGATCTTGCCCATGTTGTGGTCAAGACGCGTGACTTCGAGCCAGTCGCCCTCCGGGTCGACCATGCGCCACCAGGCGAGATTGTCGAGCGCGGTGCCCCATAGCACGGCCTTCTTGCCGCCCGCATTCATGGCGACGTTGCCGCCAATGCACGAGGCGTCGAGCGAGGTGGGGTCGACCGCGAACACGAAGCCCGCCTGTTCGGCCGCTTCCGTCACGCGGCGCGTGACGACGCCGGCGCCCGAGAAGATCGTGGCGACCTTGCGCGGCACGCCCGGCAGTTCGGTCATTTCAACCGCGCCCAACTGTTCCAGCTTCTCGGTGTTGATGACGGCCGAGAACGGCGTGAGCGGCACGGCGCCGCCCGTGTAGCCGGTGCCGCCGCCCCGCGGAATCACCGTCAGGCCCAGCTCGAAGCAGGCCTTGATCATGCCGGCGATCTCGGCTTCGGTGTCTGGCGTCAGCACGACGAACGGATACTCGACGCGCCAGTCGGTCGCGTCCGTGACGTGCGAAACGCGTGAGAGGCCGTCGAACTTGATGTTGTCTTTCTGCGTGACGCGGCCCAGCACCTTTGTGGCACGGCGGCGCAGCTCGGTGGTCTTGTCGAACTCGGCGGAGAAGTCGTCCACGGCACGGCGCGCGGCCACCACCAGCGTTTCCACGCGGGCTGCCCGGCCGACGCCCGCTTCGTCGCCGTGCTCGGTCAGGTCGGCGCGACGGCGCTTCTCGATCTCCGACAGGCGGTGATGCAGGGCTTCGATCAGCAGCGCGCGGCGCTTCGGGTTGTCGAGCAGGTCGTCTTGCAGGTAAGGATTGCGGCGCACCACCCAGATGTCGCCGAGCACTTCGTACAGCATCCGTGCCGAGCGGCCGGTGCGGCGTTCGGCGCGCAATTCGGCCAGCGCGTCCCACGCATCGTTGCCCAGCAGGCGAATAACGATTTCGCGGTCGGAAAACGAGGTGTAGTTATAGGGAATTTCGCGCAGGCGCGCTTCAGGGTCGGCGGCCACCGCAGCGGCGGCTCCGTGCGGATCGAATACTTGAGGTGCGTTCATGGTTGGACGACTCGGTAGGTCTGTCAGTTGGGCGCGCTCGCTAATCGACGACGTTGATTGACGATAAGGAGGCACCGCCTGACGGTGCGCGTGGGGCGCAATTCTGGAAATCTTCTAGTTCAGCGAAGCACCTGCCGGCGGGCGACACACGCCGGCCGCTTCGCGGCGCTCAGAGGCAGCTACACGATCGTGTGCAACAGACGTGCCGCTGCGCCGCGGGGCGAGACTCACGCGGGGCGGGCATCAAATGGGCGATCCGAGGCTGCCAGTGCATCTTCCGGTCCTTGTTCCAAATTGGAATTCTACCGCATGATCTGCGCACGCGTTGATGCTCGAATCGGGCTGTAACGAGGCTTTTGCACGCGCAAGCGCAGAAATATGTTCCAACTGGTGAGTTCATAATTGATCGACCGAACGGTCGGGCGGCTGCGCTTCCCACACCCTGGCCATTCGGTAGAGTCCAGCGCACGGGCCGTTGGCGCTATCATTGTCCTTTCCCGTCTCACACAGCGCACCGCGCCACCCGCATGGCTTCCCACGACTATCTGAAGAAAACCTTGACCGCGCGCGTCTACGACGTCGCCCGCGAGACCGAACTCGAGCATGCGCCGAATCTGTCGGCACGGCTGCGCAATCCGATTTACCTGAAGCGCGAAGACAACCAGCCGGTCTTCTCGTTCAAGGTGCGCGGCGCGTACAACAAGATGGCGCATATTCCGGCCGAAGCGCTGCAACGCGGCGTGATTACGGCGTCGGCGGGGAATCACGCCCAGGGCGTGGCGCTGTCGGCCGCGCGCATGGGCGTCAAGGCGATTATCGTGGTGCCGGTCACGACACCGCAGGTGAAAGTCGACGCGGTGCGCGCACACGGCGGCCCGACGGTGGAAGTCGTTCAGGTGGGCGAATCGTATAGCGACGCCTACGCGCATGCCGTCAAGCTGCAGGAAGAGCACGGCCTGACCTTCGTGCACCCGTTCGACGATCCGTACGTGATTGCCGGCCAGGGCACGGTGGCAATGGAGATCCTGAGCCAGCATCAGGGGCCGATTCACGCCATCTTTGTGCCGATCGGCGGTGGCGGGCTGGCGGCCGGGGTTGCCGCTTACGTCAAGTCGGTGCGCCCGGAGATCAAGGTGATCGGCGTGCAGACCGACGATTCCTGCGCGATGGCGCAGTCTCTTAAGGCGGGCGAGCGGGTCACGCTGAGCGAAGTGGGTCTCTTCTCCGACGGCACGGCCGTGAAGCTGGTGGGCGAGGAAACCTTCCGCCTGTGCCGCGAGTATCTCGACGACGTGCTGATCGTGAATACCGACGCCCTGTGCGCGGCGATCAAGGACGTGTTCCAGGACACCCGCAGCGTGCTGGAGCCGGCGGGCTCGCTGGCGGTGGCGGGCGCCAAGCAGTATGCGGAGCGCGAAGGCATCGAGAACCAGACGCTGATCGCGGTCACCTCCGGCGCCAACATGAATTTCGACCGGATGCGTTTTGTGGCTGAGCGTGCCGAGGTCGGCGAGGCGCGCGAGGCCGTGTTCGCGGTGACGATCCCCGAAGAACGCGGCAGTTTCAAGCGCTTCTGCGAACTGGTCGGCACGCGCAGTGTGACCGAGTTCAATTACCGGATCGCCGACACGAACTCCGCACATATCTTCGTGGGCGTGCAGATCAGGAACCGCAGCGAATCCGCGCAGATTGCAGGCGCTCTCGAAACACACGGCTTTGCCACGGTCGATCTGACCGGCGACGAGCTCTCCAAGCAACATATCCGCTACATGGTGGGCGGCCGCTCGCCGCTCGCGCATAGCGAACGCCTGTTCCGCTTCGAATTCCCGGAACGGCCGGGCGCGTTGATGAAATTCCTGTCGTCGATGGCGCCGAACTGGAATATCAGCCTGTTCCATTACCGGAACCAGGGTGCGGATTACAGCTCGATCCTGGTGGGCATCCAGGTGCCCGTTTCGGAAAGCAGCGAGTTCGACCGCTTCCTGACGACGCTCGGCTATCCGTATTGGGAAGAGACGACGAACCCGGTGTACCGGCTGTTCCTCGCATAGGCTCGCGGACCAGGCTTATGGCACTTACGCTTCAGGACAAACTGGTCGTCGCGATTTCGTCGCGCGCGCTGTTCGACTTCGAGGAAGAGAACCGCGTGTACGAGGAAGGCGACCTGCACGCCTACGAGACGTTGCAGCGCGAGCGGCTCAGCGTGCCCGCCAAACCGGGCGTGGCGTTTCCGCTGATCCGCAAGCTGCTGGCGCTGAATGCGGGCGCGCATCGCGTCGAGGTGGTGATCCTGTCGCGCAGCGATCCGATTAGCGGACTGCGGGCGTTCCACTCGTGCCGCGAACATGGCCTCGCGATCGAGCGCGGCGTGTTTACGCGTGGACGTGCGCCGTTTAGCTATTTGAAGCCGCTGAATGCATCGCTCTTTCTGTCCGCCAACCAGGAAGACGTGCGCGATGCTTTAGCCGCAGGATTTCCGGCTGCACGCGTGTTGCCGGAATCGGCGAAAATGGCGAGCAAGTATCCGGACGAGATCCGCATTGCCTTCGACGGCGACGCCGTGCTGTTTTCCGACGAGGCCGAACGGGTGTTTCAGAAAGATGGCTTGCGGGCGTTTGTGGGCCATGAAATCCACAACAAGGATTTGCCGTTGGCCGACGGCCCGCTCAAGCCCTTGCTCGAAGCGCTGCACCGGTTGCAGAACCTGGCGGGCGAGGCTGCGCCGACCCAGGCCGCGCCGATGCACATTCGTACGGCGCTGGTGACAGCGCGTTCGGCGCCGGCACACGAACGCGCAATCCGCACGCTGATGGCGTGGAACATCGAAATCGACGAAGCGATGTTCCTCGGTGGTCTCGACAAGAGCGCATTTTTGCGCGAGTTCGAGCCGGACTTTTTCTTCGACGATCAAATTGGCCACTGCGAATCGGCCCGCGTCGTGACGGCGACGGGGCACGTGATGAGTGGCATCGTGAACACATCATGACACCCGAACAATCACCGCTTGGCAAACCTGCCGCTTATACCGAACAGTACGACGCGACGCTGCTCTTTCCGATCGCGCGCAAGGCCGCGCGCGAGGCGATTGGGATTGGCGCGCAGTTGCCGTTCTTTGGGACGGACATCTGGAATGCCTACGAGCTTTCCTGGCTGAATGGGCGCGGCAAGCCGCAGATTGCTGTGGCGACTTTTTATGTGCCGGCGGATTCGCCGAATATCGTCGAGTCGAAGTCGTTCAAGTTGTATCTTGGGTCGTTTGCGCAGACTTCGTTTGAGTCGTTTGAGGCGGTTAGGGATACGATCAAGCGGGATGTTTCTGCTGTCTGTGGGGCGAGTGTTTCGGTGCACCTCACCGGGCCGATGGATTTCGGCAAGCTCGCGCTTGAGGAGTTTGAAGGCACTTCACTGGATCGGCTTGATCTCGATACGGATGTCTATCAGCCGGATTCCTCTTTGCTCAAGGCCGCGCTTGAGGAGTCTCCTGTTGAGGAAACCTTGTTTTCCAATCTTCTTAAGTCGAATTGCCCTGTTACCGGGCAGCCTGATTGGGGGAGCCTGCAGATTCACTACGTCGGGCCACAGATCGATCATGCCGGGCTACTGCGGTATATCGTTTCCTACCGGAATCACACCGGGTTTCATGAGCAGTGTGTTGAGCGGATCTTTGTCGATGTTCTCAAGATTTGCAAGCCGCTGAAGTTGGCTGTGTATGCGCGTTACACGCGGCGTGGGGGGCTTGATATCAATCCGTTTCGGACTAACTTTAATCTGCCTATGCCGGATAATTTTAGGACTGCGCGGCAGTAAGGGTTTTGCCTGCGGCGCCTTGTTGGTTGTTTGTTTATGGCGTTGGCCTCTCCTTGTATTCTTATCGGTCTATTTGTGTCGCCCCTGTGCGGGGCGGCACTCACTTTCTTTGCCGCCGCAAAGAAAGTAAGCAAAGAAAGCGGGCTCACACCGCTAGCCCGTAGTGAGACTCCTCTCTTACAACCACGGAGTGGTCCGAGACGAGATAGGCTCTCGCGCTACAAGCGTTAGTGACACAGCCATCATCCGCTCCAGCGTCGCGCTTCGCGCCCCGCCGATAGGTATAGTCCATTTGTACCTCCTTGAAGAACATCGTTCGCAATGAACCGCAGTTCCCCCTGTCAAATTTCGTAGAGTCTCTACCGTGCATGGCCCCAAAGTGATTCAATCCCATGTCGGCCCATGTACAGAGGCAGGTTCGAGCAATGCCCAGTGTTTTGCTCTGGCGGCGTGTTCGGTCTGAAATGTGGTGGGCCGACTCCTCCAATTCCGGCGGTTCCTTCATCCTCGTTGCAACGCCGTAAAGGCGCGATCGCTCCCAGCCTTCGTCGTTACTTTGCGCCATGTGTACGTGCTCTCAGTGCTGCACAGCTACCGTCTGCACATCGGTTGTCGCCAGCTTAACGCGTTTCGCTGACACCGCTTTACCTCTAACGCCTTTAGCCCCACCTCGAACCCCGCGAGAATCACCTTCCGCTTTCCGTGCCGACGTCAGAAGCCGCGCGGCCGACCGAGCATCGAGCCTCGTATCCGGCACCCCGCCCGCATCGCAAGCAATAATGCGGAACATCTCAAGTGAGCCCTCCGCCTCCCTCAAATACGTCTCCGCCGTATCAACGAGCAGCCCGAGCAGCACATGTTGACTTTGTCGCTCCTGAAACGTCATCGCAGGAGCCCTAAGCATGGCCGCCGACAACTCGACAAGTCTCCTAAGGTTATCTATCTGCCCTTCGCAAAACTCAAAGGCAGAGCGCGCAACGCGCTCATGGTGGATGGCGCTGACAGGCTTGGGTGGCGCAAGGTGTTTGTGTTCAGCCGATTGGGTCATGGTGCGATTTCCGGTTGTATCCCTGGATCGCCCGACACTCGCTAACAGATGAGGTGAGCGGGCACGTAACGGGGTTAGCAGACCGGGTCATAACCAAACCGGCGAGCCTTGCGGCTCCCCCGCTACGGCCCGCCCATTGAAGACAGACGTGCAGCAGCAGACGCACGCCCCGCCTGGACGGGGGTGCGGGTTATGACGCAGGCTGCTAAACCTGACCATCGGTTGTTGCCAATGGCGAGGAAAAGTATAAAACCGCCTACGCCGAAACCCATCAACTATTCAGGCGAAATACAAATATTCCAGAAAATCGGATTTATCTAATTGCAATTTACCTGGCACTACGATCCAAGTGGATCACACAGCGGACCGCTCAGAGTCAGCGGTCTGACGGACCTGTCCCGACTCCGTCAGACGCAACGCCCAAACCTCAAGCCTTCCCAGCAGGCGCCTTATAAGCAACGCAATCAACTTCGACTTTACAGTCAATCACCATGCTGGAAACCACGCATGCCCGCGCCGGAGGATTCTCCCCAAAATACTCGCGAAACACTTTATTGAACGAAGCAAAGTCTCGCGGATCATCGAGCCAAACCCCGCATCGAACCACGTGTTCAGCGCCATATCCAGCTTCCTTGAGAATAGCGAAGACGTTCTGAATCGCCTTGTGCGACTGCGCCACAATCCCGCCCTCGATCACTTCGCCGTTCTCCATCGGCGTCTGCCCCGACACGAACAACCACCCATCCGCTTCAACCGCACGCGCGAACGGCATATGTTGCCCGCCGGTTCCCTTGCCACCTTCAACGCCATAACGCTTCATCGAAAACACTCCTTATAAGATCCAGCGGCACGCAGGCTCAGGCCCAATCGCAAGCACCAATGCACCAATGCACCCAAGCCAAACACGCACCGCATCAACAAAAACAAACCCTCAAAACACGCCCTGCGCATCCACCCGCGATGCCGCACCGCGCGCCACAAAATGCCCGGCCCGCTCACCGGTCGGCTGCCCATCCCGATACGACAACACGCCATTCACCCACACCGCGTCAATCCCATCCGCCGGCTGCTGCGGCTTCTCGAACGTCGCCGCATCGCGCACCCGCGCCGGGTCGAACAGCACCAGATCCGCGTGATACCCGATATGCACCTCGCCACGCTGCGTCAACCCAAAGCGCCGCGCCGACAAGCTCGTCATCTTGCGCACCGCCTCCTCCAGCGGCAACAACCTCACATCACGCGCGTAATGCCCCAGCACGCGCGGGAACGCGCCCCACAAGCGCGGATGCGGCAACGGATCGTTCGGCAAGCCATCGGAGCCCACCATCGTCGCCGGATGCGCCAGGATGCGCATCACGTCGTCCTCCGACATGTTGTGATACACCGCGCCCGCCGGCTGCAAACGCTTGCCCGCCTCCTGCTGCGACACGCCCCACTCCGCGGCAATCACCTTCACCAGCTTGCCCGCCATCTCCGGATGCGGCTCCGACCACGTAATCGTGATGTTGATATCGCCCGTCACCTGCTTCAGATCCAAAGTCGACGAACTACGGTTGTACGGATAACAGTCGCAGCCAATAGGCTGCAATCGACGCGCGCCCTCCAGCGACTTCAGCACCTCGGGGCTGCGCCCCCAGTTCGACGGCCCCGCGCACTTCAGATGGGAAATCACCACCGGCACCCGCGCGTGACGTCCCACGCGGTAGGCCTCATCCATCGCGTCGAGAATCGCCTCGAACTCCGTGCGCATGTGCGTCGTGTACAGCGCACCGGCCGCCGCGAGAGGCTCGGCGAGCGCCATCACTTCTTCCGTCGGCGCCGAGAACGCTGAGCCGTACGCCAGGCCCGAACTCAGCCCGAGCGCGCCATGCTGAAGCGCCTCTTCCAGCTGCGCGCACATCCCTTCGATTTCCTGCGCGGTCGCCGCACGGTCGAGCCGGTCCATCTGGTTGTTGCGCAGCGCCGTATGCCCGATCAGCGCACCGACGTTCACCGCCGGGCGCGCCGCATTCACGGCTTCGACGTACGCAGCGAAGGTCGGATACTGGAACGCGTCGCGCTCGCCGAGCAGATTCATCGGATCGGGTGGATCGCCCTTCAACGCCACCGGCGACGCGCTGATGCCGCAGTTGCCGACGATCACCGTCGTCACCCCCTGGCTGATCTTCGGCAGCATTTGCGGCGCGCGAATCACGTGGGTGTCGTCGTGCGTGTGGACGTCGATAAACCCTGGCGCCAGCGCCCGTCCGTTCGCTTCGACGATCTCTTCGGCCAGCCAGTTCGACAGATTGCCGATCGCCACAATCTTGCCGTCACGCACGGCCACGTCGCGTTCGACCGGCGGCGCGCCTGTGCCGTCGTACAGTTGCGCGTCGATGATCAGCGTGTCCGCGGCTTCGGGATGCGAATGCATGGGTCAGTCTCCTAGCGGTTGTCGGTCGCCGCCGCCGCGGTGCGCATCCAGCGCGTGTTTCATGCGGCGCAGCAATTCGCGGCTCTCGTCACCCTGGCTGACAGCGAGTTCGGTGACGAGAACATCGAGCGCCATCATCATCGCGTAGCGGGATGACGATGGCTTGTAAATGAAATCGGTTTCGAAAGCGACGATCGGGATCACCCAGTCGGCCAGCCGAGCCAGCGGCGATGCGGGCGCGGTCAGCGTGATCAGCGTCGCGCCGTAGCTGCGTGCGATGCGGCAGTTCTCCACCATCTCCGGCACCCGTCCGGTGGCCGATAACGCAATCACGACACATTCGCGCGATACCGTGCTTGCCACCATGCGTTGCAGCAAGCCGTCCTGGTAGGTTGCCACCGGCCGGCCGAGGCGCACAAGGCGAAAGCGCATTTCATCGGCCAGCGCAGTCGAACCGCCGCCCATGCCGAACACGTAGATCATGCGCGCTTCGCGCAAGGCGGCGGCGGCCTCGGCGACCGGCGCCTTGCGCAGCAACTGATGGTTATGAGTCAGCGCGGTCTGCACTTCCTCGAACACCCGGGTAGCAAGCGGTTCAGGCGTCTGTGCCGACGCGCCGCTTTGCAAAAAGCGCTGGCCCACCGCCGCCGCCTGCGCGAGCCGCAGCTTCAGTTCGCGCACGTCACGGCAGCCCACGGCCTTGGCAAAGCGCGTGACCGTGGCGACGCTCACGCCGGCCTGCCGCGCCAGCGCGCCAATGCTCGCGCGCGATGCGCCGGTCAGGTCGTCGAGGATCAGCGCGGCTACCTTGCGCTCGGCCGAACGCAACTCCGGCGCGCATTCGGCGATGCGGGCGACGATGTCGAAAGTAAGCGGTTCAGCGCTGGAGTTCATGAGGGACGTCAGGATCGTGGGGACCGTAGCGGCGCCCGAAACGCCGCGCGCGGCACCTTGTACCAACCGGCTGTGCCGCCGTGGTACTAAATAACATTTCAGGAAACATCCTACTTTCGGTAACATGTGAAAGTCAACTTCGCTGCAATTTATCTGGACGATGGAGCAGGATTACATGAAAGTTACAAACTATCAGGGCGCAACGATTGATCCTTATAGCAAGGGCTTGGGCATGGTTCCGGGCACCAGTATCCAGTTGATGGACGCCGGCCGCCTTGAATGGAATCTGCTGAACGAGGACGTGAGCCTGCCGGCCGCCGTGCTCTACGCAGATCGCATCGAGCACAACCTGAAGTGGATGCAAGCGTTCGTCGCGGAATACGGCGTCAAGCTCGCACCGCACGGCAAGACCACCATGGCGCCGCAACTGTTTCGCCGTCAGCTCGAAACCGGCGCATGGGGCATCACGCTCGCCACCGCTCACCAGGTGCGGGCCGCTTATCACGGCGGCGTGTCGCGCGTCCTGATGGCCAATCAACTGGTCGGTCGCCGCAACATGCTGATGATCGCCGAAATGCTGAGCGATCCCGAGTTCGAGTTCTTCTGCCTGGTGGATTCGGTTGAGGGCGTCGAGCAACTCGGCAAGTTCTTCGGCTCGGTGCGCAAATCGCTGAACGTGCTGCTCGAACTCGGCGTGCCGGGCGGGCGCACTGGCGTGCGCGACGAGGCACAGCGCAACGCGGTACTCGACGCGATCGCGCGCTACCCGGATGCGCTGAAGCTCGCCGGCGTCGAACTGTACGAGGGTGTGCTGAAGGAAGAGCAGGAAGTGCGCGAGTTCCTGCAGAGCGCCGTGGCCATCACGCGCACGCTGACTGACGAAGGACGCTTTGCGCGCACGCCGGCCATTCTGTCCGGCGCCGGCTCGGCCTGGTACGACGTGGTGGCGGAAGAATTCGTGAAGGCATCGCAAGCGGGCGAGGTGGAAGTCGTGCTGCGGCCGGGCTGCTATCTGACGCATGACGTCGGCGTCTACCGGAAAGCGCAGACGGACATTTTTGCGCGCAATCCGGTGGCCAGGAAGATGGGTGAGGGGCTACTGCCGGCGCTGCAACTGTGGGCCTATGTGCAGTCGATTCCCGAACCGGACCGCGCCATCATCGGACTCGGCAAGCGTGATTCCGCTTTCGACGCCGGCATGCCCGAACCCGCCCGCCACTACCGTCCGGGCAACGAAGCGCCGCGCGAGATTGCGGCCAGCGAGGGTTGGGAGATTTTCAGCATGATGGATCAGCACGCGTATCTGCGGATTCCCGCCGGAGCAGATCTGAAAGTCGGCGACATGATTGCGTTCGACATCTCGCATCCCTGCCTGACCTTCGATAAGTGGCGCCAGTTGCTGGTGGTGGATCCGTCGTATCAGGTCACGGAAGTGATCGAGACGTTCTTCTGACAGAGGAACATACGAGGAGCGGTAAGCGTGAGCGCTTGCCGCTCACTGAGCGTCTTGCGCCACTCCCGCCGCGCTGACCTCGCCAATCCGTACCTCGAGCATCTTCAACGCACCGGATAGCGCAGCCAGCGCGTCGTCCGGCACCCCGGCGATCGTGTCATGCAGGAAAGCGTTGCGGCGCGGCAGGCTCTCTGCTGTCGCGGCCATGCCCGCGTCCGTGAGACGCACGTTGGTCACGCGGTTATCGCGCTCGTCCATGCTGCGCGAAATCCAGCCCAGCACTTCGAGCGCTTTCAACTGCCGCGTCAATGCACCGGGATCGACCCGCAGGCGCTCGACGAGTCGCTTCTGCGACGACTCTCCACCCTGGTCGTGCAAGGCCAGCATCACGCGCCAACGCGGCATGGGATGCCCAACCTGCGCCTCGAACGCCGACATGAACGCCCGATAGGTGCGGCCGAATTGCTGAACGATGGCGATGCGATCCTGATCTTCCATGGTGTACCGACGATGCGGGTGTTCGAAACTCAATCTGCGTGGATGACCGGTTCAACCTGACGCCGGATCTTGATAGGCGGCACACGGTGGCTCTGCCAGACCGACACGACGGCGATCACGGCGGCCAGCGCGAGACCCAGATGAATCGCCGAGACAAGCGCCTCGCGCGCCGACTCGAGCAGCATTGCACCGTTGTGGCCGGCGTGCGTCAACTGGCCCAGCAAGGTGGCTTGCGCGTCGTGATTGATGAGGATCTGCGGATCCCCGAGATCGGAGAACCAGTGCGTGGCCTGATCGCGCTCCAGCGCGCTACGCACGCCGCTCGCGTACATATGCGTCACGAGCGTACCGGTCAGCGCCGTGCCGATCATCCCGCCAATCATCCGCAGCGATTGCAGCAACGCCGTCGCAATACCAAGGTGTTCCCGCCCGGCGGTTTGCTGCGCGAAGATCGTCAGATTCGGCATCACAAAGCCAAGACCAAGACCGCCGATCACCATGAACGTCATCAACAGCCATTGCGGCATCGCGCGGGTCGCCACCACGACGCCGAGACACGCCAGCGCCATCATCGTAAAGCCGATATACAGCATCAGATTCGGATTGCGCACCCGCGACACGATCCGGCCGTTGGCGATGCTGCCAATCGTAATGAACACGACCAGCGGCGTGATCACGAGGCCCGCCTCCTTCGGCGACATGCCAAAGCCGCCCTGGAACAGCAGCGGTGCGTAGAACAGCAGGGAGAACATCGAAAAACCGCCGAGCACGGCCAGCGTGAACAATGCGGCGAGACTGCGGTTGCGGAACATGTCGACCGGCAGAATAGCCGTCGGGCAACGCTGTTCCCATTTCCACAGCGAGTAGGCCGAGGCCACGCTCGCTACCAGCAGGGCAACGGCCGTAAACGTCACGCCGTGTTTAGGCAGCATCTCGACGAACAATTGCAGCGAGCCGAGCGAGACGGCGATCAGCAACGCGCCGGGCCAATCGAGGCGCATCTTGCCTTCGTGCTCGACATGCCGTAAATGCGGCAGGAAGCGCCAGACGAAGAACAGCGACAGCAAGCCGACTGGCAGATTCACATAGAAAACCGAACGCCACCCGTAGTACTGCGTGAGAAAGCCGCCGAGCGATGGTCCGATTGCGTTGGCGATGCCGAACGCCGAACTCATCAGCACCTGCCAGCGCAGACGGACGACAGAATCCGGGAACAGATCGGGAATACAGGCGAAGGCGGTGCCGACCAGCATACCGCCGCCGATACCCTGTAAACCGCGCGCCAGCACGAGGAACAGCATGCTGTTGGCCATGCCGCACAGTACCGAAGCGGCCGTGAAGACCACGATCGACGCAATCACGAACGGCTTGCGCCCGTAGTAGTCGCCGAGGCGGCCGAAGATCGGCACCGTGATGACCGAGGTCAGCAGGTACGACGTGGCGACCCACGCGTAGAGCTCGAAGCCTTTGAGCTCGGCCACGATCGTGGGCAACGCGGTGCCGACCACGGTTTGGTCGAGCGCGACCAGCATCGTCACGAAAGACACGCCGAGCATCGCCATCAGCGATTCCCGGAACGGTAAGACTTGCCCACTCGAGTGGTGAGCCGCGGTATGGACGGCCATATTTTTGATAGCGCAACAGTTGACGCGTCAAACAATAGGGAATCATACCATGTTATGGCGCTCTAAACTGCGAGTGACGGTGCACATTCCGGTTCGCCGCCGATCGAACTATCTACAGAATCCGCCTGCGCCAGGGAGGCACATGGAGTCCACTTCGCTCGCCGAACAAAGCTTGTCCGACGAAGACCTGATTGCGCTGCGCCGCGCAAAAGACGAGCTGGAAAGCCCGGCGCTGGCGATGAAACTTGCCAGCATCGTCGGGGCGCCGCTCGAAAAGCTGCTGTCGCGGATGCCGGCCATCGCCAACGAAAAGGTGACCGACGCCACCCAGCTCGCGCTACGCAAGTGCCTGCAGATCGCGCTACGCACGCTCGGGCGTCAGGACGGTGCCACGCCGATAATGGTGCCGGACAAGCCCAGCAATCTGCTGCACAAGTTCGCGGTGGCGACAACGGGTGCGGCCGGCGGGGCCTTCGGGCTGTTCGCACTACCGGTGGAATTGCCGGTCACGACCACGCTGATGTTCCGCTCGATCTGCGACATCGCCCGCAGCGAGGGTGAGGACCTGTCGTCGATCGACACGCAGTTGCAATGTCTGACGGTGCTGGGGATGGGCGGCACGTCGAAAGCCGACGACGATGCCGACTTCGGCTATTTCATCATGCGCGGCGCGCTGGCCCAGGCCGTCTCGAAGGCGTCGTCGGAGATTGCGACCAAGGGCTTCACCGCGCACGGCTCAGCCGCACTGCTGCGTCTGCTCAACACCATCGCTTCGCGCTTTTCCGTTCAGGTGAGCGAACAGATCGCGGCCAAGTCGATCCCGGCGATCGGCGCCGTGCTCGGCGCGATGGTCAATACGGTGTTCATGGACCACTTCCAGCTGGTGGCGCATGGCCACTTCACGGTGCGCCGGCTCGAGCGCCAGTACGGACCGGAACTCGTCAAGTCCGCCTATCAGACCATCGACATCGCGCTCGACGGCTGACTGCTGCGCGGGCTCGTCACCTGGCGCACGAAACTGGCGGCGCCGTCGAGCGCCCGCCGCGCCTCCGGGATGAAGGGCGTGAAGATCTGCCAGACGTGCGGCATGTTCGGCCAGATCTGCAATTCGACCGACACGCCCGCCGAACGCGCGGTCTCGGCTACCCGTCGCGCGTCGTCCAGCAACACCTCGGTGCTGCCAGCCTGAATGAACAGCGGCGGCAAGCCGTGGAGGTCCGCATAGACCGGCGACGCATAGGGATGAGTGGCTGGCGTATCGCCCAGATAGAGCTTGGCCGCCCGGCCGATGGCGGGACCGCTGAACATCGGGTCGACGCCGTCGTTGGTGCGGATCGACGCGCCGCTCGCGCCCAGATCCGTCCACGGTGAGAACAGCAGGCCACCCGCCGGCAACGGATCGCCGGCGTCGCGCAGTGCGACGAGGGTCGCCAATGCAAGACCGCCGCCCGCGGAGTCGCCGGAGATCACGATCGATTGCGCCGGCGTGCCGTCCGCGAGCAGTTGGCGGTAGGCGGCCAGCGCATCGTCGAGTGCAGCGGGAAACCTGGCTTCGGGTGCGAGCCGGTAATCGAGCGAAAACGCGGGCCCGCGCGAGCGCGTCGCGAGGCCGAACACGAGCGACCGGTGCGAACGCGGCGAACAGAAGTAGTAACCGCCGCCATGCAGATAGAGGATGGTAGGAGTGCCAGCCGCGCGGCCCGCGCCGGCGGCGGCAGGTTCCAGCCACTCGCCGCGCAACGTCTCGCCGGCGCCGTACTGTTCGCGCAAGCGCCACCCGGACGGCACTTTCGGCGACCATGCGCGCTTTGCCGTCAGGGCGCGCGCGCCCGCGACATTGATCTCCGTCTTTTGCGTGGCCGGTCGAAACTGACGGCGCAGATACCAGCATGCGAGAGCACTTTGCCAACTCATCGGACCCCTCCGTGAACGCTTGACGGTCATGGTACGTGCGTTCGTGGGCACGTCGCTGGGTGAGCGGTTCTAATCCGGCTGGAATGCGACCTGAGCGAGGGCCTTCGTGATCGGCATGTGCCGCGTCCGGGGCGAGAGCGTGATATTCATTCCGACGAGCCGACGGCTATGGCTGTGGCTACGACGCGCCGGTTAGTTGGAAGGCAACACCTGACCGCGAATCTCACCCGACGGGTTCTGCACGGTATGGATGTTGAAATACCATTGGCCGGCCATCAGGTCGGTCACCTGCTGATCCGATAGGGTCGCCGAACCTTTGATCGGGCTGGCGAGCGCCCCCTTCTCGATCGGAACCTGGACCTTGGCGTTCTGCCCGACCGGCGCCGGACCGTGGAAGTGAGCCCCCGTGGTGGGACTGGACAGGCCTTCGTACGTGATCGTCCACTGCAACGCCTTGGTCGACGTATCGAAGGTGGCGTTCAGCATGCCGTGCCCGTGACTCACGCGCGGCGGGACTTCGCTCGACGGTTCGAGGTCGGCCTTGAGCGCCACCGTGTCTGCGAAGGCGATCCCCGACGCCAGCGCCCACAACACGACGCCCAGACTCAGCTTCCGAATTGCAATCATATTTTTCTCCGGACTTGGTGCACCGCCGCACCAGCGGACAGGCTGCGCACGGAGCCACCACATACTAGTGCAATTCACTCGCTGACGTTGGGCTGACTGGACCATCCGACGCACGGCCGATTCCTTCCCGGCAGAAACCGTGCCGCCACTCGGTTCAACATTTCAAAATACTTAATTGCGCATTTTGCACAGAATCGACTCGCGATGGAGCGCTATGCTTCGGTTAGCGAGAAGTGACTCCTTCATCGAAGGATGTCTCCAATCTTTAACGCGGCTTCGGCCGCGTTTTTTTTCGTCTGGAAGAACGGGAAGGCTGTGCCCGGTGGCGCCGATGAGCCGATTCGCGACATGCGGCGCGGCCACCGCCACGGCCGCAGCCTGATCAGGCGAGCAGTGCAGCCTGCTCTTCGATCCCGTCGAGCATGGCGTGGCATTTTCTGACGAGCGCGAGGCCATCCGCGCGGAGCGAATCGGGCGTCTTGACGGCCATACCGGCCCGGTATTGTTCCAGCGCGGTGAGGAGTGGCGGATACTGCAGCACGCCCACCGCGCCCGCCACCCGGTGATGCCATTCGCGCAATTGCGCGACATTCACGTCATCGAGCAACGTCGGCAACGCCCGGACGTCGTCCCGCACGGACGTGACGAACGAATCCAGCAACGCCTTCACGGTCGATTCACTGCCCCACAACTGCGTCATGTGGCCAAGATCCACGGGCACGAAGGGTTCGACGGACTCCTGCCCTTGCTCTGGGACGACCAGCGGGACGCTGACCGCGTCGGCCGGCATCGCGGCCTGGCGCGCCCCATCCGCGCCGAACCAGCGGCTCAGATGTTCGCGCAGGGTTGCGAGACGGGTGGGCTTGACGAGGCAATCGTCCATGCCGGCGTCGCGGCATTGGCTCAAATCCTCCGGCGCAGTGTTGGCCGTGATGCCGAGGATCGGCAGATGCTGCGCGCCGCTGCCCTGTGCCTCTTCAGCTTCGCGCACTCGACGTGCCAGTTCGTAGCCGGACAGGTTTGGCATATGGCAATCGGTGATCAGGCATCCGTAGCTTGTCTGTTTCAGCGCGGCAAGCGCTTCTACGCCGTCGTTCACAACGTCGCACGCGAACCCGAGCAGCGTCAGTTGATGACGGATCAACTCCTGATTGACCGGATGGTCCTCCGCCACGAGGATCAGGCGGCCACTCGCGATGGCACGCTCCCGGTCCGGCGGAGCCGAGCCCGCTTCGGCAAGGCCGCGTGAACGCGGCGCAGGAGTCGACAGGCCGGTCAACGCCGCCGCACACGCTGCACCGAGTCCGCGCCAGGAGATGGGGTTGATGCTGACGCGCACGGTGTCGTCGAGAATGCGGTAACCGGTCGGCTTGGGTTTCTCCGTCAGGCAGATCAGACGCGAGCCGAGACGCGCGGCGCCTGGTATTTCGATCCCCTCGCTCAGGAAAATCAGGTCCGCGCCAGCCAGCGCCGCCGGGTCGCTCAACTCCGCGCTACCCAGCCCCACCCTGCGCAATTCGATACCGAGCGCCTGGCCAAAATGCACCAGCGCCTGCGCGACGCGAGCGTCGGCCACGGCGACGACACCGCGCTTGCCGCGCAGACCGCCCACCTTGTAGCGCTGCGCCTCGATGGGCATCGCGAGCCGCACGGTCATGCGGGTTCCCACGCCAGGTGTGCTCTGCAACTCCAGCACACCGTCCATCAGGGCGATGAGCTTGCGACAGATGGTCAAGCCAAGCCCTGTGCCGCCGAAGCGCCGCGTCGTCGACGATTCCGCCTGCACGAACGGCTCGAACAGGCGCGCCTGCACGTCAGGCGCGATACCGATGCCGGTGTCTTCAACCGTCATCTCGAGCGTCTGCGCCGCGTGGGTCTGTCCGGTGACCGCGACCCGCACGTCGACCTCGCCGACCGGCGTGAACTTGATGGCATTGCCGAGCAGATTGAAGAGAATCTGCCGCAGCCGCACGCTGTCGCCCCGCAAGCTCGCCGCCACCTCGGGCGCAATGTCCACGCGCACTTTCAGGCCCTTCTCGTGCGCGCGCCCGGCAAGCAGGCCCACGGCGTTGTCGACCAGTTCGCGCATGTCGATCGGCTCCGCTTCAATCGTGAGCCGCCCGGCTTCGATCTTCGAATAGTCGAGCAGATCGTCCAGAATCTGCAGCAAGGCGCCGGCGGACTCGTGGATCATGCCGAGCATTTCGCCCTGATCGGCGTTCAGGCGCGTACGTTCCAGCACCTCGACGAGCCCGAGCACACCGTTCATCGGCGTGCGGATTTCGTGGCTCATCATGGCGAGGAAATCGTCCTTGGCGCGCGATGCCGCTTCGGCGAGATCGCGTGCACGCGCCAGTTCCTCCGAGCGAGCGTGCTCCGCGCTGGCGTCCACCCAGTAGCCGCTCCAGACCACACTGTCGGGAGATTCGCGACGCGGCACCAGTTCCGCCCGCACCCACTTGAGGCCGTCGGACGCCAGGAAGCGAAACTCCATATGAATCTGGGTTCCGGCGCGTGCCGAGCGTTCGAGTTCGGCCAGCACGCGCGGCCGGTCTTCCTCGCAGACGCGCTCGAAGTCGATCGCGCCGCGGCTCGTGAACGCGCTGCTGTGGCCACCCAGCAAATGCTCGGCGTCGCCCCCAATATACGGAAACGAGTAGCGACCATCCGCATCGCGCCGCAACTGAAATACCACGGCCGGCAGCGAGCGCGTGACGTCGAACAGGCGCCGCTCGTTCTCACGAGCGAGCATCTCGGCTCGCCGGATATCCGTGATGTCGACCATCGTGCCCAGCACGCACGAGGGCTGGCCGTCGACGCGATGACAAATGCTGGTCCAGAACAGGCCATGACGCCCATCGCCGTTGGCGTCCTCGAACTCGAGTTCGAGTTGGGCACGCTCGCCGGTTTCCAGCATCTCGCGCGTCGCCTGTTCGAGTCGGCGGCTGTTGAGTGGGCCCCAGGCCTGCACCTGCTCGCTGGTCAGTCCCATCACCTGCTCGCGCCGCAAACCCGAACTCTCCTCGTAAGCGCGATTGATGGCGATATAACGCCCTTCAAGGTCTTTGGCGACGAGCGGATAAGGCACCGTCTCCATCATGGTCTGCTGGAAATTCAACTGCGCTGCCAGTTCCAGTTCGGTCTGCTTGCGCCGCCGCACCTCGCGCTGCAGCAGCAGGTAGGCGCGCAACGTCACCGCCAGCACCGCGCCAATGCCGATCAGCAACGGCAGCAAACGCACCGCCGTCACGCTCCAGGCGCCGTGCTCTCCGGTATTTCCGGTTACCCATTTCTGACGGATACGTTGCTTTTCTGCGGGTGGCATCGCCAGCAGCGCGCGATCGATCAACCCGGCCAGCGGCGCCAGATCGGAGCGCACGGCGAAACCCAACGAGTCCGATTCGCCGACCGTGCCAAGGATCTTCAGCTCGCCTGCATAGCGCGGCTTCAACTCGAGATCGACGGCAGCCACGTTGCCGACCAGCACATCGGCCTTGCCGCGCGCGACCAGATCGAGTGCGTCGTCAAGGCTTGGTGCGACCGTGATGTTCGTTGCCGGGACGTTGTACGCGGACAGCGGAATGGACCCGGCCACATGCGCGGACATGGCGATGCGACGCGCCGCGAAATCATTCAGACTCCGCGCGGCGGGCTCGTCCTCGCGCCCCACGATGACAAGCGGGTAGCTCTCGTAAGGACGGGTGTTCACCGCATTTTTCAGACGCGGGTCGCCGCGCGATGAAGTGGCCAGAACCGCCAGCTCGCCGCGCTGAAAGGCGCCTATCGTCGCAGACCAGTTGGCAAGCGGCGGCCGGGTGAACTGGACGCCTAGTGTGCGACTCAGATAGTCGAGATATTCGGCGGCGATGCCGCTTGGATGCCCTCCATCGTCGAGGTAACTGAATGGCGGCCAGCCGCTGTCGAAGCCCATGGTGAGCGGCGGCAGCGAGCGCAGCCAGGTCTGCTCGGCCGGAGTCAGCACCAGACGTTTCGCGGGATAGATGGACGGAGAGTCGAAACTTGTGCCGAGCCAGCGCGCGCGAATGGCGGTCTCGTCCGAGGGATACAACGCCGCAAGCGCACGATCGAGCTGATCGCGCAGAGCGCCGTGGTCGCGCGAAACGGCGAAGCGCAGCTCACTGGGCCTACCGCTATCTTCGAAGGCGATGCGCAAACCACGAAATGCCTCGTTCGACAGCGCGTATTGAACCGAGGGCGTGAAGCCCAGATAGGCGTCCGCGTCACCTTGCGCGACGGCTTGCAACGCTGTGCCCGTGTCGGCAAACGAAGCGATCTGCGCATGGGGAAAACGTTCGCGCAGCACGCGCTCGAGCGCGAAGCCTTTTTCGATGGCGAGACGGGTATTGGCCAACTGCGCGGGGTCTTTGACGGCGTTGCCATCGGCCTTCACCACGACGGAAGTGGAGGCCCGGAAATACGGCGCCGTAAAGCTGAGGCTGTGCTCCCGCTCAGGAGTGCGGGCGATACTCATCAACAGGTCGACCTTGCCGGCCGCCACGGCCGCGAGAAGTCGCGGCATGTCGGGATAGGTCACCGGTTCGATCACGACGCCCGGGCCGACGAGCGCGCGCAGGTAATCCGCGCTTAATCCGCTCAGACGGCCGTCTGCCACTTCCTCGAAGGGCCCCCATCCGCCCGCGAGCGTCCCGACGACGAGCTTCGCCGGAACGGCGCCGCTCGCCGCGGTTGCGGCGGACGCGGTGTCTCCGCCTGCTAACACCGGTGTTGCCGCAAGCGCGAACTGAGTGACGAGCAGCATGAGCAAAACCGCGACGCTCCGCGCAAGGCGTCGCGCGGCTTCGCACACGTTCCTGATACCGGGCGCATTCATGATAGACACGCGGACCATGCCGGGACTCGCCATTCAGGCGGCTCCGCCACACTTCGCCGCTGCGCCGCCACGGCTCACTTGCGGCTTGCCGCACAGGAGAGCGTGCAAAGCGCCGGCGGCGATGCCCCCGGCCATCGGCGCGGCCCAGAAAAGCCATAGCTGATCGAGCGCCCAGTCGCCGACGAACAATGCCGGCCCCGTAGAGCGGGCCGGATTGACCGCCCCGTTGGTGACCGGCAGCGCGACCAGATAGATGAGTGCAAGGCAGCCGCCCTTTACGAACGGCGTGACGGAACGCGAAGCGCCTCTGCGCGACATGAGCAGATTCGCCATCACCAAAGCAAAGGACATCACCAGTTCAATCACCACGACGGAGTGGAACTGATAGTCCGAAGGGGAGTGGTCGCCGAAACCGTTGGCGCCGAACTCGCTTGCCGCGAGATCGAACCCCGGCCGCCCGCTCGCCACGTAGGCGAGCAGCGCAGTGCCTGCGACCGCGCCGAGAATCTGAGCAGCAATGTAAGGCACCAGATCGCGAATCGGGAAGCGGTTGGCGACAGCAAAGCCGACCGTCACGACAGGGTTGAAATGCGCCCCGGAGAGACGCTCGAGCGCATAAGTGGCCGTAGCCAGCGCCAGACCGAACGCAAGCGCCACTTCCAGTACGCCATAACCTGGCTGCGAGGCCGCCCCATTCAGGACGATGCTGCCGCACCCCACGAACACCAGCCACGCCGTGCCCACACCTTCGACCACCAATCGTCTGCCCAAGCTAATCATTGCGCCCCCTCACTGTCCGAGTCACACGGTGCGAAGGCGCGCGCTGTGCGCCGGCCCGCTGCCATGCAGATTCTTTGATGAAATTTGCATGCCGAATCGTTTATTCGTGAAAGATCGTTGCAACCGTTCATGAACCGCATGCCACATCAAAGTATGAGATGGCAGTGCGGCCTCACTAATCAGACGATTCCGAAATCAGCGAAGATGCCCGACAGATTCTGAGAACTTCTCTCACACGCGCTCAGGTCAAACCTAGCTGCTGTGCATATTTGATCAGTGCGGATTCCGAATCGAGTCCCAGTTTGCGCATCGCACTGCGTTTTTGCGTGCTGATCGTCTTACCGCTACGGTCGAGTCTCATTGCAATCTCGCTGATGGACATCCCTTCTATGTAGAGTCGGAACACTTCCCACTCCCGCGCACTCAGAACACCTGCGCGAGGTTGTGGGAAAGAACCCATTTCGTCGAAGGCCAATTGCACGCTGGCTGACAGATAACGATGCCCCGCCACCGCAGCCTCGATGGCATGCGCGAGCGCGCCGATGGTGTCGCGCTTGTCGACGATGGCCGACACGCCCACGTGCAGCAGGCCCGATAGGGTCGGCGGATGACAGATCATCGTCAGCACCACGACGCGCGGATGCGGCGGGTGTCGCAAGACACGCCGCAAGGTCGGCGTGGCATTTCTGAGGCCGTCGATGTCCGGCATGCCGATATCGGATACGACGACGTCGCATGGACAGGTGTCGACGAGTTCCGCCAGCGTTTGCGTGTCGGACGCTTCGCCGACGATCGACAGGGACGGCACGGCTTCCAGCAGACGCCGCACGCCAAGGCGCACGCAGCTATGGTCGTCGGCCACAATCACTCGGGTAATCGGTGTCATCTTGTTGTTGTGGTATTGACTGGCATTCCTTGCACGCAGTGCATTCCCCAGGAACGGCTCAGTCATGGTTCTGACCGTCGCGCCGGCTTGCCGTACGCGACGCCCTACCGGATCAATGGCGGTGTTGCGGCAAATCGTCCGGCAGCAAACCGTGTTCGGCTGCAAATTTGAACAGCTCGCTATCGCTGTGCAGAGCGAGCTTGCGCATCGCCTTGCATTTCTGCGAACTGATCGTCTTGACGCTGCGGCCGAGAAGATTGGCAATTTCCGTCACGCCGATGCCCGACGCGTATTGCTTGAGCACCTCTATCTCGCGCGGCGTCAGCAACTCGCGTACGAACTCGCGCCGCCGCGCGACGCTCGCCTCGGCGATGGCCGCGCGTACCGCCGGTCCGACATAGCGCTCGTGCGCGAGCGCGGTGATGATCGCAACATGAATCAGGTCGATGCGGTCACGCTTGCTCATCACCGCCTCGACCCCGAGCGACATCAACCGCTCCAATACCGCGGGCGCCGTTTCCATGGTCAGCACCACCAGCGCCACGTCGGGGTAGCGCCGGCGGAACTGCTTGAGTGTGCCGAGGGCATCTGCGTCAACGCTTCCCGGCATGTACAGATCGATCACGGCAAGATCGCACTCGACGCGATCGGCAACGGCCATTAACTCGGTGGCGTCGCTGGCCCGACCCACAATCTGCATGTTGGGAAAGCCCGTCATCAGACTCTCGATCGCCAGCAGGACAAGCGGATGATCGTCCGCGATAATTGCTCTGATGGGCGTGCTTGTGTCAGCGCCTTCGTTCATGGTGGTGGGAGCCCATTCGTTTTATTGGATTCGCGTCGCTCCCTCGCGGAGCAAGCAGCCTAAGGCGAGCATCAAACATTTGTGGAAACACAAACATAAGATTGCTCCGAAATGCCACGCGAGCGCGGCTCGCAAAGCCTTTTTACTTAGTTATCCGACACGATTGTCAGAATGATCCATGGGCTCTGACAAACGCAAATAGACCAGGATCGTTCGCGATGCCGAGCTTCGTCATGGCGAAGCGTTTTTGCCGACTCACGGTGCGGACATCGCGTCCGAGGGCTTGTGCGATTTCAGATATCGACAGCCCCTGTGCGAACATTCCTATCACCTCCAATTCTCGCGGTGACAGATTTCTCATCTGCAGCATGCCGTCGGGTTCGCTGTCGAGTCCGGCGAGCGCCTCGAGGATCGACCGGCTGATGTGAGTTTGCCCGGCGCTCGCCGAGCGGATCGCGGCGACCAGTTCGTCCATCGGCTCCGTCTTGTTGAGCATACTGACCGCGCCGTCCGAAACGACGGACCTCAGAATGGCGGTATGGGTCAAACTGGTGAGTACCACGATGCGCAGCGCCGGCCAGTCGCGGCGGAGCCTGCGAATCAGCCGCAAGCCGTCCTCGGCTGGGCCGGTCACCTCGGGCATGGTCAGATCGGTGACGAGTACGTCACAGGCAACGCGCCGCAGCAGGTCGATCAAAACCGAGGGACTCGCCGCTTCGCCGGCGATCGTGATGTCGCCATGGGCGGCAAGCGCAGAGCGGACGCCGAGCAGAACGAACGGATGATCGTCTGCCACGATGACTCGAAGGTTCACCATGATTTTCTCTCGTTTGTTGTATGTCTATGCGCGTCAATCGTTTCGATGGAACGCGGTCAGGAGTACCGCTCGCCCGGCCAGGCTCACGGCCCCCTCACAGCTTCGAAACGGTGCGGCAGGTGCCCTCATGAGATCACGTTCTCGACAAAATTAGGATCGGAGCTTTCCGAATCAACCGTTAGCGTCGACAACCTCTCCCAAACAATAAGGAATACAGAATTTATGCGTAGGAATTTTGGAAGCACAATATTCCGCACGCCCCTGACTGCCGAACCACCGGAGAACCATCGCGCTACGGTTCGCAACGCGCCTGCACCTGGGTCTCTACCGCGGCCCGCACCTTGGCGGTAATGGCACGCGGAAACACCGGCAACGCAATCAATGCACATACGCTGGCCACCGCCCACACCATCGGCCATGAGCCGAGCGCGAGCAGCGGCGGAATCGCCAGCGGCGTCAGGAACAAGGTCAGAAACGCAAACGTGTTGCCCATCGCGAGCGCGGTGCCGGCCCGACTGGTGCCGGCGAGCGTCGCGAGTTCGGTGAACGCAACGCCGTGCCAGGCCGACGCGCTCACGCCACCCAGCACCAGCAGCCCGGCAAACGCGGCTGTCATCGCCGCGTGGTGCGGGCCGAGCAAACCCGTCACCACGGTGAGCAGCGCAAACAGCAAAGCGGTGACGAGGCTACAGGCCCGCATGTATGCACGACGATTGCCGCGCCGGTCGGTCCAGCGGCCGCTCCAGACGCGGGCGATCGCCGCGCCCGTCTGCACAGCCGCCATCGTCGCGCTGATCAGCAGCACACCGGCATGGTCGAAGTCATGCAAAAAGACCGTGCCGAAAGTCACCACCGCGAGCTGCGGTACGCACAGCGCGCCGATGCCCAGCGCAACCCGCCATACGCGGATATCGCGCAGCGGACCCGAGGACGCGCTCGCGACCGCCGCCGCAGTAGCAGGCGCGCCGCTGCGCACGGCGTCGCCGTGTTCGTGGGTCGCCGGTTCATGCAGCCAGGACCAGGCGAAGGCCGCCGTCACCGCGCAGAGCAGCGCCAACACGCCGTACACGCTGGCGAAGCCGAAGTGCGACGCCAGCGCCGGCAACATCAGCGCACCAAGACCGCCGCCGGCGGGTACGGCCGTCTGGCGAATGCTCATCGCCAGACCACGCTCGCCTTCGCGAAACCACGCCATCACCGCGCGGCCGCTCGAGCCGTTGACGCTGCCGCCCAACAGCCCCACCAGCAACAGGCCGAGCGCCAGCATGGGCAGGCCCGGCACGTAAGCTCCGCGCGGCACCACAAACAGCCCCATGCCCGCGAGCGCCACAGCGGTCGCACCCAGACCGAGCAACAGAACCCGCCGGTCGCCCCAACGGTCGGTAAGCAGGCCCCATGGCAGTTCGCTGACGGCGATGCCGAGTCCGAGCATGCCGAGCACGAGACCAAGGCCGCTATTGCCGACGTGATAGCCGGAGCGCAGAAACACCGCCGTCGTCGGGATACCGGAGAATGCCGCCGAAAAGCTGGCGTTGGCCGCGAAGCCCACCCCCAGCACCTTCCAGCGGTGATGGACGCCGCGTGCGCGGCCTCCCTGTGCAACAGATAGCGATTCGCTTCCCATGATGCCCTCGGCAAAGATGAACTGGGGCCATCGTACGGCTGGACTAACTATCGGAAAAGCCGGAAAATCAGATCACTTCCATCGGAGATTCCGAATCATGAACTGGCGTGGATTCGATTTGGGCCAACTGCGCAGCTTCGTCGCCGTGGCCGAGGCGGGCAGCGTATCGGCGGGCTCGGAGCAAGTGTTCCTGTCGCAATCGTCGGTCAGCGAGCAGTTGAAGAAGCTGGAGGAACGCGCGGGCCAGCCGTTGTTCGTGCGCAGCAAGCAGGGCGTCACGGCCACCCAGGCCGGTGGACGGCTACTCGATCATGCGCGCCGCATCCTCGCCATGAGCGAAGCCGCGTTCGAAGACCTGCAAGGCCATTCGCTCGACGGTGAACTGCGTATCGCCATCACCGACTACTACCGGCCGCACGATATCGCCCGCATTCTGAAAACGTTCTCGGAGCAATATCCGCGGCTCAAGCTGCACGTCACGGTTTTGCCGAGCGCCACGATCGACGAAAGCGCAGGTGACGACGCCGCTTTCGACATCGGCCTGTCGTTGCGCCTCATGACGCCGGGCAACCGGCGCGGCGCCGCCGGCAACGCCCGCGTGCAAGGTGTCGTGGTGCGGCGCGAGAAGCTGCTATGGGCCATCGCAGCCGACGCGGCCCCCCACGTCCGCAAGCCGTTCCCGCTGGTCCTGCTGCCGGCCACCTGTCAGTTACAGCGCTTTGTCGTCAAACGGCTCGACGAACTCAAGGTGCCGTTTCTGATCGCCCATTCGGCATCGGGCGTGGCCGGCCTGCAACTGGCATTGAAGGCAGGGCTCGGGATTGGCTGCCTGAACGAATCGTCGATCGGCGCCGGAGTCGTCGCGTGTGCGGCGAGCCTCGGTTTGCCGGCGCTGCCCACGGTGGAGTTTCATCTGCTGCCGGGGCGCGCCGGAGAAAGCGAACGCGTGAGCAACGCGCGCGCTGCGTTGGTGCGACTGTTCAGTTGATGCGCGTCGCTCACGCAAAAGCAGCCTGACGCCCCTCTCGCTTGCGTGCAATGCGAGTTTGAAAGCGCGCAGGATGCCGCCTATGATTAACCGGTGCCCGCGAGAAAGGGGGTTTTGCGCGGGCACCATAGTCAGAAAAGTAAATATTCGGCCGCATTATTTTGCACTGCGCATCATATTGAACCCATCGGTTCGGATTCTCGGTTTCGCTGTCGCGTTCTGAAGCAGGTTTGAAGGGCTGTCGTGCATGGGCATTCGCATGCATGAAAAACAGGCGTCCCCAACGTGCTCTCCCTGACGAGGCTTGGCGTGCATTGCAGAACTATCGGATGGTCCGTTCTGTTCGCGGTTTGCAGCGCGTGGGCTAGCGCCACGCTCGCCGCCACCGACGCCGCCGCGCCCATGCCCTCGGCCATGGATGAGCGTGTGCGTGCCTGTACGTCCTGCCACGGCGCGCAAGGCCAGGGGCGCGACAACGACTACTTTCCGCGCATCGCCGGCAAGCCTGCCGACTACCTGTTCAACCAGTTGATCTCGTTTCGCGACGGCGGCCGCACCTATCCGCCCATGGGCTATCTGATCGCCTTCCTGCCCGACGACTATCTGCGCAAGATCAGCCAATACTTCGCGGACCTGCAGCCGCCTTATCCGAACGCGGATACCGGCGAGGTTTCACCCGCCGTGCTCGCCGACGGCGAGCGGCTCGTCACGCACGGCGACGCCGCCCGCAAGCTGCCCGCGTGCGCGGCCTGCCACGGTGCGCGGCTGACCGGCACGCAACCTGGGATCCCAGGCCTGCTCGGCCTGCACGCCAGCTATATCGCCGGACAGATGGGGACCTGGCGCTCCGGCACACGCCATGCGAACGCGCCGGACTGCATGCATTCGATTGCAGTCAAGCTGACCGACAAGGACATCACCGCGGTGTCGAGCTGGCTCGCGCGCCAGCCGCGGCCCAGCGATCCGCGACCGGCGCCCGTGAGCAGCGCGACGTTGCCGTTGGCATGCGGGAGTCAACCGCAATGAAGCCGATCACGTTTCGTCTCGCGTTTGCGCTGGCACTGGCACTGACACTGGCCGCCGCACTTTGGCCATTGACGCCCACTGCGTTCGCCGCGACCGCCGCAGAAGCCGACGCCAGCGCGGCAACAGCAACAACGGCAGGCGCCGCCCCCGACACCCGCCCCGACATCGTCAAGCGCGGCGAATACCTCGCGCGCGCCGGCGACTGCATTGCGTGCCACACCGCGCCGCGCGGCAAGATGTTCGGCGGCGGCCTCGCCATGGACACGCCGTTCGGCACGCTCTACTCGCCGAACATCAGCCCGGATGCGCAGTACGGCATCGGCGCATGGAGTGCGGATGCGTTCTTTCACATGATGCGCACCGGCCGCACGCCGGACGGCAAGCTGCTCTACCCGGCCATGCCGATTGCGCAATACACCAAGGTCACGCGCGAGGACTCCGACGCGATCTTCGCCTATCTGCAGTCGGTGCCGCCGGTGCGCGAAGCGAGCCGCCCGCAGGCGCTGAAGTTCCCCTTCAACCAGCGCAAGCTGCTGCTCGGCTGGCGCACGCTGTATTTCCGCGAAGGCGAATACCAGCCGGACCCAACGCGCTCGGTCGAATGGAATCGCGGTGCGTACCTGGTGGAAGGGCTCGGCCACTGCACCTTGTGCCACACCAAGATCAATCTGCTCGGCGGCTCGTCGCAGCGCGACCAGTTCGCGGGCGGCCTGATTCCGGTGCAGAACTGGTACGCGCCGTCGCTCACCTCGGACAAGGACGGCGGCCTCGGCGACTGGAGCGTGAAGGACATCGTCGATCTGCTGCAGGCCGGCATCTCCGATCGCGGTGCCGTCTACGGTCCGATGGCCGAGGTCACCTATCACAGCCTGCAGTACATGAGCGACGCCGACATCAAGGCGATGGCCGCTTATCTGAAGACGCTGCCGGACAACGACCCCGGCCGCAAGGCGGGACCGTCCGCGCCGACCCATACCCGAGTGTTCGAACTCGGCGGCCAGATCTATGCGGGCAAATGCGCGCTGTGTCACGGGCAGAACGGCGAAGGTCAGGTGCAGCATTACCCGCCGCTCGCGCGCAACCAGTCCATTGAAATGAATTCGGCCGTCAACCCGATCCGCATTGTCCTGAACGGCGGCTTCCCGCCAGGGACGCAGCGCAATCCCGAACCGTATGGCATGCCGCCCTTCGGCCAGGAATTGAGCGACACGGACGCGGCCGCCGTGGTGACCTACATCCGCACCGCCTGGGGCAATCATGGCTCGCCCGTGACGGAGCGTGAAGTCAACGAACTGCGCAAGGCGCCGTTGCATTGAATCGCCTGGCGGCCGGCGCCGGGCCGGCCACGAGCCGGCGTGACCTGTTCCAAACGTTGTTGCGGAGAACCTGCAGATGGACGACAAAGACAGCCCGAGCGCCGCACCGCCCTCCGATGACGAGGTCGAACGCGTGGTGGCCGCCGGACCGCACGGCGCGATCGCCGTGGCCGGCGTTGCCACGCTGATCGTGATGGCGATCTGGGTCGGCTTCTACCTGTTCGTGTTCTTGCCGCGCGGGATCGTTCACTGATCATGGCGACACCCTCCCCTGACCATCCCACCGGCGGCCACGCGGTCGCCCTGCGCGCCGAACGGCGCTGGGCGATCTTCGCAGCGGGCCTGATCCTGCTGATGCTGGTCGTGATCGTGTTCTCCGGCCTGCATTGGGCCATGATGCCGCCTTCGCGCGTCGAGACGGTCGATCCGACACGTCTGCAGCTATCCGGCGAATTCGTCGAAGACAACCTCGGCTCCGCCGTCGAAGCGGACGGCTCGGTCGTGGTGCGCTTCGTCGCGCAGCAATACTCGTTCACGCCGCAATGCCTGCTGGTCCCCACCGATACGCCGGTCACCTTCCGCACCACCAGCGCGGACGTCGTGCATGGGCTGCTGGTCACGGACACCAACATCAACACGATGGTCGTACCGGGCTACATCTCGACGCTCGCCACGAGCTTCGCGCATCCCGGCGACCATCTGATGCCGTGCCACGAATTCTGCGGCTTCGGCCATCAGACCATGTGGGCGCACGTAAAGGTGATCGACAAGGCTGCGTTCTTCGAGCAGGCACGACAATCAAGGAGGCTGAGCTGTGTTTCTCGCTAAGCGACTCGTTCTCGCGCACTTCTGGCTCGCCTTCATTGCGTTTCTGCTGGCGCTCTTTCTCGGCGCGTGGCAGATGCTGGTGCGCAGTCCACTGCTACCGTGGGTGGGCAACCCCGAGCTCTACTACCGCTCCGTGACCGCACACGGCACGGTGATGGCCTACGTGCTGCCCACGCTCGTCGCGATGGGCTTCGGCTACGCGATCGTCGAACTCGCCTTGCGTCAGCCGCTGATAGGACTCAGATGGGCGTGGGCCGCGTTCTTCGTGCTGGCGGTGGGCGCGGTGGTGGCGATGGTGCCGGTCTCGATGGGCCAGGCGTCGATACTCTTCACGTTCTATCCGCCGATGATCGGCAGTCCGCTCTATTACCTCGGCGTGGTGCTGGTCGTGGTGGGGTCGTGGATCTGGGTCGCGCTGATGCATGTGAACCTGCGCATCTGGAAGCGCGCGCATCCCGGCAAGCCGGTGCCGCTCGCGATGTTCGCCAATGTCGCGGGGGCTTATCTGTGGGCATGGACCGCCATCGGCGCGGCGCTTGAAATCCTGCTGCAGATCCTGCCGGTCGCATTCGGCTGGAAGACCACCATCGATGCCGGCCTCTCCCGCGTGCTGTTCTCGTGGACGCTGCACGCCATCGTCTACTTCTGGCTGATTCCCGCGTATATCGCTTACTACACGATGGTGCCGGGCGCGATCGGCGGGCGTCTGTACAGCGATTCGATGGCGCGCGTGTCGTTCATCCTGTTCCTGATCTTCGCCATGCCGATCGGCATTCACCATCTGTTCGCCGATCCGCAGGTCGGCGCGGGCTTCAAGTTCCTGCACGCGGTCTTCACGGGGATGGTGTCGGTGCCGACGCTGCTCACCGTGTTCACGATCTGCGCGTCGGTGGAAATCGCCGGACGCCTGCGCGGCGGCACCGGTGCGTTCGGCTGGCTCACCGCGCTGCCGTGGCGCAATCCGATGATGCTGGTGCTGGCGTTCTCGTTCGTGATGCTGGGCCTGGGTGGCGCGGGCGGCCTCATCAATATGAGCTACCAGTTGAATTCGACCATCCACAATACGCAGTGGGTCACGGGGCATTTTCATCTGATCTTCGGCGGCGCGATCGTCATCATGTATTTCGCCATCGCCTATGAACTGTGGCCGCAACTGACGGGACGCGCGCTGTGTTCGCTGAGTCTCGTGCGCACCCAGTTGTGGCTGTGGTTCATCGGCATGATGGTCGTCACGCTGCCGTGGCACTACGTGGGCCTGCTCGGCGCGCCGCGACGCATGGCCTATTACGACTACAGCGCGCCCGGTCTCGAACCGCAGGCCATCTGGGTGGCGATGTCGGCGATCGGCGGCTTCGTGCTGGTGATCTCCGGCGTGCTGTTCATCTACATTCTGGCGAAGTCGCAATTCGGACCGCTCGCACAGCCGCGGGAATTCCGCTTTAGTCTCGCCACGCATCCGGTGGATCACGTCCCTGCCGCTTTGAATAGCTTCGGCCTGTGGGTCGGGCTGATGATTGCGCTAACGGTCGTCAACTACAGCGTGCCGATCTTCCAGCTACTGCGGCTGCAGCAGACCTCCGTGCCGGCGGTCGTCGTCGGAGCCCAGCGATGAATCACGAACGCGTCTTCAGCGTGCGCAATCCATGGTTCGTGACGAGCGTGGGCGGCACGATTGCGCTTGCTGTGGTATCGATCCTGATCGGCTTTATCTGGCTGCCGTCGGCCAACGGCGATTTCAGCGGGCACGGCTTGTGGGCGACCATTTGCAGCGCGGCAGGCGCGCCGTCGAGCTGGTACGGCGGCGGGGCGAACGTGGCAGGCCCGGCGCCCAGCGAGGTCGTCGTGCTGCCGCCGCCGCGGCATGTGAGTGTCGATGCGGGTTCGATCGGCCGCGGCGCGACCATCGCGACGCAGAACTGCTCGATGTGTCACGGTGTGCTCGGCACCGTGCAGGTCACGGCACCAGCGCTCGCCGGTCAATATGCGGATGTGATCTACAAGGAGTTGCGCGACTATCAGAACGGGCTGCGCGCCAACGCGATCATGCAGCCGATCATCCACAATCGCAGCGATCAGGATCTGCACGATCTGGCGGCGTACTACGCTTCGCTGCAACGTGCTGCGCCGGCCCAACCCGGCGCCGCAGACGCCGCGCAGGATGCGGATGCGGATGCGGTCAAGCTGGCGATGCAAGGCGACCCGATCCGCAATATCGCGCCGTGCGCCGCGTGCCACGGCCAGCTAGATCGTAAAGGCGCGGCGCCGTGGCTCGGCGGCCAGTCGTCGATCTATCTGGCCGCCCAAATGCAGCGCTTTGCGAGCGGCGAGCGCCGCAACGACATCAACGAGCAGATGCGCAATGTGGCGCGGCATCTGACGCCGCAGGAAATTGACGGGCTGGCGAAGTACTACGCGGCGCAGCCTTAGCGGCTCGGCCGTGTCCAGCGTGTCCAGCGTGTCCAGCGTGTCCAGCGTGTCCAGCGTGTCCAGCCCGGACCTGCCTAAGCCGCGACCGGTTCCACCCGACGCGCACCTGCAGCTACATTCGCCGCCGGCCGCGCGCGGCCTCCCACGGCCGACGTATCCGTACGGAACACCGCGACCGCCGCCGTCAAACGACGCGCCTGATCTTCCAGCGAGCTGGCAGCGGCCGCCGCCTGTTCGACAAGCGCAGCGTTCTGCTGCGTGACTTCGTCCATCTGCGCGACCGCAAGGTTGACCTGATCGATGCCGGTGCTCTGCTCCGTCGCAGCCGCGGCGATCTCGCCCATGATCGCGCTCACGCGCGCGATCGCGTTGACGATCTCGGTCATCGTCGTGCCCGAGCGTTCGACCAGTTGCGCGCCGGTTTGCACGCGCGCATTCGAATCGTCGATCAGCGTCTTGATCTCTTTGGCCGCGCCCGCGCTACGCTGCGCGAGCGAGCGCACTTCGCTCGCGACCACCGCGAAGCCGCGACCCTGTTCGCCGGCGCGGGCCGCTTCGACCGCGGCGTTGAGCGCGAGAATATTGGTCTGGAACGCGATGCCTTCGATCACGCCGACGATGTCGGCAATCCGGCGCGAATCGGCGACCATGTGATTCATCGTGCCGACAACCTGCTGGGTCAGCTCGCCACCCTGCGCCGCCAGGCCCGACGCGCCCTGTGCGAGCGAACTCGCCTGCTTGGCGTTCTCGGCGGTCTGCTTGACGGTGGAGGTAAGTTCCTCAATGCTCGCGGCGGTCTCCTCGAGCGAAGCCGCCTGCTCTTCGGTACGCTGCGACAGATCGGTGTTGCCGGCGGCGATTTCGCTGACGCCGGTATCGATCGATTCGGTGCCCTGACGAACGATATTGACCGTCGAGATCAGCGAGTCCTGCATCTTGCGCAGCGCGGCGGCCAGCTTGCCCATTTCGTTGTCGCTGGTGACTTCGATGCGGCCTGTCAGGTCACCTTCGGCGATACGCTGAAACTGTCCGATCGTCGCATCCACGGGATGGACGATAGCCCGCACCAGCACCACCCGCCCAAGCCACGAGAACACCAGCGCCAGCACCATGCCCACCGCAACCGCGACGCTCACCGCAAAGAAGCGGTCCTGCGCGTCCTGATAGCGTTGCGCGCCATGGTCCAGTTGCAGTTGCTCCAGCGTGAGCATCGCCTTTTCGTACGCGTTGTAGAGCGAAGGCAGCTTGTGCGCCTGCAGTTGCTGGAAGGTCGGCTTGTCGCCGGACTTCAGCGCGGCCATTGCCGGTTCGACGCCGTCGTGCAGGAAGATGTCGCGCTTGTCCGTCATATCCTTGATGAGACGCTGTTCGTCGTCGTCCGAACCGGCGCGGCTCACATAATGAGCAAGGCGGTCGTTCGACACCTTCAGATACTGATCGAAGCGCTGCAGGACCGCCGAGGCGCCATCCTGGTCGTTCAGGTCGACCAGCGATGCGTAGGTAGCCAGCGCGAGGCGCAGGCGCAGCAACTGGCCGGCGCTGCCTTCGAGATCGGCGACCGCGGGCGTATCCACCGTGTACATCTGCTGCAGCGAGTCGTTACTGGCGCGCAGCGAGAGCAGCCCGGCCGCCGCCCCGATCAGCAAGACGATGCCGAAGAAGGCAATCATCAGGGTTAGACAGGCGCGGATGGACAGCTTGGTCAACATGGGTCAATCTCCATTGGGCGGCCTTGCCGGCATTCAGCGAGAAGGTCCGGTCAGGCATGCTGCGCCCAAGCCCATTGGCCAGGTCCGCAACTTGATGATTAAAATTTAAGCGAACGCCACACAGCATGGTCTACGGCCAATCTAAAAAAAACTTTAAGGTTTTCGTCAGACAATTCGCCTTACCGTCTTTTGCGGCACGGTGTGCAATCCCGGATACTGATGGTGTCAGCCCACCCAGGCGCCGTGCGCCGGCCGCCTGGCCCGGGACTCCCCGAGGTTGTCCCCGCGCACAAGTTGGTGGACAGTAGCGAAGCGACGTTCCGCGGAGTCACGCGCCATGTACGAGATTGGATCGGCCTTGCTGGTGTTCGTGCTGCTTCTGATCGGCACGGGGACGGGCGTGGTGGTAGGACCCTTGCTGCCGGAGGAGCACAAGGCCCACGAAACGGTTCAGCTCATCCAGCTGGTGATCGGCATGCTCGTCACCTTTGCGGCCCTGGTGCTGGGGCTGATGACGGCGTCAGCGAAAACGGCCTTCGATACGGTCGGCAACGACTTTCGTACCTACTCCGCGGACCTGATCCAGCTCAACGCCACCTTGCGTGAATATGGCGCGGACGCGAACGAGGTGCGTCAACTGCTGCGCGCCTACACGGCAGCGGCCATCGCCAGCACCTGGCCGACCGAAGCGCACCCGCCCGGCGACTACTATCCGAAAGACATCCCGGTGGAGAACAACACCGACAAGCTGGAGGACACCCGGCTCGGCGACATGCTCAACCTTGCCGGCCAGAAGCTGCGCCAGATGTCGGCGCCGGACACTTTTCACCAGCGGCTGCTGGACCGCAGCATCGAACAATTCGAAACCATCGTGCAGGCGCGCTGGAAGCTGATCGAGGAAGCGCACAGCACGATCTCCCAGCCGTTCTTCAAAACGCTGACGTTCTGGCTGTTCGTCATTTTCCTGAGCTTCGGCCTGATCGCGCCGCGCAATGCGCTGGCGCTGGTGACGATCACGCTTGGGGCGTTGTCGATCGCGTCGGCGGTGTACGTGATCGTCGATCTGGATACGCCGTTCACCGGTCCCATTGTGATTTCGAGCCAGCCGATGCGCGACGCGCTGGAACATCTGAACCGCTAGCGGCCGCGCATCGGTGGGGTGAGGGCGTGATTCCTCGCGTCAGCAGGCCACCATCTTTTCACGCGCCCATGCCACTGCGGCACGCGCCGGCGCCACACCGGTTGCCTTCACACGCTCCGCCAGTTCGAAGACGCGCGGACCGATCTTCGCGACTTCGGCGAGCACGGCCTGCTCTTCGCCGGAGCCTTCATATTCCCGCACGCAACTGATGATGCCGCCCGCGTTCACGAGGAAGTCCGGCGCATAGAAAATACCGCGTCGATGCAGGACATCGCCTTCGGCCAGCGAGATCAACTGGTTGTTGGCGCCGCCCGCCACCACCTTGAACCGGCATTGCGCCGCGACCGATTCCGTAATCGATCCGCCGAGCGCGCAAGGTGCGAAGACGTCCGCTTCGACACCGGTAATCTCCGCCGTCGCCACCACACGTGCGTCGAAGCGTTGTTGCGCGAGCGCGGTTTTGCCGGCGTCGATGTCCGACACGATCAGTTGCGCGCCCGCCTGATGCAGACGCTCGCACAGGTCCCAGCCCACCGAGCCGAGCCCTTGCACCGCCACCGACACGCCGTCGAGCGTCGTGCGCCCAAGCGCCGCTTCCACGGCAGCCAGCAGACCGACGAACACGCCGTACGCCGTGCGCGGCGACGGGTTGCCGCCATACACGTCGTTGGCGCGCGGAATGCCGCTCACGTAGCGGGTCTCGCCTTGCACCGCGCGCATGTCGTCGGCGGTCGTGCCGACGTCCTCGGCGGTGATGTAAATGCCTTCCAGCGATTGCACCAGCCGGCCGAACGCCTTGAACAGCGCCACGCGGTCGAGCGCTGCCGGACTGCGCAGGATCACCGCCTTGCCGCCGCCGAACGGCAGGTCGGCAAGCGCGTTCTTGAACGCCATGCCTTGCGACAGGCGCAGCGCGTCGTTGTACGCCTCGTGGTCCGATGCGTATTGCCAGTAGCGGCAGCCGCCGAATGCGGGGCCGCGCGCCGTGCTGTAGACGGCGACGATGGCTTGCAATCCGGAAGCGGCGTCGGTGGCGAGCACGATGCGTTCGTGAGCGGGTTCGCCATGCAGTCCAAAGAGCGTGCCGGCGGCGGTGGTCGTCAGTCGGTCCATCAGTATTCCTTCCTTGTGGGCGGAGAGTTCAGCGTCCGCGCGAAGCGATGGCTTCGCGCCTGGCCGCATGCGGTCCGGATCGCGGCAGCATGCGGAGGTTGAGCGAGACGCACGGAGTGCGACGGGGGTGCGCCTCGACCGCAAGAGTGTATGCGGCCAATTCTGGGGATTTCTTCTGTTTATCTGGCATCATGCGAGCCACAGCAGAAGCAATGACCATCGAAACTCTGAATTGAAGACGAATCGTCTCTCCGTGCGCCGCGCGGGGAGAGCCCACTGGAGCACGCCATGAAGCTCGACGCGATCGATCAGCGGATTCTGCGCGAACTGCGCAGCGACGGCCGCCTGTCCAACGCCAAACTGGCCGAGCGCGTCGGCCTGTCGGCGACGCCTTGCTGGAACCGGGTGCGTGCGCTCGAAGAAGCCGGCGTGATCGAAGGCTATGCGGCGCTGCTGAATCAGAAAGCGCTGGGTTTGCCCGACACCGTCATCATCGAGGTGACGCTCGACAAGCACGACGAGCGCACGCTGGAGCGCTTCGGCCAGGCGCTGGCGGATCTGCCGGAGGTGGTCGAGGCGTTTCTGGTGTCCGGCGAGTACGACTATCTGATCAAGGTGGCGGTGGCGGGCACCGAAGGGTATGAATCGTTCCTGCGCCGCAAGCTATACCGGCTGCCGGGCTTTCAGAACAGCCGCTCGATCTTCGCGCTGCGCTGCCTGAAGCGATCCATTTCGGTTGAGCCTTGAGGAACCGCGGAAGCCGTCGCCACGCCCTCTGGCGCCGCAGCCGCGAACCCTTCGCGGATGAAGCGCACCATCTCCTGCGCGGGCGCGGCGAGCGGAAGCGCAGGCAGGTGGAGATGAATCGCAAACTCAGGCAGGCTGGGCAGCCCGGCCTCACGCGGCAGGACCTGCAAGTCGGCCGGCACCGTCGAATCGAGCCACGCCGTCACGGCCATATCCATCCGCACCGTCGCACGGGTTGCGTCGAGATTGGCGTTTTCGAAGACGGTCCGCCAGGGCACGCCGTGCAGACGCAGCGCATCGAAAATCGCCGGCCGGAAAGCGCAGGTATCGCTCACGATCGACACCGCGAGCGGCCGCTTCAAGTAAGCGCTGCCGCCCGGCGCGCCCACCCATTGCAAGGGCTCGACACGCAAACACTCGCCGCCCGGTTCGCCCACGCGCTGCTCGACGATCGCGAGATCGACTTCACCGGCATTCAGCGCGCCGAGGAGTTGCAGCGAGGCAAGACACACCAGCGAAAGCTCGACCTGCGGATAGCGTTGCGCAAACGACTTCAGGATGCCCGCCAACCAGCCGTCGACCAGATCGTACGGCACACCGATCCGCACCTCGCCGGCGAAGGCCGTGCCGCGCATGTCGGTCCAGATCCGATCGTTCAGCTCGATTAGCCGCTCCGCATTGTCGAGCAGCCGCTCGCCGGCTTCGGTGAGCTTCAGACCGCTCCGCGCCCGCTCGAACAGCGCCAACCCCAGGCAGGACTCCAGACGCTTGATCTGCTGGCTGACCGCCCCTTGCGTCACGTGCAGGGCATGGGCCGCCGTCGTCATGCTGGCGCCGCGCGCGACAGTCACGAAGGTTCGCAGCAGGCTCGTATCCAGGTTGCGGGGCATGGTGAGCGATTAGAAACGTTAATGCGAGCCATTATAGACATTCGATTTCCTCGCGCAGGACGCCCGCTTACAGTCGGCATGTCGCGAGCGCGTCGGTCCGGGCAGGTCCGCCCAGGTCCGCGCGAATTCGCATGAATTCGCATCGTTCAAGCCTTCATGGAGATCGTCCCGTCATGTCTGAAATGCTGCTTTCCCTGCTTCTGTTCGTGATCGTCGCCACGATCACGCCCGGCGGAGCGACGACCCTCGCCACCGCCTCCGGCGCGCAGTTCGGCTTCAGACGCAGCATGCCGTTGATGGGCGGCATCGCGCTCGGCCTGGCCTCGCTCGCGGCGCTCGCTGCGGCCGGGCTGGCCGGCCTGCTGCATGCGCTGCCGGTCCTGCAGGTCGTGATGAAGGTGGCGGGCTCGGCGTATCTGTTGTGGCTCGCGTGGAAGATCGGCACGAGCGGTCCGCCGAACCTCCAGGCCAAAGCCGCGCAGAAGCCGGCCAGCCTGATTGGCGGCGCGTTGCTGCTGTGGCTGAATCCGAAGGGATGGGCCATGGCGCTCGGCGCGGCGGCTTCGTTCGCCGCCTTGACCTCGAACCCGCTGCGCCTTGCCATGATCCTCGGCTCGGCCTTCGGCCTCGCGGCCATCGTGTCCCTCACGCTGTGGTGCGTCGCGGGCGTCATGCTGAGGCGGGCGTTGCGCACCGAGCGGCACTGGCGGATCGCCAACGCCATCCTCGGTTTACTGCTTGCCGCGTCGATCGCGCCAATCTGGCTCGCATAGGCACCGCCGCGAGCAAACGCGTCATCGCTTGCCCAGTCTGTCCACCAGGCAAAACCGCCGGTTCAAACGGGTGCATTCGCTGCACCAGGATGCGGTAGATCATTTCCTCTAGTTTCGATGTTTACAAAATCGCGAACTCTTTCGGCGTGTTATAAGCGCGATACCCTTTCGACCGCGTGGGTACCGGCGAATGCCTGAGCACCGTTGGCGCTATACCAGCCAACGGGTCGGTTGCCTCGGCTTCAACGGCGCCGCCAACCGGTCGACGGGAATCGAGCCGCGCTTTGGCACAGCTTCTGCTTAGTGTGCCGTCGCCTCAAACCAGCGCGCTGCCGACACAATCGGCGTTGCGTGCTGATGGGACTTTCGATCACGAATGTTGCGCGTCAACGGCAAAACGCTTGCCGGACAACGCGCATGACTGCTGACGCACGGCTCGTGCGTCGACATGCAGATCGTCCATGCTTGTGGCTTCAACGACAGGAAGAACCGTAAGTGAAACGTATGCAAGTGGTATCGGCCGCCGGGCGACGCAACGGCGGTACGCCCATACTGATGTGGCAAGACCTCGAACCATCCATGACCGCGATGGCAGCACGGCCCGCCGGCACTGGCGAGCCGCCCGCGCGCACTGCAGCGCCCGGTCGAGCATCTCACGCGCTTGCGCGCCTCCCTCTGTCGCCCGACTCCCCATTGCCTTCCAGACGCCCTCGCCCCCTTGCGGGCAAGAGCGATTTGCGTCCCGCTCCCAGGTGAACCTGTGTGTGCGTGCAGCGCTGCTGCGATGTCGCGCTTTCCTCTCCGCCTCCCCTCGTGCCATGTCACGGGGTGCGGTTTGCTTTTGAACTCCTTCTTCCCAAACAGGCCATGAAACTGTCGCATTCCCTTACCGCGGTGCTCTCAGCGCTGACGCTCACTTTTGCCGGCACAGTCCTGGCGGTCACGGTGCCGCCCGGCACCACGCTTGCCGCCAAGCAGGAGTTGACGCGTCAGGTGCCGACCGAAGTCGAATCGCTCGACCCCGCGCACATCGAATCGTGGACAGGCGATACCATCGGCCTCGACCTGTTCGAAGGCCTCACCCGCATCAGCGCCTCCGGCGCGGTCGTGCCGGGCGTTGCGGAGTCGTGGACGCGTACTGCGCCCGACACCTGGGTGTTCAAGCTGCGTCATGACGCGAAGTGGAGCAATGGTCAGCCAGTGACCGCGGCAGATTTCGTCTACGCGTGGCAACGCGTGCTCGATCCGAAGACGGGTTCCAAATATACGATCCTGCTGGAATTCGTGAAGAACGCCAAGGCGATCCTCGCCGGCAAAGCGCCGCTTACCTCGCTGGCCGCGCGGGCAGTCGACCCGTACACGCTCGAGGTCAAGACTGAAGTGCCGGCCGCTTTCTTCACCGAACTGACCGCCATGCCGGCCATGGCACCGGTGAACAAGGCAACGGTGGACAAGTTCGGGGATAGCTGGACGCGCCCGGGCAACCTGGTGAGCAACGGTCCATACACGCTGACCGATTGGGAGCCGAATAACCGCATCGTGATGGTCAAGGACAACAACTACTGGAACGCGCAACACGTGGTGATCGCGAAAGTCACCTACGTACCGGTGGAAAGCGACGAGACAGCGATGCGCATGTACCAGTCCGGCCAGATCGACTATACGTATTCGATCCCGTCGGGCATCTACGCCCAGGTCAGCAAGCAGTTCGGCACGGAACTCAAGACCGGCGTGCAGCTTGCGACGTACTTCTATAGCCTGAACAACAGCGATCCTGCCTTCCATGACCCGCGTGTGAGACAGGCGCTTTCGATGGTGATCGACCGTGATCTGCTCACCTCGAAACTCACTCAGGCGGGTGAAGTGCCGATGTACGGGCTGATCTCCAAAGGCACCAAGGGTGCCGCCGTCTACACCCCCGACTGGGCGAGCTGGCCGATGGCCAAACGCGTGGATTATGCGCGCGGCCTGATGAAGGCAGCGGGCTATTCCGATGCCAACCCGCTCACTTTCACCCTCACGTACAACACGAACGACCTGCACAAGAAAGTGGCGCTCTTCTCCACCTCGGAATGGCGCACCAAGCTGGGCGTGAATGCGAAGCTGGAGAACGTCGAATACAAAGTGCTGCTGAGCGAGCGCCATGCGGGCAAGGTGCAAGCCTCGCGCGATGGCTGGTTCGTCGACTATAACGACGCGATGTCGTACTTCGATCAGCTCCACTGCGGCGGCGTGCAGAACGACCTGCATTTCTGCGACCCGAAGGTCGACGCGCTGGTCGACCAGGCCAACGCGCAACTCGACGATGCGAAACGCACCGCGCTGCTGACGCAGGCGCACAATCTGGCCATGAGCGAAACACCGCTGATCGCCCTGTTCCAGTACTCGGCGGACCGGCTCGTGAAGCCTTACGTGGGCGGCTATCTGCCGACCAACTATGTCGATCAGCGCGCCTCGCAGGACATGTACCTGCTGGCGCACTAAACCCTGAGCCCTGACCATCGAATGCTGAAGTAACGGAATCCGCCATGCTCGCCTACGCGCTGCGCCGCACCTTATGGGTCATTCCGACCGTTCTTGCCGTGATTACGGTGTGCTATCTGATGTTGCACGCGACGCCCGGCGGTCCGTTCGACACCGAAAAGCATCTGTCCGCGGCGACCCTCGCAAACCTCAACGCGAAATATCACCTCGACCAGCCGCTCTGGAAGCAGTACCTGCTGTATCTGGACGCGCTGCTGCATGGCGACCTCGGGCCGTCGGTCCGCTATGTGGACTGGTCGGTCAACGATCTGGTCGGCAAGGCGCTGCCGGTGAGTCTCGGCGTGGGCGGCCTGTCGGTGCCGATCGCGCTGGTGATCGGCGTGCTGCTCGGCACCGCGGCCGCGGTGCGCCGCGACGGCATCACCGATCGCATCGTGATGCTGCTCGGCAACGTCGGCAACGTGATTCCGCCGTTCGTGCTCGGCCCCGTGCTGGTGTGGGTGTTTGCGATTCTGCTCAAGCGCTCCGACGGTCACGGCTGGCTGCCCGCCGGCGGCTGGGGCGACGGCGGCTGGCGCTACCGCGTGCTGCCGATGGCGCTGCTGGTGATCATCAACGTCTCGTCGATTGCGCGGGTCATGCGCGGCAGCATGATCGAAGTGCTGTCGGGCAACTTCATCCGCACCGCACGCGCGAAGGGCATGCCCGGTCACGTGATCGTGCTGCGGCATGCGCTCAAGCCCGCCTTGATGCCGGTGGTGTCGCTGCTCGGTTCGATCTGCATTTCGTCGATTACCGCCGCCGTGGTCACGGAGTCGGTGTTTGCGCTGCCGGGTCTCGGGCAACTGGTCGTGGACGGCGCCATCAACCGCGACTACACGCTGGTACTCGGGCTCGTGGTGCTGACGACCGTCGCGGCCGTCGTGTTCAACCTGCTCGTCGATCTGGCATACGCGTGGCTCGATCCGCGCATCCGCTATTGAGATCCTCGTACGGATACCGCCTTGATCATCGAACTACGCTAGAGACACCATGAACACTTCCCCTTCCACCACAGCGTCGACGGCCAACGCCGCCCCGCGGCGCTCCCGCAGTCCGCTCGAACTGGCCTTCCGGCAGTTTCTGCGCAACCGTGCCGCGCTCGCCAGCCTCGTGATCCTCGGGATCATCGTCATTGCCTGTTTCGTGGGCCCACTGTTCCTGACTAACGACCCCGCCGCCAACGACTGGGGCGCCATCAGCATTCCGCCCACGCTGCTCGGCCAGCACTGGTTCGGCACCGACGAGCTCGGCCGCGATCTGCTGGTGCGTACGCTCGCCGGCGGACGCGTGTCGCTCGAGGTCGGACTGCTCGGTACGCTGGTGTCCGGTTTGATCGGCGTCGCGTGGGGCGCTACGTCCGGCTATATCGGCGGACGGACCGACGCGGTGATGATGCGCATCGTCGACATGATGTATGCGATTCCCTACATGCTGATCGCCATCCTGATGATGACGCTGCTCGGCCGCGCCTTCTACCTGGTGGTGCTGACGATCAGCGCGTTCTCGTGGCTCGACATGGCGCGCGTGGTGCGCGGCCAGACGCTGTCGCTGCGCACCCGCGAGTTCATCGACGCGGCCCGTGCCACCGGCGTGAGCACGCCAGGCATCATCCTGCGCCACATCGTGCCGAATCTGCTCGGCGTGGTGGTGGTGTACGCAACGGTGACGGTGCCGGGCATCGTGCTGACCGAATCGGTGCTGTCGTTTCTCGGCCTGGGCGTGCAAGAACCAATGACCAGTTGGGGCGTGCTGATCAACGACGGCGCGCAAAAACTGGAGTCGATGCCGTGGCTGCTGCTGTGCCCGGCGGTGATGCTGTGCGTCACGCTGTACTGCGTGAACTTTGTCGGCGACGGGCTGCGCGACGCGCTCGATACCAAGGAGCGGTGAGATGGCGTTGCTTGAAGTAAAAGATCTGGGCGTGCGCTTCACACGACGCGACGCCTCGCCGGTGGATGCAGTGCAACGCGTGTCGTTCACGCTCGAAAAGGGCAAGACGCTGGGGATTGTCGGCGAATCGGGTTCAGGGAAAAGTCAGACGGTGATGGCGCTGCTCGGGCTCTTGCCCGGCAACGGCCTGGCCTCCGGCGAAGCGCTCTACGCAGGACGCAACCTGCTGACGTTGAGCCAGCGCGAACTGAACCAGATTCGCGGCGATCGCATCGGCATGGTGTTCCAGGATCCGATGACCTCGCTCAACCCGTTTCTGACGGTCGAGCGGCAGATGACCGAGGCCCTGCAACTGCACCGCGGCGTGTCGCGGCGCGAGGCGCGCCAGAAGGCCATCGAGGCGCTGCAGCGCGTGTGGATTCCGGATGCGGCGCGCCGCATCGACCGCTATCCGCACGAGTTCTCGGGCGGCATGCGCCAGCGCGTGACGATCGCCACGGCGCTGCTGACCGAGCCGGAAATCCTGATCGCCGACGAACCGACCACGGCGCTCGACGTGACGGTGCAGGCGCAGATCATCGAACTGCTGCGCGAGCTGAACCGCGACCTGGGGACGGCGATCATTCTGATCACGCACGACATGGGCGTGGTCGCGGGACTCGCGGACGACGTGATGGTGATGTACGCGGGCCGGACGGTGGAACGCGCCGGCGCGCAGGCGCTCTTCGAGAACCCGACCCATCCGTACACACGTGGGCTGCTCGACGCGTTGCCGCGCATCGACGACAGCGACGGGACCCATGACATCGACGCGCCGCTGCGCACGATTGCGGGCAATCCGCCGGCGCCCGGCGAGGCGATCGAAGGCTGCGCGTTTGCGCCACGCTGTGCGCTGGCGAAAGAACGCTGCCACAGCACGCGGCCCGAACTGGAGGCGATCGCCGGCGAGAAAGACGGCTGGCGTGCATGCTTGCGCCCGGTCGGCGAGATGATGGAGGTGGTGCGGTGAGTGAGACGGCGACGCAAAGGACGGTGGATATGGGTAACGGGACGGCAGGAAAGCCGCTCGGCGGCGGCGCGGCGGGTGGCAATGCCGGCGCCGCGGTGGGCGAGCCCGTGCTGACGGTGCGCGATCTCAAGGTGCACTTCCGGGTGCCGCGCGGCGCGTATCCGTGGTCGTCGAAAGCGACGCTGCGTGCGGTCGACGGCGTGTCGTTCGAGGTTCGGCGCGGCGAGACGGTGGGGCTCGTCGGCGAGTCGGGTTGCGGCAAGTCGACGCTGGCGCGCGCGATCATCGGCTTGACGCCGGTGACCGCGGGCAGCGTGCGCTGGCGCGATACCGAAACCGTCAGCGACGGACGGCGGCCGGCCTCCGCCATGGAGCGGCTGCGCAAGGATGTGCAGATGGTGTTCCAGGATCCGCTCGCGTCGCTCGATCCGCGCATGACGATCGAGCAGATCGTCACCGAGCCGCTGAAGGTGCAACGCCCCGGGCTCGGACGCGACGAAACGCGTGCCCGCGTGGTGACGATGCTCGAACGCGTGGGGCTCGGCGCGCATCATCTGTCGCGCTATGCGCATGAGTTTTCCGGCGGACAGTGTCAGCGAATCGGGATTGCGCGCGCTTTGGTGGGCGAGCCGCAACTGGTGATCTGCGACGAACCGGTCTCCGCACTGGACGTGTCGATTCAGGCGCAGATCGTGAACCTGCTGCGCGATCTGCAGCGGGAGTTGCAGCTTTCCTTGCTGTTTGTCGCGCATGACCTGGCCGTCGTCAAGGCGATCAGCCAGCGAGTCCTCGTGATGTACCTCGGGCGCGTAATGGAGCTCGGGACGCGGCACGAGGTGTATGGCTCGCCGCAGCATCCTTATACGCGGGCTTTGCTGTCGGCTGTGCCGCGGCCCGATCCAGCGACGGAGCGCACGCGTACCCATGCCGTGCTGACCGGGGAAATGCCCTCGCCGTTGAACCTGCCTTCCGGGTGCGCGTTTCGCACGCGGTGTCCGGAGGCGATCGGCGCGTGCGCGGAAGAAGTGCCGCAGTCGATCTCGCGTGGCACGGGGGATCGGCGGGTGGCGTGTATCCGGGTGGGAGCGTAGCCGGTTGCGTCCACGGTCCACGCTGTTAGCCGCTAAAGCGCGTACCGTTCAGAGCGATGTTTGAGCGAGCTTCGCCGCGCGATGCGGCGAAGCTCCACATGCATTACGGCGAAACGGTAAAGGCCGGATTCGGACTCACCGACAGGCTGTTGACCGTGCAACTGCCGCTAAGCGGTTGCGCACTCGCGCTGAGCGTATTGGTGGCGTTGCTCCAACTGCCGTTGATCGTCGAGGGGCCGCAATTCGCGCCGAGCACGCTAAAGCCGACGTTCGCCACGTTGCCCGCCGTCGTGCTGGTGGCGACGAGTTTCCACGGCAGCCCGATGATCTGCGGCACGCCGCACAAACCGCTACCGGTGATCGCCACTGAATTGATCTGGGCGTAGGTGCCGTCGGTACTGACCACGCCGCTGAGCGTGATGCCGCAACTGACGTTGGGCGCGATCGGCGTGCTGACATTGATCGTACCGGGCGCCGTGAAGGAAGAACCGGCCGGCCCGATCGTGGCGGCCGAGACTATCGGTGACAGGGTTGCGCAAATTAGAGCGACAGCAGCACCGCGAGCAAACGTCTTGATGAGCTTCATGATTTGCCTTCCATAGTTGATGGCAACGAAGTTGCCGGATAGAGGCAACAGGCAGCGCTGTTCAGACCGCTCGCCACCCCGCCTTTTCGATGAACCAAACTGGCGCTACCTTCTTGCGACAAGCGCGCAGTAAGCGTACGCGCTGACGCATTACTCATTCGTCATCCTTATTGTTTTTCGAACCCGGAGGACAGCCGGGTTACACATACGCGATGCGAGATTTATTGCACGAACGCGCCGATCGAGAGGTAAGGATTGACGACGCCGGCTTGAGTGGGCGTGGACGAAGGCGTGTTGACGCCGTTCATCAACAGGCCGTATACCTGCCCTACCTGGACCATCACGCCGGAATCGCCGGCCTTGTAGATCAAGGTACTGCCCGACGTCAGCGGACGCGTCGCCGTGACATTGACGAGCCCCGGTTTCGACTGCGTGTAGTCGAAGCTGAAGTCGCCGGAATCTACGGTCGTGAAGGGATTGACCAGTTTTCCGACCGAGCCCTGAAACAGCGTCGAGGTGTAGTTCACGCCGGGTGCAAACGACGCGCTGCCGTCGATGCAGGCACCCGCCGACGCGTAGGCGGTCGAATACTGCCCGTTGATCACCACACTGCCTTGCACCGCGGCGCTATAGGTGACCACGCCGCACGCCGACGCGCTGTTCGCTCCAATGTAGCCACCGCTCAAGGTGCCCGCAGCCAGTTGTGTCGCCGGAGCCAGCAGGGAAATGCCGAGCTGGTCGTCGAGTACCGAAGCGAACGGATTGGCCAGATCGGCCGACGCGTAACCGACGCGAATGATGACGGGCACCAGTTGGCCATTCACATTGCCGACGATCATCACGCCATGCGCGTGGTTGGTACTGGTGATCAGTTGGGTGACCCCCTGCCCGACAGCCGGGTAGTACAGCTGTCCGCTCGGCGGTGTGCTGACGAACACGTTGTCTGGCGTTCCGTCGGCATTGGTTCTAAGCGTCCATGGCGTACCGGTGGACGTACACGAGTAGGTGGAACCGTCGGGCACGCAGGTGCCGTTGGCATCGAAGCTTTCCGAGGCCTGGATCGCATCGGGCTCCCAGCCTACGTTGCTGCCGGACGTCACAACCGGCGCGCCGCTCTGGAAGCTGGTGCCTTCCGGTGTCATGCGGAATCCCAACTCGTTGTAGGCGCCGGCCACTTTCGAGAAGTCCGTGACCGTCTGGCTGAAACCGAGGAACGGGTACGAGTCGAAGGTGCGCGACGGCACCGCGCCGATGGTGTAGCCCGGGAAGAGCGGAACGCCGCCGAACGAGATCGTGGCGCCGGGAATACCGCCGCCAATGATCCCCTGTCCGACGAACAGCATGGGAGGATCCTGCGGGTTCACCGTGATCGAATAGGCGCCGTCCTGGGTCTTGCCATTTTCCAGCAAGATCGCGCATCGGTTCTGTTCGGCGGTCGGCAATGCGTAAGGCGTACTGACGTTGCCGCTGGCGTCCGTCACCTGGTACTGGTTGGGATGCACGTACGAACCCGTGATCGTCAGACCCGCACGCGTCTGATTGACCTGGCCCGCCGACACCGGCACGGCCGATTCCACAAAGGTCATCTGATACTGGCTCGTTGCCGAGTTGAACTGCATCTTGATGTATTCGCCGCTCCCGGAGCCACCCGTGTAGGTCGTCGAGTTGTCGAGCGACTCGGGACATAGCTGCTTGGCGGCCACCGGCGTGGAGGTGGGCGCGCCCTGTCCGCTACAGGTACTGCCCGAGCATTGCGGCACGGAGATAGCAGCCGGCGAACCGGGGGTGTCTCCGTTGCAGCCCGATAGCATTACAGGCAATGCGAGTACGCAAAATATGAAAACTGCCAGCCCTCGCCGGCTCCCTCGATGCGCCATTACTCGTCTCCGTAGTCGTATTTTTATTTAAAACCCAGACACCATCTATTCACCCGGCATTGATGTGTCCGTTCATTGCAATGCGTGCAAATCAATGCATAAAACGTTTTTGCGCTACTCTGGCCGCCGGGTTAAACGGAATAACATTTCCCGCGGCAAAATGCATATTGCATTGAAGGACAACCGGAATCCGCAATACGCGTAGCACATTGCAGACTGCAATGCAGTTGTCTTCCCTGGCGGATATGGACCTCGTGGTGCATTGCGCTAATTGGCCGGATATTCATGTAATTTGTGGGCATACACTAGCCCTACAGACCTGACGTGTACATAGAGTCTTTGATCCAAACAAGCTAGCTGGGACAGCGGTGCCTGTTTTCATGGGTCTGCCGGGATTTAAAACGGGTGTGTGAATGGGTTTGCCTGCTTGAAGTGAGATTACAGCGACCCATGGGATGCAATTCACGTATTCTGATCTCCGGTATCCATGGCAAGCGCAACGAATCGCGAGTCCAACGAATGCGTTGCGATTTTGTTCGTTAATCTGGGAGCTGGCATGCTGTCCTTGCGAAGCGAGAAAAAACATACCGCGATATCGCTGTGGAGTGGCGTGGGGTGGGCGATATGTGGATGCGTAGCGATTGCGGTGACGTTGGTGGCGATGGGGCGGTGGCCGGCAGGCGGCGGAGGGATGACGCCTGTTGCGATGCCGGCGGGAACGCAAGGCTCGGGTGCCGTAGCGAGTGTGCGTACGGGCGCGGGAGGCGTGCAACGTTCATTGGCTCAGCCGGCTTCAGCGGCGACGAACGGGGTGGACGTGCTGGCACGACTCGAGACGGCAGCGGGTAGCGGTCATGCCGTTCAGTCTGAAACGAATACGAGCAACACGCTAAACGAAGCGCTGCAACGCGCGTTCTCTTACCCGGATTTCACTGCACTGGCCGGGCGGAGCGATCCTGAAGGTCTGGTGGAAGCAGCGGCTTGGGCCGATGCGTGCGCGGGCGGGATGCTGGCCGCACAGGAGCAATTGCTGCGTTGCGGCGACGCGAAACTGCATGAAGCGCGCTATGCCGAGGACATGCTAAAGAAGGCCGCTGACGCCGGGCAACCTGCGGCTGTTCTTGCGCTGGCGCAGCGGTACCCTGCGCAATGGTTGGAGATTCCTCTGCCTGGCGGGGATATGCTGGGTGACCGCGTGTTTACGCTTGCTGCCCGTGGTCACCCCGCCGCCCTGGCGATGCTCAGCCAGTTGTGCGCTGTCGAAGGCGCATGCGTCGAGCCGCAGTTGACGCGCAACGTGCTGGCACTGCTGCAATTGAGTATCTACAAGACCGGAACGTCTGATGTTAGCCAGTATCTGACGGGGCCTGAGAGCGAGCGGCGAGCCGCTGCCGATCGGGCCGCACAACTACGCGCGAGGTTGAATTGGCCGGCCTGAACGAGAACCTTCGTTAAGATCTGGTGCCCGTCATAGCTAGTACACCTTACGAGAGATGCACACGACGTCGACCGGCCTGTGGCTTTCGTCGGACGAGACGGTTGGACACCGACCGTTTGGCGGCCATCGGGGATGCGAGCGTCGAATCGTCCGAGTTCATCGATCTTTTGGCGGATGCAGGTATGTCGATGGGAGGATCGTACCGATAGAGTATCGGTCGAGAAAGATCTACCGGGGCAGATCAGATTTGTCTAACTTGGGGGCTGCCCGCAACCGGCGCAGCGAATTGCGGCACTTCTATTTTTTAGTTGGGGCGCACATGCGCATCTCCATCGGAACATGGTTCGTCGCTGACTCGAAAGAGAACGAAACCGCATTTCCACAAGTTGGGCAGCGCTCCTCAACCCTCGCCTTTCAGGACGTCTACTGGCGTTGCGTCGCGTGCTTCTACGTCACGAGTGTTGCCAACAATCCGCACGCAAGGCACGTGTTTTATACAAACACCCACATCAGACATGTCGACGGTTTTGACATGCAAGGGCTGTTCGACCGGCTTGATGTGGAAGTTATCCAGCTTCCCATCACCTACAGGCTCCCGCGAGACAAGGCCAGATCCTGGGGGAATCAGTTTTACATCCTGGACATCATCAAACACATGGCCGGAAACCCGTCCACGGATAAGTTCGTCATTCTCGACAGCGATTGCATCTGGAATTCGAGCGCAGAAAAGCTGAGCAGTGCGCTCGATGAATGTGGATGCCTGATGTACACGCTTGGTAATGAGGAATTCGAAACCAACGCGGCTATCAACGGTATTACGCGGCAGCAGATGCGGGCAGCCCTGAATGACTGGCAAGGCACAAGCACACCAGGCGCATCGGCGGAAGCCGAGGGCGTCGAATATAACGGTGGCGAACTGTTCGCCGCTACGCACGCCGAATGCAAGGTCCTTGCCTCCATGATCGACGATCTATGGCAATGGCAATCTGGACAGCCGGACAAAAAGGGATTTCTTGAGGAAGCTCATTTCCTCAGCATCCTCTACGCGGCTCGCGGATACAAGACGTCGACTGCCAATCCGTTTATCAAGCGGATGTGGACCGCATTCAAGTTCAACAATGTCGAGAAGAAGGATCTCGGCATTGACATCTGGCATTTACCTTGCGAAAAGAAAAGCGGGTTCCGTACAGCGTTTGGACAACTGGCGGATGGCAAATTGCCGGACGACCCGTCCCGTTTGAGCGCTTATTTTGCGCACACCATGGGAATTCCTCGGCGCAGCACAGGAAAATTCGTTGCGGACGCCTCGCGGAAGATCAACGAAAAGGCCCAGGCTTTTGTGGGTGCCAGGATTGGGTTGAGGGCGGGGTAAGCAGGTCAATCACGATCACATTTCTCAAAGCTCTTTCGGACACTCCGTACAGTGATTTCTCGTGGCAATCGCTCGACCCACGCACCACCCCATGACCATGCTCGGCCACCGGGAATTTACGCAGGCGTAACGAGAAATCGCTGTTGCTGTCCGAGATAGACCTTCGCCGCCAACACAGCATCGCCGGTGCCACAACGATCAATCAGTTCCTGCAATTTCCGCATTGAGCCGACCTTGTGGGTTTGGGCTAAATGCTGGAATCGCCGGATCTCGTGCGAAGTGCAGGCCCGGCGTGCTATCCGAAGCAAGCCATTTCGCTCCAGTAGTCGAAGCTTTTCGGGATGGGTGAGCACGATCAGGCTCTCGATCTTGTCGATCTTCTCTTGCAGATGCTGCAAGGCGTCAGCCTCGGTGTGCACGCCGAATCGCTTCCACGCCGGTTCGTGATGGAACAGCCGATTCCGGAAGTCCCGTACGGTCGAGACGAGATCGCGCGCGTGGGTCAGCATCGTTGCGGCATGCGTGGTGGGCCAGGTTCCGGCGAAGACCGTCCCGAGACGACTGGGCCAGATTAGGTGGTTACCCATAAACTCCTGATCCAGAATGAACTCCCAAGTCGAGAACTCGGTCTTTGCCACCACGCCATGGTGGCTTGGTGCGATATGCCCAGTGATGCCATAGCGGTTGCGCTGCTCGGCAATGAACTTGCGCGACGCCTTGGCAAAATTGTCCCTTACCGCCTGCACTGGACCGGGTACCGGTCCACCACGGACGAAGGAACGAAAGTGCAGCTTGTTGCCGGACCACCAGAAGTTGCCCAGGTGCGCCCGTAGCGCTCGGTCGATGGCGTTGCGCAAGGTCACTTCGGCTGCACCGACGAGAGGGTAGATGGCACCGCAGACATGGGCATTCCAAAGATAGGCGCCCATCAATTCGATGTCGTTGGTCGGCCGGAACACGGTCTGGTAACTGTTGATCCGCTCGTTGGTAATAAGATCGTCGATAAGAGTCGGACGGTAACGAAGCGTTTTTGGCATTTTTGTCTTTAGAGGATTCGTCGTCTAAGGTGCCACCTGGAAGGCTGGGACCGCGGTTGACAGGCCTGGAATTCTGCCCTAGCATTCCCGCTCAAGGTTGGTGACGAGATCCAATGGGCGCAAGCCTACGACCCTTCACATAAGACCTAGAAGTTCCACCCCGGCCTAGAGCCGGGGTTTTCATTTGTGTCACGGCTTTCGGAATCGGCACGGGACAAATTCAGGTCCCAATTTTCGCGACGAGCGCTCCGTCTGACATCACATCATTGTTCGCGACTGCTCGCCAGCGTCTGCAACAAGTAGCGAATCAACGCGGTAAAAATAAAAGACCCCGAGAAACCCACTCAAATCGTTAATTTGAATGAGAAACCTAGGGCCGTCTTTACATCAGTGGACGAAATTCTCTTTAGAACGGAATATCGTCATCCATCTCATCAAACCCGCCGCCGGCCGGCGCGCTCGGACGGCTCGAACCACCACCGCCGCTACCCCCACGCGAAGCGCCACCACCACCCGAAGCCACGCGACCACCACCACCGCCGCCACCACTGCGCTCCGACGGCTCGCGGCTATACCCGCCTTCGTCGCCACCACCACCCATCGCGCCACCACGGCCACCCAGCATCTGCATCTGCTCGGCCACGATCTCAGTGGAATAACGATCCGTCCCATCCTGAGCCTGCCACTTACGCGTACGAATGCGCCCTTCGATATAAACCGACGAGCCCTTCTTGAGGTATTCGTTCACGATCTCGGCCAACCGCCCGAAGAACGAAACCCGGTGCCACTCGGTGGCTTCCTTCATTTCGCCGGACGTCTTGTCCTTGTACCGGTCCGTCGTCGCAAGGCGGATGTTCGCCACTGCGTCGCCGCTCGGAAGATAACGGACTTCCGGATCGGCTCCGAGGTTGCCGACGAGAATGACCTTGTTCACGGATGCCATGAGTTTCTCCTGTTGATTCCGTTGCAGGTGGCGCGGCAACGCACGTTTCACGTCTCAGAACCGGCCGGCCCGAGAGGAAAACTGCGCCTCAGCCGGCCACCGGTGAGTTCTATGATGCCTTCCTGAGCGGCGGCGGCTTCATATTTGCCGCGATTATAAGCCAGCAAAATACCAGTCCGGAGCAGGCGAAGAACACCGCGCTCTGTCCGTCCGCCTTCAGCAGCACACCGCCGAGCACGCCGCCAATGGCGAGGCCGATCGACTGCGTGGTGTTGTACACGCCCGTCGCCGCGCCTTTGCGCGAGCCCGGCGCCAGTTTCGACACCAGCGAAGGCTGCGACGCTTCAAGAATATTGAAGCCGAGAAAGTAGACAAACAGGATCCCGGCCACACTCAGAATGGTATGGGGCGCGACGCCCAGCAGCAACTGTCCGATCAGGATAAGACCAATCGCACTGACGAGCACCACCTTCATCTTGCCGCGCTTTTCCGCCGCGATGATCGCCGGGACCATCATCACGAACGACAGCCCCATCACCGGCAAATAAACCTTCCAATGCGACGCGACCGGTAAGCCGCCCGCTTCCAGAATGCGCGGCACCACCAGGAACAGCGCCGTCTGCGTCGCGTGCAGGACCAGCACGCCAAAGTTCAAACGCAGCAACTCGACGTTGTGCAGCACTTCCGAGAACGGTGCGCGCACGTGCACGGGCATAGGCGCGTTCGGCACGATCCAGATCACCACGCCAATCGCCAGAATCGAGAAAATGCCGACCAGCGTGAACAGGCCGCTCATGCCGACCCACTCGAACACGATCGGCGCGCCGACAATCGCCACGGCGAACGACACGCCAATGCTGCCGCCCACCATCGCCATCGCCTTGGTGCGATGCTCTTCGGACGTGAGATCCGCGATAAAAGCGAGCACGGCGGACGACACTGCGCCCATCCCCTGAATCACCCGGCCGACGATGATCCACGTCATGTCGTGCGCTCCCGCCGCGACAAAGCTGCCGAGCGCGAAGATCGCGAGCCCGGTGGCGATCACCGGCTTGCGCCCCACCTTGTCGGAAACCCAGCCGTAGAAGATATACAGCAGCGATTGCGTCACGCCGTATGCGCCGAGCGCGATCCCCACCAGCAGGACGTTGTTTCCGCCGGGGATGGTTTTCGCGTAGATCGAGAACACCGGCATGATCATGAAGAGACCGAGCATGCGCAGGGCAAAGATGCCTGCGAGCGACACGGTCGCACGCAGTTCAGGCGCGCTCATGCGTGAAGAGGTTGCGGACGGATTGGACATCGGGAACGTGTTTTGAATAATCTGGACGGCCTCGTGGCCGGGCGACACACCGTCGGGCAGCATACCTCGGGCGGCCTGCCGTGAGCGACCCGCGACCTGCGGCAAAGACCCACAGGCGTCTTGCAGTCGCACCAAAAGGCCCCACCTGCCACCTTTCCTCACGACGCTGAACCGCTGTCTTACGGCTCGCCGCGCGCCTGTCGGGCGCTGTCAGGTAGTCGTAACAGCGGTCTTGAAAAGTCGTTATAGTAGCAGGTTTAGCCTCTTCCTCTTTCCGCCAGTTCGTGGCCAGGCGATGGGATCAACGCGTGGAACAAATCCGTATCCGTGGGGCTCGTACCCACAATCTGAAGAACGTCAGTCTCGACCTGCCGCGTCACAAGCTCATTGTGATTACCGGCTTGTCGGGCTCGGGCAAATCGTCGCTTGCCTTTGACACGCTCTACGCGGAAGGGCAGCGCCGCTACGTCGAGAGCCTCTCCGCGTACGCACGGCAATTCCTGCAATTGATGGAAAAGCCGGACGTCGACCTGATCGAAGGTCTGTCGCCGGCCATCTCCATCGAACAAAAGGCCACCTCGCACAATCCGCGCTCCACGGTCGGCACCGTCACGGAGATTCACGACTACCTGCGCCTGTTGTTCGCGCGGGTGGGCACGCCCTATTGTCCGGACCACGAAATTCCGCTGCAGGCGCAAAGCGTCTCGCAGATGGTCGACGCCGCGCTCGCCCTGCCGGACGACACCAAGCTGATGATCCTGGCGCCGGTGGTGGCGGACCGCAAGGGCGAACACGTCGAACTGTTCGAGGAAATGCAGGCACAGGGCTTTATCCGCTTTCGCGTGCGTTCGGGCGGCGGCACCGCCAATGAAGAGGTCGCGAAGATCTACGAAGTGGACTCGCTGCCGAAGCTGAAGAAGAACGACAAGCATACGATCGACGTCGTGGTCGACCGTCTGAAAGTGCGCGCCGATATGAAGCAGCGCCTCGCGGAGTCGTTCGAAACCGCGCTGCGCCTCGCCGACGGCCGCGCCATCGCGCTCGAAATGGACACCGACAAGGAGCATCTGTTCAGCTCCAAGTTCGCCTGCCCGATCTGCTCGTATTCGCTGCAGGAGCTCGAGCCGCGTCTGTTCTCGTTCAACAACCCGATGGGCGCGTGCCCGGAGTGCGACGGCCTCGGCCAGATCACTTTCTTCGATCCGAAGCGGGTGGTGGCGCATCCGTCGCTGTCGCTCGCGGCGGGCGCCGTGAAGGGCTGGGACCGGCGCAACCAGTTCTACTTCCAGATGCTGCAAAGCCTCGCGGCGTTTTACGAGTTCGACATCGACGAGGCCTTCGAGGATCTGCCGGAGAAGGTCAAGAAGATCCTGCTGTTCGGCTCGGGCAAGCAGACCATCCCGTTCTCGTACATCAACGAACGCGGCCGGGCGTCGATTCGCGAGCACGTGTTCGAAGGCATCATCCCGAACCTCGAGCGCCGCTACCGCGAGACCGATTCGGTCGCCGTGCGCGAAGAACTCGCCAAGTACCAGAACAACCAGGCCTGCCCCGCCTGCGCCGGCACGCGCCTGCGCCGCGAAGCGCGCTTTGTGCGCATCGGCGCGAACAGCGACGCCCGCGGCATCTTCGAAATCAGCGGCTGGCCGTTGCGCGATGCGCTCGGCTATTTCCAGACCCTGCGCCTGGAAGGCTCGAAGCGCGAGATCGCCGACAAGGTAATCAAGGAGATCGTCGCGCGGCTGATGTTCCTGAATAACGTCGGGCTCGACTATCTGTCGCTCGAACGCAGCGCGGAAACGCTCTCGGGCGGCGAAGCGCAGCGCATCCGGCTCGCCTCGCAGATCGGCTCGGGCCTGACCGGCGTGATGTACGTGCTCGATGAACCGTCCATCGGCCTGCACCAGCGCGACAACGACCGCCTGATTTCGACGCTGAAGCATCTGCGCGATCTCGGCAATTCGGTGATCGTCGTCGAGCACGACGAGGACATGATCCGCATGGCCGACTACGTGGTCGACATGGGCCCGGGCGCCGGCGAACACGGCGGCATGATCATCGCCGAGGGCACGCCCGAAGAGGTGGAGGCCGATGCGGCGTCGATTACCGGCCAGTACCTGTCCGGCGCACGCACCATCCAGTACCCGGACGAGCGCAAGGAGCCCGACGAGCGGCGCCTGCGCATCGTCGAGGCATACGGCAACAATCTGCAGCGCGTCACGCTCGACCTGCCGGTGGGCCTCCTCACCTGCATCACCGGTGTGTCCGGCTCGGGCAAGTCCACGCTCATCAACGACACGCTGTATCACGCGGTGTCGCATCACCTGTACGGTTCGTCGGCCGAGCCGGCGCCGTACGAAGCGATCGAAGGCCTCGAGCACTTCGACAAGGTCATCAACGTCGACCAGTCGCCGATCGGCCGCACGCCGCGCTCGAATCCGGCCACGTATACCGGCGTGTTCACGCCGATCCGCGAGCTGTTCGCGGGTGTGCCGGCTTCGAAGGAGCGCGGCTACGATCCGGGCCGTTTCTCGTTCAACGTGAAGGGCGGCCGCTGCGAAGCGTGCCAGGGCGACGGCGTGCTGAAGGTGGAAATGCACTTTCTGCCCGACGTCTACGTGCCGTGCGACGTTTGCCACGGCAAGCGCTACAACCGCGAAACGCTCGACGTCCACTACAAGGGCAAAAGCATCAGCGAAGTGCTGGAGCTGACGGTCGAAAATGCGTACGAGTTCTTCAAGCCCGTCCCGGTCGTGGCGCGCAAGCTGAAAACCTTGCTGGACGTGGGTCTTGGCTATATCCGCCTGGGGCAGTCGGCCACCACCTTGTCGGGCGGCGAAGCGCAGCGCGTCAAACTATCGTTGGAACTGAGCAAGCGTGACACCGGTCGCACTCTATACATCCTCGACGAGCCGACCACCGGTTTGCACTTCCACGATATCGCGCTGCTGCTCGAAGTGATTCACCGTTTGCGAGATCAGGGCAATACCGTGGTGATCATCGAGCATAATCTGGATGTAATCAAAACGGCCGACTGGCTGATCGACCTCGGCCCGGAAGGCGGCGCCGGCGGCGGTCAGATCATCGCCCAAGGCACGCCGGAGCAGGTGGCGAAGTCGAAGGCAAGTTTTACCGGTCGATACCTGGCGCCGCTGCTGAAACGCGACGCCGCCAAAAAGTAATGCTGCACACCCCAGGTTGGAGATGGAAATAAGCCATGACCAAGCGTAACGAGGCGCCCGATGAAGGGCAGGTGCAGGATCTGCGCCCACGCCCGGTCAGGCTGACGAGCGACATGAGCCTGCCGAGGCTGTCCGCGGTCGAGATCGGCAGTTACCTGCTGATGCTGTTCGGCATGTGGGCGGTGCTCAATCTCAGGCTGCTCGGCGCGTTGCTGGCCGGGCTGCTGGTGTACCAGCTCATCCAGACGCTCGCGCCGCGCATCGAAAAGCACATGTCCAGCCAGCGCGCGCGCTGGCTCTCGGTGGTGATCCTCGCGGTGGTGATCGTCGGCGGGCTGACGGGTCTCGTCATCGGCATCATCGATCATTTCGAAGGCGACGTACCGAGCGTGCAGATGCTGCTCGACCAGGCCATGCAACTGATCGACGAGGCGCGCGGCCGGATTCCGCAGTTCGTCGCCAACTATCTGCCGGTCGACACCGATCAGATGAAAGCGCGCGCCACCGAGCTGATGCAAACCCACGCCGGCATGCTGCAGCAAGGCGGCAAGAATGCGGCGCGGGTCTTCACGCATATCCTGATCGGCATGATCATCGGCGCGATCATCGCGGTCGGCGCCCAGAAGCACATGCAGCGGCTGCCGCTGTCCACCGCGTTCGTCACCCGCGTGACGCGGTTTGCCGACGCCTTCCGCCGCATTGTCTTCGCCCAGGTGAAGATTTCCGCGATCAACGCGGTGTTCACCGGCATCTTCCTGCTGGTGCTGCTGCCGATCTTCCACGACCGGCTGCCGCTGTCGAAGACGCTGGTGCTCGTCACGTTCATCGTCGGCTTGCTGCCGGTGATCGGCAATCTGATCTCGAACACGATCATCGTCGCCGTGGCGCTCTCGGTGAGCTTTCCGGCCGCGGTCATGTCGCTCGTGTTCCTGATCCTGATCCACAAGCTCGAGTACTTCCTGAACGCGCGGATCGTCGGCGGTCAGATCGAGGCGCGTGCGTGGGAATTGCTGGTGGCAATGCTGATCATGGAAGCGGCGTTCGGCATCCAGGGCGTGATCGCCGCGCCGATCTTCTATGCGTATATCAAGCGGGAACTGATCTATCTGCGGCTGGTTTGATGGATCGATGATTTGGCGGCGGCCGTCTTTTTTTACCCAATGCTCCCGGCCGCCTCCGATCAGCGGAACACGACCGTCTTGCTGCCGTTCAGCACGACGCGATGTTCGACATGCCACTTCACCGCCCGCGCCAGCGTCACGCATTCGACGTCGCGGCCGATCGCCGTGAGTTGATCCGGCGTCATGCTGTGGTCGACCCGCTCCACTTCCTGCTCGATGATCGGACCTTCGTCCAGATCGGTCGTCACGTAGTGGGCGGTGGCGCCAATCAGCTTCACGCCGCGATCGAACGCCTGATAGTACGGCTTCGCACCCTTGAAGCTCGGCAGGAACGAGTGGTGAATATTGATCGCACGGCCAGCGAGGCGTTCGCACAACTGCGGCGACAGGATCTGCATATAACGCGCAAGCACCACCAGATCGGCCTTGTGCTCGTCGATCACTTCGAGCACACGCGCTTCCTGCGCCGCCTTGCCCTCGGGCGTCGACGCCATCAGCGGGAAGTGGTGGAACGGAATGTCGTAGCTCGCCGCAAGTTGATAGAACTCCTTGTGGTTCGAGATGATCGCCGGAATCTCGATGCCCAGTTGGCCGGTGCGGTAGCGGAACAGCAGGTCGTTCAGGCAATGGCCGATCTTCGAGACCATGATCACCACGCGTGGCTTCACCGTGGCGTCGTGCAACTCCCAGCGCATGCCGAAGCCGTCCGCGAGCGTGCCGAACGCGCTGCGCAGCGCTTCCAGCCCCGGATCGCCGCCCACCTGCTGGAAATGCACGCGCATGAAGAACTCTCCGGTATGGCTGTCGCCGAACTGCGCGGAGTCGAGAATGTTGCTGCCGCGCTCGAACAGGAAGCCCGATACCGCGTGGACGATGCCGGGCCGGTCGGCGCACGACAGTTTGAGAATAAAGCTGTGATCGGTCGACATGACCTGGGTGACTCCCTTGTTCAATGCGTGATTCGTTGAAAGCGTCGTTGAAAGCGCCGTTGAATGGTTATGCGATGGCCGGCGGCACGAACAACGCGTCGATCCCCACGCAGTCCTCTGCATCGATCCAGCGCCGGCGCAACAGGCAGTCGAGCGTGGCGAGGCTGGCGTCGACGGTCAGCGCGTCTTCCTCGATCCAGCGGGCCACTTCGTCGATGCGCGCCAGGCGGTGCTCGCCCACTTCGCCGTCCTGATTGCGCGGCGCGAAATCCGCCGGCAGCGCGAGGTCGTAGACGAAAATCTGCTCGGCCTGGGTGCCTTCCGGCAAGGACTGCAGCACATGCACCGTGCGCCCCGGCGTGGCGCGCGCAGCGATCTCTTCCGGGATGCCGGCTTCTTCCCAGCACTCCTTGACGATCGTCGCCTCGATCCCGAAGCCCCAGCCTATCCCGCCCGCGACCACGTTATCCAGCATGCCGGGGTCCGTGGCCTTGGTGTCGCTGCGGCGCGCGATCCACAATTGCGGCGCGCCCTCCGCGTATTCTACGACGCCGTTCAGATGCACCGCGTAGGTCATGGTGCCGAAGAAGCGCGAGGCGGCGCGTTCGATATACGCGAGCGGCGGCGCATCGAACGCATTGCGGATCGCGTAGGTCTCGTCGCGCCAGCCGGGAATGCGGCCTTCGGCGGCCAGCGCACCGATCACGGCCCCAAGCGCCGCGCTACGCATATCCACGGTGTTCAAGCGCGGCAATAACACCACCCGCGTGGCGTCGATCTCGAAGACGTCGGGCCAGCGGGCCAGCAGGGGCACGTCCGTCGAGCGAATCCAGCCCACCTGCTGGGCGTCGATCCAGAACGGCCGATGCGCGTGCGCATCGAAGCGGCGCGCTTTGATGATAGAGGGCAAGGTCATGAATACTCCAACTGCACGAACGCGATCAATCGCGCAGCGCCACGCGAATGCCGATTGCGATAAAGGTTGCGCCCGCAAGGCGATCGAGCCACACGCCGACACGCGGACGGCGCTTCAGCCAGCCGCCGATCATCCCCGCGCACACGCCGAACAGCGAAAACACCAGCACCGTCTGCAGCATGAACACGAGGCCCAGTTCGAGCATCTGCAGCGGCACGCTCTGCACGCCATGCGGCTCGATGAACTGCGGCAGGAACACGAGGAAGAACAGCGTCACCTTCGGATTCAGCATGTTGCCGAACACGCTTTGACGGAACACCGACCACAGCGGCTGAGCCGGACGCTCATGGGCCGTGGCGAGCCCCTGGCTGCGCAGCGCCTTGATGCCGATCCAGATCAGGTAAGCGGCGCCGGCGTACTTGATGGCCTGGAAAGCCAGCGGCGACGAGCGCAGCAACGCGGCCACGCCCAGCGTGGCGAGCGTCGTGTGGAACGTGATGCCGGCGGCGAAACCGAGTGCCGCGACGAGTCCGGCGGCACGGCCCTGCGAAATGCCGCGCGCCAGCACCTGGAGGTTGTCCGGGCCGGGAGCCAGCGTGATCGCCATCGAGGTGGCGAGAAACAGCAGGAAATTGGGCATGCGTCTTACCTCATCGCGATGGTCTTGCTGAATGATCGAAGGCGGTTGAAGCGCGGTCAAGGCGCGCTTGCAGCACTCGCCGCGCCGGACACCGGACGTCCCCGCCCGCGGCTTAGTGGCCGCTAAACTCGGTGACTGTGAAGAGCGGCAGCCCCGCCGAGCGCAACAGCGCCGAGCCGCCCAGCTCCGGCAGGTCGATGATAGCCGCGCCTTCGATCACCACCGCGCCCAGCCGCTCGAGCAGTTGCTTGCCGGCCATCATGGTGCCGCCGGTTGCGATCAGGTCGTCGACGATCAGCACGCGGTCGCCCGCTCCACACGCGTCGGCGTGAATCTCGACGGTCGCCGTGCCGTATTCGAGCTCGTACGACTGCGACTCCGTCCGGTAGGGCAGCTTGCCCTGCTTGCGGATCGGAATGAAGCCCACGTTCAGTTCGTACGCCAGCACCGGCCCGATGATGAAACCACGCGCGTCGAGCCCCGCGATGTAGTCGAGCTTCGCGTCGATATAGCGCTGCACGAACAGGTCGATCAGCACCCGAAACGTCTTCGGATGCTGCAGCAGCGGCGTGATATCGCGAAACTGCACGCCGGCCTGCGGCCAGTCGGGCACGGTGCGAATCTGGCTTTTGACGAACGCAGCCGCGTCGAGCGGTGCGCTCGCAAGCGCGTTGGACATGATGGCTCCAGACGGATCCCCAGGGACCCTGGTAAAAGACTTAAGAATCTCGCGCGGCGGCTTCGGGTCGCGCGCCTCGAATCCCAGCCGCGTGCGTGTGCGCGGCACGGCCCGCTGCCGCATGTTCGCTTATGCCGCCGCCCGCTTCAAACGGCCGGTGCGCCCGCCCGGCGATGCTTCGACAGCCGCTCTTCGGCTGCGGCGAGCGCTTCGGGCAAGCCGCGCAGCACGACGATGTCGCTGGCGCGCAGTTTGGTCGACGGGTCCGGCTCCACGCCGCGAATGCCATGACGGCGGATCGCCGTCACCTCGACGCCCAGTCCGAACAAACCGACCTCGGCCAGCGTACGGCCCACCGCGTCCGCGTTCTCGTCGACCGGCACCGATTGTAGTCGCACCTGCTCGTGACTGTCGTCGTCGCCCACGTCGTCGGCGCCGTGGAAATAGCCGCGCAGCAGACTATAGCGCTCGTCGCGCATCTCCTCGACCCGCCGCACCACGCGCCGCATCGGCACGCCCATCAGCACCAGCGTGTGCGAAGCGAGCATCAGGCTGCCCTCGACGATCTCCGGAATCACCTCGGTCGCGCCGGCCGCGAGCAGCTTTTCGAGGTCGGCGTCGTCGACGGTACGCACGATGACCGGCAGCGTCGGCTCCAGTTCGTGGATGTTGTGCAGCACGCGCAGCGCCGACGGCGTATTGGCGTAGGTGATCGCGACCGCCGCCGCGCGGTGGATACCGGCCGCGAGCAAGGACTCGCGCCGCCCGGCGTCGCCGAACACCACGGATTCGCCGGCCGCCGCGGCCGCCGCCACGCGGTCGGGGTCGAGGTCGAGCGCCACGTATGAAAGACCCTCGTGCTCGAGCATGCGCGCAAGGTTCTGTCCCGCCCGCCCGTAGCCGCAGATGATCGTATGGCCGCTTTGCTTCAGGCTTTGCGTGGCGATGCGCGTCATCTGCAGGGACTGCATCATCCATTCAGTCGACGACAGGCGCAGCACAATGCGGTCCGCGTTCTGGATCATGAAGGGCGCGGCCAGCATGGACAGCAGCATCGCGGCGAGAATCGCCTGCAGGAGCGTGGCGTCGACCAGATGCTTGTCGAGAATCAGGTTCAGGAGCACGAAGCCGAATTCGCCGGCCTGCGCGAGGCCGATGCCGGTACGCATCGCCACGCCCGGCGACGCGCCGAACAGGCGCGACAGCGCGGTGATCATGATCAGCTTCAGCAGCATCGGGCCGAGCAGGAAAGCCAGCACGATCAGCGGATGCGTCCAGATCACCATAGGGTTGAGCAGCATGCCGGTGGTGACGAAGAAGAGGCCCAGCAGCACGTCGCGAAACGGCTTGATGTCTTCTTCAACCTGATGCCGGTAAGGCGTCTCGGCGATCAGCATGCCGGCGATGAACGCGCCCAGCGCAAGCGACAAACCGAATTTATCCGTGATGAACGCCGCCCCGAGCGTGACGAGCAGCAGGTTCAGGATGAACAGCTCCTGCGAGCGGCGCCGCGCCACCACATTGAACCAGCGGGTCATGAACTTCTGCCCGACGATCAGCAGCAGGGCCAAGGCGACCACAATCTTCACTGCCGCGAGCCCGAGGGCCGTCATCAGGGTGCGGGAATCGCCACCGAGCGCCGAGATGACAATCAGCAGCGGCACCACCGCCAGATCCTGGAACAGCAGCACGCCGAAAATATTGCGGCCGTGCTCCGTCTCGATCTCGAGCCGCTCCGCCAGCATCTTGCTGACAATAGCCGTCGACGACATGGCAAGCGCCCCGCCCAGCGCGATGCTGCCCTGCCACGTGATATGCACCCAGCGCTCCAGCACGAAGCCGAGCGCCACTGCGACCGCCACCGTGCCGATCACCTGCAGCAGGCCGAGGCCGAACACCAGCCGGCGCATCGAGCGCAGCTTGGCGAGCGAAAACTCCAGCCCGATCGAGAACATCAGGAACACCACGCCGAACTCGGCAAGGTTCTGCGCGCCGATCGAATCCGGAACGATACCGAACGCGTGCGGCCCGACGATGATCCCCACCGTAAGGTAGCCGAGCATCGGCGGCAGGTTCAGGAAACGGAAAACGACGACGCCCGCCACCGATGCCAGCAGCAGGAACAGCGTCATTTCGAGCGGGGAAATCATCTGAAAGCGTCCTGGTTCGTCGACATAACCATCGCACGCAAACCGCCGTGCGACAAGGTTGAGGGGCCGGTGAGGGCAGCGGCCGGAGACAGCCGTCCCGGCGCGGCGAACAAACGCCTTTGCTATACTCCGCGAATGATAGCGAAAATCAATGGCGACCGGGCACTCGCGCTCGCTCGCAACGTGCTCGACATCGAAGCGGACGCCGTGCGCGCGCTTCGCGATCAACTCGACGACGGTTTCGTCGAGGCGATCGATTTCATCCTGGGCTGCCGTGGACGCGTCGTCGTTTCCGGCATCGGCAAATCCGGCCACGTGGCCCGCAAGCTGGCGGCAACCTTCGCCAGCACCGGCACGCCCGCGTTTTTCGTGCATCCGGCGGAGGCCAGCCATGGCGACCTCGGCATGGTCACCTCGGATGACGTGTTCGTGGCCATGTCGAACTCCGGCGAATCCGAAGAGCTGATGGCGATTCTGCCTATCATCAAGCGGCTCGGTTCAAAGCTGATCGCGATCACCGGCAAGCCGGGCTCGAGTCTCGCGCAACTGTCCGACGTGCATCTGAACGCCGGCGTCGCAAAAGAAGCCTGCCCGATGAATCTTGCCCCCACCGCCAGCACCACCGCCGCGCTCGCGCTTGGCGACGCACTTGCGGTTGCCGTGCTGGACGCGCGCGGCTTCGGCCCGGACGACTTCGCCCGCTCGCATCCGGGCGGCGCGCTCGGCCGCCGCCTGCTCACCTATGTGCGCGACGTGATGCGCACCGGCGACCAGGTGCCGAAGGTGATGCCGGAGTCCACCGTGCGCGACGCCCTGTTCCAGTTGACCGCGAAGCGCATGGGCATGACGGCGATCGTCGACGAAAACCAGCGCGTCAAAGGCATCTTCACCGACGGCGACCTGCGCCGCGTGCTCGAGCGCAGCGGCGACTTCCGCGACCTGCCGATCGCCTCCGTAATGACGCCGGGCCCGCGTACCATTGGACCGGATCAACTGGCGGTCGAAGCGGTGGAACTGATGGAACGCCACCGGATCAACCAGATGCTGGTTGTCGACGACGCGGGCAAGCTGATCGGCGCGCTCAACATGCACGACCTGTTCTCCAAGAAGGTGATCTGATGGCTACCGCGTCCCTTACCGCTACTGAGCGCGCGCGCCGCGTCAAGCTGATGATTTTCGACGTCGACGGCGTGCTGACCGACGGCGGCCTGATGTTCACCGCCGAGGGCGACACGATGAAGTCGTTCAACTCGATGGACGGCCATGGCGCGAAGCTGCTACGCGAAGCCGGCATCGACACGGCCATCATCACCGGGCGCAAGTCGGGCATCGTCGCGGTGCGGGCCAAGGAACTGAAGATCACCCATCTGTATCAGGGCATCGAAAACAAGCCCGCGGCCTTCGCCGAGCTGCTCAAGGAAACCGGCCGCACCGCCGAGGAATGCGGCTACATGGGCGACGACTGGGTCGATCTCGGCGTGATGCTGAAGGTCGGCTTCGCCGCCGCGCCCGCCAATTCGCATCCTGAAGTGATCGCGCGGGCCCACTGGGTCAGCGAAGCGCGCGGCGGCCACGGCGCCGTGCGCGAAGTATGCGACACCTTGCTGCGCGCGCAGAACAAGTACGACGCGCTGCTCGCGGCAGCCTGCGCCGGCGGGCAACAGCAGGGCCTTGTCGGATGAACCAGTTCCGCTTCACTTCGCTGATTCCGCTGGTTGCCATGGCGGTGCTCGCCGGGATCACCTGGTGGCTGCTGCAGGCCACCGCGCCGCCGCCGCACGAAGGCGAGATCAAGCCGAAGGAACACACGCCCGATTACTTCGCCGATAATTTCTCGGTGTCGGAGCTGGATCAATCGGGCGCGACGCAGTACCGGCTGACGGCCACCCACCTCGTCCATTACGAAGACGACGAGTTGAGCGATCTCGTCAAGCCGGCCATCCGCGCCTTCCAGCCGGGCAAGCCCATCGTGACGGCGACCGGCGACACCGGCACCGTCAACGGCGATGCCTCGATCGTCGACCTGTACCAGAACGCCCGCATCCTGCGCGCTGCCGGCGACGGCGACCCGGCGATGCAGGCCGATTCCTACCATTTTCGGGTCCTGGTCAACGACGATGTGATTGAGACCGAAAAGCCGGTTAAACTTCAGCGCGGCCTGTCTGTCATGACGGCCAGCGGCATGAACTACAACAACGTCACCCGGGTAATGCAGCTGTTCGGCAACGTCCGTGGCGCGATCGCCGCGTCTGACGCCTCCGGCGGCTCCCTGAAGCAACCCGGGTAATCCAATCCAGCGTGACTGCATGAACGAATCGTTCCCCCGTTTTGACACCGGCCGCGCGCGCACCTTGTCCGCGTGCCGCGCTGGACTTGCTGCGCTGCTGGTCGCGTTGCCGCTCGCAGGCTTTGCGCCGCTGGCGCACGCCGAGCGCGCCGACAAGGACAAGCCGCTCAATATTGAAGCGGACAACATGACCTATGACGACCTGAAGCAGGTCAACATCTTCACCGGACACGTGGTGGCCACCAAAGGCACGATCGTCATCAAGGCGGATCGCGTCGAGGTGACGCAGGATCCGCAGGGCTATCAGTACGCCACCGGCACCTCGAGCGGCGGCAATCTGTCGTACTTCCGCCAGAAGCGCGAGGGGCTGAACGAGTATGTGGAAGGCACCGCCATCCGCATCGACTACGACGGCAAGCAGGACCTCACCACCCTGACGACCAACGCCACCGTGAACCGCCTGCAGGGCCTCTCGACGGTGATGGATACGGTCCACGGCAGCGTCATCACCTATGACGGACAGAGCGACTTCTATACCGCGAAGGCGGGTCCGGACGTCGCCGGCCCGGGCAATCCGAGCGGCCGCGTGCGCGCCATGCTGTCGCCGCGTAACGGCGGCGCCGCACCGCTGTCCGGCGCCTCGGCCACGCTCGCGCCGTCCACCACGCTTCAGGGAGCCCCGGCCCAGTGAACTCAGTGAATTCGCCTTCCCTCCCCCATCGCAAGCCGGCTGGAACCAGCAGTTCGCTGGTGGTTCGCAATCTGAAGAAGCGCTATGGTTCGCGCACCGTCGTGAAAGACGTGTCGCTCGACGTCAAGAGCGGCGAGGTGGTCGGCCTGCTCGGCCCGAACGGCGCAGGCAAGACCACCTCGTTCTACATGATCGTGGGCCTCGTGCCGCTCGACGCGGGCGAGATCGACCTGGACGGCAAGTCCATCAGCCTGCTGCCCATTCACAAGCGCGCTTCGCTCGGCCTGTCGTATCTGCCGCAGGAAGCCTCGGTGTTCCGTAAGCTCACGGTCGAAGAGAACATTCGCGCGGTGCTGGAGTTGCAGCTCGACGAGAGCGGCAAGCGGCTCAACAAGGACACCATCACCACCCGCACGGAAGCGCTGCTCGACGAACTGCAGATCGCGCATCTGCGCGGCAATCCGGCGCTCTCGCTGTCGGGCGGCGAACGCCGGCGTGTGGAAATCGCGCGGGCGCTGGCGACCAATCCGAGCTTCATTCTGCTCGACGAACCGTTCGCCGGCGTCGATCCGATCGCGGTTCTGGAAATCCAGAAGATCGTCAAGTTCCTGAAGCAGCGCAACATCGGCGTGCTGATTACGGACCACAACGTGCGCGAAACGCTCGGCATCTGCGACCATGCGTACATCATCAGCGATGGCAGCGTGCTGGCCGCCGGCGCGCCTGGCGACATCATTGAAAACGAAAACGTGCGGCGCGTCTATCTGGGCGAGCACTTCCGCATGTAACCGCGCAAGGGGCATGCACGGCGGCATCCCCTGCCGCCCGTCCCTTGCTGCGACGGCCTCAGCGTATTTTTGACGCAACGGGCCGCCCGCTTCCCCCGCAAGCCCAATCCGGGCGCACGCGTTATTGCGAATGTCGCAAGGTATCGCGGTCGTGGCAAACTCTTTACAATGAATCTCAACTTGCCATGAAAGCCAGCCTCCAACTCCGCCTGTCGCAGCATCTTGCGCTGACCCCTCAACTGCAACAGTCCATCCGGCTGCTGCAGCTGTCCACGCTCGAACTGCAGCAGGAAGTCGCGATGGCGATCTCCCAGAATCCGTTGCTCGAAAACGAGGACGACTGGATCGCCAGCCCGCTGCGAGTCGCCGCGGACGGTTCGCTGATCGCCCAGGCGCCGAGCAACGCCGCGCCCGAGCAGATGGGCAGCAGTAGTTCTTCGTCGTCCACCAGCACCAGCGAGCGCGCCGAAAACGGCGAGCCGCAGGGCGTCGACGAGTACAACGGCCTCTCCTCGGACAGCAACGGCGACTCCACCCAGTGGAATCTGGACGACTACGGCCGCTCCGGCACCGCCTCGGACGACGACGACCTGCCGCCGCTGCAGATCCACGAATCCAGCACCTCGCTGCGCGACCACCTGATGGCGCAACTGCGCGTCACCCAGGCGAGCCAGCGCGACCGCGCGTTGATCACCTTTCTGATCGAATCGCTCGACGACGACGGCTATCTGACCGCGACCCTCGATGAAGTGCAGGCCGACCTGCCCGAAGAACTCGACGTCGACCTCGACGAGCTGAACGCGGCGCTCGCGCTGCTGCACAGCTTCGACCCACCCGGCGTCGGCGCACGTTCGGCGTCCGAGTGCCTGAAGCTGCAATTGCTGCGACTCGATGCCTCGGCGACCCGCACGCTCGCGCTCGAGATCGTTGCGCACCATCTGGAACTGCTCGCCGCGCGCGACTTCACGCGCCTGCGCAAGCACCTGAAAGCCGGCGACGACGACCTGCGCGACGCGCACGTGCTGATCCGCTCGCTCGAACCGTTCCCCGGCGCGGCTTACGGCAAGGCCGAAGCCGACTACGTGGTGCCCGACATCATGGTGCGCAAGACGGGCCAGGGCTGGCAGGCCGAGCTGAATCCCGAGGTGGTGCCGAAGCTGCGCATCAACCATCTGTACGCGAACATCCTGCGCAACAACCGGGGCGATCCGGGCAGCGGCTCGCTGCGCCAGCAGCTCCAGGAAGCGCGCTGGCTGATCAAGAATATCCAGCAACGTTTCGAGACGATCCTGCGAGTCGCCCAGGCTATTGTCGAGCGTCAGAAGAGCTTTTTTGTCCATGGCGAAATTGCCATGCGGCCCTTGGTTTTGCGGGAAATTGCTGATACGCTGGGCCTACACGAGTCAACTGTCAGCCGTGTGACAACCGGTAAATACATGCTGACCCCATTCGGGACGCTTGAATTTAAGTACTTCTTCGGATCACACGTTTCAACTGACACGGGCGGGGCAGCCTCTTCCACGGCTATCCGCGCGCTCATCAAGCAACTGATAGGAGCGGAAAACACCAAATCTCCTCTTTCAGACAGCCGCATCGCCGAATTGCTGGCGGAGCAAGGATTCGTGGTCGCACGGCGTACTGTGGCCAAGTACCGCGAAGCCCTCAAGATCCCAGCAGTTAACCTGCGCAAGTCTCTTTAGCCCGTCGCGTAGTGTGGCGGGCATTTTCCGGCCGCTCCGCCCGTTGGCGGACAGGCCGGCCGATGCGACCTGCCAGTAGTCAGTCAACGGGGGACGACACAGGCGAGCCGTCAGATCGACCGGTACTGCCCCATCGTGCGGACCAAGCGGCCACTAGCTTGGAGAAGCACTATGAATCTGCAGATCAGTGGACACCATCTCGAAGTAACGCCAGCGTTGCGAGAATACGTGATCACCAAACTGGATAGGGTGCTAAGACATTTCGATCAGGTGATCGATGGCAGTGTGGTCCTCTCGGTCGACAACCACAAGGAAAAGGTAAAGAGGCAAAAGGTTGAAATCAACCTGCATCTGAAGGGTAAGGACATCTTTGTCGAGAGCTGTGACGGCGACCTGTACGCCGCGATCGATCTGATGATCGACAAGCTCGACCGGCAAGTCATCCGTCACAAAGATCGCCTGCAGGGTCATCAGCACGACGCGATCAAGTATCAAGAGCTGGCGCCGCAACTGGACGTGCCGCCGCAATAGGCAAGACCGGAAGGGTTTTGCCGCCCCAAGCTAAACCGCCCGGCAACGGGCGGTTTTTCGTTGGCTAGTGCACATCGCACTGCGATTCGGCATTGGCGCGCCGCACCATCCATGGTCGTGCTGTTCTATAATGGGCCGGTTACCATAGGGGTCATCGGGGTTATTCAGCGGGAGTCCTGCGTTTTCGGGCTCTCAAGCACATCGCCGTGAGCATCAGTCGAGAATGGAACGCCACT